>Ga0066856_10000511_pt1 | contig 14420 bp, 9 predicted proteins | sample ETNtaG_5_FD_65605 | JGI IMG/M metagenome (GOLD analysis project Ga0066856, IMG submission 65605) | Marine microbial and viral communities from oxygen minimum zone, Eastern Pacific Ocean - ETNP201406SV205 | ecosystem: Environmental > Aquatic > Marine > Oceanic | place: Pacific Ocean: Eastern...
GTCATGCTTCGACGATTTGGGTTTACCGCGGACAATAGCATCGCGTTGACGTCTCTGTGCCGAGATGAAATCACGTTTCCGCTGAAGAACGCTATTCACGACATTTTCGGATACTCGATGGATATCGACGGTTTGGGCGGAGTGATTTCCGCCGGGACGACCGGGCTAGGGGCTGGGTTTTCGCACGCACCTATTGACTTCGCCACTGGGAGAGAACGGTACGTCTTGTTCGCGTTGCCGCATATTGCGATTGATGCAGAAGGAAAGATTGGATCGGTGATACGAAGTGGTCGGGCGCAGCAGTCGTGCGCGTGCGGGGCTTTGATCAAAATGCAACCGATGTTCAAGCAGTATAAAGAAGGGAAGTTGAAGAGAGAAAGCGATGAGACGTGTTGGCACGACCCGTTGGATCCAGAGTTTTCTATTTTAACGAATAGAATGTTGAAAGCTATAGATAAGGAGAATATCCCGGATACAGGTTTGGGTCTCGTCGATGTGACGAAATTGGCGAATAAAGTTATCCAGGGCGATATTGCGGATTTGATTGAAAAAACTGTAGACCCTGAGAAAGCAGATTACGCCGTGATTACGGGAATTCAAATTCACTCGACTCGAGTCGCGAATTCGAAAGTGTGGCATCCACACTTGGAGTTTATCGCGCCGACGAGCATGTACATCGTGAAAGACGGGATTAAACATACGATGGATATCATGGGCATCGATCCGCCGACGCCGAGGCAGTTGTTCAAAATAGGAGCCGGGGAATATATTTACGAGTTGCCGAAGCCAAAAGGGAGCGGGTGGTTTTAGAGAACGAACGAATAACGTTATCGCTATGTGTTGTAAGCCGTACGTGAACTAACTACTTTAAATATCTGGGAATCGCAACACGACTATCTATTTATTAACCGGCGATTAACGAGAGAAGACCACCACCCATGGATTGTGCGCCTTCCATGACATGCGTGTACCAATTTAGCATTATGGTTTTCCTCGCACCTTTTGATTTCCCTACAACTTTTTCCACCGAGTGAAACGACGATCGCGTCACCGGAAACGCATACGCACTATTCGCGACAAACGTCATCTTCTTTTCGCACGGCGCCGATCCATCGATTTTGTCTCGCATTTTGTGTTGCTCGGGAGTGTGTAAACACGTCCCATACGTATATACTGAACTCTCCTCGTTTGAATCTTGAGGTAAATACAACTGAAACGTCAAAATTTTCTTCCTGTTATCCGGATGTGTCCCAATGCTAAATCCTCCGGCATCCGACTGCACTCTAAAATCTCTCGACACCGGTTTCTTACTAATCTTAAACTTCATAAACAAAGCGAGTTTCACGCTCGGAGAATACAATGCTTTGGTAGCTCGTTCCCAAACCTTTTTCGCTTTCAACACCTTCCCCCACTTTTTCTCGTCTTTCAGTTTCAAAATATCAAACGCAGAACACTTGTATCTTTTATCCGCATCTTTACGACCCACCTGGCCGGCGTTGGCGCGTTGATCCTTCATCAACGCATACGCAGGGGGGAAATACGTTTGGATGTCGTTGTATAAATCTTCCGGTAATATGTTACAAAAATATGCCGACTTGAAGGGGTTTCTGTTTAAAGAAGCTTCGTGGATGGACTCGACGATATGTTTCACGTCTTTCCGCGCGTTGTATTGATACACGGTCGAATGTGTATCTTTAAATCCAGAATTTTGTGCATCAAAAAGAGTTTCTGAAGAACGATTGCAGTAAATGAAATACTCGTCTGGCTTCCGTGCTGTACTTGGCACGTATTCTCTCGCCGCGTCTGGATCGTAATAGCGCTCGTGCGCTTTCGTCTGCGTCGTTTTTTTATCCGGCGCTTCGGTAAATTCTGTTGCTAATCCAAATTCTCGTTCCAGCGTTGTTTTTGCCGTCAGAGGAGCATCATCAGTAGTGGGACTCGTGTCGGTGTAAAACGCACGCATCGCACCTAAAAGTATCATCGCGCTCATCGCGACGATAACGATCGCTCTTGCCGCCGTTTTCCGGCTCGCGCAGTGCATGTTTTTGATCGGGTTTTGTGCGTTTTCTTACAATAATGACGAATACTCATAGATTTTTCCATTTCGTATCTCTCGTCTCAACATCTCCTATCTCCATTCAAAAAGCGCGCTCTCGAAGGAACGCGACCATGCCCGAGGAGACCCCACCGCGCGTCGCGCCGGACAGGAAAAAAATCGTCCAGTATTTGGCCCAGCACGTCCACGCGACGTCTCCGTTACCCAAAGACAACCATCAGAGAAAACTGCAAACGAAACTGGACGGGCTCTTTCATCGCTTGAGAGACGAACGGGACGACGATGGAGAGGAAAACATGGTCGAGATTCTCTCGCAAACCGCGCTGACGTTGCAAGAACAAGCGGAACGACTGTCGATGATGAGTTCCGAAAAGGAAGAGGAGGAGAATGGAAACGTCGTGGAAGGATTGCACCTGAAAGCGTGCAAAGCGTACGAGGTAGCGGCGAAGATGAAAGAAGCATGTGAGTTTGAGTGCCTTTTGGGTGTTCGTTAGAAAATTTTTCGCTTTGTCTCGCGCGGGGACGTGTTCCATCGTTTTTCTTTTCCATCGGTCTCGGATGTAATCTATTTGCACGCGTGTTCATGGTCATGACGATATCGAAATTTCTTTTTTTGTTCACAGATACCATATACTACAACTGGGCGATTGCTATTGGCGACCGCGCTCGATTGCTGGAACCAAAAAGGCCGGAAGAAGCGGAATTATTATGGCGAGAGGCGTGCGAGAAGTACGAGAAAGCGGTTGATGTTGGGATGAAGCGGACGTTTTTAGGACGAGTAAAAGATGAAGGAGAAGAATTGGTTGAGATAGTAACGCCGATGAGCATATCGAGAGCGTTGAATAACCACGGGTTGGCGTTGAGGCAAAGAGCGATGTTGATGACGGAGGAGGAGTTTGGAGGGGGGAGAAGCCGCGAAGGAAGTGACAGAACTGGGACAGCAACGACGGCTAGCACGGCGATGGCGATGGCAGCCGTGGTGGTGAATGGAAAAACAGAAACAGAAACAGAATCGAGCGGTAGAGACGGTCATCATTTTCGTAGTAGTAGTAATTGTAGCGTCGCCGAGAGCAAATCAAAATGCTTGAGCGAAGCGATTCTAAAATTCCGAAGAGCGATTCGTATTTCGCCCGATTTCCATCGAGCGGCTTATAACTTAGGAACGGTGGAGTTTGCCAGAGGTAGGAGCGATTACGCCGCGGTGTATGTCTTTTCAGCGTTAGCTATGGTGACTTCTTCGTTGCCTTCATCTTCGGAGACGAAAAATGCCAAAGAGGTCTACTCGGAAAGCGCACAGTTAGTCGAAAGCGCTTTGCCGGACACGCAATGTGGCTACGATTCTCTTTTTGCTGGCAATATTTGGTTCGCCGGTGGCATAGGAAAACAACATGGAGAGGATGAGAACAAAAGAACAGCCATAACCGATTTCGACTGGGCTCGGCGTCGCTTTGCCATATGTGCCTCTGCTTTTAAAACCGTCGACGCCGCGCAAACCTTTCGCATCAAGAGCGAATCCGGTGATTATGTGCCTTCAAGAAACGACGCGTGGGGTGTTGCTGCTGAGAGTACTTCCAAGAATCATTTCAACGTCAACCTCCCCATCCTCTCCATCGAGTCTTGCCAACCAGTTTCTGACATTTCTCGTCCGCCAAACTGTTTTGCTTTCATCCTCTCTGTCCGAGAGAAAGAAGAAAAAGATAACGATTCTTCTTTCGCGGTAGCACGCGCTGCTCATCACTACCGTTTCGCCTGCGAAACCGAATCTGAGCGAGATGTATGGGTCGACGCGATCATGCTCCTCGCCTCCTTGGCGAAACGAGGTAAAAAAGACGCCTTGGCGTCCGTGTTCGAGCGAGTGAAAAATAAGCGCAAAAAGAGGGTGGGTTTCGCAGAGTAGCCTAATATATTAGCAACCAGGAAGAAATTGTCGTTTGGTAGAACTCGTATTTGTACATATTTACGCGCATGCATCCACTCGCACTCAACAACGTTCGTCGAGCGCGCAAAAAACGTCCTTTTTTTTATAACGTCGAATTCATTTCCTTTGTGTAGGTTTTACGTCTGTTTTTATGGATAAATAATTCGCCAGTGAAAGTTTGCTTTGGTTGTACCACGCGTAGCACGAACGTGCAAGAAAAGGCATCATGCGGTCGCAAACACTTGAACGCGGCGAGTCCAGGAAGAAAGGCGCGGTGTCTTCCGCGTTAACGGCGTCTTTACAGTCTCCAACATCTGCGAAGGATTTTGACCACATTCAAAACCACCCGTCGAATGGGTTTGGGACCGACGAACGCAGGAGAGAAGACGACAACGCTTTCGGAGGCATTCCAATTCACAAAAGAACGAACAATTACGGAGAGTCGTCGAGAGGAAGACACGGACGAGAATATTTCGACGACGATGAAAACAGCAAGAGCATCGGGAGGCAACACGGGAGTTTTAACTACATTGAAAAGTTTGGGGACGTGAACGATGGTGCTCGAACGATACCGCAAGTGCACGTGTACGCTGAGAGTGCAAATGCGAATCCTATTTCGAAATCTTTCGAAAATTTAGAGGTTGGAATGATGGCGAGTGCATCACCAACGGCGAATGGCAGTGGTAATAATGGTATCCAACCAAGTTCGCCGGTGATTGTGGTTCACACGAACGAGATGGACGAGGACGCCGGGAACGTCGGGTTGGCGGGTACACGAAATCGATCGAGAAGTTTCTCGTCGTTGTTATTGTTAGAAGCGCAGGAAATTCGGTCTGGTAGCGTTGGGAGTCCGAGGCAGAGTCAGTTGAATGAAGGCTAGCTTTTGTATTTGTGTAATTTGAACTCTTTGTACCGTACGTGTATTTTATTTTTGTTTATTTAGATGCGGTTGCTAATAAATCCATCATAACTGTGTATCGAGCCTGGACCGCGGCTAACTGCTCGGTCAACTCCTTCGCCTCGGCTCGGGCTTTTTCCACCACGTCCGGTCGAGCTTTGCTTAAGAAAGCCTCCGAACTCAATCGTCCGTTCAACCCCTTCAGATCTTTTTCCAACTTTTCGGCTTGTTTCTTCAAACGTTTGGACTCTTTCGCCGGATCGGCTAAACCGGCTAAGGATAAGAACACTTCCACGCCGTCGGCGACGATGGCGTTGACGTAATCGGACGGATTTTGTTCACAATCAGCAGGAGCCGAGGACGCGATCGAGGTCGACGCCGGGTCTAATCGCGCCAACGAACATAAGACGGCCACTTCGCTTTGCAAATCGGAAAGCAATGCCGAGGAATCTTTAATGACAATCGTGCAATTTTCTATTTTTTTCGCCGGTTCGACGTTATATTCCGCTCGAGCATTTCGGATTTTTGTGACGACGCTTCTTAACATTTCGTAAGATTGTTCCGCGGCTTCGTCTTTCTTCTGATCGGTTTCCGGCCACGATTGCGAGATCAACAAATCGCCCGAATGCGGCAACGCCTGCCAAATTTCCTCGGTAACGTACGGCACGAACGGATGTAATAGTCGCAAAATGCCATCACAAGCGTACAAAGTTACCGCCAATGCGCGCTTCTTTCCTTCCGGATCACTTTTATCGTTGAATTTGGTCTTAATAGACTCGATGAACCAATCCGCGAAATCATCATAGAAGAACCCGTAAGCATTGCGACCGGCAATGCCGAAATCGTACTTGTCCAAAGATTTCGTCACCTGGTCAATGGTTTGGTGCAACTTGGAGATTATCCATCGCTCGGAAAGCGATAAAGACGCGCCATTAGAAGAGGCAATCGTTTCTGACATTTTTTGGATCTCCATGCGCTCATCGTCGCTCAAATCCTCCATGGCGAACAAGACAAATTTGCCCGCGTTCCATACTTTGTTCGTGAAATTTCTATTGCTCTTTAATCGTTCCAAACTCAAGTTCAAGTCTTGACCGGGACTGGTTCCAGTTGCCAAAGTGAATCTTAACGCGTCGCACCCGACGTCACCTATAACACCCAACGGGTCGACAACGTTCCCTAAAGATTTCGACATTTTTCTCCCTTGCTCGTCTCGAACTAAACCGTGTAAATATACTGTGTGAAACGGCAACTTACCAGTCATGCCGTAAGACATCATAATCATTCTCGCCACCCAAAAGAACAAAATGTCGTGCCCGGTTTCCAACACAGACCCGGGGAAATGTTTTCTGAAATCCGGAGTGTTTTCATCCGGCCAGCCCATTGTTGAAAATGGCCACAAACCGCTCGAAAACCACGTATCCAACACGTCCTCATCTCGGTACAAAATAATTTCCTCACCATATTTTGCCTCGGCTTGAGCTCGGGCGTCTTTGTCGTTCTTCGCCACGACGTACTTCTTGGACGCGCCTTTACCTTTGCCTTTCTTTGCATTTTGTAAATCTTCTATGCTATCGTGAACGTACCACACCGGGATGCGATGTCCCCACCACAATTGTCTCGAGATGCACCAGTCTTTGCAATCGCTCAACCAGGTTTCGTATACTTTCTCGAAACGTTTTGGGACAATTGTTAATTCGCCCGTTTTCAGCGCATTCAATGCTGGCGTGGACATTGTTTCCATTTTACAAAACCACTGCTCCGAAACCATAGGTTCTATGACCTCGCCACCTCTTTGGGATCGTGGCACTCTCGTTTCGTAATCTTCCTTCTTAATCGCCAAGCCGTCTTTTTCTAAATCTTCCCAAATTTTCGAGCGACATTCGGCCCGATCTAAGCCATCGTACGCGTGCGCATTCGCGTTCATCGTCCCGTCTTTGTTCATGATATTGATAAATTCCAAGTCACGTTTTTTACCCATATTGTAATCGTTCGGGTCGTGCGCCGGGGTGATTTTCAATGCGCCGGTACCAAACTCCATGTCGACGTAGTCGTCCGCTATGACCGGAATTTTCCTCCCGTTTGTTCCGGGGACGACGCAGAATTTGCCGACAAAATCTTTATATCGTGGGTCTTCAGGATGCACGGCCACGGCGGTATCCCCGACGATCGTTTCCGGTCTTGTCGTGGCCACCGGTAAAAATTTCGTGTTATCCTCCTCATACCCTTCCAACGGGTACTTGAAATGAAACAAAAAACCAGGCTCGTCGCTATACTCAACCTCTAAATCCGAGACTGCCGTTTGCAACTTTGGCGCCCAGTTCACCATATATGACCCTCTGTAAATCAAGCCTTGCTCGTGCAATCGACTGAACGCCTCCAAAACACCTCCGCTTAAGTTATCATCCAAGGTGAACCGTTCGCGACTCCAATCGCAACTCGCGCCTAAACGTTTAATCTGATTTTGAATCCTATTCCCGTATTCATTCTTCCACTTCCACGTTCTCTTCTCAAACTCCTCCCTCCCAACGCCAATTCTCGACAGACCTTCGCTTTCCAATTGCCTCTCCACGACTAACTGCGTAGCAATCCCCGCGTGATCCGTCCCGGGTAACCACAAAGTTGGATGTCCTCGCATTCGCATCGATCGAGACATCACGTCTTGAATCGTCACAAACATCGCGTGGCCCATGTGCAACGCACCAGTCACATTTGGTGGTGGCATTGGAATCGTAAATGGTTCTTTGTTATCGTTCTGTTTCGGTTTAAACGCTCCGGATTGTTCCCATCTCTTATACAAAGGTTCTTCCACGTCCGTGTGCTCGAAATTCTTCGGCAAATCGCCGTGCTTTTTTCCCGGAGACACCCCACTCGCTGCGGCTGTCAGTACTCTTCGCTGTTGGTGTTGCCGCGTCGAAGCGCGCAAAATGCCTCGACAACTCGTCGCTTTCGTCGCCGCGCAACACCAACCGCTCGCGGTATTTTCTCGATGCAAATGCGACGACGACAAAAGCGCCGCATCGATGCGTAAAAACGCGCGCTTGCTCATCGCTCGTCGCATTCGAACGAGTTCGCCGCTCCTCCACCACCTCGACGACGAAGACGACGAGGAAGAAGCCACGCCTTCCGCTCGACGAAGTACCCAACCGCTCGGCGTCATGCAAAACTCTCTTCTTCGCTTTAAGGGATATGGAAATGTGATAAATTTATGAGGTTTTTTTTATTTGAGGTTTTTGGTGCTCTGCTCTTGCGCGTTGTATATATAATTTTGCAAAGTAGTGTATTGTGGGTCTCTTTTTCGTATCTGTTCGCCCGTTCTCCCTCTCGACAGAAGGCAAAGGCGAGGATTTTTGCGCGACACTCTCTTTCGCGTCTTTAGTGGAGTCGTCTGCTGCGAGTGCACCGCGTTGCTCTTCTCTCTTTTATCTGCTCGCCTGTTCCCCCTCTTCGTCGACGGAAGGCGAAGGCGCCGGGGCGAGACCAAGCGCGACGTCCAGATTCTCGATCGGGTCGTACCCTAAGAGAATGGCGGCCACGTTCTTCCTGATGACGTCGTCCGCGATTGTCCCGGGACCGTTTAACTCGAATAAAGCTCGAATCGCGTCTCGTAACTCATCTTTTTGCTCGTCGTCCAAGACGCCGTCGCCGTCGAACGGTAAAAGAACTGAGTCGATGACGTGGATTATGCCGTTGCAAGCGATTAAGTCGGGTTTGATGATGGTGCCTTCCGAACCGAGCTCTCGAATGGTTACATTTTTCGGGGACGACTCGATCTTCAACGGCATCACTTCGCCGAGCGCGTCTCTCAAATATCGATACGGGCCTTTTAGCTCTCTCAACTCTGCTTCCGTCAGATTCGATTCGGGAACGGCGTGGTGCGCGATCAAACGCGCCTCGTATTCATCTTCTCCCCAAAGTACCGAGACGAACTCTTCGAACTCGTCGTAACCAGACCACTCCACGAGATCTTGGATGGCATCATCCGACGGCGCAAAAACCGTATCATATCTCGAATACTTTTGCAACGCATCCGTGACTTTCGGATATTGTAGAGTTACGTTAAAAAACCTCGACAAGATGGTAAGTACCATTAACGAAATGAAATGGAGTCTATTTAAACGTTCTTTATTCTTTAAGTCTTACCTCGACAGTTCTGGGGTCGTCTTTAATACGTTATACATGGTGTTGTTCTCCGGACAAGACGCCACGGGCTCGACGAAGTTTTGCATCTCTTGGAGTGTTCCTCTTTCTTCTTGGAGCAGTTTTCGACCGTACGCGTTGTACGCGAGTCTACTCGAGAAGCGGACGCCGGATGGTTTTCTCGTGCCGCCCGTTCTGGAGTACGAACCGTACAGTCTCGCGTCGGACGAGGAGAGGAAGAAGGCCGAACACGAGAGCAGCGCGAATGCGAATGGGACGCGCGCGCGCATATCTTCTTTTTTTCTTTTGAAGAGTGCTCGTATTTTTTGTATCTAAAAAATACGACCACCAATTTTTTTGTATCTTAAAAAATAGACCACCAGAGAGAGGAAAAGAGGAAGAAGAAGAAGAAGACGCAAAACACGCGCGATGATGATGCGCGTACCGAGCACGAGAAGAACGACCATCGTCCCGCGCGCGTCGCTGCTCTCGTCGTCGAAGAAGAGATCGCAGACGCCTGCTTCGTCCAAGCTGAAGAAAACGAACGAACTGGACGTCGCCACGGGCATAGGAATCGAAAAACTTCGAACAAAAAATAAAAGCGTCGTCGGCGTCTCGACGAAAAAGGTATCGCTTCCCCCGCATTATCCGTCCGAGTATAAGCCCGGCGCAGCGGTGGTCGGGGGGGTGTTTCTTGCGACGAGTTTAGTGACGAAATATTTGACCACGGGTGAGGCGATTGGCGTGTCTGGATTGCACCGACATCCTCAAAAACCAGCTTTCTTGATCGGTTTATTATTCGGAACACAAATCCTCTTGAACGTCTTCGACTTGAGTTATTTGCTTCCAGACGGAGGGTTTCAATCGGTGCAAAATAGCGTGAGATTAGGGATTGCAGGTTGGTGTGTTGGTGTCGGGTCCGCGTGCGCGGGTGGGTGTACGTCCGGCCACGCCGTAAGCGGCATCGCACGGCTCTCGAAGAGAAGTTTGGTCGCCACGAGCATCTTTTTTATGGTCGGTGTGATTACTGCTACTGTTTTTGATACTGCCGGTGCGATGAATGTGGTGTTGATGGACTCAGGAATAAGAACGTTTACGTTTGATTTGTTTTTTGATAGAATGTTTACGAACGCAGATATTATCGTTCCGTGGGTTGCGGCGGTGAGCCATACGTTATTCGCTACGGCAATATTGGCATTGAAGTTTACCTCGATTGCATTTCCGTTCATATCGATCGTCGCGGGTTTGTACTTGTATTACAGATATGTCACTGGAACAGACCCCTGGGAGGAAAATTTTGAGCGCATGTGTACGATAAGAGAGACAGAGACAAAAGAAGAGAAACAACAACGCATTTACGAAACGTATCACGTGGAAAAAGAAAAAGCACTACCTCCCATTGATCTTGTTTCACGGGGAGCTTTTATTTTGTGTGCCTTTGCGTGGGGTTTTTTTGCCATCGCTGCCGCAGAAGCTGAGAGTGCCTTTCACACGTCAAAACTTCTTCTCGTTTGGCTTTCAAGTTTGGCATTTTTTGCCGTCGTCGTGCTCATTGGCATATATGGAGAAAATGAAAGGCTTCGTAAGTGCACGAAATCTGTCGCGAACTCCGTTTCGGGATCTTTATTTGGATTATCGCTTTGCGTAGGCCGTATGCTTGATCCAGCGACAGTATCTGCGTTTCTTTCAGTGACCAAAAATACGTTCGACCCGAGTTTGATGGTGTTTCTTTTTGTCGCGTTAGCTTTTTCGATTCCGATTTTTGCGTATATAAAAGGTTGGAAATCCTGGAACGAGAGAGAGTCCGAGTACCAAGACAAAGGCTTGCGACTGAAGCGTTCTTTCTTTGGAGACGAGCTCGCGCAACCAGATAAACCAAACCAGCCTTTGGAATGGCGAGTTTTGGTCGGTGCCTCGATTTTTGGGGTTGGGTGGGGTCTAGCCGCGCTGTGCCCCGGCCCAATGTATGGAAATCTAGGCGCCGCCGTATTCGACCGTTCACTTCGATTCGACAAAGGCATCGGTCTCTTCTTCGCGATGTTTCTCGCTGGTCAAACGCTCTTTCGAACTTTAATGCACGTGTTAAATAACGACGGTAAGATAAACTCGACGATTGTTCTTGAAAATAAGAAAACACTTGCTCGTTTGGATAAAGCAGATACGCTCGAAGAGCTTCGCGGTCAGCTTTCGAAAGCGCTCGGGCACCCCTCCGGGGAGAATGTCGAAAGTTTGGCGTATTCGGAAGGCGATCGCTCCATCATACCTTTAACCAGCGACGATGATGTGCTCGTGATGTACGCGACTTGGGAATCTGAGAAGACGTCGAGAGATCGTAAGGCGCGTCTTAAGTTTTTCGTGCACAAAAGCGAGGAAAAGAAAAAGGGAGAAGAGACGCCCCCTAAAGAAGCCAATCGTATGGCACCGCATGGCACAGAGAAGAAAGAATAAGCTTTCTACGTTTTAATGGAGTTTTAATAATAATATATACATGTTATAAATTACACACAGATCCTTTAATGACTGTAGTATTTTCTGGCATAGCAGTATACTCGCTCAAAAGACGAGATAGGAGTCATCGAGCTCGACGCTCAAATCGTTCAAATCAACGTTATCGGGCAAATTGTTAAGAGACAAAATTTCCTTGTCATCGTCACCGAAAGCGTTCGCGTTGAACAAAGGATGTTCGTTCGCAACCGTCGTGGGAGAACCGTTACTCGAACCTCCATTCGCATTAGCCGAATCAGCCGCAATTGCTTTGTTAATCTTCCCAATCTCATGCGCGCGGAGTAAATCCTTGAGCGAATTTGATTTCGTGAGCTTCAAACCGAGTGGCAACTTCGGCGCTGGGCCGCCTCCGGCGGCAAAGTTTTGTTGTCCCCCTTGCTGATACAACGCAGCGGATCTTCCAATTGCGTTCGGATTTTGGTAGTGCAAATGCGAATTGTGATGCTGTTGTTGATGCTGCGGATGATACGGATGCGATCTGTGCACCGGGGACCCGTTCAATCCCGTCGTCGTCGGGAACTGTGGCATCGATTCAACTCTATGTAGGTGACCTTGCTGCTGCTGCTGCTGCTGAGGATATTGCTGATACTGCTGCATGTTAGGAGGCACGTGGTGGTATTGCTGTTGTTGTTGCTGAAGAGGATGTTGGTAATATACGACGCGTCCCGTCTGGTCAATATAAGATCCGTGTTGAGATTGTTGTTGATAATAATATTGTTGTTGTTGTTGATGGCCTCCCGGTCCAGGCGCGGGGAGAATGTGCGCCGGTTTGATCGCTAGACGTCGTTGTTGCGCCTTTGACTTCGACAATTTCGCACTTTGTCCTTTTGGCAAGACACCCACGTGTTGTTGTAACGAAGGCATGCGAGCCATTGGATTGTGCGGCTGCTGCGGTTGCGGCTGTTGTTGCGGCTGTTGATACTGAACTTGTTGCGGCTGCTGCGAATGATGCTGCTGTGACTGCTGCGATTGATGCTGGTGGTGATATTGTGGTTGCAGCTGTTGGTACTGAACATGCTGCTGTTGTTGTTGTTGTTGTTGTTGTTGTTGCGACTGCTGCTGGTACTGTTGCTGCATCGGTAGTTGTTGCGGGTGCAGAGGAACTAACTGATTGAGTCGATGGAGTTGATCGAAAGACGAGCTAAGTTGGGCGTTCGAAGCTGCCGCACTCCAAGATCTGTTCCCGAACTTTCGCTGCGATCGTTTACCTTTTGTCTTCGACGGCACTTTGACAACCGCTCCGCTAAATTCGTTGATGGCGGTGTTACCAGTACCATCGGTCTTGTTGGCCTCTTCGCTCCCCGACGCCTTCAAATGCATCATGGTATCTTCGTCCGAATCATCCGAACCGTTGTTTCTGCTCTGTTCTACCCTCATCGTTCTTCGATCTAAAATTCTCTTTTTGCAAGGCATAATTCCTGATCGTCTCAGCACTTCTGACATCTTCACGTTTCCGGAATCTCTCAACATGTTTCGCACGCAGTGTTGCCACAAATTCGCCGAGTTTTGACGAGCTAAAGGAATACGAATCACGTCACACACGCCCTCGCGAATGGCGCGAACGACGACGTCTTCTTCATCTTCTTCATGTTGATGTTGCTTCGTCGCGGCGTCTTCTTCTTCGCTATTGTTATTATTGTTATTGTTGCTACTGTTTTCGTTTTCGTCGTTGGCAGTGGTTGCGGCGTCATTCATATCTGCATTATCGTTGTTGTTACTGTTATCCGCGTCCTCCTTCGCTGCCGCCGCCGCCACCACCGTATTCTTTACTGGCGCTGCTAACGATCGCAAATGGATAGCGTCTAACCGTTCCACGGTGTTCCCTTCCTCTTTCGCGGCTAACGTTTTCGCTTCATTTTCCGCCTTATCCTCATCTTCGTCTCTTTGCATTAAAACCACTGGAACTTTTGCGCACAATTTCCTCAAAGTCGTCTTAATATCCGCTTTCTTCTCGATATTCGTCGTGCTCCCGCCTCCGCTGTCGTCAGAAGGTTGACTCTTGTTACTCGCGTCGGCATTCTCTTCTTTGTTGTTGTTGTTGTTGTTGTTGTTGTTGTTTAAAGCCTCGTTGTCGTCCTTCTTTTTCTCAGCGGCCCCCTCGGTCTCCTCCAACGCTAGACGCATCAACTGCCCATCCAGTAAAGCGACATCGAACGTTTCCTTCGACGCTTCTTCGAGGCACTTTTCCAACGAATCCGATCGCGTGACTGTTACGTGTACGCGCACACAGAGAGAGAGAGAAGGAGATGATAAGTTTTGAAAAAATGTCGATATAAAATGTGCGCATTCTCGATCTGTCATATCCTCGTCATCTCCCAGAATATCTTCCATATCCAAAAGCGGAGAGAGATCATCGGTCGGATCCGATGCGTTCCAAACGTAATCTTTCGCCGGGTTCGGTCGCGCCACGCGTCCAGCCATCCATCGGAGCATGTGCGAGACACCCTGGGGCGTCTTTTCGTTCGCTTCGTTGGACTTTTGGTGCGTTACGTCGAGTGTCATCCCGCGCGTATGCACGCGGATTCAAAAGACATTTTTCCTCCCTCCAAAAGGAAGGGAAAAAAAAGAGGGCGAGATGTAACCAACTCAATCGAATACATCCGCGAAAACACCGCGCGTCTCGCGCCGCGACGCGACGAATTCTTCCACCTACCTTCGTAACGGAGCGATTCTAATACTTTTTTACTCTCCGAATGCGTCGTTTCGTCGTCGGTGACGAGGACAACCTGTTCGGTATCGACGAGGATAGAGAACACGAGAACGGTCAGTCCCGTGCAAATTTAAAGGTCCCCCCACCCATAAAAAATTCATTTTCGAGAGCGAAAAGAGGTCGTCGTCGTCGTCGTTCAAAAAGACGTGAAAAAGAGTCGCACCTTCAGCCCCTCGGGGAACCCGGGTCGCGTGCT
>Ga0066856_10000512_pt1 | contig 14393 bp, 12 predicted proteins | sample ETNtaG_5_FD_65605 | JGI IMG/M metagenome (GOLD analysis project Ga0066856, IMG submission 65605) | Marine microbial and viral communities from oxygen minimum zone, Eastern Pacific Ocean - ETNP201406SV205 | ecosystem: Environmental > Aquatic > Marine > Oceanic | place: Pacific Ocean: Eastern...
AACAAACTAGGCTCTGGAAGATTTTTATTAGTGGGACCAGAAACAAGATGATTGATTAAATCAATATTGTAACGTTCCAACAGAGGCTGGAGAGTCTGCACCGCCAACCAACTATAGGGATCATCGACTTGATGAAAGTACTCAAGCACATGCGGTTCGTCAGCTAAAATTCTATTTCGCTCAGCCTTTTCATGAAGCCGAATTTGTGATGTCCTTTTAGCCACACGGCTCATTAACTTAGAAGTGAGCCATCGCCTAAACTTGGAAGGGTTCATTGTCGCAGCACCCTTTTGCTCACTAAATTTTTGCTTCAACAAATTGTCTCGATTGGATTGACATGGGTTTACAAATCATCTCGATATCCTTAAATTTAAACATCAATCTACCTTAGGTATTTTTATGAAAAAGTTATTCCTCATGGGAAGTATTTTTTTATTTGTGGTGATTTTATACCAGCAACGGGCTCCATTGTCCGTCGAAATAATGAAGCGTGCGCTTGATGCACAGTTCTCGTCTTTGAGTCTAATAGACTTACCTGATGGCTTGAGCGCCGTTCTATGCGGAGCAGGTAGCCCAATGCCTAGCAAAAATCGATCTGGTCCGTGTATAGCAGTCATTGCAGGAGAGACTCTGTTTATCGTCGATGCAGGAGATGGCGTTGGTAATTTAAATGGCCTTGGATTACCGGCAGGGGATATTGATACTGTTTTCCTCACTCACTTTCATTCGGACCATATAGATGGACTAGGACAATTAGCCATGAACCGCTGGGTTGCCGGAAATAACAGCAAACCCTTGCCTGTGTTAGGTCCATTGGGTACCAAGATCGTAGTGGAAGGATTTAACCAAGCGTACTCCCAAGACGCTCAGTATAGGAATGCTCATCATGGTGATTCAGTGGCAATGCTCTCTGGAGCAGGAATGATAGCAAGTGAATTTGAGGTGCCTGGAATAAAATCAGAGATTCTAGTTTATGAGAAAAATGAAATTTCGGTGATTGCTTTTTCAGTGGATCATTTCCCCGTCTCTCCAGCCGTAGGTTACAAATTCAAGTATAAAGACAGAGAAATCGTTATCAGCGGTGACACTAAGAAGTCGCAAAATGTCGCATACTTTTCTAAAAACGCTGATCTTTTAATCCATGAGGCATTAAACAGCGTACTGGTCAATATCGTGGAAGATATTGCATTAAAAAATAACAGGAAGATTCTGGCTAAAATCGCTTATGATATTCCAGACTACCATACCACACCCATTGAAGTAGCGGAGACAGCTAGAGATTCAAACGTTAAACATTTGCTTTTCTATCATGTGGTACCACCTACCCCCATTTTTGGTCTAGAAGCAGCCTGGCTAAAGGGTGTAGAGGAGATTTTCCCCAATTTTACGCTAGGAACAGATGGAACCACTATATCGTTACCAGCTAATAGCGATGAGGTTATTGTAAATTGAAGCTCACAGATTGTCATAACTTTGCAGATTTTAGAAAACTCGCTCAGCAGAGACTTCCTTCTCCGATTTTTCATTATATTGATGGAGCTGCCGACGACGAGGAGACATATATTAGAAATACCGAGGCTTACAACGATGTCGATCTCGTTCCAAACGTGCTTTCTGGGGTGGAACACATAGATCTATCTACTGAGATATTCGGAAAGAGATTGGAGATGCCTCTATATTGCGCCCCAACAGCACTTCAGAGACTTTTTCATTTTGAGGGAGAAAGAGCAGTTGCAAAGGCTGCGGCCAAATACGGCACCATGTTCGGGGTATCAGCGCTAGCTACCGTGAGCGCTGAAGAAATATCAAAGCTAACTAACTCTCCCAAGATGTTTCAATTTTACTTTCACAAAGATCGTGGTTTAAATCAGCACTGCCTCGATCTGGCAAAGGAAGCAAATTTTGATGTGCTTGCTTTAACAGTAGACACAATCATTGGTGGAAATAGGGAGAGAGATCTTCGCACTGGTTTTACCTCTCCACCTCGTCTCACATTGGATAGCTTGTTTAGTTTTGCTGCCAAACCCGCATGGGCGTTAAACTATTTAACTAAACCGAAATTTGAACTACCACATATACAGGATTACGTATCAGAAGGAACCAATATGGCAGTTTCTATTGGGTCTTATTTCAGCACAATGTTAGATCAATCAATGAACTGGAGCGATGCAGAAAAGCTGTGCTCCGATTGGGGTGGGCACTTCGCCCTCAAAGGTGTAATGAGTGTTGAAGATGCTAAGCGCGCAATCGACATTGGATGCACCGGCGTCATAGTATCAAATCATGGCGGTCGTCAACTAGACGGATGCCGAGCACCATTTGATCAACTAGCAGAAATTGTCGATGCGGTAGGAGATAAGATCGATGTCATTTGTGAAGGAGGTATCCAGAGAGGCTCGCATGTGCTTAAGGCGTTGTCCATCGGCGCTAAGGCTTGCTCGGGTGGAAGGATGTATCTCTTCGCTCTGGCAGCAGCTGGACAGGTCGGAGTTGAACGAGCGCTTGAAATTTACAAGACCGAAATTGAGAGAAACATGAAACTTATGGGTTGTAAAAAAATCTCTGATCTGAACCGTTCAAATCTTCGATATCGCGGATTTAATAACATGTAAGCATGGGTAACCGCTTCCAGTCATCACGCTACTGCAACAATTCCTAACCTAACTTAAAAGCGTATAATAAATAGAAAGTGTAATGAAACTCTTCTTTTCTAGCCGAAGATATATTAATCATGCCTATACAAGTTCAGAACCCTTTTATTAGAGAAATAGCTTCTATAGTAGGACCACGCCAAGTGCTAACAAACGATAGAGATACTAAATTTTATCGAACTGGCACAAGAGTCGGAGGTGGTGCAGCTACTGCTGTAATATTACCCAACACTCTTATGCAGTTGTGGAAAACTCTGGAAGTGTGCGTAGCGCATGACAAAATCATTATCATGCAAGCCGCCAATACTGGTATAACTGGTGGATCAACTCCCAACGGTGATAACTATGATCGTGATTTAGTTATCATAAATACCTTAAAAATAGATCGACTGATTCTACTTGATAACGGCATTCAGGTTATTGCCTTTGCAGGATGCACTCTATACCAATTGGAGAAAGAGCTGGATCCATTAAATCGAGGACCGCATTCCGTAATCGGTTCATCCTGTATTGGCGCTTCTATAATTGGCGGGGTCTGTAATAATTCTGGAGGGAATTTGGTAAATAGAGGTCCCGCATATACTGAGCTTTCTCTTTATGCACAATTGACCAATGATAATCGCCTTGAATTAGTCAATCACCTTGAAATTGATCTTGGCGAAACGCCTGCGGAGATTATTGCGAACCTTCAAGATGTTAATTTTGCCACTAGGAATTTACCTGTTTCCACCAAGCTTGCCTCCGATAGTAAGTACAAGAATCGAGTACGAAATATCGAATCAGATACCCCGTCAAGATTTAACGCTGATAAACGCCGTCTCTATGAGTCAAGTGGCTGCGCAGGAAAACTAGCGGTATTTGCGGTCCGATTAGATACCTTTGAAAAATCAAAGAAGGAGCGAGTCTTCTACATTGGTACTAATAACCCAGACCAATTAACCATGCTACGCAAGAAAATACTTTCTAATTTCTCAAGATTACCAGACATGGGTGAATACATGCATCGTAGCTATTTCGATGCTTCTGACAAATACTGCAAAGATACTTTCCTTTTTATCAAATATTTTGGCACATCGTTTTTACCCAAATTGTTTAACTTAAAGGCTAAAATCGATGGGTTACTGTGCAGACTCCCGTTTATTCCTGATAATGTCAGTGACAAAATACTTCAGGCCTGTGCGAAACTTTGGCCTAACCACGTTCCAAAACGTCTGAGAGATTATCGAGATCGATTCGAGCATCACCTGATGATAGTAGCCAGCGATTCGGTAATCGAGGAAACTGAAACCTTGTTAAAAACGCATTTTAAAGATCCAGCTTTTGGTGAATATTTTAAGTGCAATATTTCCGAGGGGGAAGCCGCCAAGCTACACAGATTCGTAGCAGGAGGAGCACTAGCCCGCTATAAGATTATGAATGCTGATCAGTCAGGTGGACTGTTACCCTTGGATATTGCCTTACCTCGTAATTGTGATAATTGGCATGACATACTTCCAAAAGAAATATTAGACCAATTAATAGCATCGTTCCGATTGAGTCACTTTTTTTGCATGGTCGTCCACTGGGATTTTGTCCTAAAAAAAGGAGTCAACGAAATAGAAATTAAAAACCGTATTCTTAAAATACTGGATGAGCATGGGGCTAAATACCCGGCAGAACATAATGTAGGCCATCTTTATGAAGCCGAAGTCGATCTTGCTAATTTTTACCGTGAACTGGATCCGACTAATTCATTTAATCCTGGAATAGGAAAAACATCCATGAAGAAACATTACATTTGACCTCTGTGAAAACTTCCACACATTAGACCGGGAACTAAATAATTGATTCAGGAGTCTGATTAGAATTATTTAAGAAATTACGTTTGGTTGGCTGCAGCAGGTAGTTTGGATAGAATGCAGAAACGATAAATTTTCTGCCAGAAAGAAAAGACAAATCATTTTTTGAAACGGAGAACACGTGGCTAGTTCGGACCTCAAGGAACTTGAAAAATGGCTGAAAAGCCAAATTGTTGGACAAGCATCACTTGTTCAAAGACTGATAATAGCATTGCTCGCCGACGGGCATCTCCTTGTTGAAGGTGCTCCTGGTTTAGCGAAAACACGTGCAATAAAATCTCTCGCTGAAGGAATAGAAGCTGATTTCCATCGTATACAATTCACTCCTGACTTATTGCCAGGAGACATTACTGGCACTGAAATATATCGACCTCAAGATGGTAGCTTTACTTTTCAGCAAGGTCCTGTATTCAATAATCTAGTATTAGCTGACGAGGTAAATCGAGCTCCAGCAAAAGTGCAATCCGCTTTGTTAGAGGCCATGGGGGAGAGACAAATATCTATTGGCAGTAAAACCTATCCACTACCAAAGCTTTTTTTAGTAATGGCAACACAGAATCCAATAGAACAGGAAGGCACCTATCCCCTGCCAGAAGCGCAACTCGATCGATTCCTACTGCATCACACAGTGAACTACCCAGACTCTTCAGCAGAAAAAGATATCCTACGCCTGAATAGAGCCGAATCTGTCGACGAACCAAATGCACCAGCCAAAAAGATTTCCGCTGAAAGTATTTTTACGGCGAGAAAAGAAATCATGGCAATACATATGAACGAAAATGTAGAAGAATATCTAATTCAACTAGTCTTAGCTTCTCGTAACCCAGGCAACTATTCTAATGATTTGAAAGAGTGGATAGATTTTGGCGCTAGTCCACGTGCTACGATAGCACTCGATCGATGCGCAAGGTCTCTTGCATGGCTTGAAGATGTCGACTACGTAAGTCCAGATCATATTCAAGCGGTAGCCGCTGATGTTTTGAGACACAGATTAATCTTGAGCTTCGAAGCAGAAGCTAATGGCGTTTCAACAGACCAAGTCATCAGCGAACTACTCTCGCTTGTCCCCATCGGATAGACTCTTGCTATGGCTTTGGTTGACCAAACGCAAGGGACTGAGGGAGTATTCGTTACTCTTGCAGATCTCATTACACTTAGATTCGCTGCAAAAAAGCTTCACCTAACAAACCGAAGCCGCGCGTTAAACTCGCTAGCAGGACCAAACAAGAGTAATTTCAGAGGTAGAGGAATTGATTTTGAGGAGGTCCGTCGATACGAGCCTGGAGACGACATTCGCACTATTGACTGGCGAGTAACTGCTCGATCTGGAAACCCTTATACTAAACTCTTTCGCGAAGAACGTGAACGGCCCGTTTTAATCTTCGTGGATCAATGTAGCGGAATGTACTTCGGATCTTCCACTCGATTCAAATCTGTTTTAGCTGCCAAAATCGCGGCCACGCTAGCTTGGGCGGCACTTGATCAAGGGGAACGCGTAGGTGGTTTCGTTTTTAATCAAAAGGGCCATAAGGACATAAGACCTCGACGGAGCAAGCGTTCCGTACTTATGTTGCTCTCTGAGATTGTTCGCTATAACAATGCTCTGCCGGTAAGTACTGAAGACCTCAAATGGTCTCTGGGTGACGCTTTGCTAAACCTGAGACGAATCGCACGACCAGGGACTAGTATATTTTTAATCAGCGACTTTCTCGGATCCAGTTCCGACTACTCTAAAGAGAATCTCTTTAAGTTAAGTCAGCATAATGAAGTTACGGCAATCCTGTGCACTGATCCACTAGAGCACGTATTGCCGATCGCGGGTCGCTACGCGGTAACCGATGGCTCAAGCAGTAGCGATTTAGAAACGGGCAATGAAGTAGTTCGCCTAGCATATGAAAAATCTGCAACTGATAGAATTGAAAAACTAGATAAAACCATGTCGAAACTCGGCATACCCTTGCTGAAGGCCACCACCAATAAGTCGGAACTGAAATTGCTGCAGTCTTTTTACGGTAAGCAAAAAAAATGAATTCTCTGGATGCACTTTCACAATTAAATCCACTTAGAGAACCATCAGCCATTAGCTGGTGGCCACCTGCAATAGGCTGGTGGGTGATTTTCTGCCTGGTTATCATTTTGATGTCTATACTCTTGTTCGCGTTATTCAGGAGACATAAAAAGCAAAGTTATCGAAGACATGCAATTTTTGCCCTAGACAAGCTGTTACTTGAATCTTCAAGTCAAGCAGAGTACGACCCTTTCCCGTCAAAAGTTAACGTTCTATTAAAAACAGTTGCACTAAAAGCCTATGATAAAAAGGAAATTGCAACACTTTACGGCACAAACTGGCTTAACTTCCTAAAATTAGCACCTGGTTGCGAAAATTCCCAAGTTTCCAATTTTGTACTGGAGCTTTACCAACCAGAGGAATCTTCCTTTACGCGAAACGAGATATATTCCTTCGCAAGAACTTGGATAAAAATGCATAAGTGAATATTGTGATTGAATGGATCTGGCCATATATGTTTTTGCTATTACCCATTCCGTGGTTGATATCACGTTTTTCTCCAAAACACGAATTCGATAGCACTGCTATTAGAGCCCCATTCTTCAATGAATGGAAAAGCCTGAATAGTCTCTACCCATCCAAAACGAGAAGCAGTCAATGGCGCTCAATAATACTTTTATGGCTGGCATGGATATGTCTAGTTATAGCATCAGCAAGACCTACTTGGATTGGAGAACCAATAGAATTACCAAACAATGGTCGTGATCTCATGTTAGCAGTAGATATTTCCGGCAGCATGAATACCGAAGATATGCCGCTAAGCAATGGAATCACTCGCAGAGTAGATGCTGTAAAGAAACTAGGTGCTGAATTTATAAGCCGTCGCTCAGGAGATCGTCTGGGCTTAATCCTATTTGGTAGTCGAGCCTACTTGCAGTCTCCCTTGAGCTTTGATGTTTCTACGGTAAGTCGCTTTCTAAGCGAAGCTCAAATAGGTTTTGCTGGCCAGGAAACCGCTATAGGAGATGCTATAGGACTGGCAGTAAAGCGCCTGAAAGAAAGACCTGTCGCAAGCCGTATACTTATCCTTTTAACTGACGGAAGAGACACGGCCAGCAGCGTCAAGCCTCTTGAAGCTGCTCAGCTGGCAGCAGAATTAGGGATACGAATACATACAATTGGCATTGGCGCAGATAAACTAACTCTACCTGGTTTATTTGGTTCTAGCTTTGGCAGTCGTCAAATTAATCCTTCAATGGAATTAGATGAAAAAACTTTGGAGACTATCGCGAGACAGACCGGGGGGCGCTACTTTAGAGCGAGAGATCCTCAACAATTATCCCAGATCTATCTACTTTTAGATGAGCTAGAGCCGATTGAGCAAGCCTCATCGATTTACAGGCCGCGTCAATCTCTAGGACATCTTTTCCTTGCTATGACTATGATATTCAGTTTTTTCCTAGTTCTATTTAAAATGAAGCCGGTCATATTGAGCAGTCGAAAAAGAGCTTTTAGCAAGGTGACTTCAAGTTGACAGAAATATTACAAAATCTGCATTTTATTCGACCCCAATGTCTCTGGTTTTTAGTTCCAGCCTTATTGATTGCGCTATTGTTATTTAGAAAAAGTTCACAATCTGGGAATTGGAAATCAGTCATTTCTCCCGAACTGCTTCCGCACCTACTAATATCTCCAAAAGGCGAGACGAAGAAAAAATCTTCAGTTCCTGTGCTTTTGATGATCTGGATACTTACGAGTTTAGCCATGGCCGGCCCTACCTGGAAAAAACTTCCTCAACCTGTTCTTCAGAAAGAAGATGCTGTCGTGATTCTTTTAGATCTCAGCGCATCCATGCTTGCTTCAGATATCGCACCCTCACGAGCTGAACGCGCCAAACAAAAACTCCTAGATCTATTATCCTTGAGAAAAGAAGGGGTAACGGCATTGGTGGCGTATGCGGGAGATGCTCATGTGGTCACTCCATTAACCGACGACACTGATACCATCGCCAACCTACTACCTGCACTGTCACCTACCATCATGCCTCTTCAAGGTTCAGCTACCGCATCAGCAATAGCTATGGCGCAGGAACTCCTTACAGCAGTAACTAGCACATCTGGAAAAGTTTTATTACTTAGTGATGGAATTAGCGAGCGAGAACTTCAAGCGTCTCTAAAATTACTATCTGATAGATCTGTAACTATAAGCATCCTTGGGGTTGGAACTAGTGACGGAGCCCCTATCCCTCTTCCTGCTGGCGGTTTCTTGAAAGATCAGTCTGGTGCAATCGTTATTCCTCGACTTGTTTCGAGAAATATGGAGAAACTTGCAAACGCAAGCGGAGGACAATACTCATCTCTAACTCTCGACGACTCAGATGTCTTGAAGATATCAAAATCAGATTTGTTGCAAAATGATTCTGTTCTAGCCCTGAATAGACGCGCAGATACATGGGAAGATCAAGGCTATTGGCTCATCTTACTGATATTACCTTTCGCATTAATGAGCTTTAGGCGTGGGCTCCTAATATTTTTTCCTTTCTTTTTTCTTTTCAACCCTGAAACATCAATGGCAAGCGCATTTAACAATCTATGGTTGACTCCAGATCAACACGCGACGAAGGTGCTTAGAGAAGATGGTCCTGCCAAAGCCGCACAACTCTTTGAAAATAAGGATTGGGCTGGTACCGCGTCCTATCATGCAGAAGAATATACTAATGCGGCTAAATTTTTCTCTGATAATGACACTGCCGATAGTTGGTATAACCGTGGTAACGCTCTTGCCAAAAGTGGCAATTATTCAGAAGCGATAGAAGCTTATGAAAAATCACTACAGATCGAACCAGGAGCAACTGATGCATTGGAAAATATAGAACTTCTTAAAGAATTACAACAACAAGAAAAAGATAATAAAGAAAATCAGCAAGGCGATCAAAATAACAACCAAACTACCAATAACTCAGAGGAGAATAATACTCAACAGAATAAAAACAACCCCGAAACCCGCAACCCTACTCAGGATTCGAAACCGACTGATCCTCAAAAAAATAGTCCTACTGATACAAAAGATTCTGTAAAGGACGATAAAAATAAGACTCAGGACAAGAAAGAAACTCCCGAGACCGAACAATCTAACTCACATTCTGAACAACCGAGCCAAACCAACCATCAAAGAAACCTTGAACAACAAAAAAGCGAACAAGAGAAAGATCAATCTACAGAACAGTGGTTAAGAAGAATTCCAGATGACCCTTCAGGATTATTGAGGGAAAAATTTCGCTATGAAAGCATGAAGCGTCAACGAAATAGAGAACCGGGTGAATTAAATGAAAAATGGTAATTTATTATTGTGCTTAACTTTATCTCTTTACTTCTGGACATCGCAATTTGCTTTCGCAGAGCTAGTAGCGGAAGTCGATAGGGACAGGATCTCCATGGGTGACACCATGCGACTCTCTATCACTGCCACTGATGGTGAAGATGTCGACGGAATAAATCTCCGACCTCTGCTCGAAAATTTCGATATCTTACAGCGAAGTACGTCCTCAAATACGAAAATCATAAATGGTATTGCAGATAGAACGAAACAGTTGAATCTTGATCTTACTCCAAAGCGGAAAGGAACTCTTAGTGTCCCGGCATTACGAAGCGGCAACAGATCAACAAATTTAATTCTTGTGTCAGTCAGCGCGGCAGCAAAATCACCTACTGGAAATGAAACTTTTGTTTTTGAAGCTGAAGTGGATAAAAGAGAAGCGTATGTCCACGGCCAGGTGATCGCCACATTTCGAGTTCAGAATGCTATTCCACTGGGTGATATGAGCATCTCAAATCTATCAATCGAAGATGCGTTTTATGATCTTCTTGAGCAACGTAAATTTCAACGGATCATTAACAATCGCACTTGGGAAGTTCACGAGGTTAGATACGCAATCTTTCCAGAGAAGAGCGGATTACTCAAAATTCCTGCGATAACGCTCTCTGCGAGAGAAAGTCTTCCCAGAAGAAACATGTTTGATTTGGGGCGCAATGGTCGTCTACTGCGACGAACGAGCGACAGCATTTCTATTAAAGTATTGCCGCGGCCCCCTGCTTTTTCCGCCGACACGTGGTTACCAGCTCGCAAGTTATCGATAGAAGAAAACTGGTCTGCTCCGCCAAATCAAATTAAGGCCGGAGAATCTGTGACCCGCACAATTACTCTACGAGGGGACGGACTTCAGGGTGCTCAACTTCCACCAATTTCCCCACCGATTATTAACGGTCTTAAGTTTTATCCAGACCAACCAAAAATCAATGATACTGAGAATCAGCATGGTCGCGTCGGTGAACGTATTGAAAATATAGCTCTGGTACCAACTCGAGAAGGAAATTGGAAAATTCCCGAAATAAGCGTGCCTTGGTGGGATACGGAGCGCAAGATTTTGCAATACGCAGTACTACCTGCTCGTGAAATAAATGTTACGGGATCTATTATTTCAACAGAAACAGGAACTTCGACCAGCTCAACATCTCCCATCTCATTAAACGAAAATACTGCATCTGCTTTCAATACGACTAACGAAAACTATGCGTGGAAGATAATCGCTACTATTTCCGCCATAGGATGGTTACTGACTTTGATTATGTTGTACATCACACGTAATCAAGGAACACGAGCACCAATCAAGTCCAGTAATGATGAGAATGAATCTAAGTGTTATAAAATCCTTGTGAAAGCTTGCAACTCAAACGATGCTTCTGCGGCAAGGAAATCATTTCTCAGTTGGGCCGTCGCTCGAGACAACACTACCTCGATTAACTCGATCTCAGATGCAAAAAAATACTTTAATGATTTAGAGTTGGATCTTGCATTGTCAGATCTGGAAGAAAAAAACTATGGAGATCAGACCTCCCCTTGGATCGGTACTGAATTAAGTTCAACCGTAAAGCGACTGCGTAAAGATGCTAAAGTGAGTAATGAGGAAAGTGTAAATTTAGCTTTATACCAATGACCTAGCCGTTAATTATATGACTTCTATCTTTTCTAAAATTGTCAATTTAGATGAATAGTGAGACAACAATGACGAAAAAAATCCTACTAACACTGATTGCTCTAACAACAGGAATCACAGGATGTGATTCGAGCATCGATAATACTATGGATAAATCGCATGGCATGTCCGAGGAAAGACTAAAACAAATCAAGCCCTACCTGAAAAAATATATCGATGAAGAAAAGCTGCCTGGAATGGTAACTGCCGTAGCCAGGCGTGGAAAAATAGTACACTTCGAATCTTTCGGATATTCTAATTATGAAAAGCGAAAACCACTAGAAAAGGATGCATTATTTCGAATCTATTCTATGACAAAACCAGTTACCGGCGTAGCATTAATGATAATGCTCGAAGAAGGGAAACTTAGGCTCGAAGACCCTGTTAGCAACTATATCCCAGAATTCGAAGACATTCGCGTACTTAGTAGCTCCAAAGAAAAGTCAAACTTGCTGCAGTCGGCTCGCAGGCCAGTAACAATCCGCGATCTGGCGACCCATACTTCAGGTATTGCATATACGTTTTCCGCTAACAACGAAATTCGAAAAATATATAACCGTCATGGTCTCTCTCCTTACTATTTTGTAGATAATCTGAATTCCTATAGTAAAGGAGAATCACTACTTACTGCAGGAAGTAAGGGATTTGACGACATATGCTCATTTTCTGAAAAGCTGGCATCTCAAGCACCCCTTATGCATCAACCTGGTGATCGATATACTTATGGAATGGGCATTGACGTCCTGGGATGTGTTATCGCGAGAGTTTCGGGTTTGAGCTTTGCTGAATTTTTAAAGAGGCGCATATTTGATCCACTAAATATGAACGATACTTTCTTTCAAGTTCCCAAGGAAAAAGCACATCGCTTCACAAATCTCTATGCAAATCCGCAGGGATTAAAAAGCTATTTCCCAGAGTTTGATGCGGAATCTTTGCAAGAGAGCCCACACTTAGTGCTAGTGGATGATGCTTCTACGAGCCCTTTCCTCTCAGCGACTACGGTTTTTGACGGTGGTTCCGGGCTAGTTTCTTCAGCACTGGATTACTTGACTTTCATACAAATGCTAGAGAACGATGGTGTGGGGAACGGCGTACGTATATTAGGACGCAAATCAATCGAACTAATGTCAAATAATCATCTATCAATTGAAACCAGAAATAACTCAGAATATACGGGGACCGGATCGTCATTCCCTGCCGGCATTGGGATCGGACTCACGGTAGGAGTAACTCTCGACCCTGCCCTAGCAGGTCGGTATGGGACACAAGGTCAATATTTTTGGGGCGGTGCCGCTGCGACCGATTTTTGGATCGATCCTGAAGAAGACCTAGTTGCTGTTCTAATGACTCAGGTACTTGGTAGCCCCTGGCCGGCTACCCAAGACTTTGAAGCCTTAGTTTATGCTGCTATTAATGACTAATTGTCTCCAATAAGCTTTATATTCGATTGAAGAGAAGATAACTCGAACTATCTGTGAAAAAAAATACCGGTTAAGGTTTTTCAAAATGAACTTTATTGAAATTCATCAAAAAGATTATTTCGCTTGCGTAAATACCATAGAAAAAAGGATGTTAAGAGCTCTTCGCGACCATCCTGTAAATTTTATTTTTATTATTCTCAATTACCTTTAAGTCCTAGTTGATAAACTTCATCTATCTATCAATTTCAAGTCTTTGGTTCAGCTCCTTCAACGGAACGTTGTCATTTTCAAATAATCTTCTAAATTATTTTCAATCCATTTTAACTCTTTGGATTTACCTCCCTGCGAAACCCCACGCCTCAAAAGTCCAACTAACCCATGAATAGAAGTCCAAATATTGATAGCTTTTATCCTGATTTCTCTCTTTGACGCATCAGGCATGAAAGGTTTTAGTGCTACATATACCTCGTCAAAAGCTGCATCATGAAGCGCTTCTAAATCAGGATAAAGAGACATATCTAAATCTACATTTCCAAACATCAAATCGTAAATATACGGATAGTCCAAGCCAAATCTTATGTAATGAGCGCCCCAACTTGCAAATGTATCAGCATCCTTTCTGCCTTCATCAATTATTACGTAACCCCTGCGCATCAATTCTGCTTTAAGATCGTCTTTTTTTTTAAAATGTCTATAAAACGCAGTTGTTGAAACTTCAGCTTTTTGAGCAACCTTACGCATATTAACTTGCTGCCAAGATTCTGTTTTGCAAATATCCCATGCAATTTCAACAAGTTGTTCTTTAAGATTCTCTTTGTGATAGCTCATATTACGTCACTATATAAATAAATGTTGACATAGTAAACATTGCTTCTTAAGATGTTAACTTTGTAAACATATGCACAGGAAACACAACTCAAATGTCCAAAATTATCAATACAAAATACATAAAATTATTTCAAACTGTATGTGAGGCACCAATTAAGGCACCCAAGGAAGCATTTAACCTACATGATTGGGTTTTTACTTTATCAGATAAAGACTATCAAACCACAGCACGCGGACATATTGCAGCTGGATCAAGCATTCATACCGATGGAACACAAACTTCTGTCAATGTAGAGAGCGTTGGTGGAAACTTATTAGTCCAACACTATGTAGCAGAAGTGAAAGAACCTGATTATGTAAAGATGGTATCGCTATCTGATCTTTGGTTGATGAAGTTAATACATGTTGTAGTAAAAGTTACATGGGAAATGCGTCTAATTGCTGTTTCTGATAATGAATGTAAATTTCAAAATACTGTATTGGTGGAACATCCTAATTTCATTATGAGAATTTTGTCTGCTTTAGCATTAGGCGGTTATTTTGTTCGAAAACATAATGAAGAAGAAACACCTTTATTTGCTCAAAATTTATATAAAAGGACATTCAAAGAAAACA
>Ga0066856_10000514_pt1 | contig 14344 bp, 10 predicted proteins | sample ETNtaG_5_FD_65605 | JGI IMG/M metagenome (GOLD analysis project Ga0066856, IMG submission 65605) | Marine microbial and viral communities from oxygen minimum zone, Eastern Pacific Ocean - ETNP201406SV205 | ecosystem: Environmental > Aquatic > Marine > Oceanic | place: Pacific Ocean: Eastern...
GAAGAAGAAGAAGAAGAAGAAGAAGAAGAAGAAGAAGAACGAGAGGAAGAAAAGAACGCGAAAAGCAGATTACCGTGGATGCACGTCGACGACATTTGGTTGTTCGAAGGGAAAGGAGGGAAAGAAAAAGAAGACGAGTAGAGAGAAAAACGCGACGCGCAAAAGCAGCGCGTATTTTAATACAGAGGTAGTTTACGAGACTCGTTTTTTCGCCCCCCCCCCCAAATTCAGCATTGCCCCACTTTTTACTCAGTCTGAACACGGGCGCTTGCGTCTCTTCTCAACCCGCGACGAAAGAACAAAACGCGATGTCGTCGTCGTCGTTGGTATTGTTGTCGCCGTTCGCTTCGAGCGCCGCGCGTGGGATCGTCATCAAAAGCGATGGTCGAAGTCGCGACGCGCACAACGCGCGACAGTTAGGTTCCAATTCCATGTCGACTGTTAGATATGGTTTCAGTCGTCGGTGTCGCACCGCGAAAGTCGTCGTCGAAACGCGCGCGACCTCCTCTTCGAAAGAGCGGAAAGAACCGGCGAAGGTCTTGAGAACACTTTTGAATGGCCCGGCGATTGTTCAAGCGCCCTGCGCGCACGATGCCTTATCCGCTCGATTAATCGAACGAGCGGGCTTCTCTGCGGCATTCATGAGTGGCTTTTGCGTCTCTGCGTCGCATCTGGCGTTACCAGATGTCGGCCTGATTTCATACGCTGAAATGCAAGACGTTGGAGGACGCATATGTGACGCCGTCTCCCCAAACTTCCCAGTCATCGGCGACGCGGATGATGGGTACGGCAACGCCATGAGCGCAAAGCGAACCGTAGAAGGGTACATCAAAGCTGGATTCGCTGGAATTTTAATCGAAGACCAAATGGCGCCGAAACGGTGCGGTCACACCGGCCCGAGACCGGTGTGCGATCGAGAGACGAGTATAGCGAGAGTGAGAGCCGCGTGTGACGCGAGAGATGAAAGTTTAGAAGATATCGTGGTGTTTGCGAGAAGCGACGCGAGGAGTTCCATGGGATTGGACGAGGCTCTGGAGCGAGTGAAAGCGTACGTGGACGCTGGGGCGGACGCCGTGTTCATCGACGCCTTACAATCGAAAGAGGAAATGCAACGCTTTTGTGACGCGTGCCCAGACACACCAAAAATGGCCAACATGTTGGAAGGTGGAGGCATGACGCCGATTTGTAAACCGAGAGAGTTACACGCCATGGGGTTTAAAATCGTCGCGTACCCGTTGTCGATGTTAGCCGTCAGCGTGAAAGCGATGGAAACTGCTTTGCAAGGAATCATGTTCGAGGGGTACCCGGACGAAGAGTTGTTGCCAACTTTCGAGGAATTAAAAGATGCGGTCGGAATGAACGAGTATTTAGAGGAGTCAAAGAAGTATAAGCTGGGAAGTAGTTCGATGACTCCGGCATAAATCGCCCTTCTCGAAAGCATTTATAAAAGTTGTTGTTCCCGTTCTTACTTTCTGATATACACGTTTTAACACTATTCTATCACAACACAGCGCATCGCTGCTGCTCCACGCACACGCATCCTCTATGCTAAAGCTATTCCTACTTTGCTCTCCTACACGACGGGTGAACGACTTTGCTGCGCGCTCTTCTTCTTCTCAAATCCTCATCAGCTTGTCCTCGAATGCGCCAAGAAGAAGGTAGCACGAGAGCGACCTCTTCCCTCGCGCGCTTTGGTCTCCACGGGATCCGCCGGTCGTTAGTCGTCTTCCGTTCTTTCCATTTCCTCCCTCGTCCATTTCATTTCCGTCAGCATTTTCGCCACCGTCACGCGGAGTTCTCGAAACATTTCCAGCGACATCTCGAACGTCTTTTCCTCCAATCGATGATCCCGATTTCTCGACAGCGTCATCAGCACGGTCGGGCGGAGCACGCGCTTCGCCTGGGAGGAGGAGACGGTCACGTCGACGCGCCACGCGCACGAGAGGCGGCTTCTGTCGTCCTCGCGGAGCGTCGTCGACATGATGTGTCTCTCGAAAAACAAAAGCGCAGAAAAAGTGCGACATTTTTCGTCCTTTTTTTTCCCGTTGATCCGGATTCGCTTCACACAAAACACGCAGAACACGCGCGTTTATTTCTTTGCACGAGAGAGTAGCGAAGGCGACCAACGCCGCTTTTCTTCTGTGCGCGGTCGGTCCACGTCGCAAAGAAAGAGGCGAGAGAAAGACGCGAGAGAGAAAAAGGGAGACGCGGACACGAGAGGAAGAAGAAGAAGAGATGTTTGGCGCTCCGAATTCTGCGACGAATCAAACGCAAAATCTCTTCGGCGGGACGACACCTTTGGCGAATCAAAACAACGCCGGGACGCCTCAACAACAACAACAACAACAACAACAAGGAGGTGGTGGAGGACTGTTCGGGAACGCCGGGAATGGAAGTCAATCGGGGAACGCGAGTGGAGGAGGACTGTTTGGAAACGCATCGGTAAATCAAGGAGGAGGAGGAGGAGGGTTGTTTGGGAACACCGCAAACGCAGGAGCATTCGGGACTGGCACTCAACAACAACAACAACAACAACAACAAGGCGGTGGTGGTGGTGGATTGTTCGGAAACGCGTCCGCGCCATCCTCTGGTGGTGGTGGTGGTGGTGGATTGTTTGGTGCGGCGACGTCGAACGGGAACGCGACGCAACAAGGCGGGCTTTTCGGCAATGCGAATGCGAATACTACGAGCACGCAAGGAGGAGGGTTGTTTTCGAAACCTCCAGCGAGTGGAGGGGGAGGGTTGTTTGGAGGAGGAACAAGTGGTGGTGGTGGACTGTTTGGAAACGGTGCCCAACAAAATCAAACGAACGCTACTACCGCGGGCGGAGGCGGAGGCCTCTTCGGTGGAGGAGGAGGAGGAGGAGGAGGAGGATCTGGTTTGTTCGGAAATCCAGCTGGAAAGACGACGACGTCAGGAGGAGGACTCTTTGGCGGAGGAGGAGCAAGCGCTGGTGGTGGGTTATTTGGCACCACCACTAATGCCAGTGGAAATCAACAACAACAACAACAAAATCAAGGTAGCGGCCTCTTTGGAGGAGGACAACAACAACAAACGACATCCTCGTTGTTTGGCAATCGACCTTCGCCTCTCGGCGGCACGCAACCACAGAATCAACAAGGACTCACACAGATTCAGCAACAACACAACGCTTTCTATAACGTTCCGGAATCGATCACGACGCAAGCGCAAGGTGGACCGACTTTATTTGGCGGCAACTTGGCGCCGTCGGAGGCGTTGCTCAGAGCGCGACAACAAAGACACATAGCCAGCCAACCTCCTGCAAACGGAACAACTTTAGAACCGGTCAAAGAGTTACAAGACGTTATGAACTCGTATAATCCGCAACATCCGGATTATAGATTTAAGGCGTTCTTTTACAACATCGCACAAGATCCTCGACAGAAAGTGAAAATTCAAAACATTGACGAACGAACGTGGCACGAGTTGCTCGATAAAGTCGGCGGCGAAGAAAACGAAAACGGATTGTGGCCGTGTCGAGTTGACGGTTTTGACGGTTTATATCAGCGAGAACAAGGTCAGGAAGAAGAGCTGAAATCGCAAGAAGCGTTTGTCAACGCGTACAACCAGTGTATACGCCAAATCAACAGCTGGAAAGAAGGTTCGTACGAAGTGAGGCGAACGCAATGCGAACGCCGACGCGAAGAACACGCGCACAGAGTGTTGAGAGTCATGCGGAAATTAGAATCTTTCAGAGCGGCTTATCACAGAAGAGTGAACCCGCAACTGAGCACATCTTCTAGAAGAGGAGGTAGTGGTACATACAATCGAGGAGTAGTAAATGGTGGATCCACGTTCGTGTCGAAAGAGGAACGAGAATTGTTTGAAGTTTTGCAAAATTTAAAGAGAGCGTTGGACGGTTCCGGGAAGGAAAGTTTGAGTAGACAAGCGCAACAGCTAACCACCACCGTGCGAGTGAAAACGCAAGAATTATCGAGACAGTTAGCGACGTCGCCATTGAGAGGAGGTGGAGGAAGTTTATTAGCAGATACTGCCAACGGTGGATACGAGAATAATAACAGGACGACATCTCCTCCTTCGTCGTCTTCCGGACAACGAAGGAATACGAAGAAATCCAACACACCAGTCCTGCTCCAACCATACGACCGGGAGCGCACTACAGTCACAAAAACCGACTTGGAAGACCTCGCATCGCACAAGGACGTCGTCGACCGCCTCGCTGGAAACATCAAATCCATGAGAGAAGATTTAACCAGAATGTGTTTAGCGTACGGTTTACCCCCGGTCACAACCGCGACTTCCGATCCGTCTCAGCAACCATCGCAACACCAACACCAACACACCGGCGGTATATTCGGACAGCACCAAGGACAGGACCAACAACGGCAAAACCCAGCGTTAGCCGCGCATCAGTACGGCGCCGCGCCGACTCGATCCAACGCGTTCTTTTGATGATATTTTCACATACTACTAGATAGCATCCTCCCTCTCGCGCTCTTTTCGGTGAGAGACGAAAGAAAGACACCGTCGTCACAAAAAAACACACAGCGCTGGTGTGTTCTCGGGAGTACCATACGAGACTCGAATTCGACGTTGTGTGGCTTTTTTTATCTTCCGCCTTTTATCGCGTCTTCACATTCGTTTAGGGTTTTGTCAAAAGAAGGCACTTTTAGACCACTCGGGAAACGCCACTATAAAAGCGTGCGCGAGAGAGTCCTCGCGTCGTCCGCAGAAGAGCTCGCGAAAAACAACACCTCGCAGCACTCATGGCGTGTCGCAATGGTACCACCAGATCGCTCGCGCGCCGCTTGTGCGCCTTTTCGGCGCGACGTTTCGCGACGGCAGAGCGCTTTGTGTCGTCGACGACGATGCACAACGACGTGTATCGCTCCGCGACGTTTCCAATCGATGCGCGCAAAAAGGAGGTCGAGCCGAGGTGGACGCAGAACGCGTCGACGAAAACGATCCCCCCAAAACGACGAGGAAAACAACAACACCGCTCGTTCGCGAGCGACGCGATGAGGAGTGCAAGCACCGAGGAGAAGGAGGAGAAGGACGGAACGGATGCATCAAAAACGATTATTACGGACTCCCAAGAAGAAAAGGTGCCGAAGACGAGTGACGGGGTGCACACAAAAAGGGAGAAAAAAGACGCCGTCGCGCAGACGTACATGTTAGCGCACCCGGTGTACGATTTTGAATACATCGAATCGATTCGACCGAGGCACAGGCAGCCGCAAGGCGCGCGAGATTACGTGAGCATGTTTGCCGTGTGGTCGGCGAGGAAAGGATTCGACGCCGTCACCAATTACTCGCACGAGAAGAGCATGACGAAAGACGAGTGGTTGTTTCGGTTTATATTTTTAGAGACGGTAGCGGGGATTCCCGGGATGGTCGCGGGGATGTTGAGACACATGCACTCGTTGAGGCTGTTGAGACACGATAACGGATGGATTCACACGTTATTAGAAGAAGCGGAGAATGAGCGAATGCACTTGATGACGTTTTTGAATATGAAACAACCGTCGATTCTATTCAGAGCGGGCGTGTTGGCCGCGCAAGGGGTTTTTTTTAACGCATTTTTCTTTAGTTATTTATTCTCGCCAAGAACGTGCCACAGATTTGTTGGATATTTAGAGGAAGAAGCAGTGAGAACGTACACGCACGCGCTGAGCGATATCGACACTGGAGGGACGGATGCCAGGCAATGGGCGAAAGAAAGAGCACCGAAATTGGCCATCGAGTATTGGAAAATGGACGAAGACGCGACCGTAAGAGACGTGTTGCTCGCCGTCCGAGCGGACGAAGCCAGTCACGCACACGTCAATCATACATTTTCTAGCATGGGTACGACGCAAAAGAACCCATTTGTGAAAGGCGAGAGTCACTTGCCGGAAAATTTTGTCGAACCGCCGCCCGGGTTTGTCCCGAGCGAAGAAAATCGAGTCGCTCGAGACGCCGATTCGTTTTAAATGAACACATAGCAAGAGAAAGGAAGTAAAAGAAAGAGAGAGAGAGAGAGAAGATTCAACAAAAACAGTCTAACGATTTTAGTATTGAACATCATTCTGATTGTAATATTACCAAAGAAAGTATTCATCATCATCATCATCATCTGGAGGTCTTCTGAGCTAAATCGTCTCTAAAATAGTTCCTTTTACGAGCTCATAAAAAAGGCGCATTACCGATCGCGTTAAACATCATAAACCTCAAAGCAAATCAAAATGTCTCCTCCGTCCAAGCGCCACAAATCCGATAACGACGACGATCAGCCATCTTTTAATCGAGCTCTCACTTTCCAAACGAGAAAAAAAATCGACGACGCCGCGCAAAAAAACGACCGTTTGGAAGCATTTACCGCCTACGACGCCGCCAAAAACGATCGATCGATTGTGTTACCAATACACACTTTAAATGTTTTGTTGCACCTCTGCTCGTCGTCCAAGACAAAAGATAATGGTCAGAATGAAGATGGCGATGACGTAAATGAACGTTTAGAGGATCAAAACGACAAGCAGAGAGCGGAAGAGATTTTTTACGAAGTGCTGGAACAACGAACGGACGTGAAAAAAACAGAGATGAGTTTTACGGCGATGGCGAGATTATACGCCAGATTGAATGAGAACGAGAAAAGTTTCGAAATGGTTCATTTGTGTAAGAATGGGGATGGGAAAAAGTCTGGGCAGAAGTTGACGCCGAAATTGAGGACATTTACGCCTTCTTTACACGGATTTGCTAAGAGCGGTAATGTTGCGCGAGCCGAAGATATCTTTGAGGCTATTGAGAAAGAAGGATTAGAGTGCACGGAGATTGAGTTTACGGCGATGATGGATTTATACGGGAGAGAAAAGGAAACGTGCGAAGAGAAAGGATTGAAGATGTTGCGGAAAATGAAGACGAAAGTGCGGACATGTGGGAAGGAGTTGATTGAAAGTATCAAGAGATTTTTCGAAGCGGAACCGAACGCGTGGCGGTGCGAAACTATAGAAAATGTGGAAAGTAACTCTGGACGATTTGAAACTACTAGTGCTGGTGAACATAACAAAAAAGAGTTTCAATTAAAACCAATAGGATTAGACGAGGTAGAATCAAAGGAGTTGATCGCGTCGGTGGGGAAACTCGCCCGTGAACGCGAAGCCGGAGCAAACTTTGACGAGTTTTGCAATTGGTTGAAGAAGAGAGAAGCAAAGGTGCAATGCATCATCGACGGGGCGAACGTGGGGATGGCGAACCAGAATTTTGCCGGAGCAAAGTTTCATTTCGGTCAATTGGATAACGTCGTGGACGAGTGTCGACGAAGATACTGTATGACAACGTCGAATAAAGAAAATGGTACAAGCGAGGCATCGAAACAACGACCAGTCGTCTTCCTCCACCAACGCCGCACGCAAGACCAAGCGGCGAAACACCAATTCGGAGAAAAAATATTAACCAAACTTCGACAAAATAAAGAAATATTCGTCACTCCGCACGGTTCAAACGACGATTGGTATTGGCTCTATGCCGCATTAGTTGCCGGAGAGAACGCCGTTTTGATCTCCAACGACGAGATGCGCGACCACGTGTTTCAAATGCTTCCGGATCCAAACTTGTTGAGACGATGGAAAGAGAGACACCAAGTGAGGTTTAGCGTCACGAAAGGCGAGGTGGAGCTTTACGAACCGGCGGTGTTTACCACGTGCATACAAGAAGACGAGAAGGATGGGTACTGGATGATTCCATTCGTCGAAGATGAGGAGGAGGAGGAGGAAGGAAATGAAGAAGACGAAGATGAGAAATGGCTCTTTTGCTGCAAGAAGCAATAAATATGAGTGTAATATATGACACAACGCTACGCGCTACTCTAAAACTCTACAACTAAAAATACGTGCTCCTCGTTACTCATCTCCTCGTCAATCTTGCACTTTGTCGCGCCCAACTTCTTGCACTCGTCGAAAAATTTCGATTGCAAACCAATTGCGCGTTCTCTTCTCAATTCGCACAGAATCACTTTCTCGCCTAAAATCGAACACGCGAACGCCAAATCTCGACACGTGTCTGGATCGTATAGAACGTCGGCTCCAATAATTATCTGAACTCTGTTCCTTAAATATAAATTCTCTCTCGTTACTTCTTTACTCCAATCGAAGACAGCGGCCGCAACCGACCCATCTTGCGCGTCTTCAAACATATCGCACGAAACAACCTCCACCCCATTCACTTTCGCCGTCGATAACGCGCAGTGTAAACTCAACGGTTCTCGGTCTAAGAGCATCACTTTCTTCCTAAAATGTTTCGCTAGGATTAATCCCGCGAAAGATAAACCGGCACCGACTTCGATGAAAGAACGAGACAAATTTTTGATTTCAACTAATTTCAAAATCAATTCCATCTCCGTTGGCCAAATGTCTGCCCAAGAGGGATCCGCCTCGGTATCTCTTCCATCGTATTTCCGGTACCAGTCGTATAACTCGTCCACTGATGGAGGTTTGACGACATCGAGGGCATAACTCGACTCGTTTTTATCATCATCATCTAAAGAAATTCTCGTTTGGATTAAAGGACACAAGTGTTCATCTCCGTCGAATAAGTAGATTGAATCTAGGCTAGAAGAATTAGGGATACGATTTGAACGTCTTGGAAGGATGCGTTTCATAACTTTTGGGCGATTGAGTGGCACGACCCCCTTTTCAATGCCATTTACTACAACTTTCGAACGCATGATTTTTAAAACTTGAAAAATGAGGTATTTTAGACTAGACGAAAGTACAAAATGCACCTCGTAAACAGTTCAACTTAACCGGTGTTTTCAACGTCACTTCTCCGTCCACTCCGACCAACCCTTCTCTGTCCCCGGTGTCAATTTTTAAACTTTTACATTGGATGTAAAGCACGTCATCTTTCTCTACGTGTGCGCCATTTTTCGGCGCTTTTAAGTCGTCAAAAAGCGCAACGGTTTTCATCAAACCACATTTTTTGGCGACGACGATATCGATGAGACCATCGTCGAGTTTCGCGAGTGGGGTGAAGTGGAACCCTCGACCACAACAGCGAGTGTTTTGGGCGCAGAGCATGAGGAACTCTTCGTTGGTGCACGAGCCTTTCATTTGTGATGAAGGCGTTTCGACGGTGAGCGAAGCGACGTTGGATTTGTTTTTCAATATCTGATAAAACCCAGCCAAATCGTACCGAATTGGGCCTAAAAAGCGCATTTTTTCTGCCGTTTCGGCCGCGTCTCGTATCAGGCCCCACGTGACGACGTTTATACTCATCGTCGTTTTCGTCTTCTTTTTATCTTCACCTAGACTCTCAATCTCCACTGCGTCCATATCTCTCGCCTCGCCTTTCTCGCACGCCAATCGAAAGCAATCTTGAATACTAAAACATTTCAAATCTCTCGCGAAATTGTTCCCAGTTCCACACGGTAACGCCATTATCGGTACATGTTTCTCGTTTTCCATTAGCGGCTTTATTTTCCTCCCTTCAACGTATCCTTGCACGGCTTCTCGCAACGTCCCGTCGCCGCCGAGAACGAAAATCGCATCTGGTTTGGTCGGGGTACCACCGGATACATAATCGCGCACTATGTTGATACAATCCCCTTCACACGATGTTTCTTTCTCGATTAAACAATCAATAGAGTACTTCTTCGCTTCATCTCTTACGATTTGTAGCTCTCTTCGCCCTTTTTTCGCCTTAATCTTCTGTCCGTGTACGATTAATAGGATAGTTTTCAATCCGGTTTTCAATCGGGAATTACTGCTAGGGGATTTCGCTAACGAAGAAGACTTCTCGCGCTCGGATTTCGATGGGCGCAAGATTGGATGGTTGAGCCACGTCGTGGATGAAGTAGTGGACGTCATCCGTATCTGCTTTCAACGCGAGGCGTGTTACGCGTGCACGCAACGGACAAAGACGTGCACAAATGAATGCCGTTGTTTTCTCTCTTTGGTGTAATTCTTTTTTTTACGCTTGTATCTGCAGTGGAAGTAACGACTTGAATATTACAACAACACGTATTATTACTGTTCCACTGGTACCAAGTGTACCAGTGGTATGGTACCACGGTACCGTATTATTATTATATATTATTATTCCTACGCGTCCGCTTTTTTACTTTTGAACGCTCGACAAATCTTTAAACTCGTCAACACCTTTGGTAAATAAGGCACCTTGTGCGCTGAATAATTCCTCGATGCCCGTATCGCCCGCCGCGCCTTTCGTGGTAAGGTATTCGTAATACGTTAACGGCCGTTTGCCAGTCAAGTTGTAAAAATCTGGCGAACACCGAGTATAGAATCCATTTTGTAAATACTCAAAGAATTCTGCTCGAGTCGATCCGAAATCTTCCTCGAACTTTTTTAGATCTTGAGGAACGTACGAAATGGTTTTACCAAAAACGTCTTTGGCGACGTCCAAGTCTTTCGCAACGTCCGAGTTTAACGCTTCGGTTAAAATTCGAGCCACGTCGCGCATGCTCGTCGATTCCGCTCCACAGATGTCGTAAAATTTATTTCCGTGTCTTTCCGGTCCTTCTTTCAACACCGTGAAGGCGGCTTCTCCCATATCGTTGCAGGAAACAAACGAATTTTTACACTCGCCTAACGGACTCGTAAACGTGCCGTTCTCTCGAATTGAATCTAACTCGTTCTTTAGCAAATGGTTCATGTAAAAGTTCCCGCGTATCGATGTCAGTATATCCTTAAAACCATTTTCAATGAAACATTCCTCGCTCCACCAGTAGTGTTGCAACATCAGCGGAATCTGCGCGTTCTCTCGAGACGCGTGCGTATCCTTATCGTACTTGTTCGTGTTCGTATCCGCGCCGAAACACGAGATCCGAACAATATGTCGCAACTTCTTTTTTATCGATTCGTCTCGCGCGCAAAACTTGGCAAATTCCATGTGTTCTTTGATGTATTTGTCTTGCGTCGAGGAGAATAAGTGCGTCACGTTTTCCATGGCTTTTGGCCACGTCTCTTTCTCCGTTAAATCGAACGCCACCGTCTCGCTCGCCCCTAACCTTTTCGCGTAGTCACTTTTATCTCTCGTGGCGGCTCTGACCGTCCACTTTTCCGAGGGGAGCGTCGAAAGTAACGAAAGCACTTCTTTCCCGACGCGGCCGGTCGAGCCGGTGACGAGCACGACGTTTTTTCGATTATTGGTGTCGTTGTCGTTCGATTTTTCGGACGACGACATGGTTGTGGTATTGGACGAAGAAGCTCTTTCGAATGCGCTTTGTGTTCCTCGTCGAACCCGATGATGATGCGATAGTAGTAAAGTCGTCAAAGTCGTTCGAGACGACGACAAAGAGCGGCGACGTCCAGAGAAAGGAACGGAAGACGTTTTTTCGAAGAACACGTTTGAGAAGAGCGCCTTTCCCGCGTGCCGGATAAAGGCCATGCGTCGACGACACCAACACCGATAACACCACCGACGACGACGTATGTTTACGCGCACAATCAAAAGTGACGTGGCATTTTGATATAAAAAATGCCCCCTCTTTTTTTCCAAACATTCATTTAGGGTTTATTTTTGGAGGAAAAGAGAGGCACCTTCGACCTTCTCTCAACAGAGACACATCCAAAAAAGTCTCTCCACAAAACCAATAATAATAATGAGTACACTCGTTGAACGAAAAGGGCGTCGTACACGGGCACACCAGCGGCTTTGCGGGGTCGCGACGCGTTATTTTTTTGTCCTCTTTGCGTGGATGAGGTACTGCGTCGTTGCGAGTTACCTTTTGTCGAAACGAGGGTGGTTTTGCGCGCACGCGCGAGGCGTGCCGAAGACGGGGATGATTCCAAACACAAACGAATTGGAATTCGAACACGAGGCGTTAGATTCGAACCGGTTCCCGGGCTGGCTGGGCGAAAAACACCGACCGTCGATAAACAAAGAGTCAAAACTCGGCACGTGGGTGGAACCGATCAGCTGGGAACCGAGAGCGTTCGTTCTGCACGACATCATGTCCGAGGAAGAATGCGATGAGGTGTTGCGCATCGCGAAGCCATTGATGAAACGAAGTACGGTGGTCGATTCGGTCACCGGGGAAATCAAAGTGGATCCAATTCGAACGTCGAGACAGACTTTTTTGCAACGAGGGAAATATCCCGTGGTGACGAAAGTGGAGGAAAGATTAGAGAGATTTACCCTTTTACCTTGGTATAACGGCGAAGACATGCAGATTCTCTCCTACGGCGTCGGCGAGAAGTATTCGGCGCACCACGATGTGGGAGAGAAGAATACTAAATCCGGGGCGCAGTTGAGTGCGGAAGGTGGACATCGGGTCGCGACTGTTTTGCTGTATTTAGAAGATACGGAGGAAGGAGGAGAAACCGCATTTCCGGATTCCGATTGGATTGAACCAGAGAGCGAATACGCGCGGCAAAAATTCTCAAAGTGCGCCGAAAACGGGGTCGCCTTTAAGCCGAAACGCGGCGATGGATTACTCTTCTTTTCTATTACTCCGGAAGGAGACATCGATCAAAGGAGCATGCACTCCGGGTGTCCAGTTGTCAAAGGCGAGAAATGGACCATGACCAAATGGATTCACGCGAGACCCTTTCATCATAAAATCCCCGGTCCGAAACCTCCGAGAGAGGGATGCGAAAACAAAGACTCGAGGTGTAAAGGTTGGGCTAACGCGGGAGAGTGCGAGAAGAATCCAGGTTTTATGACCAATAATTGTAAGTGGGCGTGCAGAGTACCCGGGTGCGAGCACAAAGGAAATTAGCAGAACGTAGATGTAAACGAAAGTAGTAGTACCGCAAAAGCACGCAGACGTCGAACAGATTTTTTCGCTTTAAAAAATAGATACGCGAAAACGTCATCAATAACATCGTCACTTCTAATACAATCCTCGACCGCTTTTGGTCAGAAAAAGATGCGCGCGCGTACCGCATCGACCTCTGAAGTCTCTCTCATCACCCGCAAAGCACAAAGGGCGCTCAGATCTATCAAAAGAACAAAATCGGCGTCCGTGAAAGTCACCGCCATGAGTGCCGAAAAGATAACGAAATCCGATGCCGAATGGAAAAACGAACTGACCTCTCAACAATATCAAGTCTTGAGACTGAAAGGAACCGAACCGGCACGAACCGGAGAATACGATAAATTCTACCCATCGGAAGGCCACTTCGTGTGCGCCGGGTGCGGAAATCCTTTGTACTCGGCGGAATCCAAATTCAACAGCGGATGCGGATGGCCGGCGTTCGATAAGTGCTACGAAGGAGCTGTTGATACAAATATAGACAACACGTTCGGAATGAGAAGAGTCGAAATCGTCTGCGCGAAATGCGACGGACATTTAGGCCACGTGTTTGAAAACGAAGGGTTCACCCCGACCGCTGAAAGGCACTGCGTGAATTCAGTGTCCGTGAAATACGTGGAAGGAGCGTGCGATAAGAAAGAAGCCAAGGTAATCGATGGGAATAGTATAGCGGGGAATGCACAAAACGCCATGTCCATGTTAATTCGACCGGCTTTCTATTTTACGATCGGTTACACCGCTTTGAACGTTTTGGCGAATAGTGCGACGAGTGTTATGACGCATAATGCGCAATAATGGAGAAATAGTAATAATGCAGTAACAAAAGCAGTTATTCGCGCGCGCACGTGAGCAATGTGTACAATGATAAATATTTACTGACGCGCCCCACCTCTCTTATCTATAGGTGGTATAAAGAAGAAAGCGTAGTACATGCGAGAGAGAGGGGGGGGGATAGGAAATGTCATTTCAAACTATTTACATTGCATTTAGCACATATCCAATCGAAAGAATGTATAAAAATTGTTTTGTCCTTGTCACATTGCGAATCAGAACGTGAATAGTAAAGAATTACCTCGCCAATCCCGCGGCAACATTTCCAATTTGGGCCTTAATCTCCTTTACTTTTCTCGTTTTCGTGTAGAATAAGTAGAAGTACCACAACTTAAAGCCCACGCCGAGAGCTAAAGTCACCGCGGCGTCAAACGCAACCGTGTCATCGTTCGAGTACAATCGGTACGTTTTGCCCATGGAATCCAAGACTTCTGACCCGGGAACTTTCGCCCCCGTGCCCAACGCCGTTTCGGCAGAGTTGGAAAAGCACAACAAATCGGACTCGGTGCATGGTTTGAAAGTCGCGTCGGCGTATTCCAAGTATACGATCGCGCGCAACGACCACTTCATGATGTTCACGAACGTAAACGCTCTGAACGGCCAAACGACGTCCTTCTCGTCGATGAGGATACCGTTGAAAAGGAAACCGCCGAACCACAACATCATGTAGACAAGCATACCAATCAACGGATTCGTAAAGCAAATGGAAAAGACTTGCGCTGCAGCTTCGTACGCCCATAACACCAACGCGTACACCAACAAGGTTTGAACGTAATGCGG
>Ga0066856_10000515_pt1 | contig 14344 bp, 9 predicted proteins | sample ETNtaG_5_FD_65605 | JGI IMG/M metagenome (GOLD analysis project Ga0066856, IMG submission 65605) | Marine microbial and viral communities from oxygen minimum zone, Eastern Pacific Ocean - ETNP201406SV205 | ecosystem: Environmental > Aquatic > Marine > Oceanic | place: Pacific Ocean: Eastern...
TTCTTCTTCTTCTTCTTCTTCTTCTTCTTCTCTCTTCTTCCTTTTGTGCACTAACGTCGGTAACGGGTACCCCATATCCGCCATGTCTTCCGCTATTAATGTCGCACTTTTCACCGAAAGCTTCCTCGGGGCGTCTCGTAATAATTGCAAGAGTTTTGTCTCTGTCGTTATCCGTTCGTTATTCGTAAATTTATTTTTCTTCTTCCCTTCTTTTTGTCCTATGTTTGCTATCTCACCATCCTCCTTCGCCAACCTATACGCTTTCGCCGCCTCATCGTTCTTATACTTTGCCTCCCTCTTCTTTTTCGTCGATGCCCATCCACCATTGTATAAAATCGTCCTTGCGTGCGTCGCGCCTTTTGCTGTAGGATTCATACATCTCGTTGCCACGCAATGAATCCCTCCCCCTAATTCCTTATTACTATTACTAAATATCCTCTTCATATTTTTACAGTGCAAAGCGCCAAACGTATCCACGTAACTCTTATGATCCATCCCCGGCGCGAGCACAAACGCTATTTTCTTCACCAATGGTTTGTTTGTAAATCGCGCAAAATCGCAATTTAAACCACTCGATTGACACGCAACCGAGGCGAGAATTTCCGAGAGTTTCGTCAGGTGGACTCTGTGTCTGTGTTCCTCCAAAAAAAGAAAGCGCGCGCGCGCATTCGGCCCGTATATATCTTTCGCATAGGTGGTACTATTGCTCTTCTTTCTCTTCTTTTTACAAAAATCCGTTTCCAATTCGCCGTCTTCCATAACGTCGTCCTCTTCGAGGACCGTTATTGCTGTCGTTGTCCTCTCTCGTTTCTTCTCCATCTTCTCCATCTTCCCGTCGTCGTCGTCGTCCTTCGTTCTTTCTCTTCAATCTCTCTCTCTCTCTCTCTCTCTCTGTGTGTGTGTGTGTGTGTCTGTGTCTGTGTTGCGCGCGCACGCGCTTCAGTCGCGTTGATGAATGACACGAGACAAAAAAACTCCTTTTTTTTCTTTCCCAAATGCCAAAGGCAAAGATTTTTTTCCCTTTTTTCCTTTCTTTTTTCGTCTCGTGATCTCGTCACAAAATAATTCACACGAAAGCGCGCGTGCGGACTCCACACCACCACGACGCGAACGTGACGCGCTCGAGCGCTCGGTAAAAACGCACCCTCCAACAACGAACCTCGCGTATCCTCGAGCGAATCGTTTCGATCGTCGACGTCGCGCTCAGAAAAGGCAGCGCACGCATCGAGTCAAAAACAAAAATAACGCGACGCGAATTCTCGTTACTACCATAGAAAAAGAATGAACTTCGCAGGCAGTCAACAACCTCCGCAACAACAGCAACAAGGTGGAGGCGCGTACCCAGCGCACAACGCGTACGAGTGAGTGATTATTTTTGCGCGCGTTTCTTTTGCTTTTTGAGAAAGAGTATGGGTCGCGAGGACTCGTCCCAAGAGAGTTTACGATTTCTCGTTAATTTTCTTCGGGTCGCTTAAGTCTCCGAGGTCGCCCTCTCTTCTCTCTCTTTGATTCTCGCATTCTGACCGCGAACTCTTTCTCTTCGAAAAAACAACAACAGCCCAAACTTGGTTCCAACGAAAGCGCAGGATAACTGGAAAGACCAGATCAAAGCTCCAGCGCGCGACGAGCGATACCAAACCGAAGATGTTACCGCGACGAAAGGAAACGAATTCGAAGATTACTTCTTAAAAAGAGAACTTTTGATGGGCATTTTTGAGAAAGGCTTTGAAAGACCTTCGCCGATTCAAGAAGAGTCGATCCCGATCGCGTTGACTGGGAGAGATATTTTAGCGAGAGCGAAGAACGGAACGGGTAAAACTGCGGCATTTACGATTCCAATTTTGGAAAAGACGGATTCAACTAAGAATATCATCCAAGCTGTTATTTTGGTGCCGACGAGAGAATTGGCTTTGCAAACAGCACAGGTATGTAAAGAGCTCGGTAAGCACTTGGGGACGCAAGTCATGGTGACAACGGGTGGAACCTCGTTGAAGGACGACATTATGCGTTTGCACCAAGCGGTGCATGTCGTCGTGGCGACTCCAGGTCGTTTGGTTGATTTGGCTGGTAAAGGCGTCGCGAAGTTATCCAACGTCACGATGTTGGCCATGGATGAAGCCGATAAGTTGTTGGCGCCAGAGTTTGAACCAGTTATCGCGCAAGTTATCGATTTTTGCGCGAAGAACCGACAAATTTTGCTGTACTCAGCGACGTTTCCGGTCACGGTCAAGTCGTTCAAAGATAAGTATCTAAGAAAACCTTACGTCATTAACTTGATGGAAGAGTTGACCTTAAAAGGTATCACACAATACTACGCCTTTGTTGAAGAGAGACAGAAAGTGCATTGCTTGAATACGTTGTTTTCCAAGTTGCAAATCAACCAGTCCATGATCTTTTGCAACTCTGTGAACAGAGTTGAATTGCTTGCGAAGAAAATTACGGAGCTTGGCTATTCGTGCTTTTACATCCACGCGAAAATGCAACAAAACGACCGAAACAAAGTCTTCCACGATTTCAGGAACGGTTCGTGTAGAAATTTGGTCTCCTCGGATTTATTTACCCGAGGTATTGATATTCAATCCGTGAATGTCGTCATTAACTTTGATTTCCCGAAGTCTGGAGAGACGTATTTGCACAGAGTCGGTAGATCTGGCCGATTTGGTCACTTGGGTATCGCCGTGAACTTGGTGACGTACGAAGATCGATTTAATTTGTTCAGAATTGAGCAAGAGTTAGGGACAGAGATTCAACAAATCCCTCAAAATATCGATCCGGCAAAGTATTGCCGTTAACAATTTTTCAACATCATCATAGAAAATGTTATCTAGAAAATTGTTTGTATAAAAGGTAGAAAAGAAGGAAGGAAGAGGAATGAATTTTAATAGAGAAGATTGTATTCTTAGGAAGGAAAGAAATAGGAAAGTATAACGAGAATGTAAGATTGAGTGAGACGCGGAGGAAATTGTGCTGATACTTTTTCTTTGTTACACAATCATCAACTTGAGTTGATGAAAGAGAAAGAGTACCTCTTTGTATCGTGGAATACGTTTTTTATTATTCCTCGACAACAGCGGAGCGAGCCAAGTCTGATCTGAGCCGGGTTTAGTACATACCCAGTTGAACAAAAAAAGAAGAACGAGGCGTCGTCGAACGAAAACATCTGATTCGAGTTCACTGTACAAAAGACTTTCAATTTTGAGAGTGTAGTCGTAGAGAAACTAAAGAGACAGGAGAAAGTAAGAGTTGCGAGCGCGTTGATGTATAGCTCAAAGAGCTCGGTATCAACGCGCGACTGCAAAACAACGTTTTGAGTGTTTGTTTGTGGTTATTTCTACAAACTATATATTGCTCGAACGTCAAGAAAACCCTCGGTTCTGCCGAGAGGTCAATTCAAGAGCACCCTTGACTCCGTCGAGAGGTTTGCCATTAATCAAAGTCGCAGTATTGAAGAGAAAGAAGTACCTCTATTGCGCGCGCGCACGTGTTAACAAACAACATCGTGCCCTCGGAGGAAGTGAAAGTACAATTATAGAACAAAAGTTAATGAAAAGAAGTGGAGTTATCTACTACATCTTTCTCATAAATTCTGAAGTTACCTAAATGAATAATAAGACTAATAACCTTTCTTCAATCCAGTCCTTTTTTTCCTAATGACCGTTTTGCCGCTATCGGTCAACAAGTAATGGTCGTCTAAAAGTAATCCTCTCGGCAACATAATGCTACGATAGGCTTGATTGCACGAATAGCCAACTCTTCCTGGAATATAGGAGGAAAATAAACCCCAATTATCCCCAACTCCGTACTTTGTCGCCGTTTCCATGAACAACTGAATCTCGTCTTCCTCCCACGGTCCCCACTTTGGCTCTTCCCCTGGTTTGCAATGTCGATAAAAATACATGTTCGGATTCGTGTGCAAACACTTCCTAGAATGCTCCTTCGCGTTTGAACTCTTTCCCATCCGCCCTACTGCCTCCCTGGGGCCACTCACTCCCATCCTCTGCCAATGCTCCTCTTGCGTAGGCGCAAAGTTCAACTCCTTGCATGTTTTCTCTTCCACCCACCCTTCAAAATCTCTCTCAATCTTCAACCCTTTCTTCAACCCTTTCCTCTCGCAATACTCCTCACACGTCATCAAATTCTCGTCTAAATTCGGTTCTAAATATCCCATCGACGCACTTTTCCCTTCAAACGCTCTCTCAGCCGCGTTTAACTCTTTATCGTAGTTGTCAAAATTATAGCTTATTTTCTTGCTCGACGTCTCCCGCGTCGAACGTCGAGTCGGTTCCAACTGTCCCTTTATTTTTCTCTTCTTCGGCGCACTACTCGTCGGTTTTGCCACATTGACTGCAGGTTTCGGTAAATTTAGAGCCTCCAGTCGTAACTTGTTTCGTTTGATGTTTTCCTGTTTGATGATATGACGCGCGCCAAAAGAGAGACGAGGATTATAAAAGAACAGAGTCTCGTCAGTACACCAAAATCAAAATTCAAAAATTTATACCTCTCTCTCTCTCTCGTACGCGGTTAAGCTCGCGATCCGTCTCTCCTCTTGCTCTTTCGTCAGATGTTTCGGCTGGTAATACAATTCTGGATTGCGGCACTTTTGGCACCCGTTTCTGCTAAATCGGCACTTGGAACATCCCAGCGACTTGTTCACCATTTTTGGAATGGAAAAAAAGAGGAAAGTTTTTTTTTATCTATCGGGTGTGCGCGTTGTTGAGGAGCAGATAACCGGAGGAAAAGAGCCTCGCGCGCGGTGCGTCGTTCTTTGAATAAAACGCGCGTGATAGTTCTTTCGTCGAGGCAAAAAACGAATTCTCTCTCTTTCTCTCCTTCTCTCTATCCGCTTTGAAAGAGAGAAAGGCTTGTGACGAAATTTTAAAAAAGTTAGCTCTCTACATTATTATTGATTACAAAAAATTATACATTTCGACTACTTAACTACTTCGTTACCCCCCCTCTCTGCATCCACGGCGGAGTCGTTCAACGCGCAACACACCACGGCTTTGTGATGCCCGTTATACACCCGAATAGCTTCCCCGCTACTACAATCCCAAAGTCGAGCACTTCCATCACTACTCGCGGTGACTAAATACGCCGCATCCACGCTAAACACACAATCCCATACCCACCTGGAGTGTCCGTTCAGCGTTCTTTCTAATCCTAGCCCGTCTAAATTCCACAACTTGACCGTCTTATCGCTACTAGTTGTCGCTAAACTCCTCACATCTGGCGAAATCAAACACTTCAATACGTACTCGTCCGGATGTGCTCTCAACTTGTGCAACGGTTCAAAATGCGCCGTCGTCTTTGCATCTTTTTGCAATCGCCACACGTAACACGTCCCGGTGGAATTTCCAGCTACGACTAAACTCCCATCTGGCGCCACGCTCACGCTTCTCACCGCTACTCCAACCTCTGGCACTAACTCGCATGAACACGCGTTCATCGCCAAATCCCACACTCGGATATTCCCGTTCGCGTCTCCGGATAACAACTCCGCGCCATTCGGGTGCAAAGCCACCGTCGTCACCGCCGCTCTCGACTCGTATTCTCTCGTGTGCCTCGATCCTTGCCTCGCGTCCCACAATTTCACCGTCCCGTCGTCGCTTCCCGAATACATCCATCTCCCGTCTCTCTCAAACCCAATCGCGGTGACGTTCCCTTGGTGTCCTTCGTGCGTGACTATCGGCGACGGATTCGACGCGTTCACTTCGAATATTTTAATCGTCGGGTTCCCCGCTGCCGCTAATATCTGTTTATCCGGGGAGATTTCCAGTTTGTTCACTTGCGAGTCTTGGTGTTGCAGCGTTCGGTAGCACACGCCTCTCGTCGCTTCCCAGAATCGAATGGTGTGGTCGTACCCGGCGGTGGCGAGGACCACGAACGGGTTCGGCATTCTCCTCCTCTATGTGGACGCGAAAGAGCGCTCCTTCTTCTCCTCCTTCTTCTCCTCCGCAAGGCCGCGTGTCTTTTTCCGTCGTCGTCGTTGTTGTGGTTCGAAGAAGAAGAAGAAGAAGAAGAAGAAGAAGAACCGTTATAACAACAAAGCGGTTGTTCCTTTTTGTGTCGAACACTCAAAAGACACGATGATTTTTGATGGGGACACAAAAGTTCCTCCTCCTCCTCCTCCTTTTTTTCCTTCTTTTTCGTCTTTTGTACTCGTCGTGTGTAGTCGCTTTTATTGGTCTTTGTCAAGTCGTCGAGAGCCCCGCTCAATAAAAAGAAAAACGAACGACTTTTTGGCGTAAGCTTATTAGGGACGAACGCACATTCTTCGCGAGAGATGATGTACTCCAATTCTTCTTCCCTTTTTTTTCAAAGTCTCTTTCTTTCTTTCTTTCTTTCTTTTCAAAGTCTTCTTCTTTGAAAAAAAAAGCGAGCTCTCATCATCGTCACTTTTAATAATAATTTCATTTTTAATAATTCGTACTCGTATCGGGTTTTTGTCAAAAAGACCGAAAAAATCGACCCCACAACAACAACAACAAACGAGAACAAAGAAAAAAACACACACCTCTCATAGCCGCCACATCCTACACCATCATCATTTTTATCATTTTTATCACATCGGCTTCATAAAGTCATCATCATCATCATCATCATCATCATCTTCACACGTGCGAGAAGACAAAGAAGACGACGACAAAGAGGACCACCGTCTTCAGACGAAACGAGAGGAAGGAGCGATTTTTGAGAGGCGTCTCCCCGAAACGACGACGAGCTTTTGTCGCGAAAGAGAGAGAGAGAGAGAGAGAGAGAGAAAGAAGAGCCAAAGCGCAGACGACGAGCCGTCTTCGTTTCCATTAATCTCTTGAAAGAGATAGAAAACGAATCCGATTTCTTTCTGAAGACCCCGTTTATATAGCGGAAGAGAGAAGAGAGCGATCCAAACGGAGACGAAAAGAAGACCATGAATCTCATCCAACAGCTTCAGAAGAAACCGAAACCGACGCTCTCGCACGTGGAGTCGTTCGAGGATTTCACCGCCATCATGGACGGCGAAGGTCAAGATTACAGCAATTTGCGTTTGGAGTACGACCGAACGAAAGTCCCATCTGGAGGCGCCGAAGTGTGCGGCACGACCGCGCAAATGTTGATTCGCGCATCGACGATGAAAGAAGCGGCGGGGAGACACTTCCACGCGAAGGTGAGACAATCGTTAGGGTTGGAAGCGACGGACGAAAAGATTCTGAGAGCGGCAAAATTAGCCGGCCGAGGCAGAGACTCGTTGAGTTCCTTCCAAAACGACGACGACGATGAGGAAGAGGAAGAGGAAGAGGGAGAAGAGACGGTTGAGAACTTGTTGAATTCCGCCGCGTTTAAGATGAAGAAGACGATCAAGAAAGGGTGCAAAGAGTATCCGGATCACTACGGGGCGATTGGTTTAGCCGTGGAGAGGTATTTGGCGACTCCGGAGCAAATTAAGGAGAACTTCCAGGAGTATTCGATGAAGTTGCATCCAGATAAGTGCGGCATCGCGGGCGCCGACGAAGAAGGGAAGGAAGCGATCGAACAGAGGTATAAAGCGGTCGCGATCGCGTACGAGGTGTTGTCTGATGATAAGAGAAGAAGAGAATACGATTCTGTTGACGCACCGAAACACGATTTGCCGACGAGCATTAAACCCGGGAAGACGTGGTTTACGACGTTCATTCCGGCGTTTCAAAAGTTGGAGCGATGGTCGGATGTCAAAGGCGGACACGTCATTTGCGAAGAAGAAGACGCGCCGTACGAAGACGTGAAGAAGATGTACGTCTCGTGGACAAAGTTCAAGTCGTGGAGAGAGTTTCCGCACGACCAAGAGAACGATTTGGAATCCGCGAACGATAGGTACCACAGAAGGCAAATGCAAAAGGAAAACGAGACGAAGAGGAAAGAGAAGAAGAAGGAAGAGTCGGTAAAGTTGAGAGCGTTTTTCGATGCGGCAGAGAACTTAGATCCGAGAGTGATTAAAGAGAAGGAGAGAAAAGCGGCGGAGAGAGAGGCGAAGAAGGCAGAGAAGAGTGGTAATGGTGGTAAAGGCGGCGGTTCCAAGGCTGAGAACGAGGCGGCAGCGGCGGCGGCGAAAGCTGCCGCGGCAGCGGCGGCGCAGGACGCGAAAGCAGCAGCAGCGGCGGCGAAAAAGAAGAAAGAGGCAGAAAAGAAAGAAATGCAAAAGACGAGAAAAGCGGTGAGAGCGATTCGCGACGGGGCGGAAGGTGCGCCGGATGAGTTTGATTTGGATCAGTTGATGCTCAAACTAGACATTTCCGGCGTGAAAGGATTGCTCGACGAGTGCTCTGGGAAGTCGGCAGCGGAATCTGGTGCGATTTTGAAAGCTGCAGTGGAGAAAGGCGCTTAATCAGTAAAACGGATGAGAGAAAGAGAGAGAAAAAGAGAGAATTACCAAAACTGCCACGCCGACTTAAATTATTTTTGTGCACACATACGTACTGACTCGTTTATGGACTTTTTTTTTCATAATACGACTGTTTCTAAGATTTCGCGACTACTCTGCCGATGACTTGATCGCCGTCCGTACAACGTTCGGAAACGAAGACTGCATCGTGCAACGCGTTATTTTCCCCGATGTTTTCAAACGTCAACAAGTGTTTCACACCGGCGAACTCTGCAAAAACGCTCACATTGTCTAGCTGTCCTTTCCCTTTATCGATGAACCCCCACGTGCCTTTACCCCACGGCGTTACCAAATCGCCGTGTTCCAAGAACCGCAAACCAGGGACGCCACCCCACGAGAACGGTTCGTTTTCGCCTAACTTGGATAATATAGACGCCACGCGTGTTTTTTCGGAGTAATTCTCTATGCTTTCCGTGGGTGAAACCATTCGCAATTTGCACATGATTTTAGAATCTGCGGCAACTTCACCGAATCCTTCGCCGTGTGTCCATCGCTCGAAATTTGAAATCGTCTTCGCACTTGCACCTACGAAGGTATTTTCTTTCATTTCCTCATAATAGCTGTACGTGTCTATCATTCTTTGCGCCGTCTCTTTTAATCGCAAGTGGTAACTCATGCGTATGGCAACTGGGATAAACTTCTTCGCCTTTGCATCCTTCTTGACGAAGCGATAAATCATTTTCGAGTTTGCAAAGCATAAATAATTGAGCGTCCTTTTGATAACACCGGGACCAACGTAATCGCCATGGGCAGGTAAATCGAGCGCTTCGTTAAATGCTTCGTGTGCCCTGATTGCGATATCCATGGACGAGGAGCTTTCAATGCCTAAAAGTATCCTCGCGACGCGCGTCACGAGCGCCAACGATTCTTCCGTAGCTTCAAATCTTACAAACCCATCATCTCTACTCGCTGCACGTCCGCCGTGACAATACCTCGACCAATCCATGTGTGGATCGTCAACGACATGATCGTAACCATACGCGGTCATATCGTCCCAACCGTCCGACATTGCTTCCACGTCCGCGTCCCGGTAAAAATACGACGACGGGTCGTGCACAAGCACAGTTTCTGGATCTATCGCAATCGTGTGCACGCCATTCTCCAAGAGTCGTTTCATGGCATTCCATTTCAAAATAGTCGCATCGTAGCTGCTAGACTCCAATACGGAGATTTCACTGGAGGCGGTTCGCGCAATATTCGCCGCTTTCCGTGAATTCGTGACGACAATGACACGTTTGTCTACTTTCAATTTCTTCGCGCCTCGTTCGAGGAAGATTTTCAAATTGTCAGCGTTGTCGTCGTTCGCCGAAACGACTATAGCGGACGAATCATCGCTTTTGAAGATATCGCCTTTCCTCGACAATATTGCGTCGATTTGAGCGGATGCACCATCGTTTGACGGAAACGTTCGTGCTTTTGAAATCGCGTGTAACGAGCGTCCTAAATCGGTAATTTTCCCGGACCAGTCTTTCATTGGCGTGCATTGAGAGCTATACGCCGCAGGCGCACCTTCCTTCCAATTCTTAGAACCAATAATCCCATCGTTCACGGCGTGCTTATGTTTTCCTTCTAATTCTTGGATGGATTTTAACTCTCCTGAACACCCGGTCGTGCATTCTAAAGACGCGATGTTAGCATCGTGGTTGTAATACTTATCCACGAGTTGCATTTTCCGTTCTTTATCCGTGTGGTAGTTCGCGTGCATAGCCACCGGTCTGTGCCTATGTTTATCCAACTCTTTTTTGTGTCTCACGATTCGAAACATCACTTTACTGTTTAAGAAACAATACGGATTCATCACACGAACCGTCGCGCCGCTCGTTTGGTGCCAATCTCTACTGGCGAACCATAACTCTAAGTTATACCCGGCCTGATCCCATAAATCTTCCGTGGCCATTCTGTGCGCCATGATGGACATGAGCCTATACGACGCCTCCGTTGCAGCGACGTACCACAATCCAGAATTCAACGCGGAAATCCGAAACGCTTTCACTCGCGCGCGTCCCGATCTTCCCATAGCTGCGTCATCGATGACTTGATGAAATCCATTCGCGGTTTGATTGTCCCATCCGTCAGACATAGACTCAATATCGTGATCGCGATATAAGTACGGAAACGGGTTTTGTAAGTACACGACATCTGTGTCTGTCAATAAAACCGAACACCCAACTTTGACGAAATCTTTTATGATGCCAAACTTTTGAGCGGAGATTTTGTGTGACCCTCTCGCGTCGTTTTTAACTCTATATGTCGCAATTCCTTTATCCTTCAAGTTCTTCTCCAACATATCGTCCAAACATATGACGAGAAAGTTTGTAATTTTCAACGATTTAATCGAATCGACAAACTTATAAATCCCCGGCGCGGCGGAATTCGCCACCGCTGCCAAGACTTCTCTATCAATCGAAATTTCCTTGACGACTTCGCACAAGGCTTTTAAATCGCCTTCGCAATTTTGAGGCCATTTGGAATCCGTTTTAGCAACGGAGAAGTCCAATCGTCTGGCAGAACCCCACGCGTCCGTGTTGATTGTTTTCGGTTCGCACACTTTGTTCGGCTCGTCGGACATGGATGGCAAGGCGAATGCGTCTGGGTACGTCTCCGTGAGCGGTTTGACAGTCGTTCGTAGAGAAGACGAAGACGAAGAACGAGAAATATTATCGTCATTCTTTCTACTGCCACTATTCTGACTCGACAAAGTACCAACCACATCCTCCTCCCGTTCAAACGGCGTCTTCTCTTCTTCTCGATGCCGAACATCTATTTCGCCGCCGCCAGAACTCCTAAAATCCACATCCCACATGCGTCTGTTATTACTATTCCCATTCATACCAGTACTTGTCAAACCTATAGCTCTTTCATGCTCTGCTCTTGCTCGCTTTATATGCCCTTCATCTCTCTGATGCTTCAACAAAGACACGAGGACTCCTAATATGCACCCGAACGCAATCGACTTGCCAAGTTTCGCGTTGACAGATGCCGATCGCTTTCCATTCTCATCTCTCAACATCATCTTTTGTTGCAGAGGGCTCTTCGTTTACTTTTTGTAGTTCGATGAGTCGATGAACCGATTCCAAATCGACTTTCTGTTGCTTTCTAGCCACAACGACCACTCCACGCACACGAGTTCCGTGTACTTTCGAACTTCTGGATTTTTAATCTTCTTCGTATTCAATTCGAGAATGTGTTGGTCTTGTAAGTACCCGAGAGCGCAAAGAGACGAGGAGGCGATGAACAGATATTTTGTCAAAGAGCCGAACATGTACGACTATAATCTCTCTCTTTCTATTTCGTTTGCCTTTGTGTTTGTGTGAGCGTTTCTATGCGTTTTGTTATGAAAGCGCGCGCGCGCGTTTATTTTTTTCACGATTAACAAGTCTTCTTGAAACGCTAATTTGTCTATATTTTAATCTCCACATGCCACGGACTGAGATCTCGAGTAAAATTTTGCTGTAACACGTGTTAACACATTTCATCGCAGACGACTTTCCATGTCGCGACAAAAAAGTCCACGCCGTCGCCCTTAAACAGCATTTCTTCGTGGAATTTTACCAAGTTCTTAACTCTCTCCACGAACTCCTTTATATCTTCTTTGTAGACGTATTGTTTCTTGATGGTTTCGACGGCATAGCGTACGGCGTCGGCGAGAGAGAAAGCGCACTCGGTCGCTAAACCTGCGATGATTTGCTCTTGACCTTCTAAATTTTCCTTGAATTCGTCGGCTTGTCTCACGCGGTGCATTTCAACGGCCAGTCGGCGACTTTGGCAAGTGAAGAGGTGTTCGATGGATTTGAACTCCTTCTCGATGAAGGCAGGCGGCGCGCAGTTTTCGACTTGATTTTTGACTATTTCTCCTCCATTTTCTTGTTTCAGTCTTTCCTGTTCCGTTCTACTATTATCATTAGCTTCTCCCAATAGTATTTTCTGTTTCTTCTGTATTCGCATGAACAAAGAGTTTACTCTCGGTTGAGTTTTATCCGGAATGTGAACTTTTGCTTGAGGGCCAATGTTACCTCGCGCCGGGCCTCGGTTGTCCAAAAGTAAACCACGCTTCTTGGGATTCTTTGCAGGCGACCCTATGTTATTTTCAAAATGTAACCTCACGCATAAACCGCGAATAATCTCGATACCAAAATGAATTCTCGCGTTTAACTCTTGTAAAATCTCGCGAACTTTCTTGTTAATAACTTTATAGTCGTTCGTAGCGTTGGTCAATTTTTTCGATTTTGAATAATCGTTACAGGGACCGTGACCTAAGAAGCCCTTTTTATGAATGCTTTTTATGTCCTTAGAGAGCATGATTTTAAACGTGACTGATTTTGCGCGGCGATCTCCCAACATCTTGGCTCTGTCGCAAACGACTTTGGACATGTCTTCTAAAATAGCCAAAACTCTCTCCTTCGTAGTAAATCTAACTCCCCAGGAAATTTCCATTGATGTAGTTTGCGGCGGTGGATCTGGTTTCCATTCCGTCTCATCTATCCCGCGAGCCTTTTGAATTAAATTATATGTTGCTATATCGCCTCCTACCGCATCGACGAGTTGCATAAATCGCTGACTTCCCTCTTTAATCGCTTGAAGATCTGCACACGTTCGAATCCTCTCCTCTTTCAATTTTCTACACAAAACGTGTCCTACTCCGTGGACGTCTTCCACTGGTAATTGCGCCATAAAATAAGGCGCATCTTCTTTCGACACGTAATAAAAAGGATCCTCACTCATGCCGTTTGGTTTCGCATACTTCGTCGTGGCACATTTGGCGACCAACTTGTTTGGCCCAGCGCCGACAGAGCATTTCAATTTACACTTCTCGGAGACATACTTTTGGATAAACTTCGCCATAGCTTGGCCTCTAATACTTGCGTTGACGCTATCTATGCCTTCTTCTGTAACACTTTCCAGGTTTAGTCCATTCGTGACATCCAAATATGCCTCATCGCAACTCGATCCAATCACGTGATCCGTCAACTCGAACAACGCCTCGTAAAAGTTGGTTGCGAACTCAATGTAGGCGTCGAAACAATAACTCAACAGGATCAAATTACCAGGCCTTTTCCTATTAGTATCGTTAAACCTCATGCCTGCGCGTATCCCCAACGCTCTCGCCGCGTAATTCGCACAACTTATCTCCCCGGTTTCCCCCCACGCGACCGCCATTGGAGTTTCTTTATCGTCCATCAAATCTGGTCTCAAAGTATGTATCGAACCTTGGAGAAAAAAACAATCGATGTCCACATGCACGATGATTCTCGAGCGGTTCTCCAACTCGCTCGCTTGAAGTTTACGCGCGTTCGGGAGTAATCGCTGTTTGATCACGTAGTAGCGGTGTTTCCACGTGCCTGTAGATGCAGACAGAGAGATGATCAGTTCACACGCACACGGCGCGCGCGATTCGAGAGAGAGAGAGAGAGAGAGAGAGAGAGAAAAGGGGAGGACATGAATCCAACGCAATTTCCTCGCTTACCTATGAACCCAAGTCGCGATTTATCCTTATAATTCTTCACGAAATCCACGTCCGTTTCCGTCGTCCGCGCGTTGGTTTTTGTCGTTCTCGTTCGTTGCACTCGATCGATCGACGTCGTCGTCGTCATCTGGTGGTGTATCGGTTTCAAGGGGGCACCAAAAATGGGAAGCAAAAGAAGAAGGGAGCAAAATAAATAATGTGGGCACCTTGAAACCCTCATTTTTTGTACCCTCTCTTTCTTTCTTTCTTTCTTTCTTTCTTTCTTTCTTCGCGCTCGTCTTTGTCGTCATGTTTGCCGCGAGAGGTGCTCCATCTTCGGCGACGCGAGGAGCCGCGGCGGTCAACGCGAGGAGAGCGCGAGGAACGCGCGTCGGTGGGAAGAACGCCTCGAGACGAACGACAGCGAGAAAAAAATTAACGTCGTCGTCGTCGTCGTCGTCGTCGGGAACGGAGGGCGATGATGCCGCGCGGGAGAAGGAAGA
>Ga0066856_10000516_pt1 | contig 14329 bp, 8 predicted proteins | sample ETNtaG_5_FD_65605 | JGI IMG/M metagenome (GOLD analysis project Ga0066856, IMG submission 65605) | Marine microbial and viral communities from oxygen minimum zone, Eastern Pacific Ocean - ETNP201406SV205 | ecosystem: Environmental > Aquatic > Marine > Oceanic | place: Pacific Ocean: Eastern...
GAATGCAGGTAATGCTGCTGTCTTAGAGCAAGACCAATACAGAGCGGCGAGTGGCGCGATGGCGGGGATAACAGCAGCCGCTCTGATCAGTCCACCAAGTTTACGTAACAGAGGTAATAACGTGAAAATCAAAGAGGAACCATATGCACAGCCACCAACTACTGCGACTAAGAACAGGACTACTAGTAAACAACAGCGACTCAAAGGAAGCGCGCCGGGCACCAAACGCAAATTGAAAGACATTCTCGCGAGTTCACCGCCAAGTTATGACACGAACACTTCTCAATCGAGCAAGAAACAACGAAAAATATCCAGTCGTAACGGAAGTATCGATCAAAGAGGTACAGATACCACGGACATGAATTGTGATACGGCTACCGACGACGATGTGGCAAACACGGGGATAATGCCGTCTTCTACGGCGGGGACGAAATCATCATTAGGTAAAGGACGAAAACGGTGCCACGTTTGTTCGACAGTCGTCGGTTCTCCCACGCGCGTTTGTCCACACTGTAAAACCGCGTTACCGATGAAAATACCCGCCTTGACGAAAAAAAAGAAAGCGTCTGCGTTGGAAAGTAAGGAAAAAAACGCCACGTTGGCGAAAGCCGCCGCATTGAATCATCAAAACAGAGGTCGTAAAAACGCCGCAGTCGACGTCGGTGAATCTATGTTGGAATTTCGACGGATATTTACGAATTGTAAATCCTCCGTGTTAAAAGTTGGGGCAGAAAGATTGATTGCCGAATTGAAAGAACGTCTAGACGAGAATAGCACGATGTTTGCGTCGGAGTTATCGCCCGGGAGCGCGACGAACACAAAGTTTATCTTAGGAGAATTGATTCAACCTTTACTGGAGAAAGTTGAAACGACTAAACTATTCAACGGCGCCAACGAGCGACCGAAATGGAGGAAGGCAATTTTGGAAGCGTTAGACGCGTTCATAGCGAGTTATTATTCCTGAAATTATTCATACTACGTAGCTAGTGTATATATTCAGTTTCTATTTCTCAACAACAATTTCAACGACGACTTCGGTATCGTAACGTACAACGCGCTTCCTTGCTCTTTCGTGTCGCAATTCACGCCAGCCGCTCTCGCGACCGATTCTACCGCTAAACTTCTTCGAGCGGCGTTACCGCAGTTGATGCAGATTTCATTCGGCAAATTTGCAAACGTTCTGTGACCCTCTGAGGACGAATTCCCGCAATTACGAACGGCTTTCAACATGGCTAAAGTAGCCACAATCGTTTCCGTTCGAGTATATTTTGAGGCGTCGTAAACGCCCTCGTTTTGCCACAAAGCATAGTCGATGCCGTCGTACATGCACACCCGCCTCGCATCTTCGCTTTGGAACAACTCAACCGCCAACTCAACGCGTTCGGAATCGAGTAAAGACGTTTTCATTCTCGACGAAGAGCCGCCTTTTTTATCTTTACCGAGCTCTAAAGCGACAGCGGCGACGGCGGCTTCCGCACCACCGGGACCTAACGCCGCGTCTAACATTGCGCCGTACGTTTCGCGGCCAACATACAAATCAGAAGACTCCAAACCCCCTCGATTTTCAATCTCTTGCTTTAACTTTTCGAAAACTTCCCTGGCATCTTCCCACCTTCCGGCTTGGCCGCACGCGGTAATGCAACTGTTGAATACTACGGTCGTCGGATCCACTTCGTCGCTTTTCGCTAGCATTTCATCTAACAAACTCAACGCTTTACCCGCATCGCGAACTTTTGCACACGCAGCGATTAACGAACCATAAGTGTATGCGTCCGGTCGCAAGTCGGCGGCGTTTTGCGCCACCACGTAGTCGTATAAACGAACGGCATCGCGAAAACCTTTGGCGGTACCTTTCTGACCGCACGCGTGGATTAAACGGTTATACGTACGTATTGTTGCTGGGATGTTCGCTTCTTTCATTGCATCAAAGGCGTCGAAAGCGTAAGTTTCCTTGCCCGCGCGAATCGCACAATCAATTAAAGCGGCAAACATAGCTCTGTTTGGTTCCACCGAACCTTCTTCGCGCAATCGGTAAAAAATTTCAAACGCTTCGTCGCATTTCGGTTCTTTCGCTTTCGCGCAGGATAAGATTAAAGAGGTATAAGTTGACTTCCTAGGGGCGAGATCTCTTTGTCGCATGACGGCGAATACATTCAACGATTTTGCCAATTCGCCGCCTTCGGCTAAAGCTTTCAAGGCAATCTCACAAGTCTCTCGACTTGGAGCAACACCTCGACCGGTCATCTCATCGAACGTTTGCGCGACGAGTTGCGGCTCTTTCGCTCGAGCTGCACCAACTAACAAAGCGTTGAACGCCACTGGCGACGGCTCCACGTTCGATTTGCTCATCATCTCTTCAAATAAGACGCACGCTCGAACCAATCGAGCTTTGGGAGAACGACCTTTGCTTTCCTCCCCTGGCATATCCACATCGATGGTTAACTTCAACAAATTATCGAAAATTTTCGGACTCAACGTCCACCCTTGCTTTTCAATGTCTTCCTTCACGCGCATCGCCGGTCGCAACTTTTTCGCTTTGATCGCGCACTCGAGGGTTAACATCATCGTTCGTTTCGAGACATTAATCCCAGACGTTCGACAGGCGTCGTACACTTCGATCACGCGTTCGGGCGTTCCCGCGTTTTTACAGGCCATCATCACGGCCACGTACGTCGATTCCACCGGAGTGATACCAAACGTTCGCATTTCTTTCACCAGTCGCAAAACTTCCTCGAACGAAGTGCATCGTCTAATGGCGTCGTTACACTTGGTCAAATTCGACGCTGTAATGCGCGACGACTCGTCGTCATCTTCCGAACGCGCTCGATTTTCGTTCAAAAATGGGAGCAACACGGCTTCTTTATCTTGTTGTTCTATCCGGGGTACGTCGATTTTGTCTCCGTTCGTCGTCTCATTAACAGACGTCCTCACCACACCGCTCGCGCCTTCCTGCAACTCTAACCGAGTTCCAAAGCTCCCTCCCTCCTCTTCTCCGTTTTCGTTATTCATTTCTTCCTGGTAGTCCATGCTCCCCATAAAAACCGCCCTCACTTTCCTCGATTTCTTCACCTCCCGGTTGCTCATCTTCGTCTCTCTAGTTATCGTCTGTCGTTGCCGCTTCGATGGCGGATTTTGCCTTTGCCCGTTGTTCCTATCCCCATTTCTTCTTCTTCCTCCTTCTTCGCTGTCGCCTTTTCTCGCTCTCCCTCTCACCGCTCCGACAAACTCCGCGGCCACGTTCGTCTTTAGTTCGACCTCTTCTTCCGAAGCGTCGTCCGAGACGTCGAAACTTTGCATCGCAAACTGAATGGCTTCCATTTTTTTCTGCTTGACCTCTTCCTCCTCCTCGTCGCTCTCATCCAAGGACGACGACGCGAAGATGACGTTTCCAAACCGATGCGCGAGAGGTGATGCGCGCGCGAGAATGGTGGTGGTGGTAGTCGCACCGCGCGCCGGCGCCGGGCGATTCTGATTCGGCATCCACAATGACGTCGAAGATTGTGTCTCCGGTATAGGAACGCGACGACGACGATACGCCCCCGCGCCACAATAGTGGGGGCGCCTTCGAACGACGACGCCACTCGAAGACGACGCGGACGACGAACAACAGGCCGATGCAGACGACGCGACGCGATGGTACTGTTGACGCATCTTTATGTATCCCCGCTTCAAAGCGAATTAAGATGACGTCGAAAAGGATATGTACTTTTGAGGTCTAAAAATGAATTTTTGTGAAGTAAAAAAGATATCGATTAAAAATCTTTTGGTTCCATACTACTACTATTTTTACGACGACGACGCGTAAAAAACAACGCCATTAGTGTTATTGTTGTTCTCTTTTAAACGCCGTCTTCGCTGCCGCGAGCGCTCCTCACTTTGACGTTATCGTACGCGTGGCGCATCAACGATTCCCACTTGCGTCCGCCGTCTCCCCGAGGTAACGCAGACACCGTATTTTGTAAAAAACCTGGCGTGGCTCTTTCAGCGTTTTCCAACGCTTTTTTGTCGCTCCCGTTCGCACCAGAGTTGAAATCGAACGCCAAGGACGGATTGGTCGGATACGCGCGTTGGCTGAACGTGATTAAACGTTTTACGGATTGTAAATACTTTCTCGTTTCTTCGTCGTGCATGGCGTGCGCTTGGGTGGTGGCGGAGATTCTTTCTCTCGCGGAACGATCGTGGATGCCTACCGAAGTGACACCGATGGGCCAGGCGGCGTTTCCGATGGCAACACCGACGTACGCGTCTGTAGCGCGTTTATAATCTCTCGCTTTCATGGCTTCAAACACGAGAAACAAAGCGCGTTCGATGTCGTTCGGCAAATCTCGTTTTTTCATCTTTTTGAATAAAGGTTTCATGTGCGTTTTTGTCAACTCGCAGTTGGCGACTTGTTGCCTCTTTTGCGCGCTCGTTTCAAACTTTGTGCCTTCGATATCCATCGCCCACTCTTTCAATAGCCTTTTGAAATGTTCTGCAACTCGATCGATTGGATGCGCATTTGGATCCGTCTCGGCATCGATTTGTTTCTTTAGTCGTTTCGCGGCGCGTTCGAATTCCAATCGTGCCATCTCTTCTTCTCTCTTTTTTTTCTCTTGCTCTTGCTCTTTGGTCGTGAGTTTTCTATTTGTTGTCGTCGTTGCATTTGCGTTGTTGTTCGTCAAATCCTCTTTACTACTCTCTCTGTTGTACTTTAACATTTCGTTCCCTTGTTGCCCGCCGACGTGTTCGTCCGATTCTTTCACTTTGATATTCTTTGCCGCAACTTCCAATCTCAGGCGTCTATCCTGTTCGCTCTCCGCGAATAACTTTGCCGGTTGATTCAGTTTCCGTAATCGCACGATGACTTCCTCGTTGGTTAGACTTTTCACCTCCCGTTCGATTTGTTTGTGTAACTCTTCTCGCGCGTTCGACCCCGTTTTGGACGCCGATTCATTTTGATTCGTTTCCTTCAAAGCGTCTTTCTCGAACGCTCGTCGAGCCGCAGCAGAGCGAAACTTGCTCGCACTTTTGTTCGTCCGCGTCGCTCGCTTTTCCTCCTCGCTCTCTCGCTCGCTTCCCGTGGCGGTGCCGTTCGATCTCTTCCTCTCCTCTTCTCTTTTCGTTTCTTCTTCTTCGAATTCTTCTCTCTTCGTCTCCTCTCGTCGTCGTCGTTCTTCTTTTTCTTCTTCTTCTCGCCGCTGTTTCTTCGACGCGAACGTCTTCCTTTTCTCGGTACCCTCGACCGCCGCCACCGCCGCTCGCTCCCGCCGCTTCCGCTCGACCTCCGCTTTCAGCGCCTCCATCTCGAATCCGTGGTCTCTCGCCTCAAAGAGTCAAAGAGTTGTGATGATGATGATGATGCCTTTTCGGACGTTTTGTCCTCCCCCTTTTGCCACGCAACAACAACAACAACAACAACAAAAAGCAACCACCAACGCGACCACCACCACCGAACCGAAAAAAAAGTCTCCTCCTCCTCCTCCTCCTCCTCCTCCCGGTTTGGGAAATTCCTCTCTCTTTCCTCGTCGAAAGTCCTTTCAACAAAAGCGCCGCTATTGTGGTAATAAAGACCACAAAAGTGTGATGCTTTTTTTGTCGCTCTTCCTTGTGGTTTTGGTGCACTTTTTCTTCCTCCTTCTCTGTTCCTCCAAAAACAAAAAAAACAAAACCCTAAATTATACACACACCCTAAACAGACACACCTTAAACACAAAAAAGAATCCCTCCCGCCAAAACCGATTTTTTGAAGTCTTATTAAAGACTCGTAATAATAAGGAGTACAATCGAGAGAGATTAATTACTACGCATCATCGAACACCGCACAAAGAAGAAGAAGAAGAAGAAGAAGAAGACAAAGAAGATGCGGGTCACCCACCACGCGTGCTGCGCGATGACGCGACGCCTGAATACTTTCGTCGGGTTTGGTGGGTCGTCGTCGAAAACGACGACGACGATGCAAAGACGAATGAGTAGTGGTGCTTTGTTGCAAAAACGATCGACTGTTGTTGTACCTCTCGTTGAGATGTCGTCGTCTTCGTCGTCGTCGCCGTCCCAAAAGAGGAGAAGCGGCGGACGAGACGCGGTGAAAATGTACGCGTCGTACGCGCAACCGAACAACAACGCGTCGGAACAGAGAACAGCGCCACCGGCGACGGTGGAATGGGACGCGACTTTGGCGAATTCAGTCACTCTGATTGGCAACTGTGGGGGCGATCCAGAGTTGCGCGTGTTACCGAGCGGGAAGATGGTGTGCGAAGTGTCGATTGCGGTGAATCAAGGGAGAAGGCAGCAGCAACAGTCGGGAGAGATGATGGAAAACGACGGCAAAACGGCGTGGTATACAGTCGTCGCGTGGGACGAGGAAGCCGTGCGCTTGTCCGAACACGTGCGCAAGGGCAACTCGGTGTGCGTGCAAGGAAGATTGGCGACGGATACGTGGGTGGATAAGCAAACCGGACAGAATAGGAGTAAAACGAAGGTGGTGTTGAGCCAATTTTCTTTTGTGGCGAGAGGCGAGAGCATGATGAGTAATAACGTGAACGGGGTTGGATACGAGCCGATGAGACAACAACAACAACAACAACAACAACAACAACAAAGACCGCCGCCACCGCCGCCGCCGAGCGGCGATGGTTTCCAATCGCCAAAAGACGCGTTGTGGCGTTCAGTTTTTGATGCCCCGGACAGATGGTGGGATAACCGCGAAAACAAAAGAAACCCGCGCGCGCCGGATTTCAAGCACAAAGATACCGGCGAAGGCTTGTGGCTCACTGGGAGAGACACGCCGCCATGGGTCATGGAACGCTTGATGGGCGGTGCGGCTGCTGGAGCAGCTGGTATGGCAGCGACAGGATACGAAGATTCAGATGGCTATTATGGCGCGAGCAGAGGCACCGCGTATAATAATCCGTACGGTAACCAAGAGCCGCCGGTAAACACGAATGATTACTCTCAAGCATACGACCCAAACGGTGGGTACGAACCTGCGCAAGAGTGGGCGGACGATGAGGTGCCGTTTTAAACATATTGAAGAACAACGCACACTGTAATTTAAAAAATCATACTGATCATTCGAACCTTTCGATCTTCTTATTAAAACGCTACTAGATCTTCTTCTCCCGTTAATTACTTCGCCGCCGCTTCCATCAAATTGCCTTTGTGCACCTTCAACGCCGCCTCGATATCGGTTTGGTTGCATCCGGCGTATTTGAAGTTCTCAACGGCTTCTTCCAAGACTGATTTCCACTCCTTACCAATTCTCGCTCTCATCTGACTTTGTTCGAACAACGTGTTTCCGAGCATGACTAAAACTTGGGCTCGCATGGTGGGTTCATCCAACACGGGAGGGTCTTCACCCTTTTCTTGAGCTTCCTTCACCGCTTGTTCGTGCGCTTCCAACTCCTCTGCCGTTTTCGGCGTTTTCGGCGGTTCGTCCGGTAACTGCTTCAACGCAGCTCTGTATTCGTCCACGGCTTGCGAAAACTCTTGCTCGGCTTCCGCCGTGCGCTTCTTCGGGTCGTGTCCTTTCTCTGGTTTTCTGGTACTATCCGGACCGGATAAGCCAGCCGCGGCACACAATAATCTAGCGCGTTCGTATCGTCTTTGCGCTAAAGCCGTAGATGCGTCCACAAAATCAGGCTTGATTTCCAAAGCCGCTTCGAAGCGCGAAGCTGCAGTCGCTAATTCTTTTTCAACCTCGTCAAAGTTGGCGGCAGAGGCAATCGCCGCGCCCGGGTTCCCGCCTTCTTCAGCCGGCGGTTCTCTCCCACCGTCCATTTTCTTTCTCGCCGAGCACATGTGCACGTTGCCCCAGTTAAACGTGGCCAAAGCCGCGGCTTCTTGGAACTTTTTCGAGGCTTCGGATAAAATTCCATCTGGCCCGTTGCTTTCTTCCAAAGTCTTCGTCGGCTCCAACGCCTCGGAACACTTTTCCAAACCGTCCGTGTGAAAGTCCAAGTGCGCTTCGGCATCGATGCCCAAATGTTCGCGGAACAACGCCGCAAAATCCAAAATCCATTCATCGATTTCGACGACTTCGTTCGGCGGTAATCCAACCGGTTTCCCGTCTTCGTCTAAGACGGCCATATCTTCAATCTTCGCCAACTCGACCAAGGTGAGTTTCACGCACGGCGGCGCCAAGGATGGCGTTTCCAATTTGCTCAAACGAACAGACGTCCAGTGAATGGCAATTTGGAAATCTTCTCTGGTTTGTAACGGTCTCAACTCACCTTTCTCATCCGTATACTTGATTGTGAACTGCCCGGCGTCGGGAAACTTGTTCGTCAACGTCGTCACCAAATCTCTATATCCGATCGCGCTGGATAAGACGCACACTCTCGTGTCGTCTCCCAACTTCGCTTTCACGTGAATCGCCGGCGCTTGGCTCGGATTTTGCCTCAAGTGTTCTTGCATTTTTTGTCTTTGTTCCGCCTCCAAACGCATTTTTCTTTGCTGCTCCAACTGTATCTCTGCCGCGGACATCTTCCCGCCTTTCTTCTTCGAACTCGGGGCTAAATTCATACCCCCCAACCCCGCCGGCGTCTTCCCGTTCCCAATCCCGTGAATGATATCGTGCAATTGCTTAATTTGTGCATCGTCAGGCACCAATGCGTGCGCTTGCGCGATATCCTTCTTCGCTCTCGTTTCGTTTTGCGTGCTCACGTACGCCTTCGCCCTCGTCACCAACGCTTGCGCGTTCTCCGCGTTCATTTTCAACGCGTCCGACGCCGCGCTCACCGCATCCGCGTGTCGGTTCATCAACAGATAGCACTCCGCTCTGTTCGCGTCTACACTGGACGAGAGTTCGTGTCCTTTCGGCATCAGTTTCTTCGCTTGTTCGTAAAACTGCAGCGCTTTCACGTATTGTCTCTTTTGCATCAGTTGGTCTCCTTCTTCCGAAAACTCCACCGAGCGTTCGAGGAACACTTTTTCATCCTCCGCATCTTCGAGGCTCGCGGCGGCGCTCATCGTTTTCTTTCCCGGGTGCTGTTGTTGCGACGAGAGCAACCCGGCGGATTTCTTCTTCACCGCGACGGCTGGCATCCTTCTCCTCCTCCTCCTCCCGTGGTGTTGGTATTAAAAGTCGTCGTCGGAATCGCTATCAAGTAAAGCTTCTTTGTGGTCTTCGAAAGCCTCGGCCTCTCTTCAACAAAGCGGTTTCCCTTTGGGCAAATTATCCTTTCGTACAAATGGGAGGATGTCGGCGACACACACAAGTATAGTCTATAGTCCACGCGTTGCTCTCTCTCTCTCTCTCTCGAAAGCACTCCTCCACAAAGGCACGCGCACAAAAAAAAACCGGCCGCTGCTGCTGCTGCTGCTGCTTTCCGAAGCGGAACTCACACTTTTAAGGGTGGTGTCTTCTCGAGGATATCGTTTGTGGGGGCGATTGACGTGTACGGAAAAGAGAGACCAAATTCACAAAGAAGGGTTTAAGGTATTAAAATTACTGTTAAAACCCTAAACTACAGGTTGTGTAAAAACTCCTGTTTGGTGGGTGTTTTGTGCAAACAGTTTTGTGTCCACAAAGACCAAAAGACTTTACGTATCGACCACCGCGCCGCACAACTTTCGTGGTATTCGAGGGAAGAAAGCTGTTCTCGAGAAGGGAACAACAACGCGGGACGACAACAACCAGAAAAAGCCGCCTATCATCGCTGCTACGGACGATATAGAGAGACCCGCGCAAAGTGCCTTTTTTAAAAGAAACATTTTGCTTCCAACGAATACTCAATCAAGCCTTTTGTTGGGGAGTTTTTAAAGGAAACCAATAATGGGAACGACATTGACTTTTTTACGCGCTTTTGCGATGATGATGATGATGATCCCGTGATGATGCGAAGAAAAGGATGACGACGATGTCGACGACGACGAAGGAAGGAAAGGGGATGAAGCGAACGCACTCGGTCGGGGCGATTCTCCACGGGCACCGACCTCCCAAATTTCGCGATCGGAACGTGTTCGCGACGTTACTGTTTGGTATCTTTTGCGTGGTGGTGTTCGAGATGTTCTTTTTGTTTTTCGTCGTCTCGAAACGAGACCAAGAACACCACCACCTTTCGACGACGACGACGACGATTCAGACGACACGGAGGAATGGTGGAAATCGAAGAGAATTACCGTTTGCTTTGACGTCATCGCACGCTGGTGCGAGCAATACGAACGAGATGGTGTGCGTACCATCGATCGAACGAGACGCAAAACCGTGCGAACCAGCCGTTCAGATGCAAAGGTTCGACACGGTGGTTGCCGCGGTGAAACCGACGTGCGCGAATAAGCTCGCATTGATTAGTTTACGGCAATACGTGAATCCGAGACGGATTATCGTCGTGACGACGGAGAAGAGGTTTTGCGAGAAATTTAAGACCGCGGCAGATGGGATCGAGTGTTTCCACGAGGACGAATTCGTGGATGGAGTGACGAAAGAGAGAACCGCGAACGCGATTGAAAAGTTTACGAAGAAGAAGGAATCGAAGAATTTCATGGGTCGATCGTTGAGCGGCTGGTATTTGCAGCAGTTCATCAAACTGAGCGCGTATAAAACGAAAAAACTAAACCCACCGTTATCCAAACAGTACTTAGTGTGGGATTCAGATATGATCCTACTGAGACCGATGAAGCTATTCGATTCGAAAGGACGAGCGGTGAGAGCGATTGGAGGCAACGTGGTGCCGAGTTATAAGAGAACGTACGAACGGTTGATGTCTGGAAGCACGAGTGGGTGGAAGAAGGACGATGAGGAAATAGATAACTCGGTGCATTACGCGGACGATGGGACGAGCTTTGTCGCGCATCAGATGATTTTTGATGCGGATGTCGCCGAGGAGATGTTAAGCGCATTTGCAAAGAAAAGCAGCCGGAGTAGTAGAAGTAGACGTCGTCGTAGCAGTAGCAGTAGCAGTAGTAGTAGCCATAGGGAAGAAGAAGAAGGAGGAGACGACGACGACGAAGAAGAAGAAGATGATGACGATAATGAAGATAGCCGTTTGCCTTCTTGGGGCGAATCTATCATCCGAGAAGCGTACAAAGAACCAGAAAACGCGCACATTGGGTTTAGCGAGTACGAATCGTACGCTTCGTTTGTGTCCGCGCGACACCCAGAGCTCGTGAAATCGTTGACGTTGAAAAATTGGGCCAGGAATCCGTTCTTTGCTGGTTCCTTAGGCGTTGTTGTCACCAAATTCGTTCGCGAGGATGGTTTATGTTGCCCGACGAGTAAAGTTTTAAAGCCCGCGAGATGGAGAAATTTGGCGTACGTCGGGTTTGAAATTGGTCACGCGGAAGAGACGTGCGGCATCAAATCGCCAAAGCATTCTGATGGGTACGGCTGGTAATACTTTACTGCTCAATATTCTTCTAATAAATAAACATAGTATTTCTACGCCTCAAGATTATGTTGAGGAAGATTATAAAACTTCAAATTCCCGTCGTTTCCACCGGTACAAAACCTATCCGGACCGAAAAAGTCAACCGCCAAGCACTTGTCCTCGTGCGCCTTCACCGAGTGAATCGGGACGTTGCCTCGCGTATCCCACAACTTCACTTCACCGTCAAACGCGCAGGAGAGCAAGTAATGCTCGTTCGTCGGGCTCCACGAGAGTGAACTGATGAACATCTGTTTGTTTTAAGAATGAATAGAATTAAAGGTAAACCGTGTGAGTATGCGTGAATGACTCGTCTCTCTTTTTCTTTCTCTCGCGCGACAACGTTTGCTTTCTTTGTCCCTCTCGCATCGTAACACCTCAGGAAAAAATTAGAGTAGTAATTTTATTCTTCACGAATTAGCTCAGAGAATGTAGGTAAATTCTTTGATCATCACCGGTGTTTCGTACAGGGAAGGATAAGGAAGCAGTCGTCGTCGTCGTCGTCGTCGTCGTCGTCGCCTGCGCGCTGGGTAGAACGAAAAAAAAGTAAACATGAACAAACGTACACTGTGCCCTCGCAATAGCATCGTCCCTCCGCTCGAGTTGCCCTCTCTGGGATCCCAAACTCTGACTATGTTATCGGTTCCACCGTGCGCGATAACGCACATACTTTCTGTTCCGCTCATATCTAAATCATCCGTTCGTCTTCGCAAGGCTAAACACGTTCTCGCGCTCGTATCGGTACCAATGAACGATTCTCGCGTTTCGCCAGTCTCCACGTCCCAATTCCGAATCGATTTATCCCACGAGCACGTCCACAACGATCGAGGATTTTCAAACGCGCATCCCGTCACTCGTTCTGTGTGTCCTTCTAAAGTCAACATCGCACTTCCGCTTTGATTGTTTTGTATTTTTTCGTCGTCTACTTTTCTTTTGTTGTTTTTGTTGTTGTTATCATCATTATTATCGTTATTCTCTTTTTCTTCGTCTCTTTTCTTCTTCTCCGAAGCGTCTTCCTCGGAATCCATCCCGCCATCTAAATCCCACAGTTTCACCGTCGAATCGTCGCTGCCGGTACAAAACAATCTCACGCTATTTTCACCATCGTCGCCACCACCTTCATTGTCCTCGTTCGACGCTCTCGTAGTCGTGCTCGCCACGCAGTTCACTTGCATCTCGTGTCCTCGAAACACTTTATGCGTTTCGCTCGTCTTCCTCCCATTTTCATCCAACCGAAACACCCTCGCGGTACAATCCGACCCGCCGGCGACGACGACGCATCCCTTTTGCGTCTTCGCCGCTGGCGGTGCTAAAGTGACGCACGTCACGTACCCTTCGTGTCCATTCAACCTTTCGATTTCTTTACCGTCGTTCCCATGCACGTACACCGTTCCGTCGTAACACCCCGCGACCATGGCTTTCTTCCAATTCCCGCACGTGGACGATATCCACTCTTTTTTCTGTTCTGTTTTCTTCTCCTCCGGTGGCATTTGCGCTGGCACGTATTCGATAATCAGCGTCTGCTCCGCAGATTTACCGAGTCGTTTGGCCATTTTCGCGATCGACGTTCGCAGTAAGTTCCCGTCGACGAAAAAATCGAACGGGATATTGCTTGCGACAAAAGCGTTTCGCATCGCCGCATCGTCCTCCTCCTCGTCCTCAAAGTCGTCGTCATCTAATGTTCCTCGATTTTGAATCAGGTGGTTGACGACTTCCGAGAGGCCGTAGCGCGTGAGTTTCCCGGGAATCGCCATCGGGGTCGGCGCGACCACGTACCGCGGGTGGCTTTTCGTCGCGACGGCGGACCCCGCGACGAACGCCGCCTGGATTTGCACGTCCTCCTCCTCCGCAGAGCCGCCGCCGTCGTCTTTGAGCGCCATCATCTCCTATTTGCGGAGTACAAAAAACGTTTTAGGTACTCCTTTGGACCTCCCCTGTCTTCCGAAATAAAAAAGAGGGAACGATGATGATGATGATGATTTTAATTCGTTCTCTTCTTCTCGATGTAGTAGTACGTAGTAGTAGCCTCTGAAGGGTGGTACGTAGTATCTTCGTCTTCTTCTTCTGCAAAAGACGCCAAAGTCTTCCCCTTGCTTTAAAAGTAAAAGGTGCAATCACTACTACTACTACTAATGCGCACTCCTCTTATTATTATGTATTGGAAAGAAAATGTAAAGAAGACAATGAAAAACCCTAAACCTTCTGTCTCATTTAGGGTTTTAACATAAAAAAAGGGAGCGAGCGGGTTGGTCGTTGTTTTGTCATCTCGTTACGCACAAAAAACGCTACTTTGCCGTCGCGAAGAGGAGGAGCCCCTTCGACGAAACGACCACCTCACCGGCGTCGAGAGAGGTCGCGCGACCACCCCTTTGCGACATTGAACCTCTTCTTAATAATAAAGCCGCGTTCGTCGTTATCTCGTCGAAAACAAAATGTCGTCGGAGGCTTTGGGGACGAATAATAAGACGAGTCGGACGAGGAAAGCGGTGACGAGTCGCGACGCGAAAACATCGATTACGACGACGACAGTTGCGCCTCCCACTCATCATCTCAATGGGGGCGAGCGGTCGTCGTCTTCCGGCGGGGCCTCGACGGCGACGGACGCGTTCGGGACGCTTCTGCGAGAGTTGTGCGCGCGACCCCCGAAGAAATTAAGCGGAGGGAAGCGCAAAACGAAAGGTAGAGGGTCGAAGAAAGAATCCAACAGCGCGTTCGACGAGAACGACGACGACGACTTTGCGAGACGACGCTTTGTGTCGAGCAAACACCGCCGCGGCGCGGGGAAACAACACCTGTACGACGATTTGATGTCGACCAAACGAAGCGCTTTGAACAACAACAACAACAACGAGTTTGATGAGCGCACTCACTACCACGCGAGAAGCGGCGGAACATTCGGCGCATGGAAAGGCGGAGAAAGAGGAGGAAGGAAGACGACGAGGACGAGCCGGTCGTACGAGACGACGACGACGACGACGACGACGACG
>Ga0066856_10000520_pt1 | contig 14300 bp, 6 predicted proteins | sample ETNtaG_5_FD_65605 | JGI IMG/M metagenome (GOLD analysis project Ga0066856, IMG submission 65605) | Marine microbial and viral communities from oxygen minimum zone, Eastern Pacific Ocean - ETNP201406SV205 | ecosystem: Environmental > Aquatic > Marine > Oceanic | place: Pacific Ocean: Eastern...
CGAGGTGGTGGTGGAGGAGGAGGAGTTCAGGTTAACCTTCAACGATTTAGCGCTACCGGAACACATCGTTTTGGGTCTTCAAAAGTGTGGATTCGTGTATCCATCTCCGGTGCAAGTCTCGGCTATTCCCTTGGAACGGTTAGGGAGAGACTGTCTGGTACAAGCAAAGTCAGGGACCGGGAAAACGGTCGCGTTCGCGTGCAGACTTTTAGACTCAGTTTTGCTAACGAAAGGAGAAGAAGTAGCGGAAGAAAATGTGATGGATGAAAGAAATTCTTCGGTGAAAGCGATGTGCGTCGTGCCGACGAGAGAGATTGCAATACAGATGGCGGACGTTTTGCGAACGCTAGCGACGGCGTGCGCTGGAAGCTCGAGAGGTCGATACAAGCAAGAACGGTTGGCTTGTTTTTTTGGCGGTTTGCCAGTTGCAGATGATGGACGGGCGATGAAACGACGGCCGGCGTGCGTCGTCGGAACACCAGGGAGAATGAAGCAGCTCGTAGAGATGGACATTTTGAGAACCGATCAAGTAAGAACAGTAGTTTTAGACGAAGCGGATCAGTTGTTGACGAAAAGTGGGTTTTGTGAGGACGTTTTGTTTTTGATTCACGCGGCGAGCCACAAGCAGAGACAATTGATCGCGTGTTCGGCGACGTTTTCGAAGAATGCGAGGAAAAGAATAGAAAGTTTGACGACGAGAGATGGGATGCCGAGCGCAATCGAGAAAGTGAGCTTGTGCGAAGAGACGGTGGCATTGCGAGCGGTGAAGATGTGTTATCGGTTATTGAATCGTGATACGGAGCAAAATGAAAAGGCGACGAAAAACAGTGATAATGACGATGTAGAAATCGAGAATAACAACAATGGCGTTAGCGTTGGCGACGACATGCGCCTTTTGGAAGAAAAGGCGGGGATGTGCATTGACATTTTTAACTCTGTTCGTTTTCACCAAGCTGTTATTTTTGTCTCTAGTCGAGACCGGGGCGAGAAACTCTCCGCAATAATGACCAAGAAAGGAGGTTTTAAAACTGCATTCATCTCGGGCAAACTTACACAGCGCGAACGAATGGATGTGATGCAACGATTTCGTGACTTTGGGCTTCGCGCCATCATATCGACCGATTTAATCTCTAGAGGTGTCGATTGTGAACGAGTGAATTTAGTCGTCAATGTCGATTTACCGAGAGATGGTCAAACTTTCATGCATAGATGTGGACGAACAGGAAGATTTGGCACTTCAGGTGTTGCTGTCGCCGTTCTCGAAGACCAAAAAGAGTTGGAAACGCTCAAAGATATGCTCGATAAAACATCCAAGGAAGAATCTGAATACCAGAATATCGATGATGACGGCGACGATAACAACGAGGAACAAGACGAAGAAAAATCTTCTCGTATCGCGTTTTGCGATCTCGAAGAACTTCCCGAAAGGATTCCAGAGAGTTGGTATGCGTACGATCTCGAAGGAAATGACGAGGAGAAGCTTCGCGCTTTACAGTTAGAGGAGGAAAAACTAGCATTTTTAGAAACATCTAGCGAAGAGGAAGAGAGCGGCAGTAGTAGTATTGATAGTAGTAGTATTGATAGTAGTAGTAGTAGTAGTAGTAGTAGTAGTAGTAGCGAGAGTAGTGAAGAAGATTGGGACGACGACGACGACGACGACGACGACGAAGATTTCGAGGAAATTCAAAGACAATGGAGAGAAAAACGAGCGTATGCCTCCTGGTGGTGGTGGCACGAGTATCGCCAAAAGGTTGGACCGGCTTTCATCGTCCCTCCGTTTTAAATTCGCGAGCGTACATCGACATTGTTAAAACATAAATGTACGCGTCTATTTATCTCGGCGAGCTCATTACACTCGTCACTGATGCGTGTGAATGCGTGCGTTCGATGTGCCACGGAGCGTTTCCTTTTTTTTAACAGCCACTTTGAAAGTTCGACCAATGCGTTCAAAATTTTGTTTTTTTTCTTCCCCAATAAAGGACACAAAGACAAAACCGCATTACGGCGTTGCGCGCGGGTATTCTTTGGTGAGTATATAGGTTGAACGCCGGAAGCGCCAAACGCGAAGAAGGCACACGAGAAATATCTTCTGATTTCGCAGAGCTCGAGGGAAGAAAACGCGACGGAGGATGGCGTCTACGTCGTACGCGACGACGGCGACGGCGTCAGGTTTTGGAGCAGCCGCCGGGCACCAACAACCTAAGAATGTGAGGGTCGCGAACAGAAGGAGAGGAGCAGGGGCTTCGGCGATGAAGACAACCGCGGTCCACGTGCTGTCGAAACAGCAACAGCAACAGCAACAGCACGAACAGAGAAGAATAAGGAGACGAAGAGACGCGAAGACGCGAACCGCGACGAAAGGAGCAGTGGAAGACGTTCCATTCTTGAACGAAGCGATTCAGGCGGAACCGAAAGTGTACCCACCGAACCGCTCGTATCAACAAACTATCAGGAAAGCGTTCGTGGTTTCCGGGTTTGGTTTGCACTCCGGAGAAGACGAGATTGTGAGAATATGTCCGGCGTACGCCGACGAAGGGCGGTATTTCGTTCGTGTCTCGGATGACTTCATCGAGAAGACGGGCGAAGGCGAGGACGGAGGAGCGCTTTCGGACGCGCAGGTGAATAAGTTGTTGTTGGAACGGGCGAGAGCGATGCTTTCGAACGATCCGAGCGATAGGAAAGAAATTCTAAAGCACCAATCTATTTTGAAAAGAGAGGATGAGGAAAAGATTGATTCTCCCGGGGACTTTTTAGGGAACCAAGGATCGGAGACGAGGGTACACGCGAACTTGGCAAACTTGGCGAAAGGGTTACAAATCTCGAGCGTGTTGAATGCGCCCGGAACGGACAAAGCTGCGGTGACGAAACCTGAACACCTCTTATCCGCGTTAGAAGCGCTCGGTGTGGATAACTGTAGAATAGAGATTGGAGGTACTGGTGAAGTGCCTATTTTAGACGGCGGCGCCAGCCACTGGGCGCACGAAATTTGCAAAGCTGGAGTGACGATGGCGAGCGATGCAAACGATAAAAATGGAGAGAAAGTTCCAAAGAAACAGTATAAACCGTTAGAACCGGTTATCGTGAGAGATAAAGACGCGTTCATCATGTTTACACCGCAAGATCAGTCGAAGATTTCCTACGGCATCGATTTCACGTACAAGTCGTCTGCAATTGGGAAGCAATGGTTTTCGTGGACGCCTTTAGAAGATGCGAAATACAACATCGACGTCGCGCCAGCGAGAACTTTTGGTACCATTCAAGATTACATGGCATACTACAGGTACGATATCATCAAAGGTGGGACGGCGTCGTGTAGTTTAATTGCCAATGGGACTGAGTTTTTAAATCCGCCAATGCGAAACAGCTGGGAAAACGAGTGCGCGAGGCACAAAGTTTTGGATTTAATCGGTGACATGAGTTTAATGGCCGAACCGGGCATGGCTGGCGTTCCGATTGGGCACGTCTTATGCCATAAAGCGTCGCACGAGTTACACGCCGAGTTCATGAGACAACTCGCGGCGACTGAGAGAAGCGTAGTAGATACCGAGATCTGGGTCACGGAAGAACAGATTTTGAAAGAAGAGGAAGAGTTCAGAGCTATATGGGATTAGCGCACCACGCGTGTTCTCATTCGTTCACGAGAAAGACGGCATTTTAACACATAATTTTTGTACAACCGTATTTCTTTTCTTTCTCTTTTCTCTCTCTCTCTCTCTCTCTCTCTCTCTCCTTCTCTTCCTTTTTATATATTATTAAGTGTTGTTGCTTATTATGACCCTTTCTCGTTGTTTGCATAGTTCGTATTTTCTAATCAAAAATACACGAGGTTCGGGGTTTTCATCTTCAGAAAAAAGAACAACAACAACACATGGTTTCGCCAGCCACGAGTCTCATCGACGACCTCGCCGCGAACAATTACAACGCAAACGTGCAGTACATCGACGCCGAGGCAGAAGAAGAAGAAGAAGAAGAAGAAGAAGAAGAAGAAGAAGAGGCGGCGGCGGACGACGATGATCTCGGTTTTTTGTCGTCCTCCTTCGAGCTTTCTCCTTCTCTGCTTCGACGAACAAACAGCGCGTACGCGTGCGTAAACGACAATCATCACCAACCTAGATCTTCTTTCCTATCTCACTTCATTTCCTCTCTTCCATCGACTGTTCCCGAAGAAGAAGAGCAACGTGAAGGAAACACAGGAGAAGCGCTAAATAATAGTCCACTTCCTGTTCTAGGAACGCTTCGACGCTCTGTGACGGCTCCGGAGAACAACACCGCTTCGTCCAAGGAGGATCCGATGACGCACCACACGCACGAGCAAACATATAACGGCGTGTTCCGACCCGCGTTCGTGACACGATGGAATTCGTTCGTACAGATTAAAGAAGAGAATAAAAGGTACGAGCTCGGGACGTGGACGACGAAAGAGAGCGCGGCGAGAGCCCATGACGCGGCTTTGCTCTTCATGCGAGGAGACACGAAAGAGACAAGGGAGATGATGAACTTTCCGGTGAGCGAGTACGAGAGCACGTTGAAAGAGCTCAAAGATATGAACGTTGTTACCACGAACGAAGAATTCGTGGAGTTGTTGGTGGAAAGTTCCGTGAAAGTAGAGCGAAGACAGAGCAGGCACAGAGGCGTGGTAAAATCCAAAGAGCACACGAATAAATATGAAGCGAGGATTTTTCTCGACGAGATATAATGAATGGAATGTGTTATACGTTCATCTATTAATGTAATCCAATACTGCTGCGTTCTGTGCTCGCTGGTCTTTTCTTTATTTGTATTTACAACCTTTTTATCAATGTTTATATTATTCCCTATTCTTGATCAAATCGTCCAAATCGTCCATACTCAAATGTTGATCTGAAGGAATATCGTCATACGAATTTTGTGACCATCCGCTTCGAGACCATCTACCACCGGCTTGTCCACCTTCAGATCTGCTATAGTTTGCGTTAGGGTTTCTAAACACCGGAGCTCTGTATCCAGGAATGAATGTACTGCCTTCATCTGAATCGTTTCCGTAATGATCGATAGTTCCTCTGCCGCTCATCACATCCGTTGAACGAATGCGCATCGCCTGCATGGTAATGTCATCGGCTAATCTCGCCTCCATGCCCGGCAACGCGTGGGGTGCGGACGATTTACCATGGATCCAGCGATACATGATGTGAGAAGAGAGCTCAATTCGCCCTTTTTCGAGCGATCCGGCGTAGTTGATTCGCAATCTTCTCAGAAGCACGACGAGACGTTCACCACTTCTCTCCAAGCGTCTTGTTGCGCCTTGACCCGCGAGCGACTCATCTGAGCTAGACGAAACGAGGTATCCATCTTTGTCGACCAACATTTCCGGTTTCGCGCGCAGGAGAAGCGTAAACGTTGGCAGTCTGTTTTTCAAATCTTTTTCGCCAAATGCTTCTACGTGCCTTTTAATCTTTCGAATCAGTGTCAAGAGCGCAACTTCCGCAGCCGCTGGAGGGAAATTTCGCATGTCGTATTCCGAGTCCTCGCTCATCTCGAATTTAGGAACGATACCAATCGCTTGCGCTTCCTCAAACAAAATCAGCGCCTTTGTTGGGTAATATGTTGCTGCATCTTCGTGGACGTTCGACTGGTGCGTTACCAACCGCGCGAGCGATTCGCCCCCATATTTCTCCGCTAACTGTACTTCTTGATCCGTCGGCGGTCGCAAACACGCGAGCATGGAAGAAAACGTTTCAACTCTAGGTTTCACACCGTGCGTGATCGCTTCGTGGAATACCGCCGTCGCTCGATCAGACCATTCTTTCCACGCCGGTTGCGCCACTGAAGTAGAAATTTCACCACTCGTGCTAGTATCCGTCAATCCATGACCGGGTTTATCCGAAGCTAATCTCGTTGGATCCGTTAACGTGCGAATGTGCGCGAGAATAGCACCGATTATGGTATTCAAAGTCACCTCACACGGAGCAATTCCAGCCTCGCGCGAGCTCTTGTACGCATCCCACGCGAGCAAGCAGTTTCCATGACGAGCGCATGAGAATAAGAGTTCTCTCCACGTCATCTCGTCCGGCGTATACCCGGCGTCCTTCATCGCCTTCACAGTGGCGTACGTTTCGTTCAAGTCTCCGGATCGACCAAAACCTCTGACCAACGCGTTGTACGTCGGCAAAGTCGGTCGTAAACCCAAATCCATACCTTCTTGTAACAATTTCTTCGCTTCTGTGAGCGTTTCTGGTTTCTTCGCGGCGGCTAAAATGAGTCCTTCAAACGTAATCTCATCTGGCGACTGTCCGGACTCAACCAATCGGTCGTATGCTTTCATCGCTCCTTCAAAATCGGTATCTCTCGCACACGAATTGATCAACGCGTTGTAACACGCGCGTGGCACAACCCCATTGGACTTTTCGGCGTCAGATAAGATACGATCTACAGCTCCGGCATCACCAGCTCGGGCGAACGATCCACACATGGTCGAAACAACCGCCGGCGACATCATCGATCCGTTCATTTCCATCTCTCTGATCAAATTGGCGCACATTTCAACGTTCCCAGCTCGACTCGCGACAGTTAACATCGTCGCGTACAAGACTGAATCCACCATCACTCTCGGCTCATTTCCTTGCACTTCTTCCCAGATTTTGAACGCCTTTCGAAAGTTTGGCGCAGAGTTCTCGTAGTCATACTCAGCGGCGCACGCATGAATAGCGGTGGAGTACACCGACGCCGTTCTCGCGACGCCCTTAATTTCCATTTCGTCGTACAACGCCAACGCTCTCTGTGGCTCGCAGGCATTCACACATCCGCTCATTAACGAAGAATACGTGACCGCATCTGGAAACAACCCGTTTCGACGCGATTCAGCGACGATGTCAAAAGCGCGATCGAGCGCATCTGATCTCAACTCTTCAAAAGCCGCCGCTCGTCCGCACGCTGAGACCAAGCAATTCAACACTCTCACGTCCATTTGCAACCCACTCGCTTCTAAATCCAAGCGCAGGTTAAACACGCGATCCAAGGCATCTTTCACGTACGAAATATCCTTCTTGTTGTTCGATTTAAAACCGCCGTTGCCCGAGCGCCTTCCAATCTCTCGAGACACCGCATCCATTAAAGCCCCGTACGTAACAATAGTAGGTTCGATTTTGTCTTTTTTCGTCATCGTTTCAAACTGTTCGAACGCTAAATCAATTTTACCAGCTTTACTGTACGCCGCTATCATACTCGTGTGTGTGATGACGTCAATAGTTAACCCTTTCGGATCTTGCTTCATTTGCTCGAACGCCTTTGCTGCCGCGTCGCAGTTTCCGTGCGCAGAGCACACCGCCAAAAGTTTGTTATATATCGTCGCAACTTCTGCTGTCGATAAATCATCTCTCGAGGCTCCCAAAACTAAATTCGTAAACGTAAACGCATGCATCACCGGCGAATTCTTCAACTTGTTCGATCGTTCGCACGACACCAAGAAATCCACCGTCCCGTATTTCCTTATTCTCGTATCGTTCAAGCATGGAACCTTCGCATCGTTCAGTCGTTGAAGTAAATCAATCGCATCACCCAATCGATCGCACCGGACTAAATCGCTGTATAATCGAATAAAATGTCCGGAATCGTACTTCTTTGGTCCTAAACAATCTTCAAAGTTTGGATATTTTTTCAATAACTCATTCAGAGGGACATCATCGGCAACGCCCGCGATCAAGGGAGCAAACTTTTTCCTTCGGGCGTTGCTGACTTTCGAAGACGTCGGTTTGAACGGTTTATAGTTCCGCGACGACGAGTACCCTTTGGTCTTCTTGCCGTTGTTGTTCTTTTTCTTCTTGTTGTTGTTCGCGACGAACGTCTTTTTCTTTCCCGCGGAGGAGGAAGATTTGGACGACGAAGACGGCGTCGTGGCACGCTGCGATCCGGTCTTCGTTTCGGCGGTAACCTCATCTTCAGTCGAGGCACTCTTTCTCGGCTCACTTATCGCTCTGAGAAGGATCTCGCTCTGGTTCCTCTCGTCTTTCGCTCTCCCCGCGGCGATCGGGAAGAGCATTCGCCCTCCTCCTCCTCCTCCGGAAACGAAGGAGGAGGACGCCGTCGTCCTGATTTTCTCTCCTCGTAAAGCGAGTGGATAATTCTTCGTCCCGCCGCTTTCCACGACAATCCTGACTCGACGCACCACCCTCTTTGCGTTCGCGACTTTTCGCGACGACGACGCGGACGACGACGAACACGCGGACGACGTGGACGCCGCACCACCGCCTCTCGAACACAGCATCATATCGTCTCTCTCTTCCTTCTCGCTTTTACTCTAAAGTCGCGCGCGCACACGCAGTTCCCCGGGAGTCGCAAAGCACGTTTTTGTGTCGTCAGTCTCCAAAAGACGACTTTACAAGGAAAAAGTGGGGAGGAGGAAGGAGAGACCCAAGCGAGAGAGAGAGAGAGAAAGGAACGGCTGGCACACGACTCCTCTCGCGAGAGCACTTTTTTTTTCGGTGTAAAATGGGGGGCAAAAATGACCTCTCTTGTTTTCTTTCCCTGTGCTCGAGGGACGGAAAAGAGCTGTCGTGTTATCCTTTAAAGGAACAATGAGAGGCTAAAAAAAAAGAGCGATTTAGGGACACAAAAATGAATTGGGAAAGACAGAGAGAGAGAGAGAAGGGGGGGGGTGCTTTTTTTTGTTTTTTTTTGTAGGAGCGACTTCAGCATTCAGACAGAGAAAAAGAGGGAGTGAAAAAGCACTCTCCTCTTCTCAATTTTTTTTACATTAATTCATCGGACACAATCGAACGACGATGAGCTGGCTGCTTGGCGCGCTCGTCGCGGCACCAACCCGGGCGAGAGGAAGGGGAGGGAAACTGCTGGCGTCTCTTCTTCGGCATTCTTCCTTTTCTTCTTCTTCTTCTTCTTCTTCTTCTTTTTCTTCTCTCGCGTCTTCTCGGTGGTGGTGTTGCGAGCGTTTTACGTGCGGTGGTAGAGGGACGACGGCGAGGAACAACGAGAAGAAGAAGAAGAAGAAGAAGAAGAACAACGGGAGAATGTTTTCTTCGTATTCTTCGTCGTGGAAAAGAGATGACGAGAGTGCCAACGGTGGTACCGAGTCCACGACGAAGGAATTGGAACGACGGCGGAAAATACAGAGTAAAGTGCGCGAGTTTGAGATTGCCATCGACCGAACTGGATTGTACGAAACCGTTCAACAACAACATCATCATCATCATCATCATCATCAACATCATCAACATCGTCAACAACAACAACAGAATACGAGAACAAAAAACGATATAAAAAACAAAGGTTTACTCGGACACATCGAATCGCTGATAAAATTCCGAGGCGGACCGATCACCGTACACGAGTTCATGTCCGAAGCACTGACAAATCCAACATATGGGTATTACACGAAAACGTCTTCGAAAGATGCGGTGTTTGGGAAGAGTGGGGACTTTACGACGTCGCCAGAGATATCGCAGATATTCGGCGAGTTATTGGGCGTCTGGTGTGCGACGATTTGGGAACAATTAGGAAGTCCAGAGGAGTTACACTTGATCGAGTTTGGTCCCGGGAGAGGGACGTTGATGATGGATTTGTTGAGAGGGACGAGTAACTTTAAAAAATTTAGCGAGGCTTTACGAGTGCATTTGATTGAAATCTCGCCGGCACTGAGGAAGAAACAGTTCGAGACGTTGAAATGCACAGGGAGTTTAGAGACGTTCGACAGCTTGAGTAGTCCATTATTGGCGGCGATAAAACCGAATCCGTTCGCCGCAAAGAATAACAATGATGATAGCAACAGTAGTAAAAATACAACGGTAGATGAAGACGAAAAGTTGTCCACGAAAGGGAACGTTTCTGGAATCACTGCGCGCGGTACGAAGGTGTATTGGCACAATTCGTTAGACGACGTTCCTTCTGGTCCAACGTGTATTATCGCGCACGAATTCTTCGACGCTTTACCCGTGCACCAGTTTCGACGCACCGAACGTGGATGGGTGGAGAAACTCGTGGCCATGAATGAGGAGAACAATAGTTTAGAGTTTGTACTTTCGCCGGGCCCGACGTTGAGCTCTTCTCAACTCGTAAAGAGACGATTGAGAAAAGCATCGTCTGCTGGTAGTAGTAGTAGTAGTAGTGACGACAAGAAGGAAACTATCGTGTCTTTAGAAGTTTCGCCGAAAAGTATCATCCATTGGGAAAAAATGATGGACAGAATCAACGACGAGGAGAAAAACGGTGGGAGAGGCGGCGCGGCCATCGCCATCGATTATGGCGACGAAGGACCTTTAGGAGATACGTTAGAAGCGATTAAAGATCATAAATTTGTTGAAAATCCGTTGGAAAGTCCGGGAGAGTGCGATTTATCCGCGCACGTCGATTTCGGTGCTTTGCGAGGCGTCGTGGAAGAGCGAAACGAGGATAACACGAGTGAGGTCAAATGCTTCGGTCCAACGACGCAACAAAAGCTGCTCCTAGAACTCGGCATCGTCCAGAGACTTCAAAAATTAGCCGAGACGTGCTCTGAGGAACAGTTGGAAGTTTTAGCGGATGGATGTCAGAGGTTAGTTGGAGACGATAAGGTTGATGAAGGTGAAATACCAGGCATGGGCTTGCGATATAAAGCATTGTGCATGGTGAGTAAAAATTTGCAAAGACCAGCAGGTTTTAGTGAAAAGTAGTGGTTAATGATTGTAGTTTTGTACCGTGGTATGGTACCTAGGTATAATAGAATATGGTAGTAGTCAGTGTTATTAGAAAGTTATTACATAGATCCTATTCGCGGCTGTCTTATACATCTTTCTCTTTCTCTTTCGTTTGCTTGTGCTTGCTCGACATTTTTCAGTCGATCTAATACAAATATTAATCTACATGTTCTTCGATCTCTTCGATCGATTTAAAATAGTTTGACTAGTTGGACGTCGGATTGAAATCGAGCGTTGTAGCCCAATCCGCCGATGAGAGCGATACCTTGTGGCGCAAGCATCATCGCATGACCAGTTCGGTGTTCACGTACGTTGACATTGTCTGAACTTTGTTTGGTAATCGTAAAAGTTCCATCTTTTCCCTCCTCCTCCTCCTCTTCCTCCTCCTCCTTAAATCTCTCTGATTCTTCTCCTCTCGCCAGTTTTGGATACTGCTTCGGCAACCAATTCATCTTTGAAAGGTCGAGCACGGAAAACCCGGACTCGTAAAAGATCAGACCTTGCAAAGCTGCCAAGCCTCTCGTGCTCTTTTTGCCCGGCAATGGTGAGTTTGGTTGCATCCCTCGACCGCCTTGAACGATGAGACGATTCCCGATTGTAACCATGGAATGACCGACGCGAGGTGATGGCATAAACCCAGTCGTCGTGACTTGTTCCCACATCATATTACCGGTTTCGCTCAAGTCGAATTTCCACAAATCGTTAAACGTAGTTGAGACGCGACACCCGCCGAATAAGTATGCAACGTCTTTGACGACGCACAAAGTCGCTCCAGCCCTTGGGCATGGTATCTTTACGAACGCTCGACGGGTCATGGGATACAATAGTTTCCACGTTGCCGTGATCGCGAACGGACACACGCCGTTTCCTTCGTCCGTGCTCTTCAACGTGCACTCCCAAAAATCGTTGTAACACGTGTTCGTGTTCGACCCGCCAAAGACGAGCAATTTTCCATTCCAAGCAAACGTAGCGTGTCCCCATCGTGGCGCTGGTCTGCCATGCACGCCGTTCACGACAAGTGTCGGTTCATACCATGTCAATGCGCCATTTGTTTTGTCTAGAGCGGTGGATATATCCTCGTTTGGTACATCGGATTGAAGTACCGCGATGTCGTTGCAGAACCCAGTAAGGTATCCTTGAGATCCGCCAAATAACGCGATGACTTCGCGTCCCAATCCAGACTTACCAAACACCCTCAACGTTTGTATCGATCCGCTGCATCTAGGAAGCGGCTGCTCGCCAGACGCCAAGTTTGTCTTCACGTGTAACCTTTGCAACGCGTGCGTCGGATTCTTTTTCTCGTCCAAATCCAAGAAGTGGACGTCGTTATGGAATTGTTCTCGTCTACTTTGTCCACCAAACAGGATCACTTTCGTCAAATCCGTCCCACATTGCGTGGCACGATGTAAATATCTTGGACAAAATTTGTTATTTTCCTCGTCATCGTTCTCTCTTCCTCCTCGCATCGACACGCTTTCATCCGCGTCCGGCGCTTGTGGGAACCAGTTCGGCTCTCCCGATAACGTCGTCTCGCATTTGCTCCGAGCGCCCCAGCTCATGATACCAGTTTCCCCTACGCACCACATCCGATACTTCTCCTTCCAGAATAATTCTTTTTTGTTCGACGCGTCTTCTTCGTCGTCGCTGTCCGTTCTGTCGCGTGTTCGAACGGATAAAAATTTTAGTGTTAGTATTCGCGAGTGGTGAGATTTGCCCAAAAAGTGCTTTAACGAACTCTCTTTACTCGCCGTCATCATCTCACGAGCAACAAGAAACAAATAACGATGAAAAGAGTACCTGTTCTCTCGACCCCCCAACCCGTAATCTCGAAAGACGATCGCGCTTTCCTTTCCGACTTCTTGTTCGCACAGAGTTCTCCACAATCGTTCGGAGGAGTTTATCACTTTGTAAAACGGTTTCGAAGTCATTTGCAACTTCGCGACTTCGTTTTTACCGCACACGCGGACGAAGATTTCCTCTTTAAGATGGTCCGGTAAAGCATCGAAGCACGACGACGACGACGACGAGGAAGAGGAGGAGGAGGGAGAAGGAGGAGGATGAGAAGAAGTACGAGGCGGCAATAACGTCTCCCCGTTTTTTTTAACGCTTAATACGCGCTTCTTCCCATCCGACACTTTGCGCGCGACGACGGGCATTTTTTTTTCCACGCCGCTCCTTTTTTCTGAAGAAAAGGAGAAAAAAAATGCAAAGATGGATGGATGGAGACTTGGAATGGACCACGAATAAATTTACTAACAATAATAATAATAGTGGTACATATAAAACTCACACGAATGATGCTACGCACGTATCGTCACATCCTACACTCACGCCAAATCTTCTTCCATTGAATGAGTCTGCGTCTCTCTCTCTTGCGTCGGGAGATTGTACACCGGGCAACAGTGCACGCCGATGGTATTTCTCGTCAACTTTTCGACTTGCTTTTGCGCGAGTTCGGGATTATTCACCCAGGTTTCGTAAAACGAAAATGGACACTTGGCGACGCCTTTGTCCCCGTCGCCGGAATTATATACACCGGTATAGCCTCGGTGAAGAAGTTTGAATAAGTGATTCTGCGATTGGTCGTTTTTACGTGCATCGCGTATGCCTGAGATGGAAAGCTGTGCGTAGTTAACACCGTGCGTTTCTGTGCCACATTCGCCTAAAGTGCGCCCGTCATTGCCGACGATTGCAGAGTGGCCAAAATACGTGTACACGCCATCACTTCCGGACGCGTTTGCAACCGCAACGTATACATTGTTCATCCATGCCATCGTTTTCGCCACCATCACTTGTTGTTCTTTGGCTGGATACATGTATCCTTGACATCGCACGACGAGCTCGGCGCCTTTCATCGCGCACTCTCTCCAAATCTCTGGATAGTTCCCGTCGTCGCAAATAATCAGCGATATCTTCATCCCTTTCGGTCCTTCGCAAACGTGCACCTCATCTCCCGGGTACCAGCCTTCGATAGGGCACCATGGTAGAATTTTTCGATACTTTTGCACTATCTCACCTTTATCGTCGATGAGAACTAACGTATTGTACGGCTGCTTCTTTGGATGCTCTTCGTGTCGTTCGCCGGTCAAAGAAAATACGCCCCATACCTTTGTTTCTTTGCACACTTTCGAAAACGCGTCTGTTTCTGGTCCTGGTATCGTCACCGCGGTTTCGAAACATTCGTCTTTATCGTACATTATGCCTTGGGTCGAATATTCGGGAAACACAATTAAATCCATGCCTGGCAAACCTTGTTTCATTCCTTCGACGAGGTTGCATATTTTGTTCACGTTTTCCATCACTTGCTCGCAGTTGTGCAAGCGTGGCATTGGGTACTGGTAGACGCACACGCCAACCGTATCTGGGGAGGAGGAGATATCGCCTGTACTTATTGCGCATCGCATAGATTCACAAAAGACGTCAAAGTTCGTTACTCAAAAGCGACCTTTGGGCAAAAATGCCCACTTCGAGACAGAGAGACGCGCGCGCCATCGGAACGAAGATCGAAACGAGCCCCGCGAACGCGAGAGAGCGAGAGAGAGAGAGAGAGAGAAAGAAACGGAGTACCGACCGTGTCGAGACATATCTACTACCAAGGGGCAAAATACGATTCGTTTCTTTTTTCTCTTTGCTTTTAAT
>Ga0066856_10000523_pt1 | contig 14263 bp, 12 predicted proteins | sample ETNtaG_5_FD_65605 | JGI IMG/M metagenome (GOLD analysis project Ga0066856, IMG submission 65605) | Marine microbial and viral communities from oxygen minimum zone, Eastern Pacific Ocean - ETNP201406SV205 | ecosystem: Environmental > Aquatic > Marine > Oceanic | place: Pacific Ocean: Eastern...
TAAAACAGAAGATTACGATGAAGGCTGTTTAAGTGTCCCAGGTTTTTTTGAGACAATTTCTAGACCATCAGATATTAAACTCTCTTATCAAGATCTAAGTGGAAAAAAACAAGAAATTAAACCCGAAGGACTATTGACCAAAGTTGTCCAGCATGAGCTTGATCATCTTAATGGCCGATTATTTGTCGATCATATTTCTGAACTAAAAAGAAGAAGAATCAGGAATAAAATTGTCAAACAGAAATAAATGAATATCTTATTTGCTGCTACGCCGAAGATTGCTCTTAAAACACTAGAAACGATCTATGAATCCAAACATGATTTGATTGGGGTGATTTGTGCAGAAGAAAAGCGTTCAGGTAGAGGTTTAAAATTTGTTAAAAGCCCCATAAGAATTTTTGCAGAAGAGAAAAAAATTAAAATTTTTTCTTACGATGAAATCAAAGATAAAAAGTTCAGACCTACTTTGGAAAAACTCAATATCGACCTTCTTCTTGTCTTTGCTTTTGGACACATCATTAGTGAAGATCTTTTGAAAGTGGCTAAACATGGAAGCTTTAACATTCACACTTCTTTGTTGCCTAAGTACAGAGGTGCAGCTCCAATTCAAAGAAGCATTATTAACTGCGACCGAGAAACAGGAATTACAGTCATGAAAATGGATGCCGGTCTAGATACGGGTCCTATTGTAAACAGCGTAAGATTTCCTATTGAGGACGGGGCTAATACCGAGGATTTAGAGAAAATCATGAGCGATATTTCTTCTAGAAATATATTACAAACCATTGATTCAATTGAGAAAAATACATTTTCTCTCACAGAACAAAATGAAAATGAATCTTCTTATGCTCCCAAAGTAACCAAAGATGAAGCTAGAATAGATTGGACAAAATCGGCAGAAGAAATAGTTGGCAAAATTAACGGTCTTTGTCCTAATCCTTGCGCATTTTCAGAATATAAAAGTGAAAGAATTATTTTTCACCGTGCAAAAATAAATGCCCTACCCGCTTCGGATCCAGGAAAAGTTATTAAGGCTGATAAAAACAAATTTTTAGTCTCTGGAATAGACCATTGTGTCGAAATTAAAGAACTTGCCAGGCAGAATAAAAAAAGAATGGATTACAAAAGTTTCTATAATGGATCAAAAGATTTTTTTAACTCCGATGAGAGCTTTAAATAGTGGTAATCAAATTCACAATATTATTTTTCTAAGAGTATAATTTTTATTGGAGTAATAATTGAACATCTTAATTTTAGGTGCCGGCCAAGTTGGATCAGAATTAACCGAAATTCTATCTGAAGATGGCCACAGCATAACCCTCGTAGATCTAAACGAAGAAAAACTTGAAAAAGAGTCAGAACAACACGATATAAAAATTGTTTGTGGAAATTGTTGCTATCCACAAACTCTCGATGACGCAAACATTCAAGATACAGAGTTGGCTATTGCCATGACGGAATATGATGAAGTTAATTTGGTTGCCTGTCAGATGATTAAACATCTTAATAAAAAAACCAGAACAATGGCTCGAATTCGAGCTAGAGAATATCTTACAGGCAAGGGTAGTAAGATTTTCGAAAATGGAGAATATTCGATTGACGTTTTAATTTCTCCAGAGACTCTTATCACCGAATACATTTCAAAATTGGTACAGCTTCCAGGAGCTCTTCAAGTTTTGGATTTTGGTAATGGACGAGCTTCGATGGTGAGTGTAAAAGCTGTTGAAGGAGCTCCAATTACAGGTCATAAAGTTTCAGAACTAAGAGAGCACATTCCTAATGCAGATACTAGAGTTGCGGCAATATATCGAGAAGAAGAAATTATTATTCCAAGTGGAGAGGATTATATAAAAGATGGCGATGAAGTTTTCTTTATCTCAGCCAAAGGAAATATAAAGAAAGTAATGTCTGAAATTAGACCAAGAGATTCCAAATACAAAAATATAATGATTGCAGGTGGCGGAAAGATTGGCAGAAGGCTGGCAAAAATCCTTGAAGATAAATTTAGCGTTGTAAAGATTATTGAAAAAAGCAGAAAGAGGGGAGATTACCTATCTGAGAATTTAGATTCTGCTCTGGTCCTAAATGGTGATTCAACAGATGAAGACTTATTGATCGAAGAAGGCATAGATTCGATTGATATGTTTTGTGCAGTAACTGATAGTGACGAAGCAAATGTTATGTCCTCCTTGTTAGCAAAAAAACTTGGAGCAAAAAAAGTGCTTTCTTTAATGAATAAACAATCCTTTTTAGATCTGATTCACCAAGGTGAAGTAGACATTACTGTAATTCCAAATGAGATTACTATTGGCGTTGTCTTGAAAAACATAACCAAAGCAAAGATTGAAAGGGCTCATACCTTTAAAAAGGGTAAATCTGAGGCTTTAGAGTTGATAGCAAGCCCCGAAACAACTCCTAAAATAATTGGCCAAGGAATAGATGACATTAAGCTGCCAAATGGCTGTACTATAAGTGCTGTAATACGTGGAAAAGAAGTTAAAATCGCTCATCATGATGTTAAAATTCACGAAGATGACCATATAATTATCTTCTTGTCAGATAAAAAATTGTTCCCAGCACTAGAAACAAGTTTAATGAGTTAAGAAGATATTAGATGCTTTTTAAGAAATTTAAATGAAATTTAGGTTAATTTCTAGAGTTTTGGGAATAGGTTTGATTGCCTTTTCTTTTTTACAACTAACACCGATTATAGTTTCAATTATTTATAACGAAGATAATATTACAGCTTTTACCTATTCCTTCTTCATTACCTTTGCATTTGGCCTGTTTCTATATTTAGTTAATTTTGAAAATAAATATGAAGGGATAAGAGTTAAAGAGGGTTTTTTGTTAACTGTTCTGCTTTGGTTATTCTTTACTATTTTTGCAACTTTACCACTCATACTAGGAACTAAAGGTGATTTATCTATAGTAAGTGCTTACTTTGAAGCTACTTCAGGCTTAACAACTACAGGTGCAACGATATTTTCTGATCTTTCCAGGGAATATTACTCTATTCTGTTTTATAGAGGCTTGCTCCAATGGATAGGCGGTCTTGGTATTATCGTATTAGCCATTGCCCTAATGCCCCTTTTAGGAATCGGCGGTATGCAGTTATATAGAGGTGAAACGCAAGGCCCTATAAATCAAAGCAAGTTAAGGCCAAAGATTGCTGAAACTGCTATGGTTTTGGTATACATATATCTCATTCTTACTCTACTTTGTTTCCTATCCTACTTCATTGCTGGAATGGAATATTTCGATGCCGTAGTTCATTCTTTTACTACGATTGCAATTGGTGGTTTTTCAAATTACAACGAGAGTTTTGCCTTCTTCAACAACAACACGATTTATATTTTAGCAGTTATTTTTATGTTCATTTCAGGCATAAGCTTTTCTCTGCATTACCTTTCTTTTTCAAATTTTAGATTATACAACTATGTTAAAGATCCTGAATTCGGGTTTTATTGGAAAATGCTTTTTCTAGCTTTTGTTGTGTTCTTGATAACTATCTGGTTTAGCAGCTCTGAAATTTCTTCAAGTCTAATTGTATCTTCCTTATTTACAGTCACTTCGTTTGCGACTACTACAGGATTTACGGTTTTGGATCATTCTTCATTTCCGACTTACCTTCCTCAACTCCTAATTTTTATTGGCATGATAGGCGCTTGTGCAGGATCAACTGCAGGAGGATTTAAAGCAATAAGAGGCTTGGTGCTTTTAAATCATGCAAGAAGAGAGCTTAAAAAACTTATACACCCAAATCTTGTCTTGCCTTTAAAAATTGGCAGAAAGAAAATCAACAGTGAAGTTGCTGATTCCGTTTGGGGGTTTTTAACAGTTTACTTGCTCACTTTTTTGGCTGGATCTTTTATCTTAATGGGGCAGGGGATAGATACAGAAACCGCTTTTTCTGCGATAGCGGCATGTCTAAATAATTTAGGTCCAGGACTAGGTGAAGTAGCTTATAATTACGCAGGAATGGATGCGTTTACGAAAGTCCTTTTGGCTTTTGTAATGATACTTGGAAGATTGGAAATCTATACTTTATTGGTATTATTTACAGCATTCTTCTGGAAAGAATAGTAAGTACTTACTTCTAATAAGATACAAGCATGACAGATAATAAAATGGATAAAATTGTTTCTCTTTGTAAGAGAAGGGGCTTTATTTTTCAAACAGCAGAGATATATGGAGGAATGCAAGGTGTCTATGATTATGGACCACTAGGCGTTGAACTTGCCAACAACATTAAACGAGCTTGGTGGGAATCTATGATTTATAAAAGAGACGATATAGAAGGCTTGGATTCTTCAATTTTGGGTATCAAAAATATCTTTGAACAGTCAGGTCATGAAGACACTTTCACTGATCCTTTAATTGATTGCAAAGATTGTAAATTCAGAATGCGAGCAGATACTTTGGAAGAAATGAAGTGTCCAAATTGTGGGTCAATAAATTTAACTGAACCTAGAGACTTTAATCTGATGTTTAAGACCAACATCGGCCCAGTAGATGATGGCTCCTCCATTGCCTATCTTCGCCCAGAAACAGCCCAACATATTTTTATTAATTTTAAGAACGTTTTAGACAGCACTTCAAGAACACTGCCTTTTGGAATTGCGCAAATTGGTAAGGCATTTAGAAATGAAATAACAGCCAGAAATTTTATCTTTAGAAAAAGAGAATTTGAGCAAATGGAAATGGAGTATTTTGTAGAACCGAAAGATGATGAGAAATTTCATGAATATTGGATTAACGAAAGAATGAAATGGTGGATAGATCAGGGCTTAAATAAAAAAAATTTAAAGATTTTCAATGTTCCCAAAAAGGAATTGTCCCATTACTCAAAGGCAACTGCAGACATTATGTATGAATTTCCTCATGGAACAGAGGAACTGGAAGGGATTGCAAATAGAACGGATTTTGATTTGGGCTCTCATACTAAATCTCAAGAAGAATTCAACATACAGGCAAAAACTAAGGAAAATAAGGCTTCAAAAGCGAAACTTGCTTTCCAGGATAAAATATCAAATAAATGGCTTGTACCCTATGTTATTGAGCCTAGTGCTGGGGTTGAAAGAGCATTTTTAGCTATTTTGAACGATGCATATAAGGAAGAAAATCTTCAAAATGATTCAAAAAGGGTGGTATTGTCTTTGAAAAATCACCTATCTCCTATAAAAGTAGCTGTAATTCCTTTAAAAAAGAACGTTGAAGAGATAGTTAATGCTTCAGTAGAAATAAAAAATAGGTTATTAAAACTAAATATAGGTAGAGTTGCGGTCGAAAATACTGGAAATATTGGAAAGAGTTATCGCAAGCATGATGAAATTGGCACCCCAATTTGTATAACAGTTGACTATGACACCATAGAAAAGAACAAAGTAACTTTTAGAGATAGAGATACTATGGAACAAGAAGTGATCGACTTAAATGACATAGAGACAAGCATACTGAAGTTGTTTAAAGGATAAATATGTCAGGCCAAAAGTACATTATTCTTGATCGAGATGGGGTTATTAACGTTGATCTCTTTGATTATGTTACTAAGCCTGCAGATTTTAAATTCGAAGAAGGAAGCTTAGAAGCATTGTCAATATTATCCGACAATAGGTATAAAATTATTGTTGCCACAAATCAGGCTTGCATTAGCCTAGGCATAGCTTCTAAAGATCAAATAGATAAAGTCAATTCTCATATGAAACTAAAAGTTAGAGAATACGGATCAGATATTGTTCATATAGAAGTTTGCCCTCATAGACCTGAAGATGATTGTGGGTGCAGAAAACCAAAAACAGGTCTTTTGCTTCAAGCAGAAAAAGCTCTCGGCATTGATCTTAGAAGTAGTTATTTTGTTGGAGATAAATTTTCTGATCTTCAATGTGCTCTCGCTCATCAATGCAAACCTTTATTAGTTAAAACTGGTTATGGAGAAATCACGTTGAAAAATCACGATACCTCTCAGGCTCAAGTTTTTGAAAATCTCTTGTCAGCGACAAAATTCATATGCCAATGATTTCATACGCAAGGTCTATTCTTTTTTATGTGATTTTAGGAATTTCCCTAATTGTCATTTCTCTAAGCTTCCCAGCTTGTATTTTTATTGATAAAAAATTTAGACAAAAAATTATTCTTGCTTGGGTTACTTTCTTTCGTTGGTGGATCAGAATTTGTTGCGGTGTAAAAATTGTTATTAAAGGAAATATTGATGTCATTAATTCTCCGGTGAAAAAAATTTATTTTCCTAACCATCAAGGTTTTATAGAAACGTTGGTTTTATACGAAAGATTTATTCCTGCGGCAACTATCTTGAAGGATGTTTTATTATCATGGCCAATTATTGGCTGGGCTTTGAGACTGCTTAGTTCAATTCCAATTGACAGAGGTAAGGGTTCGGAGGCTGTAAAAAAGATTTTTTCTATGGGTAAAGAATTATTAGATTCAGGTTTTTCTTTAATCTATTATCCAGAAGGCACCAGAAGAAGACCGGGAGACCTCGGTATATACAAGAAAACGGGCGCTGAATTAGCTTTTCAAACAAATAGTGAAATTATTCCCATCGTCCATAATGCCGGAGAATGTTGGTATGGCGGGGATTTTGTCATAACTCCTGGTGATGTAGTATTTTTCATCGGAGACCCTATTATCCCGATAGAAAATTCCTCTGAAACAACAAAAATAGTTAGAGACTGGACAGAAAAAAAATATTCAGAACTTTTTTAATTTAAATATCTATATTGCCAATTAAAGAAGCATTGGTTTCAATAAACTCTCTTCTATTTTCGACATTATCTCCCATAAGTTGCTCGAATAGATCGCTGGCTTCATCGGCATCTTCAATTTTTACTTGAACCAATCTTCTTCCAACAGGATTCATGGTTGTGTCCCATAGCTGTTCAGGATTCATTTCACCCAAGCCTTTATATCTCTGAAGAGATAAGCCTTTTCTTGTTGAGTCCATTAATTTATTAAATGGTTTAAGAAAATCTCCTATTTTTATTTTTTCTTCAGAAATAACAAGATAGCTTGTTTTTAATTTGAGATCTTTTAGTGCCTTTTTGTAAGCCTTGATAATCTTGTATGGAGTTGTCTGATTAGATTTGAAAAAAGAGAAAGGAATTATAGAAAAAGAAGAGTGCCCGTGTTCAAACCTTTCCACCAAAATAGACTGTTTGTTTTTCTCATCAATTGAAGCTTTCCAAGCAACACCTTTTTTTTGTTCAATATTTTTAAGAAAGACTTTTATCCATTTTTTTACATTTTCAGTAGATGGCGAAGAAGGAAATTCATCTGAATTTAACATTGAAATAAGTATGTCTTGGTCTAAAGAAACAGAAGGGTTTGAGATAGCAAATTGAAAACTATTAAAAAGTTTTAATAATTCTTTGAATTTTCCAGATTCTATTTTTTTGGATGCAGTTGCAAATAGTTCAGTTTCATCCACTGCTTTGTCCACTAAAAATTCTTGAAGAGCTTCTTCATCTTTTAAATAGATATCTTTTTTACCCTTTTTTACTTTATAGAGAGGAGGCTGAGCAATAAAGATGTGGCCGGCTTCTATTAACTCGGGCATTTGTCTATAGAAAAAAGTTAAAAGAAGAGTTCTAATGTGAGAACCATCTACATCAGCATCCGTCATAATAACTATTGAGTGATATCTAAGTTTCTCTAAAGTAAATTCGTCTCTAATTCCACAGCCCAGGGCGGTAATCAAGATGACTATTTCCTGGCTACTTAATACTTTATCCAATCTTGCTTTCTCTACATTTAAGATTTTTCCTTTTAATGGCAAAATTGCCTGATTTTGTCTATTTCTGCCTTGTTTTGCTGAGCCGCCGGCTGATTCTCCCTCAACAAGATAAATCTCACTTAATTCCGGTTTCTTTTCCTGACAGTCTGCAAGTTTTCCAGGCAAACCAGATCCGTCAAATCTGCCTTGCTTACGAGTCATTTCCCTTGCCTTTCTAGCAGCTTCTCTTGCCCTTGAAGCTTCCAATATTTTTGAGACAATAATTTTTGCCTCGTTTGGATTTTCTAATAAATAATCTGAAAGGTGCTTGTAAGTTTCTTGTTCTACAACCGGTTTAATTTCTGAAGAGACCAACTTATCTTTTGTTTGAGATGAAAATTTGGGATCAGGAAGCTTAGTTGAAATAATTGCAGTAAGTCCTTCACGAGCATCTTCACCGCTTGGCGGAGATGTTTCATTTTTAAGATACCCTTCTTTCTCCATAAAATTATTTAGAGTTCTCGTTAGTGCAGTTCTAAAGCCTACCAAATGACTTCCCCCATCGCGTTGAGGAATGTTATTGGTGAAACATTGTATGTTTTCCTGATAAGAATCATTCCACTGTAAAGCAATTTCTATAGAGATGCCCTTGCCTGCTTCTTTGCTGAAAGAAAAAATTTTATTTAGCGCGGTTTTGTTTTTATTTTTATAAGATACAAATTCTTCTAAACCGCCAGTAGATTTAAAAACATTGCTTTTTGAAGATCTCTCATCAACAAGTTCTATCTGCACTCCTGAATTTAAAAAAGATAACTCTCTTAATTTTTTTTGAACTATCTCGTAATCAAATACCCTGTTTTTTCCAAAAGTAGATTCTGACGGAACTATCGTTAGAGATGTGCCCTGATCTTTTGTGGATCCGCTTTTTTTAATCTTGTTTTTTGGCACGCCGTCTTTGTAGGATTGGCTGTAAACATTTCCTTCTCTTTTGATTTCCAGCTCAAGTGTTTCCGATAAAGCATTTACCACTGAAACGCCAACACCATGCAGTCCACCAGAAACTTTGTAAGAATTATCATCAAACTTTCCTCCAGCGTGTAGTTTTGTCATTATCACCTCAGCTGCAGAAATGCCTTCATCTTTATGTATGTCTACCGGAATGCCTCTACCATTATCACTGACACTAACTTTTGCATCTGAATGAATGACAACTTTAATTTCATCACAAAAACCTGCCAGTGCTTCATCAATAGAATTGTCTACGATTTCAAAAATCATGTGATGTAAACCAGTGCCATCGTCGGTATCTCCAATGTACATTCCTGGTCTTTTTTTAACGGCTTCGAGGCCCTTTAGAACCTTAATATTCGAAGAGTCATAAACTTCTTTTTTAGGAGCTTTTTTAGGCATCAAGTATTATAAATCAATTACAAAATCAAACTGATATTTTTCTAAGTTTTCAAGAGAAGTTATAAATAATTGACAATCCACATTTTGAAGAAGATTTAATGCTAAGTCCAAATTTTTTTCATCTAGCTCAGAGGACAAATCATCAAGCAAGAAAATAGTCTTGTTTGGTATAAGATCATTATAAGCCTTAATAAAAAATAAATAAATCAATAAAATCAATAACTTTTGTTCACCTCTTGATAAAATATTTCCAGAATCTTGTTTGTTTATTTTCACACTTAAATCAGAAGTTTGCGGCCCTAGAGAAGTAAATCCTCTTGCCTGATCTTTTATAAAAGACTCCCTTAGCTCCTCTAATAAGCTATCTTTCCAGCCTTTGTCATAAGTAATTGAAATCTCCCTAAACTTATCTTTTAGTTTTTCAGGAATCGGCAAGGAATCTACAAAAGATGGGAAGCTTTTTAAGAAAGAATCTATAAACTCGAGCTTCTTTTTAGTTAATTTCTGAGACAAATCAATGAAGACTTTTGTCCAAGATTTAAGCTCAGATGAAGAACTCTTTTTAAGCGCTCTATTTCTTTGAGCAAGTGCTTTTTTGAACTTCAGGTGATCTATTTTGTAATCTTGTTCCACGTGAAACATTAAGTATTCTATAAACGCCCTCCTGTTCTCTTTAGGTGCCTCTAAAAGGTTCAAAGAAAAATTATTTAATACCAATGGCAAAAAATCATTTTGAATATTTCCTACGTTAGATTTAACAGATCCGGACAAATCCTTTGTAAAAGAAAATTTTTCTCCGTCTAATATCGCATCGACTTTAAAAAAATTTGATCCAAAATTAATCATTGCATTTGAAGAAGATGTTCTAAAAGATTTTTTAGAAAGAATGAAAAAAATTGCCTCTAGAAAAGAAGACTTTCCTGCTCCATTTTTTCCAAGAATTAAATTCTTTTTTGAAAGATTGAAAGAAGAGTTTTTAAAAGATCTGAAATTGTTTAAATTTAATTTTGATAGTGGCATTTCATCATAACCTCATCGGCATGATTACATGTACTAAATCATCACTAGAAGAATTTTTTACCAAGCAGGAATTTTCCGAGCCAAAAAAAACAAATTCAATATCATCGCCTGGAAGATAATTCAGAGATTCTTGAACATAATTTATGTTGAAACCTATTTCCAAATCTTGTCCAGCATAATCCACATCGAGCTCCTCTTCTGCACTTTCTTTGTTTGGATTATTTGCAAGTATTTTTAATTTATCTTTACTAAGCTCAAATTTAACACCTCTAAATTTCTCATTGGAAAGAACCGCCGATCTCGAGAGGGCTGTGAGAATGGGTGATTTTGAAGTTGAAAGAGATTGTTCTTCCCCAGAAGGAAAGACTTTTTTATAATCTGGATAAGCTCCTTCAATCAATTTGCTTATGAAAGTAAAATTGTCAGATTCTATTTTTAATTGAGAATTATTTGATGAGAAAGAAATTACTTCAGGAAATAAATTTAAAATTCTTTGTAACTCTAGGGCGGTAGATCTGGGAATAATTAATTTTTTATCTTCCAAATCTTCAGAATGAGAATAAGATCCCCAGGCAAGTCTATGACCATCAGTGGCAACCATATTTATTTTCTTTTGTGCGGTTTCAAATAGCAATCCATTTAAATAATATCTAACGTCTGCTGAGGCCATGGCAAAACTTGTGCTTTCCAGAACTTTGCCGAATTTACTTCCGTCCAGAGAAATATCAAAATTATGATCTTCCAATTCCACGAAAGGAAAATCCTGTACAGGTAACACAGCTAAATCTGCCTGAAAGCTTAATGCTGAAATTTCAAGTTGATTTTCAATAACCTCAAAATTTAACTCTGTATCGTCTGGTACCGATCTTATAAGCTCAAATAGTTTTCTGGCTGATACAGTTGTTTCTCCATCATCCGAAATCGAGCAATCTGCAACTATAAGTGATAATTGCCTTTCTAAGTCAGTAGCAACAATCGTCAAATTTCCATTATTTGTCTTTAATAATACGTTAGAAAGTATAGGAATTGTTTGCCTTTTCTCAGCAATAGACGAACATAATGAGAGTTTATCTGCCAAAGCTTCCTTTTTTGCTGAAAATTTCATGCTGTAAGTGTCCTTATTAATTTAGTGTAATCCTCTGCAATATCAGCATCTTCTTCTCTGAGAGCAGTAATTCGTCTACATGCGTGTAAAACAGTAGTATGATCCCTTCCACCAAAAGAATCACCAATTTCTGGCAAACTATGATTAGTTAATTCTTTTGATAAACACATGGAAACTTGTCTGGGTCTTGCTAGAGAACGCGTTCTTTTGCTTGATAAAAGATCAGAGACTCTTATGTTGTAGTAATCAGAGACAGTTTTTTGTATATTTTCTATGCTTATTTGTCTTTGTTGAATAGCAAGTAAATCTTTAAGTGATTCTTTAATTAAATTTACATCAATCTCTCTGTTTGTAAATTTAGCGTTTGCGCCTACTCTTCTCAATGCGCCTTCAAGCTCTCTAACATTTGATCTTATTTTTTCTGCAATATAAAAAGCTGAATCTTCTGAAAGGTTTAATTCCATCTCAGAAGCCTTTGTAAGCAATATTGCAACTCTTGTTTCTAATTCAGGCGGCTCTATACTTACAGGGAGGCCCCATCCAAGCCTAGATTTAAGCCTCTCCTCTAAACCATCAATTTCTTTAGGATATTTGTCACAAGTTAGAATCATTTGTTGACCGCCCTCCAGCAAAGTATTGAATGTATGAAAGAGCTCTTCCTGAGATTGTTCTTTACCAGCAAAAAATTGAATATCATCAATTAAGAGGGCATCGACAGACCTATAAAAATTCTTAAAATCATTTATTGACCCTAATTGCAAGCACTTTACCATATCACTTACAAACCTTTCTGAATGAACATAGACAATATTTTTTGATTTGTCTTGTTCTTTTAGCCTGTTCCCAACAGCATGCATAAGATGAGTCTTACCGAGACCAACTCCACCATAAATAAATAGTGGGTTATATGCGGCATTATCAGACTCTGAAACTTGTTTAGCTGCTGCCAAAGCTATGTTGTTAGATTTGCCTTCAACAAATGTTTCGAAAGTATAATCATCATTTAATGTATTCTCTTTATTTAAAAAAAGACTTAGATTTTTATTATTTTCTTTATTAATCAATGGTTTACGCACAGAAATAAGCTCATAAACAAGCGGCATTTCCGATAATTCATCTTTTAGCAGATGTTTTCTAATAATTTCATCGTAATTTTCTCTCACATGTTCTTTAATGAAAGCGTTGGGAGCGAGAATAAAAAGATCTTTGTTTCCTGATGGAGACTTATTTATAGAAAACTCTAAAGGGTTAATCCAGGCGTTGAATTCTTCTTGAGACATTACCTTTTGAAGTGCTTTTTTACATTTTTTCCAAGATTTTGTCATCATAATGTTTAAAAAGATAATATACCTTATACACAAAGTTATCCACAGGATATGTTATTAATTTTCTGTGGATAACCTGTTAATTTTTAGTTTTTTTTATTTTTTTCTATTTATTTTTTCTTGCTTTTATCTTTTCTATCTATATTATTCCTTTGCTCAAATAAATCTTTAATAATGAAAAGAACGTATCAACCCAGCAAAATAAAAAGAAAAAGAACTCATGGTTTTAGGGCGAGAAATTCTAGTGTTTCAGGCAAACAAGTTTTAAAAAGCAGAAGAAGCAAGGGAAGAAAGTCTCTTACAGTTTAAATTGTCGTATAAGCCTTTAGCAGGAAAGGATGACTTCGACGAGGTCTTTAATAGTTCCACTCATAATATTAGTTCAGAAAATTTTAGAGCCTTGATTTTAATTACCAATAGCAAATTTAGGCTAGGCATGATTCTTCCTAAAAAAAACATTAAACTTGCGGTTCAAAGAAATTATTTAAAAAGAATAATTAGGAATTTATCTATCGATGTATTTGAAGAATCTAAAGTATCATTGGTTATAGTTTCCAAAAAAAGAATTTTAGATTTTAAAAAAGATAAATTAAGGAAAGAAATAAAAACTCTGTTTTTAAATTTAACTAAGAAATTGAATGAAGAAAATAATTATATATTTAATTAAATTTTATCAAATTACATTAAGCCCTTTGTTGGGCACAAATTGCAGATTTCAGCCAACATGCAGTCAATACGTAATAGAGGCTATTAACCATCATGGGGTTTTGAAAGGCCTAAATTTAGGATTAAAAAGGATTTCTAAATGCCATCCTTTGGGGCCTAGAGGATATGATCCCGTTCCAGAAAAGAAAGAATAATGGAAAATTTTCAAAGATACTTTTTAATAGCTTGTGTGTTCATTATGAGCTACTTTCTAATAATTAGGTGGGACCCGCCTTCAAATATCCCAGCTGAAACTGAATTCAAAAACGAAGTAAGTGCTTACTCACCAAAAGAAGAGTTTGGTTTTATTGATGAGAGTATACAAAATGAGTCTGAAGAATTAATTACAAGTTCCGTATCGACAACTTGTGCTTTAGAGGATAACTATGAAATAGATTCCAAAGTCTGGAAAATTTCTGTTGGCTTAAATGACGGTTCTTTAAAAAAGGCTGAATTAAAAAACTATCCGGATGAAATAGGCTCAAATATCAACAAGCTAATGTTTGATGCTTGTGGAAGAAACGAATATTCTCAATTATCTGGGTTTGTATTTGGCGGCAATGTTAACCAAGATTTTTCTGCCTTCAAGATTGACGATATAAAAAGAAATTCAGATGGAAATAGATACACCTTTGTGAGGGAATCTGCTTCTGTTAAAGAATCAAAGATTATATCTTTTGGGCAAGAAGATTATTTTGTTCGGGTAAAACATATCATTACAAACTTATCTTCAGAGGTTATAAATTCTTCCTCTTATTCAAAGATAGAAAGAAACTCTCTCAAGCCACCTGGAACAGAAGGAGCGTTTTTCGGAGATCCTGCAAACTTTGCTTACCTCGGACCTGTTTTTTCTACTGAATCTGATAATTATCAAAAAATTAATCTGGGAGAGCTTGAAGATAAAGATTTCAAAGAAGATTCTATAAAAGGTTGGACTGCTTTTTTAGAACACTATTTTTTAACGGC
>Ga0066856_10000527_pt1 | contig 14251 bp, 2 predicted proteins | sample ETNtaG_5_FD_65605 | JGI IMG/M metagenome (GOLD analysis project Ga0066856, IMG submission 65605) | Marine microbial and viral communities from oxygen minimum zone, Eastern Pacific Ocean - ETNP201406SV205 | ecosystem: Environmental > Aquatic > Marine > Oceanic | place: Pacific Ocean: Eastern...
AAAGAGAAAGAGAGAGAGAGAGAGAGAGAGAGAGAGAGAGATTTAATGAAACTTTAAACCCTAATATATCTCTTGGATAAAAAGATATCTAAGCTCCCCCCGCTTTCCTCAGAACAGCATCTCAAAGTGCGCACGGTAGACCCCGCGAAGAAAAGCACGATCATGTCAGCGCTGGGCGTGTCTTCCTCCGCGCGCGTCGCGGTTTTGTCTTCCGTCGCGGCGAGGAACAGCAGGACGAGGCGCGGTCGGGGCGAGAGCAAGAGCGCGTTCACGGGTGACGCGATGGTGATGAAATCATCGTCGAGGACGATCTCGATGCGTTCGACGTCGTCTTCGACCGTCGCGAAGAAAAGAACGTCCGTGAAAGTGAACGCGATATTTGGCGGCGAGAATAAGGGCTCCGGTGATTCTGAAGATGAGTTCAAAAAGATCGTCAACGATGTCGTCTACGTGGACCCAGTCGTCGGCGCGAAGCGATTCTCGAATTACTTTTGGGCATCGGTCGTGACTGCTGGCGCGAGCGGATTTTTAATCACCGGCGCGAGCGCGTATTTCAAGCACAATTTGGTGTTTTTCTTGGACGCCTCAGACATTGAGTTCTTTCCGCAAGGGTTAGTGATGAGTTTCTACGGTATCGCGGGTTTGTTGTTGGCGACGTATTTGTGGTTGACAATCAACTGGAACGTCGGCGCCGGATATAATGAGTTTAACAAGGAGGAAGGCATTTTTCGAGTTTTTAGATATGGTTTTCCAGGAAAGAATAGACGCGTGAACTTGTTGACGGATTTGAAAGATGTGACGGCGGTGAGAGTGGAGATTGCGGACGGGATTAACCCGAGGCGGGTTGTGTACGTGAAGTGCAAAGGTAAAGGCGATATTCCGTTGACGCGAATTGGGCAACCGTTGACGTTAGAGGAAGTGGAGAGGCAAGCGGCGGAGTTGGCGAAGTTTTTGCAAGTGCCAATTGAAGGACTTTAAAAATAAGTGAATAAATTTGAATACATGTCGCTATATTATATAATTAAACGTTTATGATGTGCAATTAAAATAAATAAAGGCGTATAGACTAAGTTTTTACTCGCTGAGTTGCGTTAAAAGCGCTACACCTCTTTTAATCCAGTGCTCAGCGGGTTCTTTCGTGGGTATCTTAACGTGCATAATAAAGTTTGTCGAGTGTCCAGTCGTGGCAAGCGTACCTCTTCTTTCCGCCGTTCGATAGCAAGGGCAATCATACCTCGCATTTTGCTCGATCTCGTCCGCTTTTCTCGGCTTGAACCAAAACGTTGGCGCTTTTGAGTGCAAGACGTTTTTCTCCGATTCCACGAGTTGCATTTTCTCTTTGTCCCATCCGCACCCTTCTAAGAAGAGACCGGAGACGTACACTCCATCTTCGGGAGGTTCGGTAATGTCACTGGCATCGCCTTCGATTGGCTCAAAATCGAACGCTATTTCGTCCACCGGGAGTTTGTGTTTGCGGCTGTAGTTCTGTAACGCAGCGGTTAAGAACGACTGCGCGAAGAAGAAACCAGATATCCAAAACACAGCGGGTGGTTTTCCGTTTCTATCCCAAGTGTCGAGCATGTTACATCGCTCCAGCAGGTCGTCAAAGTACGAGGAGAAAGGCTTGAGGGACGGATAACTCACTTTTCTCCAGGCTTCCGGGACGGCATTGCGCTCGATTGCTTTCTTCGACGCTTCGGACTCGGCCGAGAAAGCAGCGCGGCCAGCAAGTGCAGCTTCAATTTCGTGTAAGGACCTTCGGATGTTGAGCAAAAGTTTGTTATATCGCGACATTTCTTGACACAAAGTTGTACCGAGAGAGTCGGCATAGGCGTCCGGGAGCTTTTCTCGTGTCTTTTCCACGTTGAAATTAGACGGAAGACGAGCCATTGCGTCGTTGATGATCTGTTTAATCGCAGTGTTTTTATCTGACTCATTTGTGGTATTTGAGGAATCTTCCTCGCTAACTTCTCCTTCTGTTGAACTTTCACCACTTTCAGTCTGGAGATTCACATTCGTTTCCTCGCTAGCACCATCGGCAGACATTTTGAGTAAATCTCGACACATCGCCTCTGCGTCTGCACGATCTTTAGAGACGTCGGCGTTCGCGTGTAAGCAAAAGACTTCCGGATCTGGTAAAGCAGGTAATGCGTCTACATGTTCCAGAAGCTGCGCTCGGCTTGGATTTGTGATGGATGGAGTTGCATATTTTCCCGAGGCAGATAATGCAAAGTTGTTTGACAACGCGACTTCTTCGGAATAGCACTTTTCGAGAATAGTTGCAAGCAGAACGCGGTCGTTAGCATCTGTTACTTTGCCCCCATAGTTACATTCACCGGCTAAATAACGTAAAGCTTCGAGAGGTAACTTGGAGACCACTTTCGAAACGAGTGTTTTTTCGTTGTCGCCCGTGGTGCTATTAGTAAGTTCGCCTTCGATACTATCATTAACGTCATCATCATCGTCTTTCTCATCGAGGAACATTTTAAGTTGTCGTGCAGATATTGATAAATCGCCATCGTCGAACCCGTACGGAACATTCCATCCGATGGGCCCAAATGCGCGTCGTTCTTGAACGTTGGCGTGAAAAAAACATAACGAAAAAAGCAATCGCTTGAACTCGTTGGGCTTTGCGCATTTATCGAAGAAGTCGTCATCACAAAGCGGCTGAACACTTAACGCGCGTTTTATGTTCGCTTGGATCCCTCTCGGCGGCTCGTTCGTCATTTTCACCGCATTCTGTAAAATAGTCATCGGAAAGTCTTTCGACGGGTAAGACGTCATCCATAATCTGAACCTATTATGCGCTTCGCCTTCACCAGCGACTAAATCTTCGCATATCTTCTCCAGAGATTTCATCCATGAAGGGGCGAGATGACAATTCTGCAATACAACCCAACCACCTTTTACGCGAGCTTCGTCGATGAGCTTTTTCGCTTTAGGCCCTTGGCCTTGACCGAGCGATATCGATTTCACCTCATCGGCCTCGCCTTTCGATGCTGCAAATTGTAAAAGTTTTGCCATTGGATCTGAACCAGCGGATAAGACAAAGACTAGCGGTGCCCGTGGTCCTGCATCTGCGTAACATTTCTCCAAATCGAAAGGTGGAGGCGTTATGAACTGTTCGCCAAGTGTCACACCGACGTATTTACGAGCAGCCGGGATAAGCTTGTCTGGACGCAAACACCGAATAACACACAAACGACTGAATTCAGAAAGCGTGTCATATGGTTTCGGGAATGCAGCCGTCTGCGGCGTTGGGCTATCGTACGCAGCTCTCCAAAGCTCTTGTGATTCGACGTTGCTTGTATCCAAAAGACTGTCACAAATATCAGAAAATCTTGGAAGAAAGGATAAATTAGTAAAATCATTCGCGCGCTTTTCATCGATCCAGTCCACAGTTTGTACGAGTTTTTCTACGAGATTCTTATCAACTTTTACTCCCATACGAACACCTGTGAGTAAAAAGTTCCACTCTTGTCCGTCAAGCATCCCACTGTCTCGAGAAATGCGCGAGCACAACAAGAATGAGAACAAAAGTTTGTCGCATTCAAACAGCGAACGGCAGACGTTGACATAGAGACTTTTCGTGAAGTGCGTTTGAATATCTTGTAATCGAGTTTCGACCGATTCTTCAGCACAGTTCTCATCAACCACTATTGATTTAGCTTTTTCAAATTTGGAGTTTACGACAGAGGCGATGAATAATCGCGAGAACCATTGCAACGAGTACTGATACATGGATTCAATTGACGCCAAATCTGATATGCAGAAAAAGAGTAAAGCTGCGTAAGACCCAGAACTTGAATACGCAGATCTTGCAGCGTTTATGTCTTTCTCAGTCTCTTCTGCCTCAGCCTGTGCCTGCGTGACGGATTCCGAGACGGACTTGGAGTCTGTAATAATCTTAATCGCGCGTTCGTCATCGAGGATGTTACCGTCGGAGTTTGATAAAACCTCGAGAATTTGATCCTCCAGTTGTTTCAACTCTCGCGCATTCTTCGCAGATTGCGTGACAAGTTCATCTTTCTGCTTTTCCAAATCTGGTCGTTCTTTTGCAACAACCAATGCGAGAAGCTGGTCGCTCAAACCTTCTCGTGTGATTGCGAAATCGAGCAGCGTCACTTTCACCGCCGTCTCTGGTAAATAATGCGGGTTTCGAAGTTTCGTCGTGATGTAAAGTCTAAAGTCTTCCGAATACTCAACTGTTGCGTCTCCCAATCGCATACAAGTGACACCACCGCTTTTAAATGTTTGCTTTAAAAGTAGAGGCTCTAAGCTTGGATCGAGTTCTTCTCCGACGTTTTCTAACAGTACCGGCGTACCAAACTGAATGGCATTCTCGAGTTCCCGCATATGCGATCCATCTTCGGACAGTTTCACGACTCTGAGATTATTTTGTTTCTCCATATTTTTAATCCACGCGTTAGCTTGCCCCTGTGGATCAATCATAAGAGGCCATCGTCGTGCATTCTCGATTATGATTGCGTTTTCAATCGAAAACTGATCGTTCGGTAACGCCGCAACTTGCCATTCCCTAATTCTGACAGCGTCGCCGAGAATGTCAGTCAACTCACACTTAGTTGAACATATTATGTTTGCTTTTCTGAGCTCGTTCATCCACATATTGTGCATTTCTTGTCTACAAGACATTGGAAATGCACCCAAGTATGCGATAGTACCGGCAGAGAGGATCGCGTCGCCAACGATATTTTCGTACTGTTGACCGAGATCTTCGGCTTTTTTCTTCCAACGAGCGCGCTCGCCGCCTAAACCAGAAATTAAATTTTCTGCGCGTTGTAACTTTACAGCACATAAATTCGCTTCTGCTTCGAGGTTAGCTTTTTTATCGTTCTGCTTCTTTAATTCTGTCTCCATGGCTTCGAGTTTATCTAAAATCGTCTTCAAATCCGCTCTGGTTGCATTTAATCCCACCATAACTTCATCATATGCGGCTTCAGCTTCTTTCAACGCTTCTTGCTTCGGGGCGACGATTTTCGCAACTTTATCATACTTATCCATTGCACAAACCCATTTGCACAAGCCTTCAGCAGCACTCGACGCATTCGCGGCTTTTTCCGGTGTAAATAAGGGGTTAGCAATGTATACCGAACGAATTTTCTGAATGACTTTTAACGGTATGTTATCTTTATCGTACGATTTCAATGTTTCCAGGAACTCTTTGTCGTTTAGTAATCCGCATGATGGTTTCCAGTAATCATCAATCGTGCGACCCGTGTCCGGATCTTTTGCGCGAGCTGGTTTGACTTCCAAAATGACGCAGACGGCTTCGAGGACGAGTTTAATAATTGCTGGTGGATTTTTTAATTGTTTCACATAATTAATATCCGCTGGTTTCAACGTATCCAAAGCAGCAATGGCATCATTGAGAATAGGCATGGCCTCTGCTAATATGTTCTCGCATTCTTCTTTCACTCCGTTTGCTTCTCTGGCTTTTTCTGCGGCGACGGCTTCATCAGCTTCAACAATTTTACGTTTTGGCTCGACTACTGTTTCTTTCTCGTTTTGAATTTCTTTCATCATTTCGGCGACTTCAATTGCAGACTCTTTCAGCTTCGGTTGCAGAGCTTCGAGCTCACTTTGCATACCGGCAACTTGCACGGCCGAAGATGCAAGCTTTTCTAGACCAACTTCATATCGTCTCTTCAATCGCATAGTTTCCTCTCTTCGCTTATCTACTAAACTTGCAAAAGTGCTCAAAAGCTCGAGGTAACTCGTTGGTGTAACATAATTCTTCCGCCCAGTTCTCGCGTAGTACCGTTCAGATAATTCTGCCACGGAGGAGTGCATGATACCACATATGCTCGTGAGTGCACTCGCGACTTCAGGAGAAATATCATCCACGGATTCCAAAAGAATTTTACCCGCGACCGCTTGTAAGGCATCTTCTGGCCACGCTTTGAACCAATCAATGGTACAGCAGTTGACTAAGGAGGGAAATTGACGTAAACGTTCTCGGAAGGCTTCACCGGCCGGAGATAGGCACAACACGACGTGAAGCTTACGGCGACACCTGGATACAAAGTATGACCATAGCTCCGATTGTGTAGCATCCTCTCCAATTTCTTTCGCAGCATCTTTCCGTACCATTTCTAAAACTTGGGCCTTCTCATCCATTGGGAACGCGTTGGGAATTTCACCAGCGTTGAGTAAGTTGTTGATATCTTCGATGAACGCCTCGTCTTTAATTTGCGCATCACTGAACAAGAAGACGACATCTCTATTTTCGCCGCCAGACAATCGCAACATATTCTTCAAATCTTCCCTCCATTCGAGCATACCATACGTCTTTGTCATTTCAATTTCTTTCACAAGCATTTCTCCACTCGCGTGCGCAGCGAGTCTTGCGAGCGATTTACGTCCCGAACCACCGACACCGACAAGGAGAGCATGTCCACCAGGTTGGGCTAAAATGCGGCAAATTCGTGAAATATGCTCCGCGGCATAAACAAACATTGTAATATTCATTGGTTGTTTGGAATAGTGATTGTAATAGTTCAAATGTTCGTCCATGATCGAAACCCATTTATGAGCATCACCACAAAGCTCTTCGTAGCTTGGGGGTAATTGTACATCGAGCTCGTTCGAATCGTCGTCTTCATCGTCGAATTCATCGCGTATTTTCGGCGGTTTCGCATATTTACCGAACGCCAAAAGCTTCGTATCGTTCATATTCAGGTGCGAAAACAAGGCATCGAAGTTTTCTTGGAAATGTGCTGATACAGCAACTCGCATGGACTCGAACAGTATTTTTTCATCCGCTACGTCAACTAAACGATCTCCAAAGACCCTTAATATTTCATGTGTCCACAATCTTGTGATTCGAAGACGGCCAAAATCGCTCTCATTCTCCACTTGTGAGAGCGGTAGCATGGTCAACCCTTGCGCGACTCGTGAAACATCTCGCAAGTTGAACGAATAGTGCGATTTCTCCGGTGTAGGAAGTAACTTTTCAAGGCATGTTTGGTATACGACCACCGTAGCACAGACGGCGTCTGGAGCCATGTTGACGATAGAATTATCAAACCCAGAGTTCTGAAAGTGTTGCGACAAAATCGCATTGTAAATTCCTTTCAAAGCCGAATCGTCGACTTCCGGAACGGAAACGAGCGAAAAGTGGCGTAAGTATCGCTCCGTCACTGGATTTCTACCGCCACCGGTTGGACCCATCGCTGCGACGAACTGAATGTCTTGAAGAGTTCTAAACGCGTTGTCTCTACCGTACCACCCTCCATAATCGTGAAATTGTCGAAGGATTTCAATGGGAGGTTGCGCACCGTACGATTCGCGTTGTGGCATGTTAACGTCATCGATAAAGAATACGCCCTTCGCACCTGGAATTGGTCCATATACACCTTTTCGCCTTTTATCGAGACGTCCGTCTACCTGCGCTTGCGTAGCGTTCGCAGATGTTCTCGCAGAGAATCCTATTGTTGTCGGTTGCCAAGTGCTCTTATCTAAGGAGCGCAATCTGCGCTGTACAATCGTTGATTTACCAGTACCAGTGGGTCCACAGAAGAGTATCGGATACCCGTGGCGCAAAGCGCAATCGAGCAAATGATCGCACGTGGCAGTTTCTTTCGTTGGGACAATAGTTGCATCGAACGAAAGGTCTTTTGGAATAATTCGAGCTTGTGCAGGAATGGAATCGATCCATTTTTGCCACGCGATTCCGTGCAAACGATCAACCCCTGCTCCTTCTGGAGCGCATATCTTGAAATCGTAGACTGTGGCACTTTCGTCACACCAAAGTGTTTCCGGACATGACAGAGAGCTATTTTTGGATGCTATCATAGATTTTAAGAACGTATCAAATGCGGCTCTGCTCTTCGTATCAACGCACCCGCCAACAGACCACACTAAGGCGAATAAGAATGAGGCATCAATCGCAATAATTGGAGGGTTGAGAAATCGAGATGTGATGCCAAACTCAGTTCCGTCATCCGATATTTCGGTCGCATGCGCATCATATTTATTCTTCTCAGAACTATTGACATATCCTGTTATCAAATCTTTCAGCGTCGCGTCAAATATGCGCGTAAGCGATGCCGTGAGGTTTCCTTCACCCGCCGGGGAGATCTTCTTCAACTCGCTGACTTTCTCCACCGACGCTGGAAGATACGTTTCAAATAACATCGATAAGCGAGCGTGCGCTTCGTCTCCGTACATTTTACGTGCTTCAGATACCCAAGATTTGAATTGTGGCTTCCATCCGACTTCAGCGGGTTCCATATAGACCATACCGCATCGAGATACTGTCGCTGGACTCGCCACGGCCAAATCAGCAACCTCAAAAATTAGGTTCATTAACCCCGTCATTGCAATAATCTCAGAGTTTGGCAAACATAATTTTTTGTTATCATCTAAAACTGTATTCATGTTCTCGATCCAAATCGCATCGACGGGACCATCCATAACGAGCCATTTTCTGATGTGTGTTTCACGCATATTCGCTAGTTTACGGAAGTGTAAACCCAACACCCCTTCTCTCCACTCTTGTGTAACGCTATCTGTTTCGCCGTAAAGCTGTCCCATCGTAACTGCTTTGGGGTTCAAATAGGTCGCAATAACCTCTTTCTCATCGTTCAGTCCTTTTTCGTGTAAATCTGTGAGGGCACCAGCTAATACAGCCAAAGCGGATGATTTACCACTCATCGTTTCGCCGACTAACATCAAACCGTGTCGAACTACTATCATCTCGTATAATTGGGTAATCTTCGTCAAAAAGTACTCCGTAGGCTGTAAGTTTCTCGCCGTGCACTGATCAATCACAGCCGCATGCAAATTTTCGTAATCCGTTTTCGGTAGAACGACCCCGGGGAATAAATCGCCAACGATGCCGTAAAACAAGGGAACATCATGTGCAAGAAATTTACATAAGTTCACATCGATGATGGCACGCAAGGTCAACACAAATTCACACTCGTTCGGATGCTTTCGTTTCAAATTACCAGCGGCCCTGAGCACGGCAATAACCGCCCGCATGCCATAATCGTAATGATCCTGAGAAGAAAGCTGTTCAGAACATAAACGATATGTCGCTACAATCTTTCGTGCGCACCCTCGTGCGTTAAGATACCCATCAGAGTATAGTAAAATCTCCGAAATTAAGGCGTAATCAGGAACCATCATCGCTACTGTTCGGAAGAGCGCTTTCAAGTTATCTGGAAGTTCGGATCTACCCGCATAACCAGGGTTCATTGTGATAAACACGTTACACGTCGGACGCAATGTGAGTTCTGAACCTTCAAAGAAGAACTTCTTTACATTATTCTTCACGGCGATTTGAATTTCAAGAACTTGCTGCGCAATAACAGATAAAACTTCTAAATCGATGCGATTGAATTCATCGAAGCACGCCCACGCGCCGGAAGAAGCTAAGCCTTTGAAGAATCGTGCCATGGTTAAATAGTCCAAAGAATCGGAACAGTTGAAAACCACGCACTGTCTCGCTAGCGCTTTGGCGAGATCTTTCGTCGTTTCTGTCTTACCGGTACCAGCTGGACCTTCCGGTGCACCTCCCAAGTTCAGATGAATCGCCCCCATAAGCGTGCGATAGCACCGATCGGTTAACGGCGTAATTACCAGACGTGAAGAGTTCCCTAGGTATTCGTATCCATATTCCACGGAAGCATTCATCATGCGCAACATTACGGTTTCTTTGTTATCGTATGAACCGTCGTCTTTCTGCACTTTCTTTAACTCATACATTGCTCGTAATTGCGATAACCATGCAAAATCGCGTTCGGAGGATACGCCTTCTTCGGCTAGCTTCCGGGCAACGTCTCGATTGTGCACGTCCATGACAACCAAAGCAGAGAGCGTTTTACGCTGCAAAGGCGTCAGATCACCTCGAACCAACTCAATAATCTCTTTTAATTGTCGATCACACTTCTCTGCGACTTTCTTTACGCTCCCTGGATTAGATTTCTCGTTTCGCAAAGCTTCGGCGACGTCGCGAGTCCAATAAATCTGTGATCCGAGCAACACCACTTGACCTGGCCACTCTAAAACCCATTTTTTTCGCTCCGTGGTCGCGTATGCGCGAACTCCAGCAGCACATTGCTTTTCAACGGCTTCTATCATTGACGATTCGACTTCGCACAACCATTTTTCAACGGCACCGTTAGCCTTTGCCGGTTCTATAAACGTGTTGAATGGTACTTCTTCGCCTTCAATGGAATTCATTGCGACAATATATTCTCGATCGTCTTCTTCATTTTTTTCAAATGTCACGGAATCTATACCTTCGAAGCACTTTCTTAGGTGCGGTTGTACTCTGCGCGGATCTTTTGTTTCGCTCAATATCTCGAGCATCTCGTCGTTCGAGAGAAAGAAGAAGCGCGGGAATGCGATGCGCTTCAACTCCAGATATGATTGTAAACCTCGCTGAATCTCATCGAGTAACGTGTTTGCAGCTTCTAAACTTTGTAATCGAGTTTCATCTCTACCACATTGTATCGCCGAAGGATTCTTTGCGGTTGCATCAACAACACTGCGGTACATCTGATCCACAGACTTGAACTTTTCCCCTTCTACCGGCATCTGTTTCACGATATCTTCAGATGCAAAAATTGGCTCCAAGTATTGCCAAGTCGCTTGACACGATCCCCACTGATCGAGCGTGTCTTGTAAACGCTGCAGAGTTTCACTCCAAACCACTGTGCGGTCGCCAAACGGCTGCGAAAACGGAGACGCCCGAATGGATTGCGTTTTGACGAGTTGATCGTCAAGAAGTGCCTGAGCATCTTCTGTTCCGCCAAGGACGCACGTGCCTGTATCCTTGTACGGTGTACACACGAAATCGATACCTTCCCAGTCCTTTTCCATTTTAATTAAAGCAGACTCTAGCGCATTTTCTTTCGAAGCGCGGGCGACGATATCGCGGATAACATCGAGTTTTGATTGTAAACCAGCTTCCAGAGCTTTCTCCAAGGTGAGGATGGAAGAAGTTCTTGTCTCGGGCGATGGCGATGGCGTTGGTGATGGCGACTCTGACGAGAACTTCGGTGATACGAACTCACCTTCCGGGGTGTCATCCGGCATTGATTCAGACAAAACGTCGTCGACTACGTTGAGAATCTTTCGGATATCTTTCCAGTGCCGTTCTTTCAGTGCATCACTCGATAATGTTTCCAATGCCGGTAATGTCGCCTCGAAGTTCTCAACGCACTTATCCAAACGCAAAACTACTTCATCACGTTGTTCTTTTCGCATGCGTTTCAACTTTACCAATCGTGCCTTTGTCTTTTCTATCTTTTCGAGAACGGAATCTACGTCGACGTCTACGATAGCAGAATGCATCCATTCCGTGGAAATGGATTGGAAAGTATCCAACTGTTCCCACGCGTTTTCTCTTATTGTCAACTCACGATTCGCATCGTCGAGCGCCCGGAAAGTAAAAGAAGTCGATATATCCAATGAACTATTCTGCTTCTCTTCACCCTCTCTTGTATCCACGTCAATGGAAGATAATGAGTACGTTTCGGCATACGACTTTAGTGCAGCGGCGCGGTCTCGCATAGCGTCTAGTCGCATTCTCGTTTCTTTCAACGATTCGATAACCTCAGAGGGAAGAACGCTCTCATCCATAATTTCTTTACAGGTGGGTCCTCCTGGTAGTTGTTCAAACATTTCCTCGCTGCGTTTCTCTAAACTTTCGGATTCTGACTTTAAAATCGCGATGCTTGCTTCGTCATGTATATCCAAGTAAGTTTTCGCGTCTTCCAACGCCTTGCCGTGTTGCTCTATGGCGACGCGCAAATCGTCAAGTTTAACCTGGTCGTGCGCTGGAATCTTCACCAAGTGCGTCATTGCTAGCGAGTACATCGTTTCAATAGACGTAGACTCCATTTCGAACGAAGGGAACGTTTCTACTGCTTTCATCACAGTTCGTTTATAGCGAACACTCTCATCGAGCTCCTCTGACGCCACTTTTGCTTCTTCGTCATTGCTAGTGTCCATTATGACATCTTCCATGTCCATACCAACCTGATCACTTCCACCCCCATAATTTACGTCGTCTCTGTTCACTTTTTCGCCGTCAATTTCTTCTCGTCTCGTCTTGGGATAGTTGCGCAACACCTCCGTGGATGCTTCCAATGTGCCAAGTAAGGCTACGGTTTTTGCTTTTGCTGTCGTAATTAATCTCTCTTTCACTTTAACCGCGGCTTCGGTACAGATTGGCGTTACAATCTTCTTAATCCTAGAAGTGTCGACGCGTAGTGCTCCTATTTGATGTGATTTCTCGATAGAAGCGATATCAGTAGTCCATCCAGTGACAATCGAAAGCGCCGAAGTAAAGTCCTCCGTCGACGGTTGCTTATTCTTGCCTTCTACTTTCACGAGTTCTCGCGTCGGATTCGTTTCGCCAAAATCGTATATTGCGCGAGCATTTACGAATTCTGTCCTTTTGCAGTACTCCACGGCTTTATAGAAATCTTCGTGAAGTTTAGATCGCGTCTTTTCCAACGCTTCCAACGCTCGTTCGCTCTCTTTAGCTATCTTCGACGCCGAAAACGTTTGTGCGAGAAATGGCACGTCTGCATCCGCTGGAAGCGAAGTTGCGGCAGCGCTCAAAATTCTAGGCATAGCGTTCACAACCTGCAACGAATGCGAGCGTGAAGACGTCTCAATATTCTCCAGCAATACATCAAGCTCTGGTGTCAAAGTGGTGGTGACGCCGGCAGTTGCTGGAAACAAAGCTTCTACAACAAACACTCCGTCATTGTTATCTTCTTGCGATTGTACTGCATTTATTTCATTGAACACCGTTTCCGATACTTTAATGACGTTCTCCGCGAGTTGAGACGTTACGACTAAATCGCAAAATCTTGTAAAATGACCCAATCGATTCTTCTCCCTTTCGAGTATTTTTCGCGTTTTCTCGCGCATTCTCATTTTCGAAGCTTCCTTGGCGAGCGAAATGGAGGAAGACATTGACGGCGCTGGCACCATTAGTGATGCTGATATATAATCTTCTTGATTATCATTATCATTACCATTCTCCGCTTCCATCCTATTCGGTTTCTCTCCATCTTCGTCTCCCTCCATTCCGATGGAATCTGTTTCAATGCCACCTAACATAGCGCAGCTTCTCATGATTGACGTGTTCACTCTATTCGCCACTCTCGTCGCCTCTTCTACTTTCACATCGATTATCGGCTGCACGACTTTTACTCTGTGCGTATCGCAGTGCGTCCTAAACGCCTCCACGGTATACGTAAATCCATCCCGTTTCGGCACGAATGACGTGTCATCAATCGCGCTCGCAATCGCAAACAATTTTTGCATCGCCGGCGCAAACATTTCGGAGGCCACAAACGCTCTCCTCTCAATTTGAATCCTTGTCTTCTCAAATAATCTTCTCCTCACCTCTGCTCTCCAAATCCGTATCGCCTTCCTCTCCCTATACCTCGCGTACGTCGAGAAACACCGCATCGCGCGCACCAAATGCTTTTCTCGCATCCACTCCGACAACGAGTAGCACTTGCTTGGCGACCCATCCGCGGGATGATGCACCACCGCCGTCGCAGAAACGATGAACAAATCCTCTTTAAACGTAATCAAACATCCTGTCCTTTCTTCCCGTTCTCTTCTCTTTCTTTCCTTCACATCAATTTCAATCAAAGAGTACGCTTCGTAGGGTTCTTTCCCACGCGACACAACGCTCTTTTCGTACGACTTCTTCCGTTCGCACATGAAAAACTCTTTCTGCGGTCGTTCGCCTCGATCTGCGCACGTCAAGTAATACAAAATAATCTCTTCGTCCGTTTTCTTCTCATCGCTCTCGTCGCCGTCTTTCTCCACCTCCTCTCCGTCTCCTCTTTTCAGCTTCTTCCCTCCTCTCGTCGAGAAGTCAAAACTCGTCGCCAGGTTCCTCACGTCGTTCCGCCAGACCGCGCTTCTCATTCTCCTCCGTCTGTGGTGCTCGTGGTCGCGCGACGAAAGGCTCGTCGCGTCGACCAACATCTCGTCTCCCCTCCTCTCCGTCTCTCTTCTCCGAGGGAGGTCGACGCGCGGAAGAGAATGGAGACGCACAGCGGAAGAGAGAGAGAGAGAGAGAGAGAGTCAAACTTCTCGACGCGCTGCTATTTTTGTCTCGTATATTTTTTTAAGAGTTCAAAAAATACCTGATTTTTGTGTTTAGGGTATCAATCGTAGTTTTTTCAAGTGTTTTTCTCCTTTCTCGAAAGACACATACATTCCTGAGACAGAAGACGAAAGCATG
>Ga0066856_10000531_pt1 | contig 14219 bp, 7 predicted proteins | sample ETNtaG_5_FD_65605 | JGI IMG/M metagenome (GOLD analysis project Ga0066856, IMG submission 65605) | Marine microbial and viral communities from oxygen minimum zone, Eastern Pacific Ocean - ETNP201406SV205 | ecosystem: Environmental > Aquatic > Marine > Oceanic | place: Pacific Ocean: Eastern...
CAGTTGGATTTGAATATCATGCCAGCTAAGGTTGGTGCAAGTAAACTCGGCCCAGTAGAGGATGAATATTCACTTGCTGTTCAAAATAAGAACAATGTTGGAGAGCAGATTAAACTGTTGAAGTATGATATTGACTACTTTGACAGAGTGATTGCTATTACCAGATTTCTAAGTAATCGAATGCCTGCAGAAGTGACTCTCGAAAGAATGAGCTTCCAACAAGGTTGGGAGAAAGAGTTGTTAAAGATGCAGGGTCGCGCCCTACAATCTTTCATTGAAATGGAGGACGAAAACAAGCGTATCGTTAGAATGGTAGGCAATCTTGAGGCAAATCCTGCTCTCAAAGATCGTTATTTTAATAATCTCATAAAGATTATTGAGGACTCGCAGTTATTTAGTACTGTAGAGATTGTGAGTAAAGTTTCGGATAGTGATCTCGGGCCAAATAATATCCAATTTGATATAAAGTGTGTTTTCTAATGAGTAAATTTTTTAAAAATCAAATGAACGTTTTCATCACTCTGGTATCTGTTCTAGTTGTCATTTCTTTAGTATGGTTTTTTGGTATATATAATGGCCTAAGTGCCACAAATGAAAAGTTGGCAGGAGAGGTTAAATCGTTGCAGTCCAAGTCAAATAGAGCCATGGATTTGATGGATAAATTAGATGGTGTTAAATCTGAGTGGAGTGAGTTGAACTCTGATTTTGAGGCTCAAATAAGTCGTATCCCTGATCTGTCAGAAAGGAAACGGATTAATAATGTAATTTTTGGAATCATAAAAAAGTCAGAGATACCGGTTACGGTTTGGCAGCCATCAGAATTTGCAATTGATGAGAAGATTATTTTTATTCCTGATACTGGAGATGAGATAAAAATATCGAAATACCCTATGGATATAGAGGTAATATGTACTTTTCAAGACTTTGGTGTTCTCATGGAAAAATTTAGAGCTCATGAAGACAGACTAGCAGTAAGCAATCTGAATATCATTGAGAAAGGGTGGACAGAGAGGCAGACCGTTAGTTTTGTGTTGTATACCTATTTCCAAACATCCATGAACTTAAAGGTCACAGGATAATCCTACTATGACAAATAGATTAAAGATTCTGGTATTAGGTCTCGTTGTATCTATTGTTATTGCTGTAACGGACTATGTTCAGAGAAGTGCTCAAAAACCACGACCATCCATCAGAACAAAAAATACAACAGATACAAAAAAACGTAAGGTTAAAAGGACCAAACTCTCTAGGCAAAAGGAAATAATTCAAGACGCATCCAAGAAGAATGAGCCTAATACTGGGACTCACGGAGATTTCTTGCCTATTCCTGAAGATATCATAGCTATGAACACTTGGAATCGTAATCCTTTTATGAAAAGACCTCTTCCTGAAATGGGAAGTGAGCCAGAGATATTATCAAATAGGGAATTAGACAAAGAACAGCCTCGAATGGCAGATTTTGAGCTGTTGAAGATTGAGTCTGTTGCAAAGCTTGGTGAAAAAATTTATGTTATCATTAATGGTAACAAATATGGGATTGGAGATCGCATTGACAGGTATGTCATAGAAGATATATACGATGACAGAGTCATATTTATGCTCGGAGATACCAGAGTCATGAAAAGCGTAGGTAGATGATAGTATGAGAAATCTAATAATTGTAACCTTTATCATAATCTCTACAGCCATGGGTCAGGAAAAAAGCTCAATGGATGTAACAACTATAAATCCTGATAATGACACCTATAATCTCGATCAAAAGATGTCCATTAATATGGAAGACTCTGATATCAAAAATGTGCTTATGCTTATAGGTGATCTCACTGGCCTAAATATTGTTATAAGCCCAGCGGTTAAAGATACTATTACCGCATCCCTTATAGATGTCAGTGTCAAATCCGCTCTTGATGCGATTCTCAAGCCTAATGGGTACAGCTATTTTGTTCAAGAAAATATTATAGTGGTAAAAGACAGTCAAACCGAAATGGTTGGTGAGTTGGAGACTGTTGTTGTGAAATTAAATTATATTAACTCTTCTGATTTGATAGGAACCTTAGGCGCAGTCATGACTCCTAGAGGTAAGGTACAGCCCTTTACTCCTCTAGTATCAAAAAATAGTAATAGCGCTTCATCAAACATAATTGTCATATCAGATATTCAAGAAAACATAGGATCCATTTTAAAGATTATTGAAACATTGGATGTGCCTATTCCTAATATTAACATTGCGATTAGGTTCATTGAAACTAATCTCGACACATTACGTGGATTTGGAATCGATTGGAGTCAAACTCCTTTACTTCCTGGTGACTATGGTGTATCCGATTCAAGCTCCGTTTTAAATATTAGCTTTGATAAAGTAACGGTCGCGACCTTAAATCCATTGCAACTCTCAAATGCTCTAAAAATTATGCAGGCTAGAGGGCAGTCAAAATTACTTTCAAGTCCTCAGGTCACTACACTTGATAATCATGAGGCGGAAACTGAAACAGTAACTACTGTTTTTATTGAGGGCAATGTCACAAATCAGAATCAACAGTATCAGCAAGGCAATCAAAATAGCAACGTTGGTTCGTATGGAAATATTTTTGTCAATCAAGTTCAAGAAAAAGACATTGGTATAAAATTAAAAGTAACTCCAAGAATAAATAATCAGATGAAGATTACGATGATGGTTGATGCGCAGGTGGAGGCTTTGCTATCAGCAGCAGAAATCGATACTCAAAAACCAAGATCGACAAAGAGGTCTGTAAAAACCCAGGTGACAGTTGATGATGGTAACACGGTTATCATAGGTGGACTTATTGCCGAAAATGCATTAGAAACGAAAAAATTTGTCCCCATACTAAGTAAGATACCTATTCTAGGTAAACTCTTCCAGTCTACATCAATAGAAAAAGAGCAAAGAGAGTTACTAATTTTTATTACACCAACTATTGTAGGTTAATATTTTGAATAAGAATTTTCCTTATATAGCGATTTCCTTTTCAATTATCATCATCATGAGTATTTTGGCTATCATGGATGTCTATGACACTGTTGAACATAAATTTCTTGATATGCGATTTAATTCAAGAGGGCGCATTGATACACGTGATGATATTGCTACATTAGATATTGATGTAAGGGCATTACAAACAGAGGGAAAGTGGGATCCTTGGAGTAGAGAGAAGCACATACCCGTTGTTGAAGCCGCAGGACAGCATGGTATGGATGCACTTGCCTTTGATATATATTTTATTGAAGAATCAGAGAGGAACCTGAATATATCTGCATTAGATGGCGTTGAAAATTCTTCTTTGACTCTTGATGGAATTAAAGATCTTTTTCCAAATCCTGATTTTGATCTTTCAAGCGCTGCATCAAAAGCAAAGAACATCTATTTTGCTCAGAGTTTCAAGCCTCAACCAAAAAAGAGAGAAGAGGTTAAGAAAAGAACAGATAAGCAAGAACTCAGACTCAGTAGGATGGAGGAGGCGGGTCTCTTTATTGACATTGATGCAGACCAGTATCCAACTCTTTTTGATTTTTATGATGGTGAGTTTCCTGTTGAAACATTCATTGATAGTAGTGAGGGTGTTTTCTTTTTTCAGGCTAAATCAGACCCAGATGGTATTATGCGAAAATATCCTCTTGTAGGCAGATATGAGAATAGACTTTTTCCCTCGATTTCTCTAGCGCTTGCTCTATTACATTATAACGTGCCATTTGAAAATGTAGATATTAATCCAGGTAAAAATTTGACAATTCCTCTTGAGGAGCCAGATGAGTTTGGTAGAGAGGAAATTAAAATCCCAATAAATGAAGAAGGTATGATGCAGGTGAATTGGGCAGGTAATTGGGAAGATTCAGAAGGCAATTTTGATTTAATGCATTATCCTTATAATGTACTGAAAGATTTTAAAGAGACTGAATACTCAAATTATATTCTTGCCGAGTTTAAAAAGTTATCAAACACTAAATATGAAGGGAATGCCAAAGCTGCCTATAAGCCTGCCTTAGAAATTATAAATGGTCCCAAAAAAGACATTCTTGATGCTGTTAAACAGACCATGATGATGGGGGCGATAGAAGGTTGGATAATTGCAAATCCAACTGGAGGCGCATCGGACTTTAAAAAAGCACCACCTTTTATTTTTAATGAGATAAAAAACAACAACCTCATCGCGAATAAGATGATAGAATCAACCAGTTCTGTTTCATTAGATGATATGATGGGTGAAGGTCTACTTCTCTTTGATCATGGTCTTGCAGACTATGAATTCACAACCATTGCAGAATTACGTAAGGAGCTCGATAAGAGGATATCAGATTCTAATGTAGATGATATAAAAGGCTTGAAAAAGACAAGGGCAAACCTGTCAAAGATTGAACGTAACTATCAAATTATTTCAAATCTTAATAAACACAATATGATTGATGAGCAGAGGCCATTATTTTTCTATCCAAATAGCCAAAGACTGATAGCTGGTAAAGAGAAAAAAGGTAATGCACGGCTCATAGTTCCTTTTGAGTTTGTTGGAAAGAAGTTATACTACGGATTAACAGCAACCGGAACCCACGATCTTAATCCAATGCCATTCAATCCTAGATATCCCATGGTTGGGCTTCATGCCAATGCATTAAATACAATTTTAAATGATGATTTGATTATAGAGATTGATAAAGCATATGTGATTCTCATATTATTAATAATAGGTGGGTTGCTGTCATTTGCAATACCTGCACTTAGTCCATCGCAAGGAGGCTTGGCAATATTTGGTTTAATTGTTGGATATTCCTATTTATGCTTTTGGCTTTTTGCAAACCACAATGTATGGCTCGAATTATTTGGACCAGTGTTCTCTTTATTCATTGGATACCTAGGTATCACTGTCTACAATTATATTCAAGAAGAAAAGAATAAGCAATTTTTAAAGGAATCCTTTGGTACTTATGTTTCTCCTGAATTGATAGACCAGATGTATGAAAGTGGAGAAGAGCCATCTCTTGGTGGCGAGGAAGGTTATAATACCGCATTCTTCACCGATATTCAAAGTTTTTCTGCGTTCTCTGAAAAATTGACTGCAAGCGAATTAGTTGCTCTTTTAAACCAATATTTAACGGATATGACTGATGTACTTTTAGAAAATAATGGAACATTAGATAAATACATTGGAGATGCAATAGTAGCTTTTTATGGAGCGCCTATTGAGATTAAAGACCATGAATATTGGGCGTGCAAGACAGCAATAAAGATGCAAGAGAATCTTGATGTTCTCCGTAAAGAGTGGCAAGCTGAAGGTGACCGCTGGCCAGAAATAGTTCATAACATGCAAAATAGAATTGGAATAAGTTCGGGACAAATGGTTACTGGTAATATGGGATCTGAGGCTAGAATGAACTACACTATGATGGGTGACAACGTTAATACTGCGGCTCGTCTGGAGTCATCTGCAAAACAATACGGCATCTACATCCAAATAGCTGATAGCACCTATCAGGCCGTAAAAGACCAGATGGTAGTGCGTGATTTAGACCTCGTAAAGGTCGTAGGAAAGAATGAGCCTGTCAAAGTTTGGGAATTAATTTCTGAAACAGGTAAAGAGCCAGATAAATATAAGAAAATATTACCTGCCTATAATGAGGCATTGGAGCTGTACAAAAACCAAAATTGGGATAAGGCCATTGAGGCGTTCAAGGCTTCAGATGCTTTGGAGGATATGTTCCCAGGGAGAAAAACAAACCCAAGTAGAATCTATATCCCAAGGTGTGAGCACTTTCAAGCCAATCCGCCAGGTGACGACTGGGATGGGGTTTGGACATTGACTAGTAAATAGAATAATAATGTTTCGGTTTTCAATGATTTCGCATATTTTGGCTTGCGTCCTTTTTATGATGACATTTGGCCGAGGTCAGTCTTTTTTATTCGACCCGACACTTAGCGACTCCCTTCCTCAATCTAAGGCCAATTCCATAAAGATAGTTGATGTTAATCGTGATGGTATGAATGATGTTCTCATGTCAGGATATGATGCTAGTCGCTATGGAATATTTCTGGACGTTATTTATGGCACATCAGAGGGTAGTTTTGAATCTGGTTTGGAATACGAGTTCATAACATATCCCGATACCATTGGAGAGTACACTGGTGGCTTAGGTAATGTGACATTAGCAGATGTTAATCGCGATGGAAATGTCGATGCTTATTTAAATGGTTCTGCTAAGTCCTATCTTTTAATGAATTTCTTAAATGGTTTAGAGGTCTCTACAGGACTGGAAAATCTTACTCTTACATATAGTAATGCATCATTTGCTGACGTTGATATGAACGGAACACTTGATCTGTTCATAATGGGAGTTGATGAGACACAAGACCTTATTTTAAATAGACTCTACATTAATGATGGTAGTCGATTGGATCATGATCCAACACCGAATTTTCCTGATTTATTAAATGGTACATCACAGTGGGTTGATTATGATAATGATGGAGATAACGATTTATTAATATCTGGTAATACTGCTGATTATAAATCTAGTGTAACAAGATTTTTTAAGAATGAACCCTCTGGAAGGTTAATTGAAGATACAAATCAAGATATTATTGGTCTAAAATCAAGTGTCGTTAAGTTTTTAGATCTTGATTCTGATGGTGATCAAGATTTAATTGTTAGTGGATGGAATATTCTTGAGGGGAAATTAGTTACTAGGGTATATCAAAACGAGCCACTTGGAACTTTCATTGATATGTCAATTGATATTGGTCATGCTGTATCCTATGGAGACATTGACGCTGTTGATATTGATATGGATGGTGATTTAGACCTAGCTATTTCTGGAGCTGATTCAGTACAAAATTTTGCTACCAAGATTTACTCTCAAAGTGGAAAGGTCTTTCTTAATAATGGTGGATTCCAATTCACTGAATTATTAAATATTCCCGGAGCTAGAATTGTTCGGTTTGCAGATGTGAATGGAGATTTAAGACCAGACCTTATTGCAAACGGGACTACAGAATTAGATAATATTGATAGCAGTTTTACTAAAGTTCTTATTAATCAAGAGTCATTTTCTAATGAGCCTCCATCTCCACCATCTGCTCTCACATCTTTTGCAATTAGTACAAGAGCTATTTTTACATGGGGCACGGGTCAAGATCAAATGGATAATGATGCAAGCCTTAGATACAATGTCAAGATTGGATCTCAATCTAGTGGATATGACCTCCTGTCACCGACTATGGAATATTCAACTGCAAATGTTGGACAGAGATTAATAAAAGAATTTGAATTAGTTCCCCATGGCACATATTATTGGTCTGTTCAGACTATTGATGCTACTGGAGCTACCTCAAGTTGGTCAGAGGAAGACACACTTTTTATTTCGAGGCTTGTTTCTTCTACTCAGAGTTTACCTGGAGTATATTTTTCTTCCGCAGGCTGGGCAGATTATAATGATGATGGGGAGTTAGACCTCGCGCTCACAGGTATAAACTTTTCTGGTTCAAGCATCACAAAATTTCATCTAAATCAAGATCAGCTATTAGAGCAAGATTTATCTCAAAATGTGGAGGCAGTTTTTGGTGGCCAATTAACTTGGGTGGATTATACAAATGACGGATTATTGGATTTATCACTATCAGGATTCCAGATTATAAATTTCAGTGGATTCCCAGCGACTGCATTTTATGTTAATCAAAATGGTACATTTGTTTTTGATCAACAAGAAGATGTAACTGATGAGGTATACGGATACACAATGGGGATAAATGGTGGACAAAATAATCACTCTTGGGGTGATTATGATAATGATGGTGATCAGGACTTTGTAATAGGAGGTGTTGATTATTTCGGCAATAGGCACTTATCAGTTTTTGCTAACAAAGATGGTTCTCTATCAAGAGATACAACTCAAAGTGCTTTGATCCCATTATTCCCATGTATGGTTCAATGGGTTGACCTACAAGGTGATGGTTACGTTGATCTTGTTACTATAGGTGCAGATTCATTGGGTTCTTTGGAAATGAGAGTCTATGAAAATGATAGTTTAGGAGTACTTAGTTTATCATCTGCATGGTCAGATGTAAATTTAGGAGTAACTGCAGGTGCCTTTGAATTCGCAGATTATAATGATGATAATAGAATAGACTTCGCTCTGATTGGGAATGATGCTTCTGGTAATTCAATCTCAAATATTTTTTCAAATACTGGTCAACAATTTGTTATTGCTAATGATAGTCATAACCTTAAAGGTGTTTATAGTGGAAGACCTAGCTGGGGCGATTATGATAATGATGGAGACCTAGATCTCTTGATATCGGGTCTTTTTAATGATGATGTTACTGGCGACCCTACTCCTTTTTCAGGTCTATACTATCAAGATTTAGGCCAATTTCTATTAGATACTACCCTAAGTATTGATTCACTAGGGTATAGTTTTACTGAATTTGGTGACTATGATAGTGATGGTGATTTAGATCTTTTTTCTGCTGGTGTGAGTTCTAATGCTGATGTTACTTCAAAGGTTTTTGATAATCTTGAGAATATAACAAATCAAAATATTGCACCAAATGAACCATATGGTCTTGATGTTGTCAGTATTGATAGAGACCGTGTTCACCTTGCTTGGGAAACACCATCTGATGGTATAAATCCACTTGGTGGATTTACCATTAGTGATGGTTTATCTTTTCAATTACAGGTAGGGAATGATGATATTGAAAATGAACACCAAATAATATCTGGATCATATGGCAATTTAGGTGCCGGAGCTATAAATACAAATTTTAAATATATCAATGACATGCCAGAAGGCAATTATACATGGGCGGTAAGATCTGTAGACCACGGGAAAGTACGCTCAGATTGGTCAGCAAAAAATTATTTTTATATTGATATTACTCCTCCAGAAATCGACACTATTAGAACGAGTTACCTAACTGATAAAGACCTAATTATCGTTGTCAAGTTTAAAGAGGACTTCTATTTAGATTTGAGCATTGATCCAATTATAACCTTATTTCATCCTGAGAATTCAGACATAGACCTTGACGGAATAAATGATTCATTGCTTGTTGTCAAGCAAAGCTATACTGGTGATGAGTGGACTGGATCTGTTACACTTCCTGAAAATTATTCAGGAAAAGCGGTTTTATTAAGAGTTACCAACACCACTGATCAAAGAAATAATATGATGAGTCCAGAATTGGTTTATAAGACCCCAGCATCTATTATTTCTCAAAGTGGAGGTACGTCGATAAGTGAAGATGGCAATGTATTTGTTTTATTACCGCAAGGGGCGCTATCAGCTGACGTTTCTTTATCAATTATGAAATCAGATTTGGCATTGCCTCTTAGTGATTCAATAGACGTTGTTAGCGAAATATATAATATTGAGCCAAATGATGTTGTTTTAAATAAGCCTGCTATTATAAGAATGATGATACCTGAAGAATTATCTGATAGTGATTTATCAACATATATAGGTAGCATAGATAAAGAGGGTAATTTGTCTCCTATTGGAGGTTCTGAAATTACTATTTCAGATAAGCAATATATGCAGGTTCAAACTTTTCAGATGGGATTGTATGGTATATTTTCATCATCTAATCCTACTTTTGCTGATTCAAGTTTTTCAGATAAGTTAGAGTGTCAGCCTAGAATTTTTACTCCATCTGGAAATCTTTTTGAGTTTAATAAAACCAATATTCTCTACAGTACTGAGGAAGATGTTGATCAAGATGTAAAGGTAAGAATATTTAATATTGCTGGGAGATTGAAAAGAATACTTACCCAAGAAAATAAATCGGGTAGTGGCAATCAGCTTATAGTGTGGGATGGCAAAGATCATGATGGCTCAGTTGTACCCTCTGGTATGTACATAGTTACATTGGAAAGAGAAGATAAAATCTTAAGGACCACAGTTGGTGTTTTAAATAGATGAGACTTTTACTAACTATATTAAGCATCTCCACTATTTTTGGTCAAGGTATAGAACAGATTCCTTCTGGCACTAGGCCTCTTGGGATGGGGGGTGCATTTGTTGCAGTAGCGGATGATGCAAATACTATTAATTGGAACCCTGCAGGTTTGCCGGGATTGAGAAGGACTGAATTCACTTCAACATATTCAGATCTTTATAGGCTTGGTATCACACATTCCTATTTTGGACTTGTAAGAAATTTTTCTGATCGTATTGCACTAGGTCTTGATTGGGGTAGTCTAGGTTTTGATGATAAAGAATTACTTTTCTCCGAAAATAAATTAAATCTTTCATTTGGAATTCAAGTTTTAAAGAGTTTGAGCTTTGGACTGAATTCAAAATATTTATCTAGAGATATGCAGTTAGATGGTACGTCTTATGGAAAAAGTAGCGGAATTGGATATGACTTAGGGCTACTATGGCAGGTAACAAAAGCTATACGTTTTGGAATGTCAGTATATGATGTTGGGGGTACAGATGTTTCCTATAAAGATAAAACCGTAGAAACAATATTACCTGAAGCCACAAAATTTGGAGTTGCAATAAATCCGCTTGATAATTTGTTATTAGCATTTGATTATGGTGATAGAATTCATGCTGGAGCTGAGCTAACTATAGCAAACAGGCTCTTGCTAAGAGGAGGTATCCAGCAGGAGAATCATGATGAAGAAAAATTCACAATATTATCAGCAGGAACTTCAATAAAGCTGAAGAATTTTGTTTTTGAATATGGATTAGAGTCCCATCCCTACTTTGATCCCACTCATAGGTTCTCTGTAGTTTTGCAGTTTAGCCCAGCTGTTGTTAGCATTACAACATCAACTATTTCTCACAATCCTATTTTTAGATCCCTGCATAGATATTATGAATCTGAACCATTTGCAAAAGTTGGATTAAAAAATATTTCTGATGAGGATTTACCTGTTAATGTATCGCTTTTTCTACCAACGATGATGGATAATCCACATTCAGAGACAATTACCCTTCCACCAAAATCTGATGAAGAATATGAAATTGGTGTATCATTTTCTAGCGATGTTCTTTCATCAAAGAAATCAACTTTTGATAATCTGATTCAGCCTGAGGTTCAGGTAACGTATAAGCAATCTGGAGAAGAAAAACTTGCGCAGAAAAAATTGGAATCTGCATATGTTTTAGGTAAGGGGAAGCTTACTTGGAGCAATCCGGACATGATAGCTTGTTATGTGACCCCAGCTGATGCCGTTGTCGATAAATTCGCTAGAAATTATATCCAATTCTATACTCCTGTATTAAATGATTATTTTGGTAGATCTAATATTGGTAGGGCAATTATTCTCTACGATGCATTAGGGACTCATGGTTTAGTTTATAACATTGACCTTGAAACACCTTTTTTAGATATAGCAGATGATAAGTCAGCTTTTGATACTGTAAAATATCCAGGTGACATGTTGAGAGATAAGATTGGGGATTGTGATGATCTCACAGCGTTGTATGGTTCTTTGTTGGCAAACCTTGGTATAGAGACAATGTTTCTTGATGTATTTAAGCCAGGAGAAGGACATATTTTTCTTATGTTTGATAGTGGAGTAAAGCCTGATGATGTAGATCGATATTTTTTAGATAGATCAGAGGTCGTTATATTAAATGATAAGGTATGGGTTCCTATTGAAGCAACTTTAGTTGGAAAACCATTTTTCTCTGCCTGGAAGCAAGGTGCATTGAAATATAATGAAATGAAAGAAGGTAATTTTGTGAATGAGATTTCTGTTAAAGAAGCCTCTGCAAAATACATAGCAGGTTCGCATATCACCCCAGATCTTCCGCTTGATGAAATTGAGGGAATTAATGATATATTAAAAGAAGATATTAAACAATATGGAATGTGGCTTGAACAGATAGTATATAAATCTGTTGGTAATAAATTAAACACTGCTGAAGACCACTATGATGCAGGTGTGAAATACATGGAGTTCGGTAGACATAAAGAGGCCATTGGAATGCTCGAGAAAGCTATAAACCTAAAGCCAGTTTTTCCTGACGCTATTAACACATTAGGTGTTTGTTATACAAAAAAAGAAGAATACACTAAGTCAATTGAATACTATAATAAAGCAATCGAACAATCAGGTGAGCATGCTGGATATCTTCTTAATATTGCTATTTCTCATTTCATGATGGGGAATAAAGGCCTTGCTCGACAAAAGTATGATGAGGTAATAATGATTGATCCGGTTTTTGCAGGGAAATTGGAAAAAGTTTTTGGCGCTGCTAAATCTTCTCTTGCGAGTCCTTCTTTTTCAGGTCAATTAAAAATATCAGATGACTTAGAGAGTGAGCTTGCTGAGGGTTCATCTAAGGGATTAATTGAATCTAGTAATAAAGGTATTAAAAAAGTAGATATTAAAGAGATTCCAAAAGTTTCACACCGTAAAAGAAGAGCAAGAAGTGATAACACAGTTGGAATTACCTTTGCGCGATTAGGCAATTATTCAATGGCAATAGATTATTTCAAAAAAGCAGTAGAAAATGATCCAGAAGAAATTGAATATAAAGCAGATTTAGCCGTTGCATACTATAGGACATATGAATATGATGAGGCATTTAGGTTTTATGAAGAGGTTAAGAAGAAAAAACCTGAAATGGTTTCTCAACTTGATTTTATCGAAAGTCGTGGCGAAGTTTCACCAAAATACCTTAAATTTGATTAAGTTATAAATGTACCAGGAGTATATAATGAAGAATATATTAAAGATTTTAATTTTCACGTCGTTTGCAATGCTTCTCGCTCAAGATGAATTAGATTTAGATGCGATGTGGGATAACACCGTTTGGAATGAAATAGAAGACGTCACTACCAAAGAATATGAAGTTGAAAAAGTCACAACTGTTGCAGGTGTTCGTGGAGCAGAAGCTGAAGATGAAGCTCTTCATCATCTCTACTATAGGCAGTCAATGAAAGGTCCCAGTGAGATTGAATTGAATAAGGCTCTTGGTAAATTAAAGAATACTCTTGCTGCGTTGAAGGAAAAGAATTCAGCTCATGAGAAGATTCCTGAGGTAACTCATTATATTATACAGATATACAAAAAATTAAATGAATCTGAAAAAGCTGAGGGAATGACAAAAGAACTCCTAGCTTCTGCGCCTGATTCAAAGTACACAAAGTTCTATAAATAATAATTGATATTATTTTAAAAAAGGTCTCTGAACGAGACCTTTTTTTTTATGTTATGTTTTTATAAAGTTAATCGATTCTAGAAAACATGAAGGCTTTTATATTCCATTGTTTTTTTATTTCTATAATTTTTTCTAGTAATTATGAATCTAATTGGAGATCATTGAATTCGCGTCCTACTCCTCAATGGTTTAAAGATGCAAAGTTTGGAATTTTTATACATTGGGGGCTTTATTCTGTTCCAGCATGGGGACCTAAAGGTAGCTATGCAGAATGGTATCTTAATGGCTTGAACAATGGTGATACTGCTCGGTTGAGATATCATGAACAAAATTATGGGAAAGACTTTTTATACAGAGATTTCATTAATCTTTTTAATCCTATTAATTATGATTCAGATCGGTGGGCTGAATTATTTAAAAATGCAGGTGCAAAATATGTTGTTCTAACGTCAAAGCATCATGATGGTTTTTGTTTATGGCCAAACCAACAAAGTAAAGGGTATAATTCTTTTGATGGAATCGCAGGTCGGGATTTATTGGGTGAATTAAATAAATCTGTAAAAGAAATAGGGATTAGATCGGGTTTTTATTATTCACTGTATGAGTGGGATCATCCAGATTATCCAGATAATCTCCCAAAATATGTAAATAATTATATGATACCTCAATTAAAAGATGCAGTTCAGCGTTATTCACCAGATATAATATTTTCTGATGGTGAGTGGGATAGAAGTAGCTACGAATGGAAAAGTGAGAAATTTTTGGCTTGGTTATATAATGAATCCAATGCACCAGAGGATGTGGTTGTTAATGATCGATGGGGAGGAGAGACAAGGTTCCAACATGGGGGTTATTTCTCTACTGAATATGATCCATCTTCAGGTCAAATTGATGAAAATTTTATTACTCGTGGTTGGGAAGAGTGCAGAGGAATGGGTAAATCATTCGGGTATAATACCAACGAAAATCTTGAAGATTATAATACGTCAACTGAATTAATTCGTTTGTTAGTTGATATAGTTAGTCGAGGAGGTAATTTACTTCTTAATATTGGTCCGAGGTCTGATGGTAGTATTCCTGATATAATGGTTGAT
>Ga0066856_10000533_pt1 | contig 14181 bp, 10 predicted proteins | sample ETNtaG_5_FD_65605 | JGI IMG/M metagenome (GOLD analysis project Ga0066856, IMG submission 65605) | Marine microbial and viral communities from oxygen minimum zone, Eastern Pacific Ocean - ETNP201406SV205 | ecosystem: Environmental > Aquatic > Marine > Oceanic | place: Pacific Ocean: Eastern...
GAGAAGGTTCGAGAGGATGATTTGAGAGACGCGTTTTGTATGCACGGGACGTTGAAGAAAGTGCACGTGTTGAAAGAGAAGAAGTGCGCGTTTGTGACGTTCGCAGAGAGAGAAGCGGCGGAGGAAGCGGCGAAGCAAAAATGCGGAGCGCTCGGGTTTGAAATTAATGGCGTAAAGATGAAGTGCTTATGGGGTAAGTCAAAGAGTGAGAGTAAGAAGAAGAAAGGAGGGGGTGGGGAAGATAACAAAGAAAAGAAGGAGAATTTAACAGATGTAGAAAAATTAGAACAGATGCCGTTGCCGACTGGAGGCGCGAAGAAGAAATACGCGAGCATGGACGCGAACGCAATGGGAACCGCGGCAAAGTAAGTAGAATATATATACACCTAGCAGCATGTATGTGTAATAAAACTAATTTAATACAAAAAGTACCTGGTACCGGTAAAGAAGAATTATCATTTAATCAACCAACCGGCGAGGCCAAAGAATGGTAAGAATCGGTCGGTGGCCGAGCAGTTCGGATCGATTTTCTTCGTGAAATAAATTTGCCACAAATAGAAGAGGACGATGTCGCACGTAAACGCGACGGAAACGCGATCTTCGTGCAAAGTTTGCACGTAATACGTCCATCGTTCGACTAAATTGCGCTCTTCGCCAGACGGAACATATCCGTTCGCAAAATACCACAGAGAATACATGCCAACTAACAAACCGTAAATACCAAAACCTTTGCTCAGCAAGCCTTTTTTTCCTTCTCTTCCTTCTCTCGTTCTCGCTTCTTCGTGGATTATTTCTACGTCGTCGGATACGTACGTGGACGTTTCGTTTTCTTTTCTATTCTCGCCAATGCTCTTCGCTCTTGTAGCGAAATATGGGAGTAAAGTAGCGTTCGTGAGAAACATGGAGATGGACCAAAACGTGGTCGTTTTCAACTCTCCCCCTTTTTCTTTTCCTAGTTTTGTTTTATCCATCAACAATACCGGAAATAACATAAACACGAATGCCTCGGCAAAGTTGAACACAGCGAGCGTTTCTGGCTGCACTGGGAAATCTGTTGCATTACCGGCAAACGTGATGCCGGCTTCGTTTAGGCCTTGTAAGATAAAGAAGAACTGAACGGAAGAGTTGATGACGTCTTGTAGACCCTCTGGAGAAATTGCCCATCCAGGATATCCTGGAACTGGCGCGAACGGCGGCGATAGAAGTAAGACATACCAGTACGTGGCCGCCGCAGCCCACAATCCTCCAACCTCGAACATATTGTCGGAAGAAGAGGAAGAGGGAGAAGACGCCATCTCTTCCTTTGCCATCCCTCCGGTCTTCTTCTTCTCCGCTAAAATCTTTTCCTTCACCAAAGGCGCCACGACCCGTATGATTGAAAACGATGCTTCACCTAACTTCATCGGCGACTCAACAACGTCCCTCGCGTAAATCAACTTCCCGCTCTCTTTTGATATCTCATAAAACGAAGCACCTCGCGCATTCGGAAACGGCTCGCCAGCAATTTCAACGTGCCATGTGCATCCAAACGTTAGACTAGATGAAGATGGCGATGATGACGTGCTCCTCTCGATGATGAAATCTAAATCGTTCGGAATCCCCGTGCAACTCTCCTCGAATAATTTTTTCACACTTTCCTTGCCTCTGAATGGCTCTTGGAAGTTGAAATCTTCGTAGACTATATCGTCATCGATAAAAGTCAACGCTTTCGATACGTCTCTCTTGTTGATGGCATCGTACATGCCCCGCACGACTTCTTCAGCTGACAAATTATTCGAAGTCGACGTCGTTGATGATGAGGATGTTTCCATAGCGCTGCTTCTGCACACGAAGGAAGCATCGTTTCTGTTTTCCATTAATCTTGTGTTACGTCTAAAGAATGATGAGGACGAACACGTTCGAGAAGAAAAGTTGATGACGGTTTGGTTCTTCTCAGCGCATTCTGTTCGTGTTCGAATTCGTGTCGCTTTTCGGCGAGACGCGCTCGCTCGAGGAACAGCATTCGTCACAGATAAAGTTTTGACTGCGTGCATTCTCAAAAATAGTGACGTGTATCTGATGTCGAAAACAAAAAAAAGAAGAAAGAGGTTTCGTTTCAACGCGTACGTGTAATAAGCATAAGAATGATCGCATATTAAAAGTATTACAAACCAGCCTTGGCACATTCCTGAGTCATTTGAATCCAACTGTCCAATTTCTCCCCACCTTTGCCCATTTTATGCGCCTCTCTGCACATGGCGATGCCTTCCTCGACGGACGAGGCTTGTTCCGCCGCTGCCATGGCGACGCCGGCGTTCAAAATCAAAGTTTCCGCGACTGGGCCAGTTTCACCGCCCAAAGCTTCGCGCAAAATCTTGGCGTTTAATTGGGCATCTCCACCGGCTAAATCTTTTAATTCGCACTTTTTGATTCCCACTTTGGATGGTTCGAAGGTGTATGTTTTGACGCCTTCTTTGGTGACTTCCATCACGTCTGCCGGACCGCATGGCGTCAACTCGTCCAAACCCATCGAGTGAACGATTAATGCTTTCTTCATTCCCAAGCGCATGAACGAATCTGCCATTAACTTTTGAATACCCGTGGAGTAGACTCCAACTAACGCGTACTTGGAATGCGCCGGGTTTAACATCGGACCTAACAAGTTAAACGCGGTTCTAACTTTCAAGGATTTTCTCACCGGTGAAACTTTCGCCATTGCCGGGTGAAATCTCGGGGCAAACATAAAACCCATGCCGACTTCTTTCACACATTTTTCAATTGCTTCCGGACCAATCTCTACAGCCACCCCGAGAGCTTCCAAAACGTCCGCAGACCCACAGAGAGAAGACACCGATCGGCTTCCGTGTTTCGCCACTCGAGCGCCCGCTGCAGCGGCCAAGACGCACGACCCAGTCGAAATATTCACCGTCCCCGCGGAATCGCCACCCGTACCAACGATATCCAGAACATCGTCACCGGCGTTCACTTGAACCGCTCTCGATTGCATAGCGCGGGCTAAACCGGCCATTTCGCTGCTTGTTTCGCCTTTTGCTCGTAACAAAACCAAAAAAGCAGCGATCTGATTTTCCGACGCATCCAACAACGCTTCCATGGATTCAAACGCTTCGTCTTCGGATAAATCTTTCCCCTCGCACAAGTTTTCGATGACCTTTTGTAAGTTCACCTCTCGTGTCGCCGCGTTTACCGAGTACGTTTTCGCGACAGAAGAAGCTCTGATGATGGTCGTTTTCTGTCTGATTGATTTCTGTTGTTGTTGATGATTACGATGATGTTGATGACGTTGATTATGATGAAGCGGTGATTTCGACGACGGTGCCCCGACGCGGAAAGAGGTCGTCGCTCCTCGCGACAGCGCAGACGCGGTCGCGCGAGACGTCGTCATCATCGTTATTTTCTTTCTCGTCCACTTCGAGAAGCGTCCGTCTCCGTGAGGAATATATGCTACTATCTCTCATTCTCTCTTTTATCCAAAACAGGAGTTTTTTTTTCTCCTTTAAGTTTAGGGTTTTTGTTTTATGATTGAAAAGAATTTAAAGAAGAATTAGTGAACAATCACGTTAAAAAGAAGAAGCGCTTTTGTACCGCAAGAACTCTCCTCGCTTTCTGCACGACGACGACGACGACGACGACGACGACGACGACAGCGGGTGTGTCTTCGAAGGCACCGGTGAGAGTGGGACGAGAGGGCGCAAAGTCGCGGAGAAGAAACGAGAGTCGAATCGGAAGAATCCCCGTGTTTCTCCTCTCGGGTCCCATTAAAAATTGAGGAGAGGAGATTAGGAACGCAGAAGAAGAATGAGTTTCGGCGGAGGCGTTTTCGGCGGCGGAGGGTTGCAACAACAAACGCCGCAAATGGGCGGCGGCGGTGGAGGGTTTGGCGCGCCAAGTCCATCTGGTGGACAACAACAACAACAACAACAACAACAACAACAACAAACGGCACCACAAACGAACCCGAACAACGACATGCTCGTGCAGTCATCACCTCAAGACGGCATCACTTCGTTAAAGTGGTCACCGACGGGGAATTTTTTAGTCGCCACGGGATGGGATAACAAGGTTTTATGTTACGACGTGCAACCGAACGGGCAGGCGTTGCCAAAAGCGGCAATGGAGGCGCACGAGGCGCCGGTGATGGCGTCAGTGTGGAGTCCAGATGGAAGTGCTGTGTTTAGTGGCGGGTGCGATAACCAGGCAAAGAAGTGGGATTTAGGATCGAATCAAACGACACAAGTAGCACAACACGATGGACCGATTAGACACATGGCGTGGATTCCGCAACATAACATTCTGTGCACTGGGAGTTGGGATAAGACGTTGAAGTATTGGGATACGAGGCAGCCGAATCCGGTGAGCGTAGCGCAGTTGCCAGAGAGGTGTTACGCTTTGGATGTGAAACAGAATTTGCTGGTGTGTGGGACCGCAGAGAGGCACATATTAGTGTATAACATGCAGAATCCAACGCAGCCGTACAAGCAATTATATTCACCGTTAAAATATCAGACGAGGTGTATTGCAGCTTTTCCCGATCAGAGCGGGTATTTGATCGGGTCGATCGAAGGGAGAGTGGCGGTGCAACATGTAGAGGATAACATGAAATCGGCGAATTTTACGTTTAAATGTCATCGAGAACAGAACGATATTTACGCGGTGAATTCGATTTCGTTCCACCCGACGTTTGGGACGTTCGTAACGGCTGGCGCGGATGGGAATTACAACTTTTGGGACAAGGATTCCAAACAAAGGTTAAAGGCGATGCAAAAAGTGAGTTGTCCGATTTCCTGCGGCGAATTCAACAGAGATGGGACGATTTATGCCTATGCAGCGAGTTACGAGTGGAGTAAAGGTGGAGATAATCCAATGGCCAACCAACCGAATAACATCTATTTGCACTCGGTGGTGGAAACAGAGGTAAAACCGAGACAAAAGGGCCTCGGCAGACGCTAAAAACAAACCATAAATTATTAATAACGAAACAGCTTTTGTACTACAATTCTTTTGTAAAACGTGCATTCTCCCTCTTATTGATTTAAAACACCGCCTTCGATACCGTCAAAGCGGTCTTCCACGACGGCCAATTCACCACCAAACGCGCATGCTTCAATGACTAAATGCTTTAAATTGTCCAAAGTCATTTCCATCGTTTCAATTTCGAAATAGGACGTTTGTAGTCGAGCGTCCGTTTCTTCCTCGTCTTCTTCGTCTTCACACGCATTTTTTCGTTGTGGATTTTTTTCGTACTCTCTCTTCGATAACGCTCTTTTTGTGCTCGTTTTAGTGATTAACAACTCAAGTTCACGCATACGTTCAGAAAGTTCGTTTGAATTCGACGCTTGAGCTCCGAACAGCGCCTCCACGTGTCTCTCCAAAGCACCTCTGGCTTCGACGGACTCAATACGTGCAGCACGTGCCCGAACTTCCGGATCCAACGATTCAATGTAGGCTTTGAACGAGTACAATTGTGGCTCAATGCACGTTCGAGTTCCAGCGGCTTCATCGACGACGCAGAATTCGTCTTTTCTGCTTCTTCCTTTAGTTTTCCCGTGCACAATGTCATTTTCGCGTCTGCGCAATCGAGGTTGCGCACGAAAGTTGAGCGTTCTCTTCAAACCGTTTTTACTTTGCGGTGGCGAGATTAATTTTTTGTTGTTGTGTTCTGTTTCACTTTCTTCATCGTTCGTTAAGGCCATCGTCTTCTCCGAAAACAATCGCTCGACGTTGTATCTCTTTTCCATTCGGCGTAAAAAGTACCCATACGCCGCTGATCTCTGGTACACGTGCGCCAACACAACTTTTGGTATGTATTTCTCGAAATTCTCGGGATTTAACCCACCATTCGTAGACACATTACTCAAAACGCCAATCAAATGTTTGTTCAAAATGTCCTCCGACCCGGGCGGTAAAAACTGCGACGACAATACTTGACATCTTTTGACCAAACCAGACCGCCTTAAGCGCACATTTTCGAAATCGTGCGTAAGTTCGACGCCTTTCATTGCTTTCTTCTTCGCGATGCATAAATATAAAGCGTCCTCTACTTCGCGTTTTTTTCTTAACCGCGAAAATGCTTGATCTGAAAACATGCCGCTCGCGAAAATATCAACTTCTTCACTAGAGTCGCCGGTCGATTCAGATAACGGAATCTTTTTCTTCTTCTTTGTCGGACTGCTTCCAGTCGGTCGGCTGCTCAAATTTTCATTCATTTCTTTGTTGTTATCGATAGTGTTCATGCGTCCAATTGATGATGATGATGATGACGAACTCGACGGCGGCGCCGCGTTTGTATTTTTGTCCAATTCTCTTTCTTCCACCCACGCTCTTAACTGCTTGTCCAGCTCCTCCTCGAATCGGTTCGGGTCGCGTTCTAAGACTTTCTTCAAGTGAGTGCCCACCGCGCTGGACGGCTCCAACGGAGACAGTTGGAATTCAGACGCAATCGCAAGTTTCTTTTCTTCTTCGGAAGACGAAGACGCCGAAGACCCAGCAGCGCGCGCGCGTTTCCCTCGTCCTCGACGGTGTCCTCGATGACTGCTGACCTGTCGCGAATTCCCCATCATCATCGTCGGCATCATCGTTTTGTTCTTGTTCTCGCTCGTGGAAAAAGGCTTTCCGTTTTTTCCGCTCGACGGAGCGATGAAAGAGGCATTATTCGCGTTCGACGCGGCGAGTCGTGCCAACGACGTCATCCTCGCGCGATACGTGCACCGAACACCCCTTGACCTTTCCCCGAATCGGAATGCGCAGAGAGTACAGTAACCCCTTTTTTTCCTGCTTTTTCCCGCGTAAATTAGACGAGAAAAAAAGAAGAAAAAAATGAAGAGATGGTGCTTCCCGTTCTTCGCGTTCTCGTTTCGATGACGATGCCTCGCGTCGTCGTCGTCGTCGTCGTCGTTATTGTTGTTCTTGTTGTTCTTGTCCTCGCGTGTGGTCGCGATGCGCGTTTTTTTGCCCTCGCGCGACGATACCAGACACCACCGGCGGCAAAAGCGTCAAAAGAAGGAGGAATTTTCTTTTTTGGATTGCCTTTTCTTCTTCTTCTTCTTCTTCCCCTTTTCGACTTTTTTGTCATTATTTTTGAGAGGGAAAGAAAGACGAGAGATGGGCCTGTTTTTTTTTTGTTTTTTTTTCCGCTTTTTGGAGGAGGATGGAGGAGAAGTTTTTGTCATCCACAAAATTATTATTGTTTCGAGCTTTTTTGCTTTGTATTTTTCGTACTACGAGAGTTCGAGAAGAGAAGAAGAGACGACGAAGGAACACCAGAGAAAGTCGCCAACAAAAGCGGCAAAAGAGACTTTGGCGGACGGACGAGTGGCACCGGGGACGAACGAGACGAAGAATGTTTGCATTATCGCGTTCGAGCGCCAACCGCGACGGCGTCTCTGGGGCGGTCGCGTCGTCGTCGTCCGCGTCGCGCAAAGCGAAGAAGCAACGACGACCGAGAGAACAACAACAACAACGACGACGACGATGTCATCGACATCGCGAGGAGAAGAACGAGGGTAAAGCGGCCGATGGGAACACATCGAACAGACGAACGGCGATGCTCGGAGCGGTGACCATGGCCACTGCCGCGGCCGCGATGACGGAAACGCCTCGGCGAGCTGAAGCAGCGATGACGTCTTCCGTGCCGAAAACGGCGAAGAAGTCATTACGAAACGTCGTCGAGTTGACGCCGGAAAATTTTAAAGACTACATCTCCGCGGACGCGAAAAAACCAACTTCGAACGTGTTCGTGGAGTTTTACGCGCCGTGGTGCCCGTTTTGCCAAAAGTTGGAACCGATATGGAACGAGTTGCCGAACGAGTTGAGAAAATACGGGAATGAGACAACCGTCGCAAGAATGAATGTGGACAAGTATACAGATTACGCGAGAGCATATGGAGTGAGTGGATTTCCGACGTTGATGCTGTTTGAGGCGGGGAAACCAGTTGGAGCGAAGACTGGTTTGATCGATATGCAAACGGCTCTGAAGTACGCGGGAGTGTCGCAAGAGAAATTGGGCTTGCTCGCCGTACCAAACAAAGCTCTGGATATTGTTTTAACGAAAGATCAGGTGGAAAATGCTAGGAAGGAGTTAGATGTCGTGAGGAAAGAGGTATCGACTGGGTTAGTCGGGGAGTCTAGAAATAAAGCGCTTTCGGCGTTGAACGTTGTAGATGGCGTTTTTGTTAGTCAGCTGTGATTGTACCTATTACTATTATTTCTATTTATACATTTTCTTCTTATTTGTATTGCGTTCGTCGTAACGATCCTTCTTTTGGCAGTATCTCAGCAAACTCAACATCGCGCTTTGCGAGACGCCTTGAATTCTACCGGCGTGGCCAAGCGTTTCCGGTCGAACGCTCGCGAGTTTCTCTTTATCCTCTGCCGATAATCCAAACACGTCGTCGTAGTTTATATCCTCTGGAATGATCAACATTTCATCTTTCTTCATGTCCAAGACGTCTTTGGATTGACGTTTGATGTAATTTTCGTAGTACAGATCCGTCGAGGCGAGTTCTAGGGCCGAGTTATCTTTATCAGCTATTTCGAAAAGCTCCTGTAAGGCAGTTTGGGCGTCTTTCTCTTCGTCGTAAATACTGTTCTCTTTCTCCGCTTTCGCTTTGGACATTTGCAAAAGCGCGTTCATGATTTTCCCAATCTCCTCACCACTTTGAATGACCTCTGGCGGAGAAATCAAGCGCCCGTGTCGAGCATCTGGACACTTCGTGCATCCAAATTTTATCCATTTCTTTGCCTGTTGCCGAAATCCATTCGTATTTTTCAAAAGATGAATCGCTCGGTTGCTCAGATTTTCTCTCTCCATGGCTAACTGATATCGCTCTGCCGAAACGAGTCCACACTCGTGACCGATTTTCGTTAATCGAATATCCGCATTGTCCCCTCGAATCGATAAGCGACGCTCCACTCGGCTCGAAAACATTCTGTACGGTTCTGTAGCACCTCGAGTCGTTAAATCGTCCGCTAAGACGCCGAGGTAGCTCGAGTCTCGAGACAATTCAAGTGGGTAGTCGCGGTCGGCGGCGTTGGCGCCAGCCAAGATGCCTTGCGCAGCGGCTTCTTCGTACCCAGTCGTCCCGTTAATTTGTCCCGCAAGGTATAACCCTTTCACTTTTTGAACCTCTAAAGTTCGTCTGAGCTCTCTCGGATCGACGTAATCGTATTCAACCGCGTATCCCGGACGAAGCATTTCGACATTTTCTAAACCGGGGATCGAACGGAGCATGTCCAACTGCGTCTCTTTCGGAAGCGAATTCGAAATACCAGCTGGGTATATGATATCACTCGCTAAACCTTCCGGCTCGAGCCACACAATGTGGTCACGATTCGGAAACCGTCTGACTTTTGATTCAATCGATGGACAATAGCGCGGCCCAGTTGCGAGATTTTCATCCGCATAGTTCGGATGCGACACGATCACTTTTTCCGTCTCCGCGTTCGTACTCGTGCTGTGACACGATACTTGCTCTTGCGACGGCATCCAAGGCGCTTTAGTAGACGATGAAGATAAGTTATAATACGAAAACGGTTCCGGAACATCGTCTCCTTTCTGCTCATCGCACCGACTAAACTCGATGGAGGATTTTCTCAACCTCGGCGGCGTCCCGGTTCGTAATCTTCCCATTCTCAAATTCAACCCATACAACGAATCCGCCAACGACGACGAGGCCGTCGACGCTAAATTGTCTGCTCGTTCCGTGACGTTCGAAGATATCCGCCCGGCGTTGAACACTTTCTCGCCGCCCCCCAAGTGAAGCACGCCTCGTAGAAACGTCCCGGTTGTTATCACGACGGCTTTAGCAAACACCCGCGTACCATCTTCCAATCGCACTCCTTTGCACGTTTTACTTTTATTGCTATCGCTATTACTAATATTAATATTCTTCCTTCTACTACTATTACTACTCTCTTTCCGTTCTTCTTCTTCTTCTTCTTCAATCAACAAGCCGCTCACGCACGCGTCCACTACGGTTACGTTCGGCAACTCGCCCACTAATTTTTGCATGTGTTTCTTGTACAACTCTCGATCCATCTGCGCGCGTACGCCTCGGACCGCTTTTCCTTTGCTCGAGTTCAACACTCGGAATTGGATCCCTGAATCGTCCGCAGTTTTTGCCATCAGACCGTCCAACGCGTCGATTTCTCGCACTAAAGTCCCTTTGCCTAAACCGCCTATGGATGGGTTGCAAGACATTTCTCCTATGGACTTCACCGGTTGTGGAGTTATCAGCGCGACTCGACTACCTCTACGATTCGCCGCGGCGGCGGCTTCGGTACCAGCATGACCGCCACCGACGACGACGACGTCGAATTGATCGTTATTATTGTTTGTGAGTGGACGTAAGTTGTTCAGGAAGCGTTTGTTGTTGAATGCGTTGATGTTCGTTAGTTGTTGTCTTCCACAAAGAGAGACGATGAACGTCATCAACTTGCGCTGTTGCGTAGCAGCCACTCTTCTCATTATGACGATGACATATTACGTGCGATGCTATGTACCAACGTGTGATAATTTTGGCGTACTATTATAAGTGCCGAAAGTTCGTGTGAATTACAATTTCTTCTATTTTTCTCCTCCCCCGTCTAAAAAAACGTACTTTTGCAGATATCCCGACCATCGTTTTAACCGTCGATCCATTTCTCCTTCCCTGTAAGTATACAATTGTTTAATATATAAATAATTGCAATAGGTATATATATAATCTATAACGTTATGTGAAGACTTACGGCTTCTTGGACGCTTTGATACCCGCGATGGCAGCGGCATAATCTGGGGAGTTGAAGACAGCGGAACCGGCGACCAAGGCATTCGCCCCAGCATCAATGACCTTGTACGCGTTGGCCGGGGAGACGCCCCCATCAACCTCAATCCACGGGTTCACGTTGTGTTTGTTGCACAACGCCTTAATCTCTTGGATCTTTTGCACTTGCGATTCGATAAAGGACTGACCGCCGAAGCCCGGGTTGACGGACATGACCAAAATCAAGTCAACGATGTCGATGATGTACTCCAAGCACGTAATCGGGGTCCCCGGGTTCAACACGACGCCCGCTTTGCAACCCGCGTCCTTGATTTGACCGATAGTTCTGTGCAAGTGAATAGTACTCGCACCTTCGGCGTGAACGGAGATGATGTCCGACCCCGCTTTCGCAAAGTCCGCCACTCTCAACTCTGGCTCAACAATCATCAAGTGCGTATCCAAAACCTTGTCCGTGACTGGTCTCAAAGCATCGACAACCAACGGGCCAATGGTGATATTCGGCACAAATCGACCATCCATGACGTCGATGTGGATCCATTCCGCGCCGGCTTTATCCACCGCTTCGACTTCTGCGCCTAAGGTCGCAAAGTTCGCCGACAAGATGGACGGGGACACGATGACGGAATTCTTGTCGCACGCGTCGACTTTGGCGTTGGCGACGACTTGCAACGCGCCTCTTTTGGACGACGTCGTCGGCTTCGCCGTAGAAACGCGCAAGGCTTGAGTGTTGGTAACGGTGTGCGAGAACATTGGTATTACGTTTTCTCGTGCGGTTGTGATGTATATAAGGTTTTATTGGGAGCCACGAACACGAAAACACTGCTTTTTTGCCTCATTTTTGCACAAAATCGATCGCACGGCGGCGAACCAGATAAGGTGTCGCGGCCAAATTTTGTGCCACGACGCACAAAAAAACGAAGAAGAAGAAGAAAAAGAAGGACAAGACGACCTTCTGTGATTTTTTTTTCTGTTCGAAGGACTCGAGCACAAAAAAAGTTTTTTAAAAAAACGAAAAAAAGGGAAGAAGACTTTGACATTTGAAGAGAATTGGGAGAAAAAGAAAACTCGTCAGTCTGCTGTGTGTCGAACAAAGAGAAGACGGTCTTCCGCCCAACACGCGCGCACATTTAGTAGAAGTGAACCGAGCGTAACTATGTTTACTTTATCCACTTCCGCGACGGTTTCATCGGTGCGTGCGTCGCGTCTTTTATGCGTTTCGGCCTTTTCGAACCGAATGGCTGCCATGTCCCCTCTCGCTTATGTCTTTCTTTTGGCGCGAAAACCTGAAGGAGGGGAGATTTCTTTTGTGTCGCTCGCGCGCGAAGGAAAAGGTACCAGATGCGATGGGTTTCTCGGGAAGAAAGAGCTCGAATTGTGCGGAGAAAAAACCCTTTCGTGCTCGCTCCAAGTCTTTTGTCCCGTGCGCTCTCCATGAGGGCGCGATAGAACGACGCTGCGATTGAAAGCGGTCGAGCGGTGACGGCTTACATTTTATCCGTGTTTTTGGTGCGGGACGTCTCCAAATTTTCTTTAATCGTCTTCTCTTCCAATACTAACCGGTTCGCTTCTTACTTTCTTTCTGCATTGAAACAGGCGCGATTAAGCACCACGACTTCGTTTAGACGACAATCTCAACAACCGAAACGCGCCATTGCCTTTACGGTTCGTGCTGCCGACGACGACGACGACAATAAAAACGATGAAGCTGCGGACGAGTTTACGGGTTTGAAATACACAAAAGCATCTGAGTTTGCCAACATGTCCAACGAACAAATCTTGAAGGAAGTTGAGGCGACGAAGAAAATGTTGTTCAAGTTGAGAGTGAAGCAATCGACGAGGAAGGCGTTCAAAGGACATCACTTTGACATTTTGAGAAAGAAAGTTGCTCAGTTGTACACAGTTCGTAGACAAAGAGAAGTCGCCGAGGGGGTATCCAAGCGAGACTCTAGAGAAATTATGAGACAAGAGAGAAAAACGAACATGTACATTTAAGAGAAGAAGAAAGAATTCTTGCCATACCTATTAGTTAGCGTTTTGATATGAATTAATTATTACACAGTAGTCTATCTTTATTATTATAAATCTAAGCCGAACGCTTTGACGGCAAACTCAGTCAGGTCTCTCGTGATTAAAACTCCGCCGCTAATCAACAAGAAGAGCACGCCGGCACCGGTGATGGATTGCTCCGTCTCCTTTTGCATTTTCTTCCCTCGAATGGCTTCGATGATTAATAACAACAAAAATCCACCATCTAAAGCAGGCAACGGCAGCAAGTTGACGATGGCTAAGTTGATGTTTATAACCGCACCAAACTGGAACAAGCCGGAGATGTCTTTCCTGAGAACCTCCGCGCCGACGGCGACGATGGCTAACGGACCGGAAACTTGATCTTTTGATTGGCTGAAATTTGTAACTAAGCCAGTCAACGATTTACCGACGAGCGTGAACAATCTGCCAAACTCTTTCGAGGCTAATTTGATGGAATCCACGGGACCTTTTGCCATTTTCGTATATAATACCGAGTTCGCCTCGAGTCTCGTACCCACTCTTCCTTCTAAAGTCTTCGGCATCTCGTCTGGAATTAAGATCAAATTGACCATTTCACCCTTTCGATTGACGACGACGTCGAGTTCTTTGTTCGCCGACGCTTTGATCTTGTTCACGACTTGACTGACTGTTTTCGCATCCGCCTCCAAATCTTCGCCATCGATGCGCAAAATGATGTCACCTCTTTTGAATCCAGCCGACTCTGCCGCCGAGGGCGAAACGAATCCTTTGACGACCACTCCTGGTGTGTATTTAGCGTACGTCAGACCAATAGTATTCGCCTGCGTGAGTAAAATAGCAAACGCAAATATGCAATTGGCGAAAATCCCAGCCGAAACAACAATCGCTCGGTCTTTCACCGGTCTGTTTCGTAACAAATCTGGATCGTCCGGCTGGTATGGACAGTCCTCGTCGTCGTCCGGAAACGCAACAAATCCACCCAACGGTATCGCTTTCAGCGAATATTCTACCTTATCCCCTTGAAACGAAAATACACTCGGTCCAAACCCGACTGCAAATTTGTTCACGTGTATGCCTTGCGTCCTCGCAGCGAGAAAGTGACCACTCTCGTGTACAAAAATGATAGTCGCAAGAACCGATAACGCCTGAATGACGGACCCAGGCCCTTCCAAATCAAAGTTTGGTGCAAGCGTTACTCCGAGTGGGAGCATAAACGAGCTCAGTATGAGCGTTTTGTTCATTTCAATGCGATCCATGAATGTCGTCATCATCTTCTTCGATATTCCTTTTTCGAAGTTCATCGTATCTTCCTTTTCTTCTCCTGAGGAGGAGAGGGAGGAAAACGACGAAGAGCATAACGAAGAGCTCGCTCGTCGTTCACCGTCGTCGTCGTCGTCGTCGTCGTCGTCGTCGT
>Ga0066856_10000538_pt1 | contig 14150 bp, 10 predicted proteins | sample ETNtaG_5_FD_65605 | JGI IMG/M metagenome (GOLD analysis project Ga0066856, IMG submission 65605) | Marine microbial and viral communities from oxygen minimum zone, Eastern Pacific Ocean - ETNP201406SV205 | ecosystem: Environmental > Aquatic > Marine > Oceanic | place: Pacific Ocean: Eastern...
TTTCATTTAATTCTGTTGAGAAGTCAGCACCTATTCTAGATTCAGCTATCGATAAGTGAGATTTTAGTATGGGCAAAATACTCTCTATTTCTGGCTCTCCGTCATATGTAACCGAGATGAATTGAGTTGGCATTCCAGAGTCTATGTTCATTTGGCTATGTCCCATGTGAGCGACCAATTCGACGCCCATAGCCCTCATTTTATCATGCACTAAGTCACAAGCACCGTAACATGGATCAGCTGCAAGTATCACTTTCGCACCGGAGTCATCCTCGATTTGATCCATCATTTCAAGTGCTTGCATCTTAAGGCCCTCTGGAACTTGAAGTGCGACCAATCTATGATCATTTGATTTTATCTTCTCGACTAGTTCGCCAAGTTGAAAATCATGCCTGTCCAAATCCATCTGCAATCACTCGATAATTTCCACTTTTCCGTCAATAATATCAATCCTTGCCAGAGTCCTAATTCTCCAATTAGGTCGTTCTTTGGATAGACGTTCCCGTCCATTCCCCTTCTCTATCGCTATGATGATGTCTTGTAGCTTAGCCCCCATGCCCTCGATAGCTTCCAGTATCGGCTCAAGAGTTCCACCTGTGGAAATTACATCATCTACAATCAATACTCTCTCTCCAGGACTGATGTCATTTATGTAAGTTGTAGATTTTGAATAGCCGGTGGAAACTTCCACCTTCACTTCTCCTCTCATTCCATACGACCTCTTCCTAATGACTACTGTTGGTTTCCCTGTGGCCTCTCCAACTGCAGCGAGTAGTGGAAGCCCCATCGCCTCAACACTCACAATTAGATCAATCTTGGACCAGTCTACCATTGATACTATTAGGTCTCTAGCAGCTCTTAATACACTGGCATCCATTCTGGGTATCCCATCTGAAATTGGATGGATAAAGTATGGATAATCGCCCTTCCAAATAATCGGAGCTCCTCTCAAGGAATCATGGAGGATGGATAGGGGGTCGCCGGGCTCCATGCCCATCAACCTCAGACTTTGCCCTTCAAGTGCTCGGCCCCTTTGACTACTTTATGGGAGCAAGGAGTAGGGAACTTGCAGCTCGCTTTACGAAGTGCCTCTCTAGCCGCATCGTAATCTTCTGGATTCATATGAATTGACACTATTGTCTGACCTCTCAAAACCCTAGCGGCAGTTCCCACATTTTTTCCAAAGGCCTGTCTCATCCCTTGAGAGACACGGTCAGCACCAGCACCCGTCGCCTGTTTATTTTCACGCAATATCTGGTGGGGATAAACATGGATTCTGAGGGCATAACCATCAGCTCCGGCGGAATTTCTGATAGTAGAATTTGCGACTTGTCTTGCGGCTTCTAAGGCAGTGTCTCTGATTTGACAAGCATTGTCCGAGGTCAACTCCATGACAACAGGGAAATCACCAGCTTCAGCAGCCTTCCTGTTGCCCATGAAGTACCTCAGGATCCGATTATTCGGAACTCCTCCAGTGTATTCTCTTCGAGTGAAAGATTGCCCCTTTACTTGACGATACATCTTCGCCGGTTTGCGTGCCACATACTCACCTCTCTGGCGGGCGACTGACCCCCTATATTTAATCGTGAGGACCAAGATACGAATTTAATTCAGCCGCTAGTAATAAGCTCGCTTTGTTTTTGAACCTCTCTGACCCCCAAGATGACCAGAAAGAATCCTGCTAACATCGAGGCCCCAATATTCTCATCCAGAAATAGCCACCCACCTAATACTCCGAACACAGGAACTAGAAAAACATAGGATGATGCAGCGGTAGCGCCAATCCTGTCGATGCCCCTTGCGAACCATGCATATGTTAGGACCGTCGATATAATCCCCAAATATGCTACAGAAATCCATTCGGTTGCGTTGGGAATTGGAATTCCAGATTGCCAGATCTCAAATAGCATCCAAGGAGTTAGAAGAACCCAACCTATTATGGAATACCAAACAACAATTTCTAGCGAGGTTCCAATCGTTCCATCTAGGAGCGCCATCTTGGTCAGATTACTGGTCGCGGCCCACATTAGAGCAGCAAGACCTATCATAACACCACCAAGCAATCGATGCTCAAATGGAATCTCAGTATTTGGACTCCAACCTATCACTATGGCCACACCAATCAAACCTATGAGTAATCCCAGAACCATTCTCGGACTCAATCTCTGCCCCAGTAGTGGGGCTGCAAGAAGTACTGTGAATACTGGATTCATTGGGATGATCATGGAGGCATCACCTGCAGCCGTCCACTTCATTCCATTCATGAACAGGAGTTGATAGCCCATTGTCCCTAGTAGAGCCATCCAGAAAGTGTATTTCCATGCCTTTTCTCCCTTGGGAAGTACTCTTGGACCGTCCATATTTCTGTAAATCCAACACCAAGCTAGGAATCCTGCAACAGCGAAGACATATCTCAACCAAGCAGATGTAGCAGGCCCCATATTGGCCCTGGCATCATCCAGCCCATAGCTCAGGAATCTGCCAACGGCCCAAGTAGAACCCCACACTGCAGCAACTAGTAAAAGTAGCAGATGAGTCTTCACTTCTCTCACTATTTGATTGCCCCCTTATTCGAATCAACATGAATCACAGATATCCCCCAGTCGCTGTACAAATCTCGGATCAGTCGCGCTTACACACTCTGGATTATCTATGGATCCTCCGACTTTAGAAGCAAGAATCATAGCTGTCATCGCCATTCTATGGTCCGAATATGTCTCCACAGTTTCTTCAGGGCGCTGTATACTCTGTTTTCCAGGTATGATAATCCCGTCAGAAGTTTCCTTCGTCTTGATTCCAAAATCCCCAAGCATCTTTACCGTCTTAGAAATTCTGTCGCTTTCCTTGCCCCTTGCATGTGGGCAACCAGTTATTCTTCCTCCAGAACCGAGTGCCATTATTGCAGCAGACGGGGTGATTATATCAGACCCGTCCTTCAGATTTAAGATATCAGAGTTACATTCCATGTTATGTATTGCGAGACCGAGTCCTGTAATTTCCTCTGTCCTATTCGTCTTTACCTCAACACCATGCAATCTTGAGAAAAGAATCCTCATGGGAATTAGACTCTGCTCTCCCAGAACCGATATTTCCGATGGAGTGTCAACTTTCCATGGACCTAGCTTTAGTATGCCGTTCTTAGTGTCAATATCAATTCCTGACCTCGAGCAAATGTCCCTTGTTAGCTCCCAATAACCCCTGCTTATCGGTGTGCCATTCAAAGATAGAGAAATATCGGACGATAGATTTGGGGATGCAAGTGCCATTGCTGTGGCGCCCTGACTCGTCTCCTCCCAGTCTAGGGAGGCCTTCTCATGACATATTATTCCGGAAATCCTCCTTGGAATTGAGTAACTGCTAACCTCGCATCCTAGGTCGGTCAAAGTTTCACATAGGCCACGTGACTCTCTCCTCCTCAAAGAAACGTCCCCATCGATTATGGCAGTCCCTTCAAGGCATGCAGACATGGCAGATATCACATTAGCCGTCGTTCCAGAGTTTCCACATTGCAAATCGTGTTCCGGAAGAGACAATCTATCCTGTTGCCCTCTAACAAACCAATGATCATCATGAAAATCTATCTCCGCACCCATCGATATTAGGCATCTTGCCATTGATACAGAATCCTCGCCCATTGTTCCCGAGAATGAAATAAGAGTGCCTTTTTCATCCTGTGAGCTGAGGGCCAGCCATCGGATGATGTGACTTTTAGATGGAGGGAGGCCCCAGTCAAAGGTACCACTTAGTTCGGTGCCATCGAACTCCCACATGCACCCTCGTCACGCTCATTAATGTTCAATCCTCGTATTCACTCCCCTGATCCAATCTCCGAAATCAGTGGAATAATCCCATTTTTCAGAGATTGAATCGATCAAGCTCGACTCCATGGCCTCATCCACACTGCCAGACGCCTTGACCAAGTTATTCCTGAGTAACATCTTAGGGCTTAAACCGGGCATCAATATCCCTATTGCCCATGGCACTCTTCCTGGATATACTTCATTTACATGATTAACTATGTTTGTTGTACAGGTGTTGGTGATAGTATTGTACCATTCAGGCTCATTTGCTAGTTTATTGGTTCTTCGAATGTACGACTCCAGCATTCTCCTTTCGTTCCCCGGTCCAAGTACTACTCCTTCGAATAAGTGAGTTTTGGACTTCTTCCTGCACCTCGATCTTACTCCAATAACATCACGTTCGGTACCCCAGACATAGATCAACTCGTACGTTCTAAAGACCCCTTTCAGTGGGTGGTAACGCACCCCTTCTCTCTTCCTTACTTCTATTGAGCATGCCAGTCTGGTGCCATCTTCAAATTCATAACTCAATATGGTGTGTGCCATTTCTTTCCTTTCAGGGCTGAAATACTCTAGGACAAACCAAATCTTACTGACCTTATCCAAGTCAACCGACATGTCTACCCAATGTTCATCAAAATCTTTAGTCGATCTCCAGTTGAAGTCCCTGACATTCTTTATGTGAGCCTTATCGCCATTGATTTCAATATTGGTGAGTCTTTGGTTATCATTGACCCAAGACCTATCGTTAGAAGGCGACATGGCAAAATGCCTCCTCAGGATGATTATTCCTCCTAAAATAAATGCGCAGATAGTAACAAAGGCTACCTCTGTAACTCCTGCCACACTCTGTCGAGATAGTACGAGCAGATAACTGATGTCCAGAATTTATGGCGCGGCAGGGGAGATTCGAACTCCCGAGGTGAAACACCACTGGATTAGCAATCCAGCGCAATGGCCAGGCTATGCGACTGCCGCAGCGTCTTATCGACTAGAGGCCCCCGCTTAAGTGGAACGGTGTCACTCTTCTTCAGTCACGCCCATATCCACCAATGAAGATGGCAGTCTGGCTACGAATATCACTTCATCAGCATACCCCTTTCTATCGGGTTTTCGCAACTCCATTATCCTAGTACCCTTGGTAACTTTCCCCAAGGTCTCCTTTGTTTGTTCCGATGCCATCCTGATCATCATCCCTTTGGAGGTCAGCATAAACAATTGGTCCTTAATATCTGGAATTTGTCTTACCGCTACTATCTCATCATCAATGTCCAGTGACATTGTCCGTACTCCCTTAGTACCCCTATTTGTCCTTCTGTAACCATCTCTTTCAAGTATCAATTCTCCATTATCATCTGCCATTTTATTCCCTGTAGATTCGTCGATAACCGGAAGCATATCTCCTGAACCTAACCTACTTCTCTTAGCCATTCCATGCTTGGAGATTGTAAGGACGCTAGTCTCAAAATCATCTGTAACAATCATTCCAATGACCTTGTCCCCGGCCCCCAACTTCATCCCAGATACTCCCTGACTCACTCTACCTTGCACCCTCACTAAATGAGTTGACTGATTTTCCCCCGTCACAGGGTCAACTCTCGTCCTAATTTCAGCTGGTTTGAATCTGCATGCATTTCCTTTGGCCGATACAAGTACGACATGATCTTCCTCTGTAGCAGGTCTAACTGATACTAATGCATCAGATTCTCCTTCTGCGAATTTTAGAGCATATTTGCCATTTCTATTTATTTTGACATACTCAGAGAGATAACTTCTCTTTATTCTCCCATTTTGAGTGGAGAATATTAAGAAGTGACCTTCTGGATTTTCAATAAGATCCTTATTCATTGGAAGTATCGAAATGACCTTCTCATCATCGCGAATTCCTCCAAGTAGATTCCTGATGTGTGTCCCTCTTCCATATCTGCTGGCAGATGGAGTTTCCCAAGCCCTAAGGCCATAGACTCTACCTTGATCTGTGAAGATTAGTAACCTGTCTTTGCTGAAGCACGTCAGTATCGATTTGGGAAAATCCTCATCCTTGGTAGTCACGCCCTTCAGGCCCTTACCGCCTCTATTTTGAACCCTAAAGGCCTCTACTGGCATATGCCTGATGTAGTTATCTTCAGAGAGAGAAATCACAATTGCTCTTTCTTCTATCAAATCCTCTCTATCCATCGAAAGAGGCATCGGATCAATAACAGACCTTCTTTCATCACCATGCCTCTCCACCATCTCATCAAGTTCTTGGACCAGGATATTCAATCTCCTGGACATTGAAGAGATTATGTCCCGAAGATCAGCTATTTTTATCTTCAATTCCTCGTGTTCGTTCTTCACTTTCTCGACATCTAGACGGCTGAGTTGATACAGACGACGTTCAGCAATCGCCTTTGACTGCGCTTCTGTGAAGTCGAAAGGAGGAAGCCCGGAAATTTCCTCTTTCCCCTGCAACACGGATTCGAATTGTTCCCTGCTAGAACTGGACCTTCCAGCTTTAATCACATCCCCAATTCTGTCTTGTGCCTTTACCAAACCTTCCAAAATGTGGGCCCTAGCCTCCGCCTTTTCTAATTCGAACATCGCCCTTCTCTCTACAACTGACTCTCTGTGTTCTACGTAAGTATGCAACATTACGGGGAGCGTAAGTAAGACTGGCCTACCATCTAGTATGCCCATCATGTTGGCCGAATAAGACTCTTGAAGCCTACTTGATTTGAATAGCTGATTCAGAACTGCATGAGGGTCAGCATTGTTCTTCACTTCGATTACTACCCTTATCCCCTCTTTTGAGGACTCATCACGGATGTCCCTAATGCCAACTACAGTCCCCTTTGAGACGAGATCAGCTATGTGGACGAGCATATCCGATTTTTTGACCTGGTAAGGAATCTCGTGAACTATGATCTTCTTTCCTTTGGAATCGTCATGGACATCGCACTTTGAACGGACATGAAATCTACCCTTTCCTGCCATGTACATATCAAGTATTCCATCTAATCCGTGAATGGTAGCACCTGTCGGAAAATCGGGCCCCTTGATATGCTCCATATATTCATCAATGGAGATATTTGGCATCTTCAGTTCTTCGAATCCTCCATCCAATATAGCTGTGACATGCAATCTTATCGCTCCTGCTACTTCCGTAAGATTATGAGGCGGTATTCTTGTAGCCATGCCCACTGCAATACCGTCACTGCCATTCAAGAGAAGATTTGGCAACCTAGCAGGTAGTACGGTAGGCTCCATCTCCGAATCATCAAAATTAGGTTGAAAATCAACAGTTTTTTTGTCTATGTCCTCCAGCATATGCTTTGATATTTTGTCCAGTCTACTCTCAGTATACCTCATAGCAGCCGGGGGGTCGCCATCAATCGATCCGAAATTTCCTTGTCCGTCTACAAGTGGATATCTCAGTGAGAATTCCTGTGCCATTCTGACCATCGTATCATAGATGGATAAATCTCCATGAGGGTGATATTTACCCATTACCTCTCCAACCGAACGTGCTGATTTGCTATACTTTCTTTCAGACGTATGTCCTCCTTCATGCATCCCATAAAGTACACGTCGATGGACCGGCTTGAGACCGTCCCTGACATCAGGTAGCGCTCTACCAATTATCACGGACATCGCATAGTTGATGTAGGATGTTTTCATCTCTTCGTCAAGAGAATGGTTCAGTATATTCTCATTGCTCGCTACTACGTTTTCATTTTCCTCAGATGTCAAGATTCGTCACCTCCTTTGCGTGCTTCTCAATAAAAGCCCTACGATCGGGAACATCTTCTCCCATCAAAATTTCGAATAGCCTATCTGACGCCTCGGCATCCTGGACGGTTACCTTAAGCATGGTTCTAGTCATTGGATTCATTGTGGTTTCCCACAGCTGCTCTGGATTCATTTCTCCCAGACCCTTGTATCTCTGTACTCCGATCTTAGAACTAGGATTACCAGCTTGTAGTTCTAACATCACTTTGTCTCTTTCTTCGTCTGAGAATACATACTTGCTCACTCGTCCCTTTGTTAATTGATAGAGCGGCGGCTGCGCAATATACACATGCCCATCTTCTATCGCGGGCCTCATGAATCTCCAGAGGAAAGTGAGCATCAATGTCCTAATGTGAGCTCCGTCAATATCCGCATCGCACATTATAATTATCTTGGAGTAACGTAATTTGCTAGAATCGAATGCCCCGTCTTCCTCACTATTGTTGCCAACTCCCGCTCCAAGGGCCCTAATCATAGTTTGAATCTCTTGATTTTGGAATACTCTGGCAGCATTATGCTTCTGCCTTTCCACGTTGAGTATTTTTCCACGAAGGGGAAGGATCGCTTGGATCCTTCTATCTCTTCCTGTTTTTGCAGATCCTCCTGCGGAATCGCCTTCGACTAAGTATACTTCACATTCGCTCGGATCTCTGGATTGGCAATCTGCCAGTTTGCCAGGAAGGCCCCCGCCTTCCAGTACCCCTTTCCTTCTGGTCAGGTCTCTAGCTTTTCGAGCTGCCTCCCTAGCTTTCGATGCGAGTAGGGCCTTTTCCACAATCTGCTTAGCAACCGAAGGATTTTCTTCGAAAAATTCTCCCAGCTTATCATAAACAATCGTCTGGACTATACCGGTTACTTCGCTACTGACCAGCTTATCTTTCGTCTGGGATGAGAAAGATGGATCTGGATGCTTCACACTGACTACTGCTGCCAGCCCCTCTCTTACGTCATCGCCTGACAGCGCATCACCCTTCAGTAACTTCTTTTTCTTAGCATATGAGTTGACTGAGCTAGTAAGTGCGGTTCGTAAACCAGACATGTGCGTCCCGCCATCCTTGTTCCGAATTATATTCGTATAGCATCGAATAGACTCACTGAATGCATCTGACCATTGGAGGGCAAGCTCGACCTCAACATTTCCCTTCTCAATGTCTTTCTCGCCCCTAATTTTGATAACTTCTTCGTGCAGAACTTCTCTTCTGTTATTGAGTTGACTCACGTATTCCGATAGTCCGCCTTCGTATAGGTGCTCAGAAGTGTGCGGATCCTCGCTCCTTTCATCAAGGATCGTCATCCTCAGTCCGGCATTGAGAAATGCGGTCTCACTGACTCTAGTATCGACCTCTTCAAAATTGAACTCTATTACATCGGTGAATATGGATAGATCGGGCTTGAATGAAATTTTTGTCCCAGTGTCTTCGCACTTCCCAATCTTCTTTAGTTGCTCAACTGGAACTCCCGCCTCATATCTCTGAAAGTATATATTGCCATCTCTATGGATTGTCATTTCCATCCACTCAGACACAGCATTGACTGCAGAGACTCCGACTCCATGGAGTCCTCCGGAGACCTTGTAAGAGCTGTTATCGAATTTTCCGCCCGCATGAAGTTTAGTCATGATTACCTCTGCAGCTGATATCCCATACTCTTCATGAATGCCAACAGGAATTCCCCTGCCAAAGTCTCTTACAGAAAGCGATCCTCCCTTGTGCAGTGTAATTTCTATGGAATCAGTGTGGCCAGCTAGATGCTCGTCCACTGAGTTGTCAACAACTTCCCAAATGCAGTGATGGAGAGCTGAACCATCATGTGGGTCTCCAAGATACATTCCTGGTCTTTTCCTCACTGCTTCTAGCCCTTCAAGCACTTGTATGCTATCAGCATCATAGTCATTTGCCACAATAATCAACCCGATTTCTTGAGGGTTCCTACGGAACCCTCAATCATAATGCTATAATCTAGTGGTAGGGGGTTATTCAACCCTGCGAATATATCGGTAAAAATCATTCATTTTCACTACTTTATTCTCCCCGAGAAAAAAGTCAATATACCATTCTTCTAGATACCCCTAATTCTATGATAGTGTACTATTCAAAATCCCAAGACGAGGCTTATGAAACATACTGGAGAATGGTTTTTCTATCCATAATAAATCACGTATCGGGATCAAATTTGCCAAATCCATCCTTCGATGAGGAGAGTAAATTATGGGTTACTACTATTCCCAGTTGACACGACACGATTAAACAGAATCCTAGGTTCGAAGAACTGAATGGAACTGCCACTGGTGTGTGTCGTATTGACTGGGTGCACGGTCGATGAGATGCTCAAGGACGCCTCTTTAGCTACTGCAGCTGGAGCTGATCTAGTGGAGGTGAGGCTCGATAAGCTTTGGACAAGAGAAGTAGAGATGGAGGAGTCAGAGGAAGACGGTGATTCAAAAAAATCTCCTAGGAGGGAAATAGAGTATCAGGTCCAACCCCTCGATTCCGTGGATTTAAAATCAGCACTTTCGTCATTCAAGCAAGGAATAGAATTGCCCGTGATACTTACGTGCAGGCCAGAGAGACAGGGAGGTTACTACCCAGGTGACGAGTCTAGTAGAATCGAGGTTCTGAGGACAGCAATTGAGAGTGAGGTAAGCTGGGTCGATCTGGAAGTAGACATTGCAGCATCAGATAGGAAATCATTGATGGAGAAGGCGTCGGGGAAAACCAAGATAATAGCCTCACACCACTCTGAGGAGAATCCCCCTCCCGCAAGTGAGATAGTGGCAGAAGTAGAAGATTACTCCAGTCATGGAGACATGGTAAAGATGTGCTATCCAATTTCAGGATTTGAAGGGGCACTGAGGGTATTTGAAGCCGCATGGGAATTGAGGGGCTCAGAGATTGAGATGTCTATGATGGGTGTTGGTTCGGGAGGCGATTGGTCCAGAATTCATGCTCCTCTGCTAAACCAGAAGATGGTATACTCGACAATGCAAGTGGGTTGGCACCTATCTCATTCGGGAAAGATAAACGTATCAGATCTGACAACGGCATGGAAACTACTAGGTTATTCATCGTAATCTCGTTTGTCACTCTGCTCCTTATCTAGATAGGGGACCTCGCGACTTACTTCTACGTCAGACCCTTCCTTGCCGTTCGACATATACCTGGAATGAATTATCATAGGCACAATAATACAAGCTAGAGGAAGTGAACCCACCAATAGCGTGGCAGTGAATTTAGGAATATTCAAGCGATCTTCAACATCTATTAGAACCTCTACATCAACATCCCCTCCAGCAGCATCGGTATTTGTGTGCCGCCGATTATTCCATCCATCAATGACCAGGTAGTACGGTATGTCACCCCCTCCGAAGAAACCAGACCCGCTAGAGTCAATAGCAACCGAGAACTCTTGGTACGTAACTCCCTCATATGCATGAACATCTCTGAAGGGGAGCCAGTCATCCATGTCCCTCCACTCGACCGGAAGCATGTCAAAGGCGTCGAAGAAACCAACTTCATCCCTAAGTTCGTAGTCAAGCTTGTATCTATCCCAATTCGGTTCAGTCATCAAGTAGATGTCAGAATTAGGATCTAGTGGAGGGTCATCCTGATTACTCGAAATACTAATGCAGAATGTGTACATATGCCCAGGTACTAGCTTCATGCCAATGGCAGTTGCTGAATCGTTGTCCACAGTGAAGTCAGTGAATACATCAGACACCAGATTAAATCTTGGCTCTTCTACAGAATCCCACCAGCTGTCTTCAACAGGCTCTAATGATATCATGTCCCGTGTAGTTGGGTCATTCACTGCAGGTACATCACAGGAACCCGAGCTCTGTGCGGATGCAGAAGAAGAAAATATCAATAGTGCAACAAGGAAAAAATTAGGCGCAAGCAAGAAGAAGCTAGTCACAATGGACAAAGGCCTCAATCCGCCCTGCATATCGATTCAACGCCTCCTAGTTCTAATTGGACGTACATAACCAGAATCTGTGTCCCTGCGTTCATCTTCCGAAAGATACTTTGGCTGAGGGGGAGGTTTGTGTTGATCCATCCCCGGGAGTCCTCCATCCGCTTCAACTTCATCGACATCATATGTCTCCATCATATCCTCAGCTTCAAGCTCCTCTTCATCTTTCTGCCTCATTATTATCCAACCTAGGAGTAGTACTAGTCCAACGAGTGCCAGAAGGCCACCGCTCTCCCTATTGGGGACTATGTCCTCCCATGTTAGGTCCGATAATGACTTGGGAACATACTCATCTTCTGTCGATAGTACAGTGATCACGTAGTCTCTTTCTGCACAAACATCCACAGCATCACAAACCTGCATAGTGATCCTAATTTCACCTTCCTCACTCCATGATTCAGGATTCCAGTCCCAGTCATTCTTGTAATTGCCATCTCCGTCGGAGTCCTTGCTTGCATCTAGATCCCATCTCACCACCAAGTCTCCAGACAGAGTCGTGTCCCTGTCGTTAGTGGAATCTCCATCCCCATCCGTGTCAATCGACGTATCAGAATCCATCCATGCCACAAGGCCGTCTTCTAAGTCCTGATCAAAAACACTGTAATTCAAGTAAACTGGATCTCCCATGTTGACGTAATCAGAAGAAATTGGTCTATCTGTCATGATCACAGGAGATTTCGAAACAATTACCTGTATAGAAGTGGTGTTCGTCTCTCCCCCTTCAAATCCATCCACTACGGTGAGAGTCACTGTATATGTGCCGGGAATCGAATATTGATGCCAAACAACTCCTCCCTCGACTGCCGGGCTCGCATCTCCGAAGTCCCAAATCCATCTAGTAATTCCATTCCATTCTGGATCTTCAATGTCCATTGAAGATTTTCCATTGAAAGCGGGATCGGAATCATAGCTACCTGATCCATCAAACTTGATGAGACTCATCGGTGAAACAAAGGCCCCTCCCCCTTCAACCCAAGGGACTTGCCAGATAACTTGCTCAACGTCCGTCGGCTCCCTATCCAATATTGTCCCATTCACATTCGGACAAGAGAAATCAATCATCGGGACTGGTAGTGGATTTTCTATTCTCAAACTAAAGGATTTCTCAGCCGAAGAAAGGCCAAGTACATCGACGACTCTTAGTGAAACCGTGTATAGTCCGGGCTCCATGAAAGTGTGACTTACAGATGTAGTATTCTCGATTATGCCAGAAAGATCCGATATGGTCCAAATGGTGGAAAGTTGGGTCGAGTCTCCATCAGGATCGAAAGAGTAACTAGTGAATGTATATGTCGTATCTACTGTCCCATCCATTGGCCTGGAGAAGACCGCAACCGGCCTCTGGTTGATCACATTAACTTGGATGGTGGCAGATGTGGAGTTTCCATCATCATCAGTGACCGTCAGGCCTATATTCTTCAGTCCCGGAGTCAGCCATCCGACTACGGGATTAGCCAAATCGGATGATAGTTGGGAGAAATCTGAGGTCATTGCCATACCGCTACCGTCAAGATTCACCCCTTCTTCAAATGACCAATCATAGCTAACTATCATTCCATCACTGTCTGTGAATAATGTCGGAAGAGTGAGTGGGGTCAGAGTGTATGTCTGAAGCTGACTATCAAAAATCTGCTGAGGAACTCTGTTTAGGACCCTGATGAAGATTGTATGCTCGACATCATGAATCCCATCGCTAACCAGGAGAGAAAGAGTGTAGATTATGCCGTCTGCACTTCCATCGACCCATGAATGACTAGATTCGTATAATCCGATCCCCGATTCTATCTCCCCATCTCCCCAGTTCCACTCAAAATAGAGCTCCTCAAGGGGGAGATTATCTGTAGTTCCGAGGGCAGAAAACATCACCTGTTGATTTGTCATCAGGATCAACTCTTCGGAAACCACTACCCCTTCTACAGAAATCTCTGGGATCGGATCACTAGTATCCTGAACATCCACAGTCCATGTCTGTGATTCGGAGTAGAAGCCCCCCTGATCCATAACAGTCAGGACCACCGGGTATGTACCAGCCTCCAAAAACCGATGCACTGGATTTTTCAGTGTAGATGAAATATTATCCCCCAAGTCCCAGAAATATGCAATAGGGGTTTCATTGTTAGAGAATGACCCGTTCTCCATTCCAAAGCCCCATTCATCATAACCAGATCCGAACATATTCACTGGGAGCCAAGTCTGAGTAGAATTTACGGAAACAGAGATCGACGCAACAGGCTCCATGTTAGCTAGTTGAATTGGCAATGAGAAAGCCTGATCCACCAAAGTCGATGTCACGTCCCTGACCTCTGCCCCAAAGGTCCACTCAGAGGTATATGGCGGAGTGAACCATATGCTCTTCTCCGTCGCAATACTATTTCCCGCTGTCACCGTGAATACTTTAGTATCCACGAGTGTATTATTTGAGAATGCATCCACAGTCACTTCGAGTATTTCGAAAAATGAATTAGAAACAACATCTAGGTCCATCTGAACACTATCGGACAGGCCATCTCCATCCCTGTCGAATCCGTCTATGGAATCTATCGATACTTCAGCAGGATCAGTTACTAGCATCGCCTGAACGGTGACAGTAGCAGTCGGATAGTCCCCACT
>Ga0066856_10000540_pt1 | contig 14128 bp, 14 predicted proteins | sample ETNtaG_5_FD_65605 | JGI IMG/M metagenome (GOLD analysis project Ga0066856, IMG submission 65605) | Marine microbial and viral communities from oxygen minimum zone, Eastern Pacific Ocean - ETNP201406SV205 | ecosystem: Environmental > Aquatic > Marine > Oceanic | place: Pacific Ocean: Eastern...
AAATTAGGAGGAGTGGGCATTATTCACCGCTTCATGCCAGTAGATGCACAAGCCCAAATGATAGAAAATATAAAGAACGAGGAGAGCTCGTTTGTAGTTGGGGCAGCAGTGGGGACCGATCATGATGCAATTATTCGAAGTAAGGCGTTAGTAGCTTCTGGAGTGGATCTTTTAGTATTAGATATCGCTCATGGGCATGCCGAGCATTCCATCAGCGCGCTTAAAGAGCTTAAAGATACGTTCCCTGAAACTGACGTAGTTGTTGGGAATGTCGCAACGGAAGCGGGTGCAGAAGATCTTTGTGAGGCTGGAGCGGATGCTATAAAGGTTGGGGTTGGACCCGGTGGCGTTTGCACAACGAGACTAGTTGCCGGAGTAGGTGTCCCTCAATTAACAGCTATTTTCTCTGCTAGTGATGTTCCAGTACCAGTTATAGCCGATGGGGGTATTAAGTCCTCTGGAGATATTGCAAAAGCGATTGCAGCTGGAGCTGATAGTGTGATGATCGGATCAATGTTTGCCGGCACAAAGGAAAGTCCTGGAGACGTTGAATCTTCACCAAGAGGGTTAGTTAAGCGGGTCAGAGGGATGGCAAGCTTTGAAGCTATTGAAGCTCGCGCTCATAGATTCGGTGAACCTGTGGATGATGAATACTTTGAACAAAGAGCACCTGAAGGCGTCGAGGGCGTTGTCCCTTATAAAGGAGAGGTTTCGAAGGTAATAGCTCAACTTGTTGCTGGGTTAAAAAGCGGAATGAGTTATAGTAATGCCCGAACAATTCCGGAATTTTGGGAAAAGGCAGAATTTATAAAGATTACTCCCACAGGTTTAAGAGAGAATCAGCCCCACGCCACATTCGAGTCTTAATTAAAAATTCAGCAAAACAATGCCCTGGAATTGAGGCCAATGACTTCTCTAAATAGTAAAAAGTTAGGTTTAGAATACGCATTGGAAGTAGCCTCCTCAAAAAACGGGAGGCGCTTTCATAGGTTTGTTTGGCTTTTTTTAACTCACTTATTTGGACGTTTCTACTGCAAAGTCGAAGGCATAGACAGGGAATACCTAGAGACTCCTGGACCACTCATTGTTGCTCCAGTCCATCGTTCAAATCTTGATGCCCCATTGCTTGTAACGTTAACGCAAAGAAGGCTGAATTTTTTAGGAAAAGAGTCACTGTTCTCACCAAAACCATTGGCATGGTTTATTTCTGCTCTTGGTGGCATCCCTATTTCTCGAGGTGTTGGTGACCGCGAAGCTTTAAAAGCGGCTCAGACACTTCTGGAAAGAGAAGAGTCCATTGTTGTTTTTCCCGAAGGAACACGACAAACAGGCACGAAAGTTGGCGAAGTTTACGATGGAGCAGCTTTTTTAGCAGCTCGAACAGGTGCAAAAGTTGTCCCAGTGGGAATCGCAGGAACAGAGTATGCATTCCCTTCAGGCTCTAAGTTTCCGAAACGAGCACGAGTGTGTTATGTGGTGGGAAAGCCGATGGAGCTATCGAACCCTGACGGTGGACGAATTTCAGCTCCGCAACGGAAAGATTTTTCTGAGGAACTAGCTGTGCGTTTGCAAGAGGTCTTTGACGCAGCACTTGTTCGAAATAACAGTTGAACCTTAAGCCGTATACCCTCCATCAATATTTAGAATTTGGCCACTGATATAGTTCGCTCGTTCGGAAGCTAAGAAACACACGGCTTCTGCTATATCGCTAGCTTTCCCAAATCGATTTAACGGAATATTTCTTGTGGCGATGTCTAGATCCTTCTGGCTGTACTCGCCTCTGGCGATAAGTTCTTCAGCCATACCGTCTGAAAGCATTCCGGGCCCAACAGCATTTGCTCTCACCCCATACTTCCCTTCTTCGGCTGCAAGACCACGAATGAGCATTTCAACTGCCGCCTTTGGGCTCGCTGACAATCCATCGCGAATTGGATATCTGTCAGTTGCAGCAGTAGTAACAGCTACGATGCTTCCCTTACTAACACGAATAAATGGAAGAACCGCTTGAACAGTATTGAAAAATCCATTTATTTCTAGTTCCACATGCTCTTTAAATAATGCAGGGGATATTTTTGACAAGTGTGTCTGAGGTACTTGAGGGCCTACCGTATGGACAAGAGTATGAATTCCGCCATTTCCCTCAAGGGATTCAACAAAGGAAGAAATTTCATCTACGTTCCGTAAATCTAGTTGTGTAGAAAATGGGACTTCACCGAATGAGCTAAGGGTCGCTTCAAGCTCTCTTGAAGCCTCTTCATTTTGAAAATAGGTAAACGCTACTTTACTTCCTTGTTCCGCAAGAAGACGACAGATGGCCGAGCCGATCCCCCCTGTTCCACCAGTAACTAGCGCATACCCTTGTAAGTCTTGAAAATCCACCAGTACCCCTTATGGTCAATGAACCTATATGTAGATTGGCACAGGATCGCCCCTAGTGGAATTTATGAACATAGTTCGTCAAAAAGAGTTATCGCCGATTCATGCCAAAAATAGAAAATTTCTGAATCAATAGATGAAATTTTGAATTCGATGTCCAAAAGTGAAAGAAATCCTCTAACGTTGCGAGTGTGAAGGCCCTCGTATTTGAACGCAAAGAGTTAAGGTATGCAGCAGCGACGATAGGGTCACGTGTCTCTCCTGGTATCGGATCACAAGTAGGTCCTCTACGCCTTAAAGATATTGACCCCCCTGAAATAGTTGGTGATGGATGGGTTAGGGTTTTTCCTCTACTGTCGGGGATCTGCGGTAGCGATCTCGCAACAGTTGATGGTAAATCTAGTCGTTATTTTGAACCCCTCGTTTCATTCCCATTCGTCCCAGGACATGAAGTTGTCGGGGAGCTCGAAGATGGCACGAGAGTAGCGCTCGAACCCGTTTTAGGACCGGAAAGTAGAGGCGAGGGACCAGCATTTGATGGCGCTTCACCTGGGGATGGCGATGATTACGGATATCTGCTTAGCGGGCCCATAGGAGATGGAATACAAATCGGGTATTGTGCAGGCACTGGTGGGGGATGGAGTACGGAGTTAATTGCACATAAATCACAAATCCATGAAGTTCCTGAAGATATTCCAGATGAAGGAGCAGTAATTCTTGAGCCAGCTGCAGGCGGTGTTCACACAGCGCTAAAAGCTCAGATCCAACCTGGAGATGTTGTCGCTGTACAAGGGTCTGGCACTATGGGGCTATGTAGTATCGCCGCAATTCGACAGTTCACTGAAGCAGAAACCGTAATAGCTGCAGCAAAATATCCTCTTCAGCGTTCACTAGCAGAAGAGTTCGGTGCAGATATCGTCGTAGAACCATCAGAGTTGAAACGTGCTGTTCGACAAGTAACCGGCTGCAGAATGATCGGAAATTCGCTATCTGGTGGCAGTAACGTCACAATCGATGCGGTAGGAAGTGCATCCTCCATAGAAACGTCATTAGAGATAACCAGACCTAGGGGACGTCTTGTAATGCTTGGTATGCCTGGGGTTACCAAGGTTGATTTAACTCCTTTGTGGCATCGCGAAATAGAAATGGTTGGCTCTTACACCTACGGAACTGAAACTCTTCCAGATGGATCAGTAACGAATAGTTATGCCTTAGCTTTCGAACTAGTTAGAGAAATGCGATTAGATAAACTTGTAACAGATTTATATCCACTTGATAGGTATAAACAAGCTATTCGTCATGCTGCCGAAGCCGGCTCTTTGGGGGCTATTAAAGTTGCGTTTGATCTTCGCGGGGAAAAACGCTAAATCTTAACTATGTCGATTCAGGTTTCGGGGGTCGATAGAAAAGGCTCAACAGGCTCAGTGCTGCTGCTACTCCCCCGCCTGCTGAAATAACTAGGCCCACATATCCGTCGAGATCGTCGGCTAATCCAATTCCATGATCGATCGACCATTCGCCAGGTCCAAGCATTGCGACTGTTACAGCGCCAATAGCTAAAACAAAGACATACTCCCATCCCTCATTAAGCACCATGAACCCATTTTTACTATGGACTGTCCAATACGCCACCGACATCAGACCGACAAAGCCAAGGGCAGCGAAAGAAGTAAGAAATCCGGCTGCTAAAAAAAGACCTGATCCTATTTCACCACATGCCGCAAAGTAAGCATGGACTTTCCCAGGACGCATGCCCATACTGTCAAACCAACGACCGGTTCCTTCAATCTTTCCTCCTTTGAAAAACTTGTTGTACCCATGTGCAGCAAGGGTAAGTCCCAAGGAGACTCGAAGGATGGTTAAGGCTAGATCTATTTCCATAATCGTTCAGTACTTTCTAGTCAGCGAGTTATATCTAAAAGATTGCCATATTTCATTCATAAATGCTTGTTCTAGCGGAACAAGGAATAATCAATTATCCAGATCATAAAATTTCGACGTAGTAGACGGTAGATGATCTCTGAATCAGGCACAACACTTAAGTTCTCCCTCTACGATAGAACTTGTGTTCGTTACAACTTTATTTATCCTCGCAGCTATTGCTATGGGCTACGCAATTTTACGAATTGGGATAAGCGTCTTACGAATTCTGTCGACTCCTTTGCCGGAACCACCTCCTGCAGGTGAACTTCGAAAAGTCAAGCTCAATTATCTATGTTCTTTGTGCGGGAGTGAGGTCAGGATGACCGTAGCTACTGCTGAAGAGCCAGATGCTCCTCGACATTGTATGGCTGAAATGGATCTTATTTCTGAAGAATAAGTTGATGGTCAAGACGATTTAATCGTGATCAAAATGAGGATGTTGTGGACTATGTTAAAAATGTTAAAGATGTTTGACATGGGGAAATAGTAAGTTATCCACAGGGTGTGAGTAAAAATGGGGATAATTACATTAATGTAACTTAGATATTTACTTCGAATTCAGGTCTAGTCAGTGAAGCTGGGTAGCAGTGATAATTCCTGCGAGCACCATTCCGAGGCCTCCCAATAGATACCAGTTACTTGTTCCTCCTGGGAGAAGGTCAACATAGTTGACAATAATCATTGCCGTCCCCAAACCAAGTAAAGAAAACATTGTCGGGGCTACCCAACGCGAACTAATTTTCTTTGAAGGAATATACCCCATCGAAGTGGTCCCACTTGGGGGGAGATTCGAGGGCCGCGTTCCTTTTTCCGTAATACGACTATTACTTTTTCTATCTTTCGGAGGTTTTCCCATGGTCTAATAATAGAAGACAAGGGACAGAAATGTTATTTCCCGTAATATTTCCTTAGAGATCCACTACCCTCGCAATAATGACCTCTGAAGTTCTGGTAATCGATAATTACGACTCGTTTGTTTATATCCTTGTCCAATATCTCGGAGAGTTAGGTGTGGAGCCGCTCGTATATCGTCATGATCAAGTCTCTCTAGAAGAAGCAATTGATCTTAACCCTGAACGAATCTTAATCAGCCCTGGCCCTGGTACTCCCGATGACGCAGGTATTTCAAATTCTCTAATTTCTCATTTCAAGGATATATGTCCAATTCTTGGAGTCTGCTTAGGCTTGCAATGCATTGGGCAAGTTTTCGGTGGGAAAGTAATTCGATCTCCACAAGTAATGCATGGAAAGATCTCTGAAATTAACCATGACGGTAAAGGAATTTTTGACGGATTACCAAACCCATTCAACGCCACCCGATATCACTCCTTGATCGTAGAAGATAGTTCTCTTCCAGATGGACTTGAAATTTCAGCAAAATCTAATGATGGGCTCATTATGGGACTTCGCCACATGAGGTATCCGATAGAGGGAGTCCAATTTCATCCGGAATCTATTCTCACTGAGAATGGCCTAGCTCTAATCAAAAATTTTTTAGAGCTGTAGAAGACCTCTATCCTCCGTCAGGTGTAGGTGTAGGTTCAGGTTCCGGCTCAGGAGTAGGTTCAGGTTCCGGCTCAGGAGTAGGTTCCGGCTCAGGAGTAGGTTCAGGTTCCGGCTCAGGAGTAGGTTCAGCTTCGCTGGCAACACCGACACAAATCGATACTGTACTTTCTGGGGCTACTAGTGTTCCTGCTGCGGGGGTCTGAGTGACTACCCTTCCTATACTCGGCGACCCAGGATCAACTTCGCAATCAGTTGGAGGATCAACAAATAAGTTCCTGTTACCTATAAGGAGCGCTGCTGCTTCATCCTCTAGCCCAATAACAGATGGAACCTCAACTGTTGAAGGCCCAACAGACACTTGGACCGTGACAACGTCTTCAAGGCTATGGTCAGTTCCTCCCTCAGGGGAAATCGAGAGGATTATGTCAACTTCATCATCAGGATTTTCTATTTCGACTTCTTCAATAATGACAGTCCAGCCTCTGCCAACTAGTTGTTCTTCGATCACTGAGCGATTTCTTCCTAGAAGATTATTTGGGATAAGGTCGCTTACTCGACCGTCAGAGACTCTGATTACTACTACGTTATTTGGCTCCAATGGCGAGCCTGCTTCGGGTTCTTGTTCAGCGACGACACCAACATCATAATCATTGGTTTTAATTGTGTAGATTTCAATATTTTGAAAGCCTTTATTCCGCAACTCGATTAATGCTTCTTCCTGTGTTAGGCCCACTGCGACTGGAACTTGCTTTGCTTCAGGGCCGACACTGACAACTAGATCCACAGCTTCACCAGGTTGTATTTCAACTCCAGGCTCAGGGTCTTGACTAAGAACCCTGTCGGAAGGTATATCTGTTCTAATTTCAGTTGTTAATCGCCCTACTTCCAATCCTCTAGCTTGTAGAAGTGAAACTGCTTGATCTCGCCCAAGGTCAACCACGAAGGGAACAACGACTGCGTCTGATGCGACTGGGACCGGTGTCCCTGTTTGAACTGGATTCGTATCCGATTCAGATGAATCTCCAATAGCGTTTACTAAGAGAATGATGAGCGCCACAAGCGCTACAAGAAGTCCGACTGTAAGTAATCCCCATAGCCAAATCCGTCTATCATTCCGCTCATATGGGTCAAAATACTGCGGTGGGTATGGGGGCCCTGGATAGTTTGGATCGGTCATCCCTTGAGTTGCTTGAACTGGATTAACTCGTGTGGCCGCATCTTCCATTGGATCAATGGCTGATGTGGCTTCAGTGATTTCTGAAAGACCTTCGGGCCCTAAGGAATGCCAGCCAGAGAGAAATTTTTCGAGATCTGATTGGAGTTCTTCTGCACGACTATATCTTTGATCCGGCTCTTTGTTTAATAGCTTTGCAGTTATTGCCTGAAGGGCTTCCGCAACACCTGGGCGCCTTGAGGAAATAAGTTCCGGCTGTTCTTGTACATGCTTGTATGCGATTGAAACTGGGCTATCTCCACTAAAGGGTGGAGATCCGGTAAGCATTTCGTACATAACAATTCCAAGTGAGTACAAATCGCTTCGACCATCTAAAGGTTTTCCTTGTGCTTGTTCCGGAGAAAAATATGTCGCCGTTCCCATCACAGCTCCTGTTTGGGTAAGGTCAGTTTGACCATTCCCGGAAATAGCAGTCGCTATGCCGAAATCAGCGACCTTTATTTGACCTGAATCCGAAACGATAACATTTCCAGATTTCATATCACGGTGCACCACGTCGTTCTTATGGGCAAAACCAAGAGCTGATGCAATCTCTTTCGCTATTTCTGCTGCTTGCACAGCTGGAAGAGGTCCCTCTGTTCTAATAACTTCAGAAAGGCTTCTTCCTTCAACATATTCCATCACTATGTAATATGTTTTTCCTTCTCTTCCCCAGTCATATACTCCAACAATATTTGGGTGGCTTAAATTTGCGGCAGCTTGAGCTTCTCGTCGAAATCGCTCAACAAAAGCAGGGTCAGTAGCGAATTCAGGAAATAAAACCTTTACAGCGACAGGCCGACCCAGAAGCTGATCCTGCGCAAGAAAAACTTCAGCCATACCTCCGCGAGCGAGTCGCCGTTGAAGTTCATATCTTCCGCCTAAAATTATTGGCCCTTGTTCGGACATAGGGACAAAGTTTAATAGCCAACAAGGGTCAGATAGGTTCACCCTAAGAAGTCAGTAACATAAAAGTCATCTTTGGGGCCCTCTTTGAGTTAAAACTACTCTAGAAAACCTTGAATTTTTAAGGCTTCCAAAAGAACTTCTTTAGCTATTGGGGCTGCATCAGTACCTCCGGTTAATTGCCCCTGCCCAGGTACTGACTCAACAATTACAGCTATAGCTAATGTCAATTCACGATCTTTAGGACCGGCATACCCAACGATCCAGCCGTGGGTGTCATCAGGACGATCTGCATCAACTTGAGCGGTCCCTGTTTTTCCACCAACAACTACTCCGGGTATCGCCAAATTTGTTGCTGTTCCCGAAGCCGCGGTCATCTCCATAGCTAATTGCAAACTGAGCGCATCTTGACGTGAAAGGACACTTTGCCAAATTAATGGTTTATAGACCTCAATGAGTTCGCCATTCTGATCAGTGAATGAATCCATCAGGTGAGGTTTCATCAAAATTCCATCATTAGCGATAGTTGCCGCAACAAGAGCCATCTGCAGAGGTGTTGCTTTAACATTAAATTGCCCAATTCCAGATTGAGCAAGGGCCGGTGTGTTCTCAAGGATGGGAATTGGAGGTTCAGCATCTGTTTCACCTACTTGGTTTCCGAAATCGTCTGGAAAAACAGATTCCGCTGGAGAAGGAAGATCTATCGGCGGAATCTCATTAAAGCCAAATTTTTCAGAAGTTTCGATTAGAGACTCAGCTCCAACAATTTCTGCAGCCAATTCAGCAAACGTGGTATTACAAGAAACACGTAAACCCTCAAGAATGTCTCCGCCGCATGTCGAACCTGCATAGTTCTGGAGAGGAAATGTAGTAAGAGGCGGCGTGTATGTCGCTCTAATATCAAATTCTGGCTCCGTTAGAGTGGCAGATGTTGAAGTCAGCGCAGCTGACGCAGTCACAAGCTTAAACGTTGAACCCGGGAAGAAAATTTCTCTATACATTTTAGGTAGACGCGGATCTTCTCCTCTGGGAAGGGATGAATATTCTTCCCAAGCTTTCTCTCCGGCTTGTAAGTCTGAAGATCCAAAAATACTTGGGTCATAGGATGGATAACTCCAAAACGCGAGAATGGCTCCAGTTCTTGGATCAACTACGACAACAGAGCCGTTTCGTTCACCCAGAGCTTCTTTCGCTGTTTCTTGCAGAGAATGATTAATCGTTATGGTGAGGTCGGCTGAGGTGTCGGTAACAGTAAAGATGTCCTTCAAGCTGTTAAATTGTTGCGTTTCCTTTTGTCCTGCAAGTTGGTCATTGTAATAGCGCTCTAACCCATCAGCCCCATATTGAAACGAGAAGAAGCCAGTTGAATGGGCATATAAGTCTCCATATGGGTAAGTGCGTTCATATTCGAGCTGCCCTTCGACCTTAAAGGACTCCGCAATTATCTCTCCGTCTATTGTGATAATTTCTCCTCGTTCTCGATTAAAATCACGGACTACGGATCTCATATTGCTTGGATTTTCTTGAAGTTCTTTCTGTTGGAAGATCTGTATTCTATTTAATTGCACAAAAAGAGCCACAAAACAAAGAATGAGCGCTATTCCTAAAATTCTTATGTTCCGGTTCATCTGGCCCCCATTCTCGTTGGGTTCTCATCTGTTTCGCCTCTACGAGCCTCATCAGAAATTCTGAGAAGAAGCGCTAGAAGGACCCAGTTCGCTAGCAGAGAGCTTCCCCCATAACTTACGAATGGAAGAGTGACCCCAGTAAGTGGAAGGAGGCGGACGACACCAGCGATAATGATAAACGCCTGGAAACCTAGCAAGGTTGTTAGTCCAGCAGATAAGAGTTTTTCAAATGGCCGTGAAGATGTTAAAGCAATCTTTAATCCAGAACCCACTAAAAGTAGAAAAAGAGTTAAAACCGCAGTCGTCCCTACGAGCCCTAGTTCTTCTCCAATAGCTGCGAGTATGAAGTCTGTTTCAACCGCAGGAATATTCTCAGGAGTGCCTACACCTAGTCCGGTACCTGTGAATCCTCCCTCTGCAAGAGCAAATGAACTCTGGACTATTTGATATCCGTCCCCAGTTGGGTCATCAAAGGGCCTTAGCCATATGTCGACTCGTTCTTGGACGTGGGAGAATTGACTCCAAGCTAGGAGCGCACCTCCAGAAAAAAGAGCTCCGCTCATTATCAAATACGATATTTTTCCAGTTGAGATCCAAAGCAAAGCTACAAACAGTGTGAAGAAAAGAAGGGAAGACCCAAGGTCTTTTTCTGCAACCATAACGATGAGAGAAACCCCCCAAGCAAGAAGTATCGGCCCAAGATGCCGAAGTTCTGGAATAGCGACGCCAAAACGGCTGACACCTGTTGTTGATAGAACATCGCGCTTTTCTACAATGTACGCAGAAAAGAAAATAGCTAGAACAATTTTTGCAAATTCTCCTGGTTGAAAGTTGATTGAACCTATTGACACCCATATTTTTGCACCATTGATTTCGCGGCCGAACCCTGGAATTAACGGCATTATGAGAAATACGATACCGATAGTCATCAATACGTACCGGTATTGCTCTAACCGCCGAACTTGTGGGATCAGGACAAGAGTGGCAACAAATGCTGCAACACCAATGAGTGTCCATGTCGCCTGTAACCCCGCTAAGTCTTTATCCAGACGAGCAATGACGAAATATCCAATACCGTTCAGAAGGCCTGCTAGTGGCAATAAAGAAAAATCTGCTCGAGGGGCAAACTTTCTTACCGCAAGATGAGCTAGAAGAAGAAGTAAAAGGATTCCTATTAAAAATGGAACGATATTTGCGGGTATCGAAGATGATCTCCCCAAACTGGCTAGGACATATCCAGCTACAACAAGAACGGCAACAAAAAGGAGAAGAAAGAATTCGATGTTACGATTTCGGGATTTCATATCTGTGAATATCAATCAGTTTTCATTTTGTTTCTCAGTTATCTCTTCTTGCAGCGCATCTATATATTTAGATGCTTCTTGAAGAGTTTCAAACTGAGGTTTTTGTTTGATTTCTTCAACAGTTCTTTCATCAAGGTCACGTCCAAGTATTGGTCGTCGCTCTTCAATCGTTGGGTCAAACCATAAAATGCTGCTTGTTCTTCCTTGATAGATCAGTATTTGTGAATTCTCTATGGATGTATCACCAACTTGTTCGAAACTAACGAAGTAATTGTCTCGAGCATAGCGTCCGATAAATACACCAATAATCAAAAGCATTACTAGCGCTGTGACTATAAGTTTTCTGATATTTTCAGGAGTTGTTTCCCATTCAGTTGCCCCTTCAGGTCTATTTCCAAGACTGCGTGACGTAGTTGAAAAGGAAAAGGATGAGGTTTGGTGTGGTTTAGGTATTGAAATAGGAGAAGCGGTCGAAGGTGTAGTGGACTCCTCACCTTCTTTCACATCGACAATCACAACTGTTGTGTTGTCATTTCCTCCATTGGAGTTAGCTAAGCGAACAAGCTGCTCAGCAGCTTCTTGTGGACTATCGACCTTCTCGAGAATGTGTCGAATTTCTGATGCAGATACTTCATTGCTTAGACCATCCGTACATAGAAGGAAACGGTCGTCTTTATGTATCGAAATCTCCCAGCAATCTACACTCGCTTCTACGTCAATTCCTAGCGCACGGGTGATGATATTCCGGTGAGGATGACTTTCTGCTTCTTTTTCTGTAATTTTTCCTTCGCGCCTCATCTCCTCAACAAGACTATGATCTTCAGTTATTTGGGAAAATTTACCTTGAGATAGAAGATAAATCCGTGAGTCACCAATATTAGCTACCGCAAGTGTTTCAGCATTTCCTGTAGATGGTTCAACCAAAGTTATTCCGCAAAGGGTTGTACCCATCCCTTCTAATTCAGAATTTGTTTCTGCTTTTGCACGCACCGCACTATTTGCTTCGATAACTTGATCTCGAAATGATTGAACTGTTGAGTATGTTTGCTTCTCAAAGAGTTTTTTTGCAGCGATTTCAGATGCTGCTTCTCCACCACGATGCCCCCCCATGCCATCTGCGACAATAAAGAGGGAATCACTAACGGCGAGAAAATCTTGATTCATCTTCCGGATTTTTCCGACATCTGTTACGAACCCCAAATCAAAAGATGATGAAGACGTCTTTAAATCTGCAATGATGCGGTCGTCACTCATTTAGCCTCAAGTACTGTGTTACCAATTTGAATACGGTCACGTTGTTCCAATAAATAAGGTTTCTCTATCTTTTCCCCATTGACGAATGTCCCGTTTGTCGATGCTAAATCCTCAAGATACAGAGTGTTCTCTTCTAGGAAAATCCGTGCATGTCTGTGAGACGTAAAGGAGTCACTAATTGTAATTTCACATTCTTCATCACGACCCAGAAACATTTCTTCTTCAAGGGGGTATTCAGTCCCCTGTGTATCTTTAGGTTCGATCGTTAATAAATACGTTGTGGCTGTTTGAGCTTCCTCATTCTTATCCTTTTTTGAGGAACGGATGGGTTTTTTAGGCTTCCGTAGCTGGAGTAGTGACATAATAACGACCCAGATAAAGAAGACGTACAGAAGCGCTAAGAAGAGAAACTTTAAAAGCTCTAAAAATTGTTCAGACATTATCCGTCTCTATCTCACTTATTTTTACAAACCCTTTTATAGGGAATTGGTATTTTATTTTCCTTGCCATTTGGGGTTACGTTTTTCTTTGTAGGCTTTGCGACCTTCTTTAGCATCTTCAGTTTGACTAGCGACGATTCGCATCGTTTCACCAAATCTTACTGCCTCTACCCAACCCATGTCTTTCGTTCTGGTAGCGACTTCTTTTGTTACTCGTGATGCGATAGGTGCGGATCGACAGAGTCGCTGGGCGAGCTCATTAGCTTTTTCTAGTAATTGTTCATGGGGGTAGATTTCCCAGACAAGTCCTATTTCTTTTGCTCTGTCTGCTGTGATTGTTTCACCTAGTAGTAATAGTTCCATCGCATGGGACCAATTAAGTTTGTTCGGAAGGCGTATGGCCCCAACAATTGTTGGGATTCCAATGCGGACTTCTGGATATGCGAATGAGGCACGGTCGCTAGCTACGACAAAATCACAAAATGTTACTGCAGTTAAGCCATATCCGATACAAGGCCCATTGACAGCTGCGATGACAGGTTTAAATATCTCCATCCCGCTTTCGAAGCTATTTATCGTGGGTTTTTCCCAAAAGGTTCCTGGGAAAGTGCCGGCGCTTCCTTTCATGTCTTTCAGGTCAGCTCCTGCGCAAAACGTGTCGCCAGACCCTGTGAGAATAGCAACCCAAGCAGTTTCGTCTTCTAAGAATTTCTTCCACGCAGCGTTAAGCCCTTCGCGCATAGTCCCATTTATTGTATTGAGATTATCTGGTCGGTTATAGCTAATTGTGACCACATTGCCTTGTTGTTCATATGTAACTGGAGGGCTCATCATGATTAGCTAGCTTCGAATCTGATTCTGTATGAACCAAATTCAATCTGGTCGTGGTCCTTTAGTACATGTTGAGAAATTCGGTGCCCATTTACCAAAGTCCCATTCGTCGATCCAAGGTCAGACAGCAGGTAGCCAGTCTCTCTTAAAAGAACCTCTGCCTGGTTTCTGCTGATACTTGGGTCATCAATGCAAACCGTTGAATCCTGAAGACGTCCAATAGTGATAACACGATTTCCGATTAGTATTCGTTTGCCATCAGGCAACACAAGAGCGCCAGGTGGGCACCCATTTTCATCTTGTTTTAACCGAGCATCGATCTGAAGCGTTCCTGTTCGTGAATCCTCTTCCTTTTTTATGCTGACGTTAATAGAACCAAGAAAAATATAACCTTCTTGATAACAATAATCCCGAATGGTTTCTTCTAGTTCTTGTTCTAAAGGCTGTTTCGCTTCAATGAAATTTGAGTAATCACTTTCGGAAATGACGACATCAAAGTCATTCGGTGCAAGATAATCACCGTGAACGCCTATGCTCCGATTCAGCTCGATTTCTCTAACAATTTTTCGACTTATTTCAATAGGCTTAAGCTCACTGCTGAAAAATTTAGCAAATGTTCCTTCAACAAGCTTTTCGAGTTTATTTTCTACCTTCTTGATTACCACAAACTCACTTTAGTCCTCCATGGAGGTTATTCTCCAATGAGACTGCGTAAGGCCAGCTCGTCTATTGGTGGGAAATTAAATA
>Ga0066856_10000542_pt1 | contig 14109 bp, 16 predicted proteins | sample ETNtaG_5_FD_65605 | JGI IMG/M metagenome (GOLD analysis project Ga0066856, IMG submission 65605) | Marine microbial and viral communities from oxygen minimum zone, Eastern Pacific Ocean - ETNP201406SV205 | ecosystem: Environmental > Aquatic > Marine > Oceanic | place: Pacific Ocean: Eastern...
CTCCTTTTGGAGGAATTCTACTCTGCATAGGGTCAATAAGCCTGCTTTCAGAGAGGTGGGGAGATTATGATCAGAACGAGCAGTTGATTTCTTTTGTATTGGCTTCAGTGCTTGTGGCTCTACAGATTTATCTATCATTCAGAGGACTAGTAATAGGCATACAGGGGATTTCCTGGTCCAAATCTGGATTAAGGCAGGTGAGGCGTGGGCTACTGGAGGGACCAAGGGGGGCCGTGTCTCATTTTGAGAAATCATGGCATTCGGAGGACCAGTGGCTGACTGCGATGAGCCATGCGGCGCTAGCGTTGATTCACAGACACACGGGTGATGCTGAAAACGAGAAGTACCACGAGTTAGAGCTTGAGAAGCTCGGAGGGTGGGGCTCTGTTGATGAATCTTGGACTGGAGCCATTCGAGACGGTCTTTCGGAGCTTTGAGTTAGGGACTTTGATATTCTGGCACCTGCCCGCACAGTTCGATGGTCCGAATAACGAAGGTTCACACTGGTGGCGGAGATGGAGGAGAGACTTCTCTTGTAGATGGCTCGCGTGTAGGAAAGGAGCATCCTAGAGTGGCTATTTACGGCACAATTGATGAGGCTAACTCAGCAATCGGAATTGTCCGTGCGGCTATAGCAGTACAAGTAGAACATCTCAGAAATGAAGGTTACGTTAGGGACGTTCAGTACGACCGGTTGGAGGAGGCTGATCGAATGCTCGGGGTGATCCAGCAGGAGTTGTTTGATGTCGGTGCCGAGTGCGCCTGCCCGCCGGGCGGTGTGCCAGAGCAGATGTCGATAATCGGAGCGGGTGCCGGGAATCGTTTGGTGAAGGAGATGGATTTCATGCTGAAAGATTTGGAGCCTCTGTCGTCATTCATACTTCCGACGGGAACACTGTGGGTAGCACATTTACACATGGCTAGAACCATTGTCCGAAGGGCCGAGAGAGAGGCTTGTGCTCTTCGTGAAGAGACTCGGCCAGTGGTCATTAGCTATCTCAATAGACTCTCGGACCACTGTTTCGTACTCTCTCGTTGGCTTACCGAGGAAGGTGAGGAGACCCTTTGGGTCCCATTAGGGAAGAGAGTTTCACGGAACAATTCCTGATTTTTTCATATGCATAATCGCCGATCTGATTAGTTCCTTCTCTTGGTCGAATGTGAGCATTGACTCGGCTTCCTGGTAATTTAGCCATAGGTAACTGGTGTGCTCTTCAGAAAGAGCGACCTCTATTTCGTCGGTCGTAGCGATGTACCAGAAAACCTGTTTCGATGTCTTCTTGCCTCTCTTTCTGAAGGTATATTGTGTCCTATGCTCCCAGTTCGGTTCTATTTGCAGAGTGGTGATTCCTGTTTCCTCCTCTAGCTCCCTAGAAGCCGTGACGTGGTGATTGTCGTCTTCGTCTTCGACGTGCCCCTTTGGGAAGCTCCAGTGCCCTTGTGGGTATTGGAGGAGTAGAATGGCGTCATAGTTAATCAGAATTAGTCCGCAGGAGGTCTCCATCACACTAGAACCCGAGGAGGACATGGGCTTAGTACAGGCATCATGGTCAAAACATTACTGATTGGTAGGACCAAAAGCACCTTTGAGTAGATAGTTTCCCAGAGATTTTCATGGAGGCCGACCCATTATTGCTCGATATACGCAGAATAGTAACTGATAGTGACTTGGATGGAGTCGTAACAGCCTCCATACTAAGGAGATGGTGGCCCGATTCCGAAGTAATTTTCGGGCATCCGGGGGAATTGCGCGCAGGGCTCATGGACCATCTGATGGATAGAAAGACGGCGGTCTGTGACCTCCCTAGGCATCCAGAATGCGGATTGAGTATAGATCATCATCAGTCAAACAGACCGGTTGGTGACGATGATGGCGTACTATCTGTTTGGAGGGCTACTCCCTCGGCCGCGAGGATAGCTCACGATCTCCTGAAGGAACGGATCGATCTATCCGACCTGGACGATTTGTTGGACTGGGTGGATAAGCTGGATGGGGGAGGCGTCTCTAGAGACGAGTATCTATCGGACGCCCCTGCTGTCTGGTTGGGCAGAGTTATCGATGTGAGTGAAGGTACTGCGATGGCGGTTCTGGAAGGATTGCAAAGAGGGGAGGGAATCAATGAAATTCTGAACATTCCACTTATCTCGAAGAAACTTGAGGAGAGGAAACGTGAGCGTGAGACTCTGACGGAAATCATAGCTGAGAGGACCGTGGTGGTGGATAGGATTGCTATTGCAAGACTGGATGGCCTAGGCATGCGCTCCAATGGATATCACGTCACTGCCTTTGTCGGCGACTCCTGCGATGCTTGCATTGTCATCCATGGCGATATAGGGGCCTCTTTTGGGGAGGAGGGCAGGTATCCAGTGTCGGCCTCTTTCTACACGAACTCGTTTCTCCATACCGAAGGGGGGATTTACGACTTGACGGGTTTGGCTACGCGCTTCGACTCCGATGGGGGAGGTCATGCCAATGCGTGTGGCTGTAGGATAAAGTCACTAAAGGACGGTAAAGTCTTGGACCGAGAAGTCACTGAGGAGGATGTAAAGGAAAATATCTCTCAATGGCTTAAATTGTGGGCTGAACGCTAGTCTTCAGCGAGTGGCCCCACACTTAGCAGGACATAGACCGACTGGGTGAACATAAGAAAGCCGATTAATGACAATACCAGCCCGGTTGGCCTAGGAAGCATTTCCTGCATGTGGTTTCCAGTGAACCACGCCAAAGATAGCACTACTAGTGAAGAAAGAAATACTAGGTTAGCATATTTCTTTGGTTCATCCCATAGGTCGATCCAAGGGATGAGCCCCTTACGCTTGAAGGTAAATCTGTACCATGCGATGTACAGTAAGACCATAGCAACCGAACCCATCAATCCCAAAGTGAAAGACTCCGATTCCCATGGCCCGGGAATGGAAATCTTCAGCAACAGGACGTTGAGCAGTATCGCTACTCCGGCTATGGCTTGGGCTCTCCACTCGGGAGCGTTGGCTTCATCCACGATGGTTCCAGAGAGGGCCTGCGCTTGAATGCGACTAACAAGTGTATTACAGGAGGTAGTTCCCAACGATGGGCATGAGAGACGGTCTTATGTGGGAGGATTCGGTGAATGGTGCTCATTTAGACCTCAGATTCGAGGTACTTAGGGAAGGCCTCCCGAGAGGAACTGAGCATTATCCAGGGATAGATGATGATGTCAGAACCAAATTCCTGTGTGCATATGACAATGACGAGCTTATCGGTTGCTCGACATTGCAGATAGACGAAAGAGAGGGGTGCAAGTTCAGGATAAGAGGGATGGCGGTAAGTCCAAGCCATCGGAATAAGGGCGTTGGATCAAGTATAGTAAAGGAGCTACAGAAATACTCAGCCGAGCAAGGTAGTGGCATATGGTGCAACGCCAGGATACGCGCGGTCCCGATGTACAAAAGGTGTGGTTTCGTAGAGGTCTCAGATGTCTTTGAGATCGAGGGGATTGGTCTCCACTATGACATGGAATGGAAGATTGAATGGCCTCGGCCTGATGTTCACAGCTAACGTCATGCTGTGAAGTTGATGGAGCACGGACCGGGATTTGCACCCGGGTCCAGGGATCTGCAATCCCTTGCATAGCTACTCTGCCATCCGTGCCGCGTGTTCGGGAGTCGCCTTCCTCTCTTGAAGGCTATCCGAGATTCGGCATACCTTCATGGTCGTCCTGCGCATCGGAGATACATGCCAGACATTTCCACAAGGTTCGAGGGGCTCGGTGTTGGGTTCGCGCCATATCTCCAGCCCCCTGGCCCTGAGATAGTGAGGTGGACTGTTGGAGAGCCTGGTTTTGATACCCCGAAGGAAATACTCGATGTGGCCATTGAGGAGTTAAGGGCAGGCAATACAAAGTACACCAGAGGAGCCGGTTCAATGGAATTGTGCCAAGCAGTTGCGGACTATCTTTCAAAGCATCATGAAATTGAGGTGTCAGCAGAGGATGTGATAGTCACGCCCGGAGCAAAGCAGGCGATGCTGTACTCGTTTTTGATCACTACAATGCCCGGGGATGAAGTCATACTTCTAGCTCCATCGTGGGCATCTTACGAGCCAATGCTGGAATTCATTGGTGCCAAGCCTGTCCATGTACCCGTCAGGAAGGACAATTTCCATCCGGACCTATCTGCCATACGGGCCGCAATAACCAATAAGACAAAGATGATTCTGCTAAATTCACCTTGCAATCCCACGGGTGCCGTGTTCACGCCGGAGGAGATTCAAGGAATACTAGACATTGCTATAGAGAATGATTTGTGGATTGTATCTGACGAAATTTACTCACGGATGGTATGGGTTGAGTGGCCTCATGTTTCTCCGGCATCTCTGCCCGGCGGGATGGAGAGAACAATTGTAGTCAACGGATGGTCAAAATCATGGGCCATGACAGGGATGAGGCTGGGCTTTCTGACGGGCCCTTCGAAAGCCGTTAAGGCGGCGATAAAGAGCCAAGCGAACTCCGCATCCCACGTGCCGACATTCATGATGGAAGCGGCTCGAGTAGCTCTGAGCTGTGACGAGTCGGTAGAAGCATTCAACCTCGAGTACATGAAGAGGAGGGAGATAATGAAAAACGGGCTTTCAGAACTACCGGGGGTCAGATTGGTAGAGCCCGAGGGAGCGTTCTATATCTTCGCCGATATCACGGGAACGGGGATGACGGACACCGAGTTTGCCGATGGAGCTTTAGAGGCAGGGGTTCAGTTGATTCCCGCTTCATTGATTACAGGTGGCGAGGGTTTCATCAGGGTGTCATACGCAACTAACGAGGATGCCATCCACGAGGGTTTGCGAAGGCTCGGATCTTGGCTACGGCAGTAGAGAGCTTGAAATCCGATATCTGCACGAGTGGCTATGGAAGATGGGGAGTCGCGAGGAAGTCACATCTTCTTGGATTACCTCAATTACTCGAGTTCAAGCAAAGATGAAGGGGCTTGGATGCTGAGTCTAATGAGGGCCTGTGTTGAAGAAGCGGGCATAAGGGAAGTTCATTCTCATGTAGAGGATTTCGATGGCTCCGTTAGTCCTGCGGGATTTGCAGCCGTTGTCCTCATAGACGAGAGTCACGTAACCGCTCATTGTTACTCCGACGAAGGTATGCTTGCGATTGACGTGTTCACTTGCGGATCTCATGACCCGGAGCGGGTCGTGGAGCTAATTCATAATGGCCTGATTTCAAAGATTGAGGGTATCTCATTATCTAGGAAGGAGAGATTCGATAGATTCAAGAAGGTGGACTAATGGATATCAAAGACTTCGTTTCCGAGCATTTCCATCACTTCAATGCCGGGGAGCTAAGGAGATGCGGGAGTTCTCTGAAGGAGTTTCTAGACGGAGGGGGGAGGTTGATAATTACCTTGGCTGGTGCGATGTCCACAGCTCAAATCGGAAGGAGTCTTGGTCCTGCAATAAAATCGCAGAAGATTCATGCTATATGCTGCACTGGAGCCAATCTAGAGGAAGATATTTTCAACCTGGTAGCGCGTTCAAAATATGAAGAAATAGATGGGTGGAGGCAACTCAGTTCTACGGACGAAGAGGAGCTTCGTAATAGGGGCATGAATAGGGTCACGGATGTGGCTATTCCCGAGGGGGCCTTCAGAGAAATCGAGGAGAAGCTGATGTCTCTATGGCAGGATGCTGAGGAAGTAGGCGACCGGAGATTCCCTCATGAGTATCTCTACGATCTAGTGAATCACGGGGACTTAGAGTTCGATATTGATTCCGAGAAGTCCTGGCTAGCTTGTGCGGCTGATGCTAATCTGCCTGTTTTCACGCCTGGGTGGGAGGATTCCACGCTTGGCAATATACTAGCCGCTAGAGTTCTGGATAGAAGCATCAAGGACTCATCGATTATCAAGAGTGGATTGGATACTATGCAGGCCCTGGCAGATTGGTATAGGGAGGATGATTCCCCTACTGGAATTCTTCAGGTTGGGGGAGGGATTGCGGGGGATTTTGCAATTTCAGTAGTTCCAATGCTTCGTCAGGATGTTGGGCTGGATATTCCCAGATGGGCGTGGTTTGGACAGATCTCCGAGTCACGGCCCTCCTATGGAGGATACTCGGGAGCCCCCCCGAATGAGAAGATTAGCTGGGACAAGTTAGATGTCTCTACTCCGAAATTCGTAATCGAGTCGGATGCTACAATAGTGCTACCACTGTTGCTATCCCTTCTGGAATAGTTTGGCGTATCCATCGCATTCCTCTGATATTCTTAGGAGTTGGTTGTATTTTGAGGTCCTGTCGCTCCTTGCAGGGGCTCCTGTTTTGATTTGTCCAGCATTCGTTCCAACTGCTATGTCTGATATTATTGAGTCTGAGGTTTCACCGGAACGATGGCTGATTATCGTACCGAATCCTGCTTCCTTTGCCATAGAAATTACACTGAGTGTTTCGCTTACTGTCCCTATTTGGTTGAGCTTTATTAGAATGGCATTTGATGCACCGGCCTCTATTCCTTTAGCCAGTCTTTCTGGGTTAGTCACGTAAAGATCATCACCGACTATCTGAACCCTGGTCCCTTCACGTGAAGTGAACTCGACCCAAGATTCCCAGTCATCCTCACCGAATGGATCTTCAATTGATACGATTGGATAGTTATCAATCCAGCTTGAATATAGTTCGCCCAGTTCGGAACCACTCATGATCGTACCATCGATGTGGTATCCATCATCTCGGAGAAACTCCTGGCTGGCTACGTCCAATGCAATTGAGACTTCTTCACCCGGAGAGTAGCCGGCCGCTGAGATTGCATCGACTACGAATCTCAAACCTTCCTCGTTTCTAGGCAGATTGGGTGCGAAGCCTCCCTCGTCGCCAACGCCCCCGAGTAATCCTTCTTTCATCAGAACGGCTCGGAGTGAGTGGTAGATTTCCACACCCGCACGCAGGGCTTCTGGGAAGCTGTCAAAACCATGTGGCACTATCATGAATTCTTGGACATCTACATTCGAGTTTGCGTGTGCTCCTCCATTCAGGATATTCATCATTGGCACGGGGAGAGTGTTTTCGCCGTGTGAGAGGTGGTTCCATACCTCTCCATCTGATGCCGCGGCCCTGAGGCAGGCCATCGAGGCCCCGAGCATTGCGTTCGCGCCGATCTCGGCCTTGTTAGGTGAAGAGTCCAGTGCAAGCATGGCCTCATCGATTGAATTTTGATCTGCTACATCCATTCCCACCAATGTTTTGGAAATGATATCATTGACATTAGATACTGCTCGATTCACGCCCTTCCCTAACCAGTGATCCCCGCCGTCCCTCAGTTCTACTGCCTCGTGTCTCCCTGTACTAGCTCCAGAAGGAACCATAGCTCTGCCTAGCACTCCTTCTTCTGTCTCACACTCGACCTCTACGGTAGGGTTCCCACGTGAGTCGAGTACCATTCTACCGTGCATACGCGTGATGCGCGTCATTGAAACGGCGACTAGCGTGTTCCTTGTCAAGATACCGCGTAATAAACCATTATTCATTCAACCAAGAGAGCCAGCGAGAGACCTTTGTCTGAACTTCTGGAACCTCCATCTCGGATCTGCAACAAGCTTCCCAGCAAAGTTGCTCACCTGTTGGAGAGATGGAGAAGAGCTCGGCCCTGAAGAGAACTCCGTCCTGCTCTGAGCAGTCACATCTGTTATCGTCAACGAAGCAGTGTAGAAGGTGCTTTGGGTAGTGATGCATTTTGCCAGAGACGGGGCAGCACAACATGAGGCTCCTATCGAAGAATACCAATGATTGGCCGGTTTCGGTATCGACCTCGTGACCTACTATTCGGGTCCTGTTCAGAATTGTGGCGACATCAACGTTGTACCATATTGCGTATGAGGATTGCAAATCTAGTGAGGAGACCTCGTCTAGGTACTCCTGCCTACGAAGAAGATGCACTGCCTCCTCTCTCGCCATGATATGCAAGACAGGGGGTCCCATTTGAACGCAACCTCTGATGATTTTTCTTCAAATGTACGAAAAAAGGATTATATTGTGAGATAATTATCTTAATTGGGTAGAATAGATACAAATACTATACATAATTCGGATAAATCTCGTATGAAGGTAGATTCTCTGGATAGATCAATATTGAATGTACTGAGAGACTCTGGGAGAGCCTCTTTCGTGGAAATAGCAGAGAGGGTGGGAGTCACGGAGAGGACCATCAGGACTCGTATGAAAAGACTGGAGGGGGATGGAGTGATCAGGGGCTACACGATTAGAGAAACAGGGATCGGGCTCACCGCACTAATCAGACTGAAGGTTGGGCCGGGTACAGAAATCGGCTCACTAGCGGGAGAGTTTGCAAGCTGGCAAGGCGTTGAGAGCGTCTACGAAGTGGGCGGGGACGCTGATTTGATTGCTGTAGTTCACGTTGACGACACCGTTGGACTAAGAGAGATGCTCGATAAGATGTGGCTGACCGCGCCAGCTGAGATTAGTTCGACTCAGACTGAGCTGGTACTGGAGCAATACTAATCACATCTTCCACTTTACAGAGCATCCTATGCTATCTGTCCTGGGTTTGGAAATTTTCTTTCCTTCCATCAACTCGTCAATCGCATCTGAAAGATCGGTGGTAGAGGCGTGTGATGGATCTCTGGGTGAGTCGTCCATCCTGCCTCTGTATACAACAACGCCGGATTCGGAAACGAGATAGAATTCGGGGGTCCTCTCTGCCCCGTAAGAGATGGCGACCTTCTGATCTTCATCGTGCAGATAAGGATAGGTCATCCCCTTTGATGCCCTCTTTACCATGTTGTCCCATGAGTCTGATTCGTATTTCACTGGATCATTTGAGTTGATTCCAATGAAGCCCAGTCCATTGCCTCTGGCCTTCTCCGCGATCTTTTCGATCCTAGGTTCTGAGCCCACGACATAGGGACAGTGATTGCAGGTGAACATGATTATCCCCCCTCTGTCACCGATAACATCGGACATTGAAACTGATGGCTTTCCAGAGCTCTCGTTGGCGTTTGGAAGTTCGAAGTTTGGAGCGTTGTTTCCGGGTTCTACGGCGTTGGCCATACCTCTGGGCATGGAAGGAGGTGGTTCAATCCTCCGGCTGTAGAACCTTGGCGGAAACAGTGGTTCCCCCCTTACACTCTTCGAGTCTCCTTCTGGCCAGTTTGTGTTGTGGATCAATATCCAGGACCCTTCTCCAAGCATTCGCAGCGTTCTCTTTTTCGCCTCGCTCATGGAAAATTGCGGCGATCATCAATCTGGCGTCGATATGCTTGGAGTCGTTCCTAGCAGCACTTTCGAAGTCGGAGAGTGCCTCTTGTCCCCTGCCGAAGTCCAGATACAAGAGTCCTCTTTGATACCATGCATCAGAATTGGAAGAGTCTACCCGTAGAGCGGCGTTGAGTGGCCTCTCAGCCTGTTCTGCCTTATCCATTGCAATCAGGCAGGTCCCCAAGTGAACCAGGGCCATCACGTGCTCGTCTCTTCTGTCCAGAATTCTCCTGAGCTCTGTCTCGGCCTCTTTCCAATCGGCCAGATTCATCAGAACCTCGGCCCTCCTCTGTCTAGCGATGAGCAGTGTTGGTGAAATTGAAATTAGATGGTTAGAGTCGTCTAGTGCCATGTCCAAATCCCCCTTAAGCAAGGAAGCTGAACACCTGTTCAATCTTGATCTGACATGATTGGGGTCGATGGACAGAACCTTTGTGAACAGTGTCTGTGCCTCTGTCATTCTTCCCTGCTTTGCTGCTATCAGGCCTCTGACGAATGGGACTATTGGGTGATCGTGGAGGTGAGTGGCGGCTTCAGCGATGTGAGTGTTGGCCTGATCTAGCTTGCCCATTTCGATGCAGAGGTGGGCCTCTTCCAAAGGGATGGATGTGTGACCAGGAATCAATCTGCGAGCCCGAACCAGAGCTACTTCTGCCTCATTGAACGAGCCTTGATATCTCAGGGCTCTCGATCGTCCTAGCCAAGCGAGGCCGTTTTCTCTGTCGTGGTCTATTGCGGCATCGAAGGATATCAGTGCATCTATCAATAGTATTGGGTCGTGATTACCATAGTCATCTCTGTATTGCTCGGTGTCATGCAGATGTAATCTGCCTTCCATGACATGCATATGGGAGCTCTCCCAGCACAAGGGAGGCGCGTCATTGAGAACCTCCTTGGCCCAGTCTATGGAGCCCGCCTTCATCAGAACCAAGCTAAGTCTGGCTCTGGCCTCAGCATCCTCTGGGGATGTTTCTAGGTGTTCTTCCAAAACCGCGCGTGCGGCATCCAGCCTCTCCTCGTTTTCAAGAATCTCGGATTCCATTATCACCCCATATTCTCCAAGTGCTGTAGCCCTTCTGATACTGCGAATTGCCTCCTTGGATTTACCTTCGCCTGCTGCGAGTATACGGGCATGCAAGAGCCATGCAGGGCCATTCTCGTCATCCATTTCGAGTGCTTTAGTGATTGTTTCGAGTGCTGTTCCCGCCTCCCCTAGCAATATCAGCTTCGCGGCCCTCTCAACAAGCAAAGGAGCATCCGTAGAGTCCAATGTGGATACATCGCCAGAAATTCTGGAGTCCTTTGCCCTCAGTGCTATTTCGGATAGCTTGGCTGAGCTCTCGGTCTCCTCCAATGGCTCACCAAGAGCAATCAGTCTGGTCTTGTTCCTTTCATATCTCTCATCATCAGATCCAACAAGAATGGCGGCCTGTTCGGCGAGAGCCTCCAAATCATCGGGAGTAGATGCCAATAGCCTCTCAAGGGTCCTGTCTAGAGTCTCCAAGTCTCCGGATTCCCTCTGGATCCTTGCCAATGATCTGAGTGATGCGGAATCCTCTGGATCCATTTGGTTGGCCATCTTATAACAGTCTGCAGCCCTAGAGGTCCTGGCTGAGGCGTGGAATAGCTCCCCCAGGATTCGATGCTCTCCACCGTTGAGCTCCAAATCCTCTGCTCTCATCTCTGCCTCGGTTAGGATTGCGTCTAGTCTCCCCACTAGTGGGAGGAGCCCTGGAAGTATTGTCGTGTTTTCTCCGGGAACGCTACTGTGCTTCTCAACTATGGCCTTGGCGGCGTGAGAGGCTATTGCGCATGACTCGCTAGAGCTGACAGCTACTCCTTGATCGAACAGTAGGTTCTCCGCGCTCTCTAGCTTACGATGGACGCCGAGTAGATTGCGGACCTCGGGAGTCTCACCGAGGATTGTGTCCACTCCTCTAGAAAGCAGATCCAGTCTCTGGGTTGTATCCGATAGATTTGTCTGAAGAGTGCCCATTCTGTTCATCATTCTGTCCCTCTGGCTAAGGACAGATCTGTGTCTAAGCCAGAGGACGAGGACCGTCATTCCTAGAATCCCATAGAGGGCCAGAATGCCGGCGGTGGTATTATCCATCAGCTAGAGCGGACCTACTGGACTTTTGATGCCTTCTGCTAATGTGTTGGCAGAGACGTAGGTTCCAAGCGGGACTACGTCCCGCCGAGAAGTGCTTTCTCACAGGTCTTCGGAGGAGTAGGCTTGCACGTTGCCCTTCCGGGTTACGCCGCCGACAGATGTACCGAGTACGTTCTCGATACCTGCTCCCGAGGCCAGCTCGAAAATTCTGTCATTGACCTTTCCAGCAAAGACGAGTCCTGTCGCGCCCTCTGCCTCCGCCATAGCGGAAGCAAGAGCCCTTGCGCCTATTGGGTCGGTCCCGGATCCGTCCTCTAGAATGATAATGGCGTTATTCTTCTTCAGGCCCTCGAGATGGGGGGCCCAGCCCTTGACGTGGTCAGGAGCTACTAATGACTCGCTACCTCTTCCAACCGACTTATCATCCTCCTTGTTCAACTCTGACTGGATTCTGGGTACTGCCTTGCTTGCGACTTCTTTCTGCTGAAGGTACTTTGTGACTACCTTTCCTTCGAGATGCTCGACCTCTCTGCTCTGAGGAGCCATGGCAACATGGGTAAGGGACTTGCCCAACTGACCGTTTATCTCCATCAGCAGAAGCTTGCCGCCTCGGTCCCCATCTATGAATGCGGTAACTCCCTTCTTGCTCTTGGCGAGCTCGACGAGCTCGGGTTTGATTCCGGAGCCCATTGTTGCGATAGCATTCTTTATCCCGAACTTCAGTAGATTCCTGACATCGTTTCTGCCTTCGACTATTATGATAGCCTCTGACTCGGTGACGTTTGGCCCAGCGGTCATTCCGTGATACTCCGTCTCTTTGTCCAGAGTGAGTACGGCCCTTACCTCTTCGAGGATGTTCTTTGAGTCGTCTACTCCAGAGTTTACCATCTTCAGCAGAAGCTGCTTTCCTCTCTCGATTACGTGGTCTCTCTTGGAAGACTGTTGGTTCTCGATCATCTTGACCTTGATTACCGCCTTGCACGGACCTATCCTATCTATTGTTTCCAGGGCCGCGCCTATTACGGCTGTACTGACTTGGTCCAGTGAAGAGGATACGAGGATCTCTCCCTGTACCTTCCCCTTGTTCTGGTGAAGAACCACATCCACATGGCCTATTCGGCCTGTTCTCTGTAGCTTTCTAAGTTGGAGCGCTTCTCCAAGCAGACCCTCGGTCTGTCCGAAAATCGCGCCGACCACGTCCTTCCTCTGGACGTTCCCATCCGTACGGATGGAAGCGTGTATGACATACTTTCCTTCTTGTGACATATTTTCATTTCTCCTTTCGCTATCAGGCCCACATTCGGGGCCTCGTTCCAGTAGCCGATAGTCGGCAGTGATGGGTGCGCGGCACCCTCGAGTAGGCCTAAGCTTGTTACTGGCGGAGACCTTCCCCTTCATGAACGCTCCTGATGGGTTTTCATTGTGGGATGTGTTCGATAAGTCTCAAAAACGGCCAATTGGAGACCATGTCTACGAAGCGGATATGTGTGAGTTCCCCGACAGGTGACTGTGTCGGGACGTCTGCTACCCTCGGAAGACCCAATCGCGGAAAGCGTGTTGGAGTGGACAATAATGAGGGATTCCAGAGACATTAGGCAGCTTATGGTCTGGTTGGAGGAGTCAGATGGGAGGAAAGAGAGGGCTGTCTTCATGGGCAGAGCCTTAGATCTGATGGATGAGATTCAATATGCCCTTAGTAGGTTGGATGAGCTGAGGTGAGGCCTTGCGTTCGCTTATTTTGGCAGGTGGCAAATCATCCCGAATGGGCAGAGACAAGTGCTTGTTGGAAGTCAATGGGGTCGCTTGCATCCAGAGAGTTGCGATGACTCTCGCGGAAGCGGGTTTGGAGCCAATCAGAATATCTGTCGCATCACCAGAGCACATGGAGAGGTATGGCAGGGTTCTGGACACCTCTCTCCAAGTTGAGTGGGTGGTTGATTCAAGGCCATATGCGGGCCCTATTGAAGCCATACTGGATGCATTGTCGGACCCCTTCTGCAATAATCCATTGCAAATAGCCCCTGTTGACGTGCCTTGGCTTGAAATGGATCTTCTCATCGAGCTTGAAAACAATATTGGGGATTGCAAAGTAGCTATGCCCGTCTGCTCGGGCAGAACACATCCGTTGCTCGCTCTCATTAGGCCCGAAGTAGCTGATTTGGTGGGAGATAGCAGGAGGCCGTTGCGAGAGCAGTTCGATGAAATGAGCCACGTCCTAATCGAGGCGGGAGAAGGTGTGGTTAGGAACGTAAATCATCCTAGTGATCTAGAGCGATATTCTTCCTAAAGATATGTCATCCAGAATCTTGGGGTATAGATTGTGCTCTGCTTCCTTGATCCTATCCCTGAGTGTGTCGACAGTATCAGAATCGAGAACTGGAACCTCCCTCTGCTCGATTACGGGCCCTGAATCTACCCCTTCATCCACGAAGTGTACGGTGCATCCCGACACTCTTACCCCTGCTTCTAAGGCGTCTCTCTGAGCATGGGCGCCTGGGAAATCCGGGAGCAGAGATGGGTGGATGTTCACTAGCCTGCCCTTCCAGTGCGACACAAAATAGGAGGACAGGATTCTCATATACCCACTGAGGACCACTAGCTCAATATCCTTGGAGACGAGGCATCTCATGATCTGTTCCTCGTGGGCCCTCCTCCTCTCATGGCCCTTGAGTCCTTGGGGGAGAGGCACTGAGACGAAATCTACTCCAGCATCCATAGCATGGCTCAATCCGCCTGCTGTTTCGGAGTC
>Ga0066856_10000543_pt1 | contig 14095 bp, 8 predicted proteins | sample ETNtaG_5_FD_65605 | JGI IMG/M metagenome (GOLD analysis project Ga0066856, IMG submission 65605) | Marine microbial and viral communities from oxygen minimum zone, Eastern Pacific Ocean - ETNP201406SV205 | ecosystem: Environmental > Aquatic > Marine > Oceanic | place: Pacific Ocean: Eastern...
AAGTTTCCAGAGAAAGAGAGACCGAGTTTAGTGTCCTCGTCGGCGGTAGGGTATTACGGAACGACGAAAAAAGACGAGGAGTGGACTGAGACGCGAGGCTCGGGAGGGGATTTTTTGGCAAGTTTGTGCGAGAAATGGGAAAAGGCGGCGAACAAGGCGAAGACGAATGTTACTATAGTGAGAACTGGGGTGGTGTTGGAGAAAGGTGGCGGCGCGTTGGGGAAGATTTTACCTTTGTTCTACTTGTATTCAGGAGGCCCAGTTGGAAGCGGAACGCAGTGGGTGAGTTGGATTCATAGAGAGGATTTAGTGGATATCATGATGATGGCGTTGAAGAATCCGAAGAAGTTTAAAGGGGTCGTCAACGGCGTCGCGCCAGAACCGACAACGATGAACGGGTTGTGCGAAGCTATCGCAAAAGCGACGAACAGACCAAACTGGTTGCCAGCTCCGGGATTGGCCGTGCGAGTTTTGTTAGGCGAGGGAGCGACGGTGGTTTTGGACGGACAAAAAGTGGTCCCGGAGAAGACAAGGGAAAAAGGGTACGAATTTAAGTACGCGAACATTAACGAAGCCTTAGACGCAATCGTGAATGGACCATGAACATTTTATTAAAATGCCTTTACTACCTGGTATAAAACTATGCTGCTAAATGTGTGTTATAATATCCTAACCGAGCTTCTCGTTCAATAAACGCAAAGCTTTTTCTTCTAAATTGTCTTCCTCGTCTGAGTTGGTTCTTATGCTCATACCGGCATGAGCGACATCCGATCGTTTCATAGACTTCAACGCTCGCGCATCAAATGGATCGTCTATTTGATCGTCTCCATTTTGAGTACTATCATTACCATCATCGTCATCTGAACCGGATGAGCCGCCGACATCCAAGAACGCTCTCGTCTCTTCTTTGCCGACATCCTTCACTTTACGCTTGGCGCGCATCTCTCGCAATCGCGCCTTTTCGCGTCCACGATCGGCGTAATCCGCGGATTTACGTTCTTCGGCAACTTTTTTCATCCTTCTTTTGACCGTCTCGCGCAACGCGTGGTCGTTCGCCGCCGTGTTCGCGACAAAGAATTTAGCATCTTCACCCAACGCTTCAAGCGGTTTCGAAGCGGTGCCATCCTCTTTGAACACGATGCGTTTTTCCGACCCAGCAACAGAGGCTATGGAACCTGATTTGCCGATGCGAAGTTTCCCTTTTAATGCTTTTTGGCGAATCTTTTCGCTCTCTGCGTTTGCTGCGATGGCTAATTCTTTCTTCTCTTCCTCGGCATCATCAGCCAACGCGTGGTCTTTGCGTCTGACAAGTAGAAAGTCATCGTCGAGGTCATCTTCATCGTCCGAATCGCCCCCAGCTTTCAATTTGAATCGGCCACCACCAGTACGTTTGAGAACACCTGCGGAAACTTTCATGCGTTCGTCCGAGTCTGACCCCGATAAATCGTCTTCTTCCTCTGATTCAGATGATGTAGACGAGGATGCATCATCTTTTTCTCCGTTGGAAGAATCATCGTCCTCATCCGAGCGCTCCGAGGAAATATCCGAGTCGTCGTCGTCATTATTATCAACATCGTCGTCTGAAAAATGCCCTTTACCTTTAGATACTCCTTTCGTTTTATTAGTGCTCTTCTCGTCGTTCGTTTCATCCTTCTTTTTATTCTTCGCACCCGTGGAATTCAAAAACTTCACCTTTGGCGCGTTCGGCAACCCGAAACTCTGCGACAGAGCCTTCACGTCAATCTCGGAAACGTCAAACACGTCTTTATTCTTCTGCAAAAATACGGAACGCAAGTAACATACCAACGCCCGTTGCGATAAATACTTCAAATCGTTATCTTTCGACAACAATCCTTGGACGCTCGAGCTAATTCCTTTTACTCTCGATTTCGGATTCATCTTGATGGATTTGATTGGGATTTTCGCTTGTTCCAACAATTTTGGAAAATTTGTCGCCTCTTTGCCTTCGTTTAATAGAATTAAAGCCTTACCACTCGCGGTATACCTCGCCGTCCTTCCAACTCTGTGAATGTATGTTTGCACGTCCTCAGGGCAATCGCATTGGACGACCCAATCCACCGCCGGGAAATCCAATCCTCTGGATGCGACATCCGTGGCAAACAAAACCGTCTCTCTCGCGTTACAAAACTGACAAAACACATGCTCTCTTCTCGCTTGTTTCATTCGTCCATGAATACACGCTAACGGTACCCCTGGTCGCATTCGTCGAAAAATCTCGTGAACGAACTTCACTTGTTTACATGAAGAGAAAAACACCAAAATTTTCTGCGTCGCATGCGACTTCACGAACGCCCACAACGTTTCAATTTTCTTCTCTACTTTACACATCGTGTACATCTGTTGTAATTTTGGCGGCGTCGCATTTACAGATTCCGCGTGCACGCTCAAAAACTCGGGGTCTTTCAAGGATAAACGTGCTAAATCGCTCACTTTTTTCGTCTGTGTCGCACTAAACAATAACGTCTGTCTCGTTTTTGGCAAATTCGCCAACACCGCATCTAACGTCTCCTTAAACCCCAAATCTAATATTCTATCCGCCTCATCTAAAACCAACACCTGTAATCCGGTACAATCAAACATAGGCGTCTCGTCCATGTGTTGCAACAACCTCCCGGGTGTACAACACAACAGATTCATCGCGTTCACTGCGTTCCTCTCCTTCTCCAAATCCTTCCCTCCAATAAGTAAAGCCACACTAAATGTGTGATTCCCTCCAACCTTAACAATCTCCTGAAATATTTGCATCGCTAACTCTCTCGTAGGACTTATGAATATCGCCCCAACTCCATCGTCTTTACCCCATTTCATCCTATATAATTTCTCCAAACTCGGCACCACGTACGACAAGGTCTTTCCGCTCCCAGTCTTCGCCGCGCCCAGAACATCGCGTCCACTCATTGCATGCGGTATGGTTGCTCGTTGAATCGCAGTCATCTCTTTATACTTACACTCTTTCAAAGCTTTATGTGTTTCCGGGGAGAGTGGTAAATGGATGAATTTCCTAACGCCGATGAGTGCAAATTTGCTGTTATTGTCTGAAGATTTTCGTGGCGGAATGGCCAGAGGATTGGAACCGGATTCTGGTTTCGTTTCCTGTGCGTGTGTGTGTGATGATTGTGTGAGAAAAAACCGCGATACGGATCAGAACGTCATCGTCGATGTAACAAAAAGCGCGCGTGAGAAATGTCGACAGTAACGCGTTAAAATGGGCACACAGAGAGAGACGGAGAGAGAATAATGGAATCAAAAGTAAACAAAATGCCGGTTGGTTTTTTGGCGGCTTGGGAGAATGCGTACCTGTATGCACCTCTCCAATTCCTGTATCTTTTGGTCCTGCAACGCCAACTTTCCGAGCTTCTTCTTCTTCTGAAGCTGAGGCTGTTTCGCGCGTTTTTTGTCGCCATCATCCCGCTTCTTCTTGTTATTTCGATGCTCGTTGTTTGCGGTCATGCTTTTTTATCACGTCACGTGCGCAAAATGAAGAGAAGACACAAAAAGAGAGGGATTACAAAAAAATTTTGGATACGTAGTAGTAGTTTTAATCAAATCTCTAATCGGACGACGATGGTTTGTCTTCTTCTACGTGTTCTTCTTCTATGATAGGCTCTTCTTCAGTTTGGAACGAGTCGGCGACTCTGTGGCCGTCGTACGGCAAATGTATCCCTACGTCTTGGGGAATGCATGTTTCGTGTAAAGCTCTTCGATATCTGTACCGAATTTTTAAGAATTTCTTTTCCAACGGGTCGACGTCGCAGAACCCGAGTAACGAGGAGTACGAAACGCCGTCGTGAAGTTCGAGTTGAGAACGTTCGACCATGTGGCGTAAAGCGACGGTGACATCGATCCAAGAGTCATCGTCGCGATGGATATCGCTATGTTGCTGACGCCTTGATATTCGTTTGGTTTCGTCTCCTTCTTTCTTCTTCACTTGTTCTTCGTCTGGAAATTTCATCGATCTCTTGGTCACGTCGCACTCGATGTCTTCGAAAGACCCAAACATGGCTTTTTCAATATCTAAACCACCTATTTCTCGTTCGAACAGTCTCTTCTCTTGTGCCGATTTCGCGACTAACTCGCGTTGCGCCATGGCATCTTTGCGATTTTCTTCGATTTCAGAGGCGTATCGTAAACGCATTTGTTTCTTTTCGAACCGCTTTTTGCGCTTTAGTAATGGCAAGATGACCACGTTTCGCAAAACGCCAATGACGGCATTCGGGATGGTCAAACACAAAACGGCTGTTCGCTTCGTTAAATACGGTAAGCCTGGCGCTAATAAAATAGGGAACTCAAACTGTTGATTTCTTTGACGATACTTGATTTTCAAGACGCATCCTTCGACGCCAACGCAAACGCCCCATCCGATGCTCGTTTCGCCGTCGCTCAAGGTGGCATTAGTTCCATTTTCAATTTCTATCCCCATCGTTCCAAACTTGAACGAATATTTCTTAATTTTGTTCGTTTGTGAATGTTCTGCCAGAGCGCTGTTCGGGTAATGCTGCCTCGCTTTCGCGCTCGTACCGTCGACGACTTTCCTTTGATACGACCCAGTCAAGCCAAAATTTTGTACTCCCGCACTCAAATCAAACTTCCACGCCCCATTTTCACCGGCGTTGCCTCTGCATCCAGTCGAAATGCCCGGTATTGGTCCTACGGTCCAATCGATGTTTCCAATTGCGTGATGCGTCAGCTGACGTTTCAGACCTACAGACAGGCCTGCGCCCCCAACTTCCTCACCTTCGCCTGAAGACGACCCGACTACGTTCATAAAGTCATACCTACACGTCATCGTCCCGGTGGTCCTATTTGTTAACTTCTGCTCGAAAGTCATCTCCATCCCACTATTGCTTTGAGAAGGCATTTGCATGTGCCAATCCATACTCGTCCACAATCCCAATTGTTTCCTCACACCGATTAACAACACCCCAGCGCCTCTCCCATCCGCGTTCGCCATAGCTTGCGCTTGACAATATAAGTCCATACTCTCTGACGCGCTCACGTTCATCGACGTGCTCACGCTTCCTTGCAAAAAATCTAACCCTAAATCCTCCACGTGGAAATCCCCCAGCGCTTTCTCGATCACTCGCAACGCTGCTCTTTGTTTCTCTTCACCTTCTTTCCCTTCGACGACGCGAGTCCCATCGTCTCCCAAAATGTTCATCAGTTGTTCCCGCACAGACTTCCCGCCTCGTCCTAACCGCCTCGTCGCTCTTAATCGTTCGTCGAACGCGTGCGCTAGACTAAACTTGAACTCGTACCCACCGGATTGTTGATATTTGAGTTCCGCTTTCTCCCTAGCGATTTGCCTGTTTATTCGCGAGAAGACGCGAGGAATACAAGAGAGAAGGTGTAACGTGCAAAGGTGAGTAAACAAACGAACACAAAACGACTCAAAACTCGGCCTCGCTTTTTTCGGATGCACTTTTCATCTGGTCCTCCGTTCATCTCCAAAAAAAGCGAGCACCGCGTCCACTCTCGTCTTTCGTAAAAAACACGAGACACTTACCGTTGATGATACTCAAACTCTCGTCTCATCTCCTCTCGAGTTTTCCGCTTACTCATGCTCATAATCTCTTTACTCTCGCTCCCGGCAACTCCCTCGTGCCCGTACACGTCGTACACTCTTCGCTTCTCTTCGTCTTGAAGGCATTCGTACGCTTCGTGGAGCAGCGCGAACGATCGCGCGGCGGCATCTTTCGTGCCGTGTCCACCATTCAGGTTTCCCGAGAGCTTATCGGGATGCAATTTTTGCGCGAGCGATTTGTATTTGCGCTTCACGTCGTCCGTCGTGCAATCTTTCGGCAGGCCAAGGATCCCGTAATAGTCCTTGGTGCTCGAAAACGGGTTTTCCCGGAGAAGATCCTCCTCGTCCATGACGATTCGATTTGGTTCGGTTCGAGTGATGTTACGTTTGTTCTTTTTACATGTAGTATGTAGAAAAACAAGAGAAGAAAACGAAAGAAATTTGGGAGAATTTTTTCGCCTTTTTTTTGCCACATTTAAATAAAATTTCCGCACAAAAAAAGAGGGAAATTTTTTCCGCACAAATAAATGATGGAGTGGATTCGTACCCGACGAAGGGTGGTGAAAAAGTTCGACGAAACGATCGCCGCGCGACCGATTTTAATCGCGTCGGTGACTTTTTCTGTCGGTTTGGCGTGTACCGCGGTGGCGTTTCTGGTGACTGGGATCAACGTGAGCAACGAAGGTACGCGATTTGTGCATGTATATATATCATATCTAATGAAGTGTAACTGTTTCGGTGACGTCACGCAGGATGGGAAGTGCGAGGAACGGCAATCGCCAACAGGTTCGTGCAGTTCGAGACGTTCGTAGAATCGGGTACGATTTCGTTTCTTTTATCTCTGTTTCTTTCTGTCTTTCTTTCTTTCTTTCTCTCTGTCTCGCTCTCGCTCTTTTCTCTCGTTTTCCCCTTCTCCCTCTCTCTACCTCTGTTGTTTTGTGAAGACTGAGTATTCATTATTTTATAAATAGGTAACTGCGAGGAAGATGCGTGTTACGTGAACCCGTACAAACTCAACCAGAATTTTATACCGGAGCTACCACCGAATCCACCGTTGCCAGAAGCGCCGAGCCCGCCACCAGACGGAGTGAGAAGGAGGAGGAAACTTTTAGAAGAACCGTTTGCGCATCCTCGGTGCGAAGATTTGCCATATTATGGAGAGCACGTGTACCCAAATTTAGATGTGGTATACATAGGTAAAAATGACGATGTAGATTTATTCACCGCGCCGGCGTTTCGGAAGATGTGTGAGGTAGAAGAGAACATCATGGGTCAACCGAATTGGAACGAATATTGTAAAGGAGGGGCTGTGCCATATCAAATGGAAAATTGTATTTTGAGCGACGCCTCGTTAGAAAACCAAGCTCCTTTGTATTATACGAAAACGACATTAGATGGGACCGGGACGCAAATGTACGCTAGGGGATGTTACAACGCAAATTCGTATCCGCAGATGGTGAAAAGGATTTTATCGTTGAATTCATGTGAAGAGATTGAAACGAATAGTACAGCCGCGACGGTTATTGCGAATTTAAAAACCGCAGTTTTAGCGTGCGTGGACGTTTTAGCGACGGATAGTAACGGCGTTTGCGCAACGTTGACGTTGGCTGATTTGGGAATATCAAGTGGGGGAGATGATTCAAACGCGCCGAAGTTCGAGCCGGGACAGTATTACATCACATCGTTCCTAAATGGGAAGTTTTCCAACGAATTTCCGAATTTAGTGATCACGAGGAGCTTTTTACCCATGGATTCATCGAGAAGTTCACACGAAAACACAATGGAATACTTGGTAAATTTAGGCAAGAAAGACAACGTTTTGGAAGTCTCAAACGATTTGTTTTACACCCTTTACGGATCGAATGATGACTTGGCTGATTATGTGACGGATAATGTGCTTTATGAAGATATGGCGTTAGCGGCTGGAGCGGTTATTATTATTTTGGTCTTGATCATTTGCAACACCGGCTCGCTGTTTTTAACTTTAGCCGCGATGTCGCAAATCATGTTGAGTTTCCCGGTGGCGACGTTTTTCTTAAACACGATTTTAAGGATCGATTACTTCCCGTTTCTGAATTTCATTGGTTTGTTTGTCATTTGTGGCATCGGTGCGGACGATTGTTTCGTCTTTCTCTCGAAATGGGACCAAGCGAATGCCAGATTAAAACCCAATTCACCGGCGAAGGAAGTTAGCAAAATGTGTTACTGGGATGCCACGTATTCCATGTTTCTCACTTCGACGACCACGGCGTGTGCTTTTTTCAGTACCGCTGGATCGTTAATTCCACCAGTGCGAGTTTTCGCGATATTCATGGGAAGTATGGTAGTTTTCGATTACATTTTCGACGTGACAATTTTCGCCGCTGCGGTGGCATGGCAACACGATAAGAAGATTGAGTTGCGAAAGAGACGATACGTGGATGGAAATAAATGGGCCGGTTGGATGCTTTCGATATTCTTTGAATTACCGTCGATAATAAGGCGACCACAGTGCATGAAACCTGATGATGATGATGATGGTATCAATGATGAAGAGCGACAAGATGAACAAAAATCAACGAACGAGAACAGGAAGAGTAGTAAGAAGAGCAGGTTAATCAGCGAGAACGTCTCGAGAGAGCTCGTATTCCCGATCATATATAAACTTAGATACGTTCTCGTCCTCGCTTCTATCGCGCTGGGCTGCGCATCGTCCTACGGCGGCTCCAAGTTATCTCTACCGACAGACTCTGCGGTTGAGTTACTCCCAGGAGACCACGTGCTGACGAAATACTCGAGACTGCTACGTTCAGGGTTCAAATCCGCAACGGAATCACAAATAGAAGTGGATGTCGTTTTCGGTTTGCAAGCGAAAGACGACGGCGATCACAATAATCCATCATCGTTGCCGAATTTAGCTGTCGATACAACTTTCGATATGTCCGCGCCGGATGCGCAAATATGGTTGTACAATTTTTGTCACAAAGGTAAAGCGTTGGCGTTCGGTAACGAATCGAGGTGTTGGATGGATACGTTTGTGCTGTGGTTAGAAGATATGGACGCGGCTTGGACATCCAATTTCAACGATTCCCAATATCGCAAAAAGAGAGATGGTACTGTAAATGAATGGTTAGGTGATTTTAATCCCCAATACGAAACTGGCGCGTGGGCGTGGCAACAAAGCTGCGCCAAGACGAAAACGTTGCCGATACCGCAGGAGAATTTTATCGATTGTATTTACGGATGGACCAAGGACACGCAAACGAGCAACAACGGAGGCACGTACTACTTGAAAAACGATAAGAAAATGGTTGATTCGTTATATAACGCGAAGTATGACAGTTCCGGCGAAATCCTGCTCGAATCGTACGATTCCATAAAAATGCTCCTCACTGTTGTTTCGTTTTCGCTCGACATCGGATGGAACGAAGAGACGTCTCTATTAAAAAATCGATGGCAAACGTGGGAATCGTTCATTGAAGAGGAACTCAAAACGGCACCGGCTGGACTTAAAAACGGGTGGCAAACCGACCGAGGTGCCTGGCGATGGTTCAATACCGTTCAGAATATGAATGACAATTTTGTCGAAGCTACAATGATGTGCCTCGGCGTCGCCCTCGGCATCGCGCTAATCTCCACCGCCAACATCGTCGTCACTGTACTCACCATCGTCTCCATCGGCATCATCCTCGCCTCCACCATGTCCGTCGTTGTTTCGCTCGGATGGACCCTCGGATTCCTCGAGGCCATTTGCTTGTGCATTTTGATCGGCTTATCGGTCGATTTTGTCATCCATATGGGACATGCATATTGTGCTGCCGCCGCACGAGGCGTCCATACCCGAGTCGAGCGCACGAAAGAAGCCTTTGCCCGCATGGCCTACCCCATAGCCTCCGCCGCATTTACCACCTTCGCCTCCGCCAGCGCCCTCTTCTTCTGCACCATCACTTTTTTCCAAAAGTTTGGCACAATCGTCATGACATCCATGATTTGCGCTTTGTGCGTCTCTTTGGCGTTTTACGTCGCTTTGTTGTTAACGGTAGGACCGGAAGGGAGCTTTGGGGATATCCGAAATTTTAGACACATGTGTTCTTGCAAACCATCGTCTGCGACGTCTGACAGAGAAGAGGAAAGGTCGCGAAAGTAGAGCAAAAAATCTGCGTGCGAGAGAGAGAGAGAATTGTATATGAGCGGTTCCAGAATTTTGCCTTGTAAATGAATCGATGGCGTATTGTTTTAATCATAGCTTTATCCGTAGATTATATCAAAATAGTTTCGCGATATTTGTCGCGTGTTTGCGTGGCGATGTGTCTCGCTCTGTGTTTCAAATTCGCTCTCAAAATCACCTTTTTCGCATCTCAATTTTTCGCTACTCCGTCTCTCATACAAAAACACGCGCGCGAGAGAGAGACCACCTCTTCAACCGGCAATAATGTCGAGCGATGCGAAGAGCGGGAAGAAAACCGCGTCGAAAGCCGCTGCGACGGGTTCTTCCATCCCAGTGAACACGAACATCATCGTCATGGACAACGGCGGCGATACGATTAAAATCGGATTCGCGGGACAGATTTCCCCAACAGCTTTAGTCCCGAACTGCGTGTGCAAGCCTCACGGCGTCAAAGCGATTATTGTAGGCCTAGATACGTTAAATATCCCCGATATTAACGGCTTAGTCATCCGCAGACCAATCGATAGAGGGTATTTAACCAACAGTCATCTGCAAAAAGATATTTGGGCGCATTGCATACATGAGGTGTTGAAAGTGACACCAGAAGAGGTTCGAAAATGTTGGATGATAATGACGGAACCGCCGGCAAATTTTAGCACGAGTAGACAAGAAATGGATAGAATATTGTTGGAGGAGTTCGGGTTTGAAGGAGTGGTTTATGTTTCTGGAGCTTTGTGCGCGATGAAGGCGCATTTGTGGCAGACGAAAGATGAGGATTTGGAGGGCAACGAGGAGGAAGATGCAAACGCGATGGAGAAAGATGACACGGATAAAGAGTACGTGGATTTTAACGAATTGCCTCCAAAAAAGCACGCATCGAAAAGGCAAAGAATCAAATGGGCGCGAGAAGCTATGACTGGGTGCGTCCTCGACGTTGGGTTCTCCTTTGCACACGCGTCGCCAATTTTCGATGGGAAAGTTGCCGATCATCACGTGAAGCGATTGAATTTAGGTGGACGAGCGCTGACGAATTATCTCAAGGAATTAGTCTCTTACAGACAATGGAATGTCATGGACGAATTCGCGTTAATAGAAGATGTAAAAGTAAAATCGGTCTACTGTCAAGAAAACGGGGACATATACGAAGTGTTGAAAGAGGCGAAAAAAAAGATTCGTGAAAACAAAATCGCCGTCAAATACGTCCTTCCAGACGGCGTGAACACGCTGAGAGGCTTCCTCGCCGATTCCGTCTTGGCAAACGATGCTGAAGACGCCTCTTCCTCCGAATCCGAAATCAATGAAGACGACGATTTACAAACCAGAAGAAGAAAACTAAAGAAACAAAAAGAGAAAGCCACTAAAGGCGCGGGAAGTATGGAACTCGCTCCAGACGCCCAATCGTTAGTATTAGTCAACGAGCGGTTCATGGTCCCAGAAATTCTCTTTCACCCGACCGATATTGGTTTAAACCAATGCGGCATCACCGAACTCATCGCTCAAAGCGTCCACCACCACGAAGCGAACGACTCTTTACGAGACCAAGCGGTCGAAGCGTTGATGTGGCTTAATATCATCATCACGGGTGGGTGCACGAAAATCCCAGGTTTAATCGAGCGCCTGACGAGAGAGATCCGACAATATGTGCCTGCCACTTATTCAGTCTCTGTCAGAGCGCTGGACGACCCGATTTCTGACATCTTCCTTGGGTTATCTCTCCTCTCCTGTACGGACGATTCGCACGTTCCAATAGAGGATCCCGTGCAACACTTCTGCCTAAAACATGGCACGAAAAGAGACGAATATATCGTCAAAAACAGTCCATACAAAGCCGAGAGAATTAGCCAGTACGATCGGTTTGAGTCTAAACCTTTAGGAAGGGTCAAGGATATGCATTTTAATGGTTCATCCTAGTACGTAACGCATAGCGCGATTTCGTCAAAAACTGTACTTCTTTTTAGTCTTTTTCAAAATTTGGAAACACAACACAAAAAAATTTAAGCGCGCGCACTTCGCTTCGCATCAAGCATGGAAGAAGAAGCGTCCATACCAACAGTCTCGACGACGCGACTTTCGTCTCTTCCAGATCCAGATTCCGGAAACAGACTCTTCTCTCCGCACGTGCACGAACCAGAAAAGGAAGAAGAAAATAATGACGAGAAATTTGAAAAGACATCAAAGTCCGAAGCTCCGATCCAACAACGACAGATGAAACGAGCGACGGCCGACGATACTGCCGACGACTTTTCCGAATCTCTTCTCTCGCGCGCGGACTCGAAACTATACCGGTGGGCGAAAGTGAAAGGCTCGCCGTTTTGGCCGTGTCAAGAGATTGATTTGTGTAGGTTTAGACAAAACCTCCCGGAGTTTGTGAGAGAAAAAGTGGATGTTTTGGCCGAAGAGAAAAACGTGAGCGTGGAACTGATTCAGTTTTTCGGGACGAACGAGTACATGTGGCGCTTGCAACCGAAGAAGAATACGGAAGAGAAGGGTATCAATAACGATGAAACGAAGAACAATTCTGTAAATACTACTAATAATAATAATCGCGTCAACAACTGCGGAATACGTAAACTGGACGTGGAGTCCTTTCGCTCTGGGTGCGAGAAAGGGTATCATAAGAACATAACAAGGGTTGGATTGAAGAAGGCTGTGCAAGAGATGAGCGAATGTTTACGAAACGGAGTGGATCCGCAAAATTTGAAGAAAGGTGGGTTGCAGTGGCACACGAATGAGATTGCGGCTGAGGAAGAGGAAAAGAAGAAACCGGAGAAGAAGAAAAAAGCAACGTCGACGAAGAGGAAGAAAGAGGAGACGAAAAAGAGTTCTGAAGAGGAGAAGAAGAAAAAAGCAAAGAAGAGTTCCAAAGAAGGGAAGAAGAAGGGAAAAGGAACAGTGGCCGCCTCGGCTGCTGCTGACGTAGCCGCCGCGGTGAAGATGGAATTTGACGCCGCAAAAGTAGAAGAAAAGAAAAGGGACGAACCGCCCACTTTAGAAAATCTGTTCGACGATAAAATCATCGAAGAGAAACCATTTCAGTTAACGTTCGACGTGTTGAGCGTGAGGGATCCGCCACCGTTTGAACGGTTACGAAGGAACCGGTGGGTTTCCCGTCAAGGTCCGAAACAGATGCACAAGAGTGAGGCGGTGGTGTGTTATTGTCGACCGATACCAACATCGTTGAAAGAAGAAATGATCCCGAACGTTACGACGGAACGGGCGATGAAGATGGCGTCGACTTCGTCCCTATCGACGGTTGTGACAACTACAACAGCTACAAACGTGGTAGTAGCAGTAGTACCGCCAATGGATGCGATTACGAATAAACTAGCCGCCGGAGAAGAAAATCAACAACAAGTACAACAGCAACCACAACAAATTAGCGAAGAGAACGGTCCGGCGACGCCGCCAGAACTTATCGAAGATCCAATGAACGGCGGTAATGCGAAAAATACAAAGAAGAAAGCACCAAAAGCGAAGCCAGCGCCAAGACTTCGTCTCGGGTGTGGTCAGGACTGCGTCAACCGCGAAACGCGATACACGTGTGACAGCCGAGTGTGCCCATGTGGCGACGACTGCTCAAATCGACCGTTCCAATACCTACCTCAACCAAAAGTGAAAGTTCAACTGACGGAAAATCGTGGGTATGGTTTATTCTTACAACAAGACGTCTTCGCGGGCGACTTTATCGTCGAATACATGGGTGAAATTATCGACGACGAGGAATGTTCTCGACGTCTGTTGGCGTGCAAAGACAAAAATGAACCGAACTTTTACCTCATGGAAATCACACCGTCGCAAATTATCGACGCTCGATTTTGTGGCAATAATGCTCGCTTTATCAATTCGAGTTGCTATCCAAACTGCGAAACGCAACGATGGGTGGACGCGTCCACGAACGAAACCAGAGTTGGCATTTTTGCCATCGAGGACATCAAATCTGGCACCGAATTGACCTACGACTACAACTTCGCTCACTTTGGCGGCGAAGGCACGACCTCGTTCACATGTTTCTGCGGTCACCCGATGTGCAAAGGCACTTTGGATGCAAACCCAGAACGCATGCGAAGATTCATGGACAGAGTCACGGTTATTATGAAAAATGGTGACGTGAAAACGGGAACGGTTTTAGAATACATGGTGAACAAAAAATACAAGCTGATACTCGACGACGAGGAGGAGGTCAAACTGTGGTCAAAGACAACGTTTTCCGAGGAGGAAAAAGCTGAGTTAGCGATGAAAAAGACGAAAAATCGCAAGTACGTCACGGTGAATTTGGACAACGTCGATACCGCCAACGACGCGAAAAAAGGCGGCAAGAAGCTGGAGTGCGTTTGGCTCACCAACCGAACCAATTTCAAGGAGGCTACAATCGCGAAAAAGAACGTCGCCGGGAAGAAGAAGAAGAA
>Ga0066856_10000547_pt1 | contig 14055 bp, 12 predicted proteins | sample ETNtaG_5_FD_65605 | JGI IMG/M metagenome (GOLD analysis project Ga0066856, IMG submission 65605) | Marine microbial and viral communities from oxygen minimum zone, Eastern Pacific Ocean - ETNP201406SV205 | ecosystem: Environmental > Aquatic > Marine > Oceanic | place: Pacific Ocean: Eastern...
GTTTTAGATATTAATTCGGATGGATCTCTTAATGTGAGAATAGGCAACCAAATTAAGAAAATATCTTCTGGGGAAGTTTCACTAAATATAAATTAATCTGCATTTTATTTTTTAATTAATATATCATTTTCATCTAATTTGTAATTTGCTGGCGTAGCTCAGTTGGTAGAGCTCCTGATTTGTAATCAGGCGGTCGTTGGTTCAAATCCAATCGCCAGCTCCAATATTATTTAAATTTTTCTTCCTCAATTATTTGAGCATCTTCTATATCTGAAGCTTGGTCTTTTGGATTCTTTCTTTCTGAATTTTTTTTTCTCAAGGAGAAAAATACAAATCCAATTAGATAGGGCCAGAAAAAAAGTAATGCAGAAAATAAAATATTCCACTCCCAAACAAAAGTAGCTCCTACGATTCCTAAAATTGGACCTAAAAAAGGAGTAAAGGTAAGAAAAAGAGAGATGATAAATAAAATACCTTCAAGAAAGGTGCTTTGAACCATAAAAATCAGTTTTAAAGAATCTGCGACTGCACTGATCTGATAGATGGAAATTGTGACGTAAAAAAATAAAACAATAAAAAAAGGCATTCTCAAATAACGATTTTACAAAGTATACTCTTTAGTCTGTTATGAAATTAAAAAAAATAATTTCCAAACTATCTCTTGAGGAGAAAGTTTCTTTGTTGTCAGGTTTTGATAACTGGCATACCCCGGATATTAAAAAACATGGAATACCAAAAATAAAAATGTCCGATGGTCCGAACGGAGTAAGAGGAGACTCCAGTACTCCTCAAACTTCAGCTTGTTTCCCTAGTCCTATTCTTTTAGGAGCTACCTGGAATGAAAAATTAATTAAAAAAATTGGTTCGGCTACAGGTGAAGAAGCCCTATATAAGGATGTTGATGTTCTTCTAGCCCCTACTATAAATTTACATCGTCACCCGCTTGGAGGTCGTCATTTTGAATGTTATTCAGAAGATCCTGTTTTAACTTCAAAAATTGCCTGCTCTTATGTCTCTGGCGTCCAAAGTAAAGGCGTTGCTGCCTGTTTAAAGCATTTTGCCGGAAACGATACTGAATTTGAAAGACATCTTGTAAGTTCCAACATAGATGATAAAACATTAAGAGAACTTTATTTATATCCTTTTGAAATGGGCATAAAAAAAGCCAAAGCTAAAGTCGTAATGTCAGCTTACAACAAAGTAAATAACATTTATTGCAGTTCTCACGATGAATTGATAAATCAAATTTTGAAAAAAGAATGGAAATTTGATGGTTATGTTGTGAGCGACTGGGGAGCTGCATTAGAAACTGTGGAAAATGTCAATGGCGGTCTAGATTTAGAAATGCCTGGGCCAGCTAAGACTTGGGGAAAAAACCTTGTCAAAGCAGTTGAAGATGGACTTGTTGAAGAAGGAACGATTGACGACAAAGTGAAGAGAATTCTTAACGTTGCAAAGTTCACCAATAGGTTCAACAAAAAAAGAGTTGCAGAGAAAAGCATTGATAAAAAGTCTCATCGCGAACTCATTAAAAAAACTGCTACCGAAGGTATGGTTCTTTTAAAGAATGAAGAAGTACTTCCTTTTGATAAAACCAAAATTTCTAAAATTGCTCTAATCGGTCCAAATGTTAAAGACAGTCAAATTATTGGTGGCGGAAGTGCAGGTTTAAAACCTCATTATGAAATTCACCCTTTAGAAGGAATTTCGAATTTCTTAAAAGAAGAAAGAGTAAAAATAAATTATGCAAAAGGTTGTCATGTTGATAAGTATCTTCCTGCTTTAGAAAAAGAAAGCTCTTACATTCCAGAAAAAAAAGAAAATGGATTTGAAGTTGAGTTTTTTCGAGGAAAAACTTTTGATGGAGAGCCAATAGCAAAACAAGTTTTAACTGGAAATAGATTTTGGGCATTGCAAGGATTTGCAAGAGAGTTTTTAGATGAAAAAGAGAGGCCTGAATTATCTGTTAAATTTTCTACTACTTATAAACCATCAATTTCCGGAGAATTTGAATTTGAGGTTTTTAGTATTGGCTTATCCAGAATCAAAATCGATGGAAAGGAGTTAGTTGATAACTGGTCATCTCAAAAAAAAGGAGAAGCTTTTTTTGGTTTTGCATGCGCTCCTAAAAGAAACAAAATAAAACTTTCTAAGGGAAGAGATTACCTTGTGGAGGTTGAGTATGAATTTGAAGGGAGATTTCCTGCCATACAATTTGGCTGCAGGCCACCTGACCCAAAAAATTTAATCGAAGACGCAGTAAAAATAGCAGAACAGTCTGATGCAGTAGTCCTCGTTGTAGGTACAAATTCAGATTGGGAAACTGAAGGAAATGATAGAAAAAGTTTAAGCCTTCCAGGCGAACAGGATGCTCTTATCAAAAAGATTTTAGCCGCGAATAAAAATACAGTTTTAGTAATAAATACTGGATCTCCTATAAGCATGCCTTGGATAAAATCTTGCCCAGCAATTTTACAAACCTGGTTTCCTGGACAAGAATTTGGAAATGCCTTAGCAGAGATATTATTTGGTAAAGAAAGTCCAAGTGGTAAGTTACCTACAACTTATCCCAAAAAACTATCTGATACTCCAGCATATTCTTGTTATCCGGGCAAAGACCTGCAAATGGACTACAAAGAAAAATTATTGGTTGGTTATAAATGGTATGACAAAAAGAAAATTGAACCTCTTTTTCCTTTCGGTCATGGTTTGTCTTATTCAAAATTTAAATTAAAAAGGGTTTCTGTAACAAAGAAGAAAAACGAGATTGAGATTAAAGTAAAACTTAAAAATACTGGCGACCTTTCTGCTTTTGAAACTTTGCAATGCTATCTAGAAAGAAAAAAAGTGAGTGCAGAAACACCTACAAAGAAGCTTGTAGATTTTAAAAAGTTAAAAGTTGGAAAAGGTAAATCTAAGAAATTGACTTTAAAAGTTTCTAAAAGAGATCTCTCAGAATGGGATGTAAAAAAATCTAAATGGGAAATTGCTAAAGGGGATTACGTCATTCATGTAGGAACCTCTGTTAGAGATATTTCAATTACAGAAGAAATAAAAATCTAATCTAAATCTAGCTGTTCTTTAGATATTAATATCCCGCTTTCGTCAGCATAGGCCCAGTTTCCAGATTCAATTGAAATGCCTCCAAAATTAATATTAATTCCTATTTCGCCTCGATCCTTTTTTTCACTTTTTTTTGGCACTGACCCCAACGCAAATATTCCAAGCTTGAAATTAGACAGGGCCTCAACATCTCTCACGCAGCCATTTATAATGACAGCTTGCCAGTTATTTTTTTCCGCAGACTCTGCAATCATGTCTCCCATTAAGGCAACTTTGGTACTACCTTGGCCATCTACGATCAAAATTTTTCCATCGCCCTCTTCGCCCAAAATTTGTTTAACTTTTGAATTATCGTCAGGACAAATTGCAGTTTCAATTTTTCCCGAATAAAAACCTTTTTTGCCATAATTCGTAAATTGTAAATTCAGAAAATCTACATGAGGATTCTTATCGCTTAAGTCTGGAGTAGTCATAAATTTCTATCAATATACATTAAAAAATTAAATCGCTTTATAGATTATCAAGGGCAGTATAATTGAATCAATGAAAGAAAATTTCAAAGCTAAGGTATTTTTAAATAAATCAGGCAGAGGGAGGGTAAAGTATTCTGAGGAAGAATTTCTGTCTTTATCAAATAGAGAAATGTTCAAAGTTTTTCCAGGAGATGAAGTAGTCTGTCAAAAAATGCCTGGGAGTAAGGCTAAAATTAAGGAAGTCTTGAAAAGAAATACCAATGAGCTTACGGGGATTATTAAGAAGTATAAAGGTAAGACTTTTCTAACTAGTTTAGATAAAAGTTTTCATCTTGATATCTTGTTAGAAGGCAAGAATTTGAAGAATTTCAAATCAAACGATATTTGTGAAGTAAAAATAACTTCTCAACCATCTCTAAAGTACAAGCCGAAAGCTAAGCCTATAAAAACCTTAAAAAGTAATGATGTTTTTGAGGAAGCTTTTATTTTTGCAACTAATGGAACTGAGCTATCTACAGAATGGTCTAAATCTGTTATTAATGAATGCAACAAAATTAAAAGAGATATTTCATTACAGGATATAGACTCTAGAAGAGATTTAAGAAGTTTAAATTTTGTAACGATTGACGGAAGCAATGCTAAAGATTTTGATGATGCAGTTTATGCTGAAGAAATTTCTGAAGGTTTTCTTTTATACGTTGCAATAGCGGATGTTGCTGAATATGTAATTGAAGGTTCACAGCTTGATAAAGAAGCTTTTTCTAGAGCAACCTCCGTATATTTTGAAAAAAAAGTTATCCCTATGCTTCCAGAACTTATATCAAATAAACTTTGTTCTTTGAGGCCTAACGAGGACAAATTAGTTGTAACTTGTGAAATTTACCTTGATAGAGAAGGAAAAATAAAATCCTTTGAATTTTTCAATTCTGTTATCTGCTCTAAAAATCGTCTCACATATGATGAAGTTGAAAAATTTTATAAAAAAGGTAATACGAGGTTTCCTAATGATGTTGTCATAAATTTAAGCGCCCTAAAAAAAATACATGGTTTGAGAAGAAAAATAAGAGAAGAAAGGAAGGCAATAGATTTTTATCTTCCTGAATACAGACCTATTGGTAAAGATAACAAAATAATTAAGTTCAAATCGACAGATCATCTTTCGGCAAATGAAGTCATAGAAGAATCAATGATTTTGGCAAATATTTGTGCGGCTAAATTAGCTAAAAAACTTAAAATTCCTATCCCATTTCGCCACCACGATAATCCGGATTACAACGAATTGGATAAGCTTAAAGAATTTCTCAAAACTAGAGGTCTTCGTAAGGGCATGGCTGAATCCAATACTAGAAAGAAACTTAATGATTGGCTTAAAGAAATTAATCAAAAAGAAAAATCCTTTTCTCTGATTTATCAGATTTTAAGAAGCATGAAGCTTGCTGTTTATTCAGGAAAGGAAAGTAATCATTTTGCTCTTGGGCTTGATGAATATTGTCATTTTACTTCTCCGATAAGAAGGTACTCAGATTTGGTAACGCATAGAATTATTAAGTCGATCATTGAAAAAAAAGAAAGCTCCTATTCTCAAAATGAAATAGATGAAATTGCCCTAGTTTGTAGTGAAAAAGATAGAGATGCAGAAAAAATTGTAAGGGAATCTTCTAAATATCTAAGTTGTAAGTGTGCAGAACAACACATTGGAAAGGAATTTACTGGGGAAGTTGTGGCGGTATTAGAATTTGGAGTATTTATGCATATCCATGGACTGAATATTGAGGGATTTTGTCATATAAAAAATCTTAAGAGATCACCCTATTATGTTCATGATGCGACAGCTAATTCTCTTACATCAGCAAATAAAAATAATATCTACGCATTAGGTGATAAATTTAAAATTAAAATAAAATCTGTGGAAACTTCTAGAAAGAGGATTGATTTAAGAGTTATAAATTAGGCATGAAAAAATTGGAAACTCATGATCAAAACTTTATCAAAACTTTACTTGATAACCTCCCTCAAAATATTGAAGAACTTTCTATTCCGAAAGATAAAAATAATAAAAAAACTTTGGAATTGATTTCACTGGCAAAAGAAAAAGATTTACCTGTCTCTTTTAATGAAGATAAAAAACTAGTAGCTACTTTTATACCGTCACAAATTAAGGATATTAATTTTTTAGAAAAATTGATTAGTAAAAAAAAGAATTCTCTAATACTTATTTTGGATCATGTTATGGATCCACAAAATGTAGGTTCCATATTAAGAACTGCTTTAGCTGCAAATGTAGATGCTGTGGTGGTCAGTAAAAATAGAGCGTGTCATCTTACTGAAACAGTAAGAAAAGTCTCCAAAGGTGCTTCAGAGATAATACCTTTTGTAATAGTTAACAACATCAAGTACCTACTAAAAAATCTTAAAACAATAAATTTTAATATTCTTGGGTGTGATGGATCTGCTGAAAAAGATTATTATGAGTGTGACTATAACTTACCTACGGCTATTATAATGGGCTCCGAAGGAGAAGGCATAAAGCCTAATCTAAAAAAAGATATAGATGAAATGATAAGAATTCCAATTAACGAGCAAGTAGAAAGTCTTAACGTATCCAATGCTTGTTCTGTTATTCTATTTGAAGCTAGAAAACAAAGAATTTAAAAGCAAATGTTGGTACAAAGAACTCTTACAAATCCTATAAAAGCAACCGGGGTTGGACTTCATACAGGAAGAAAAATTTCAATTAATCTTCTCCCTGCTGAAGAAGATCAAGGGGTAGTCTTTAAAAGAGTTGATTTGGAGCCTAATGTCGCAATAAAAGCGGTAGTTGAAAATGTTGGGCCGACTTCAATGGCAACAACACTAAAAGATGGAGAAATTGAGATTGCTACTGTGGAACATATGATGTCTGCTTTTGCTGGATTAGGCATAGATAATGTCACCGTAGAGATAAACGATTGTGAAGTTCCAATTATGGACGGTAGTGCCAGTCCTTTTGTTTTCTTAATTCAGTCTGCAGGTATAAAAGAACAAACAAAACCGAAAAAGTTTATAAAAATTAAAAAAGAAATCTCAATAACTACAGATAATGGTGCTTACGCAAAACTATCTCCTTATGATGGTTTTAAGGTAACTCATTCTCTTATCTATGACGATGAGGCGCGTAAAGGTCACTCAAGAACAACCACAGTTGACTTTAATTCAACAACTTATTTAAAAGAAATCTCAAGATCAAGGACTTATGGCTTCATGGAAGAACTTGAAGCATTGAAAAAAAATTCTCTTGCCTTAGGCGCTAGTCAAAAAAATGCTATCGCTATCAAAGATAATGAGATTTTGAATGAAGAAGGTTTGCGATCAAAAGATGAGTTGGTTAAACATAAAATTTTGGATGTAATTGGGGACCTATACTTGTTGCAACATAATCTTATTGGAGAATTCGAGGGTTATAAATCTGGGCATACACAAAACAACTTACTTTTAAGAAAATTAATTGAAGTTCCAGATTCATGGGAACTTATTTCCTCTGAAAGTGATAATCCTATAATCGATTACATAGAGCCTATTATCGATCCTAGTCTTGGATAAACATGTCCATATTGTCATTCTTATTTGGAAACAAAGACAAGCGAGTTTTACGTAAACTCGGAAGCGTTGTTAATTCAATAAATGACTTAGAACAAAATTTTGATTCTTTCACGGATGAAGAACTTAAAAATACTACTAGTAAATTAAAAGAAAGACTTTCCAAAGGCTCAAGTTTAGAAGATCTCATGCCAGAGGCATTTGCGGCTGTGAGAGAATCTAGCAAGAGATTTTTAAGACTTCGTCACTACGATTGTCAATTAATTGGCGGTGCCATTTTAAACCAAGGCATGATTGCTGAAATGGCAACTGGAGAAGGAAAGACCTTAGTTGCGACCTTGCCCTGTTATCTCAATGCACTTACTGGAAAAAGTGTCATCGTAGTTACTGCAAATGAGTACTTAGCGAAAAGAGATGCAAACTGGATGGCTCCAATTTTTGAAGGCTTAGGAATGAATGTTGGATATATAACTCCAGAACTTAATCCTTTAGAGAAAAAAGAAAACTATGCCAAAGATGTTGTTTATGCCACAAACAACGAGCTAGGTTTTGACTACCTTAGAGACAATATGGTTCTTAGAGAGGAAGATCGTCTTCAAAGAGAACCTTATTTTGTGGTGGTAGACGAAGTGGATTCGATTTTAATCGATGAAGCTAGAACTCCCTTAATAATAAGTGGTGTTGCAGAAGATAATGGGCCTCTTTACAAAAAACTTAAACCAGTGGTGAAAAGTCTAACCGAGGAAGAGTTTGATTTTGAAAAAGAAGAAGTCGTTAAAGCAGGAGACTTCACTATAGATCTACAATCCAGATCAATTGAAATTACCGAAAATGGGCATGAAAAAATAGAAAATTATCTAAAGCAAAATAATCTCCTCGAGGATTCTGTAAGTTTGTATGCCAGTGAAAACTTAAAACTTCTTAACATGGTTCAAGCTCTTGTAAGAGCTGAAACTTTGTTTGAAAAAAATACGGATTACATAGTTCAAAATGGAAAAGTCATCTTAATTGATACGAATTCAGGCCGAGCAATGCCAGGTAGAAGACTCTCAGATGGAGTACACCAAGCCTTAGAATTAAAGGAAAATCTAGACATTCAAGTTGAAAGCCAAACACTAGCATCAACCACTTTTCAAAACTTCTTTAGAATGTTTGAAAAGTTGTCAGGAATGACAGGAACCGCCAAAACAGAAGCTAGAGAATTTGATGAAATTTATTCTTTAGAGGCAATTTCTATTCCCACAAATCTTCCAATGGTCAGAGAAGACAAAAATGATAAAATTTATCTCACAGACGATGAAAAAAATGATGCCATCATTGATGAGATAAAGACTTATCACGAAAAAGGAAACCCCATTCTTGTCGGCACCATATCTGTTGAAAACTCTGAAGTTTTATCAAAAAAACTAGATACTCTAAATATTCCTCATCGTGTTTTAAATGCTAAACAAAATCAACAAGAAGCAGAAATAATTTCACAAGCTGGAAAAGAAAAAGCTGTGACCATAGCTACAAATATGGCTGGAAGAGGAACAGATATTGTCCTTGGAGGGTTCCCTGAATCAGAATCAGCCAGAAAGGAAATTGTTGAATTAGGAGGATTACATGTCATCGGTACCGAGAGGCATGAATCTCGAAGAATTGATAATCAGCTTAGAGGAAGGTCAGGACGGCAAGGTGATCCAGGCTCTTCCCAGTTTTTCTTATCACTAGATGATGGCTTGCTCAAGATATTTGCACCTGACCGAATGAAAGCTCTTATGCAATCCTTTGGTGGAATGAAAAAAGGAGAATCGATAGAACATAAAATGCTAACCAACTCTATAGAACGAGCTCAACGGCGTGTTGAAGGTAGGAATTTTGATATTCGTAAAAGAATTCTAGAATTTGATGATGTCTTGAATGAACAAAGGCAGGTAATTTATAAACAACGAAAAGAAATATTAGAAGGTCAAGATTTAGACGACTTAATTTCAAATATGCGAGCTGATGTTTTGAGCTCGACTTTTGAACTTCATATTCCTGAATATGAAATAGAATCCAATTGGAAAGTTGATGAACTAACAAACATCCTAGAATCTGAATTTAATCTGCGATTTAATTTAAAAGCTGAATTAGATAATAGTGAATCCAACACACAAGAAGTGCTGAATAAGCTTTTGGATTTTACTGACGAAATTTACTTGGAAAAAAGAAATAAATTTCCAAGCGTTTATTCTCAATTGGAAAATCAGATCATTCTCCAAGTCATTGATCAAAGTTGGAAAAATCATATCAATCAACTTGATTCACTCAGACAAAACATAGGATTTCGGAGTTATGCAGGAAAAGATCCTCGTCTTGAATACAAAAGAGAAGCATTTGAGATGTTTGAACAACTTCTTGAAACAATAAAAAAAGAATCTACAAGGTTTCTTTGCCGTGTCGAAGTAAAACCAGAAGACGAACAAGAAATTGAAAATATGAAATCTAGAGAGGTCTTAGAAAAAACTAAAACTGTGCATGAAAATTCTCCATCAGCATTTATGGATAATTCTGTGTCTAACCAACAAGCATCCAATAACGATCAACCAGTAGAGGGGAATAGACGTTTAAGAAGACTGCAAGCAAAAGCTAATAGAAAAAAGAAAAAAAGATAATGTTGAAAAATATAAAAATTGGTTGCGCATCCTCCAAGACAAAGTACGGAACTAGATTGGACTCCTCAATAGTAAAACTTGAGAAGGAAGCAATTTGGTCTGGCTTGTTTACTTCAAATAAATTTAAGTCTGCGCCGGTTGAAATATGTTTGGAAAAAATGAATAAAAATATTTCAAAACCAAAGATCTTGATGGTCAATGCTGGAAATGCAAATGCTGCAACAGGCAAGAAAGGAAAAAAAGACTCTGAAAAACTTATTGAGGATGTTTCCTCATTATTAAACGTATCCAAAGACAATATCCTTCCCTTTTCTACTGGCGTGGTAGGAGAATTACTTGACACTAAAAGGCTTTCTCAAGCTTTTAAAAAATGTACCAATCAGTTAGGCAAAAATTCTTGGGAAGACTTTGCTAATGCAATAATGACTACAGACACTCAAAATAAAATAGTAAAAAAGGAATTTACAGTAGGGAGTCAAAAAATAAATGTAATCGGAGTTGCAAAAGGAGTTGGGATGATTGAACCGAATATGGCAACTACCCTAAGTTTTATTTTTACGGATCTAAAAATTTCAAAAAATCAATTAAAGAAATTACATAAAGAAATTTGCGATCAGACGTTTAATGCTATCTCAATTGATGGAGATCAATCTCCAAGTGACTCCAGTATTTTTGCAACAACCTCAGAGAAAAAAAGTGATTTTAAGAAATATCATAAAATGATTAAGAATAACTTTTTTGAGGTCTTTAGAGAATTGGCTGAAAAGATGGTTTTAGATGGAGAAGGTGCAACCAAACTCATTAAGATTAAAGTTTCGGGATTAAGCTCTTATAAAGCTTCTAAGAAAGTTGCTTTAAAAGTTGCAAACTCCCCTCTAGTTAAAACAGCCGCATACGGAGAAGATCCCAATTGGGGCAGAATCATTACTGCTGCCGGAAATGCCGATATAAAGGAATTTGATATGAAAAATCTATCACTAAAAATTGGAGGTCAACCGGTTTTAGTCAATGGAAATCTAAGTCCGAAATATTCTGAAGCAACGGGTAAAAAAGAATTTAGAAAAAAAACAATCAATATTGAAATCAATCTTGGAAAATCTAAACAATCAGCTCTTGTCATGACTTCAGACCTATCTCCAGAGTACATATCAATCAATAGTGATTACAGAAGCTAGATTTATTCCAATAACTCCAAAAAAAATTCCAGAAAACTTCTTTTCTTTGATCGAAAAACTATCTGATACTTCAAAGTACTTGATCTACCGAGTTGACGTAATTAATTTTTCATTAGAACACTGGAATAGAACTAAAGAAATTTATAAAAATAAGGGAGGTAAAGTGATTTTGAATTCGAGGTTAAGAGGTATTATTTCTGATCATGAATATCTTCATCTAACATCTAGTGATCTAATTAAAACAAACCAGTTGAGCTCCTTTATGACAGGAGCTTCCTGTCATAATAAAAAAGAGGTCATTAAAGCTGCGCAACTTAAGCTAGATTATATTTTTATCTCGCCAGTTAAAAATGTTGCAAATAAAAATCCTGCATTAGGCTGGGAAGACTTTTCTAACCTTGCCAAATTATTTCCAGGACCTAGCTTTGCTTTAGGGGGTTTAAAGCAAGAAGACTTTGAGATTGCAAAAGAAAATGGTGCTCAAGGTATTGCAGGTATTAGTGAATTTTTTCAATCTTCTGAATGAGATAAATCCGAAAAAATGACATTTCTTTCATTAAGCCAATCAGACAAATCTAGAGAACGACATCTTTCTGAACAGAAAGGTTTGAATTTTTTATCAGCACTTTCAGAAATTTCTTCTTTGCAACTTGGACATTTCATTTGGTTTCAATCTGAGTAATTATTTTTTGATGTAATTCAGTAACAGCTTTTTTTAGATCTTCTAAAGTATTTTCATTTTCAATGATATGAGTAGCTAACCTAAGTCTTTCAGAACGATTGATTTGCGAGAGAATTATAGTTTTGACTTGTTCTTCAGAAACATCATCTCGAGTCTTTGTTCTTAAAACTTGTGTTTCCTCAAATACATCAATGACCAATACTTCATTGCAATAATTGGACTGTTTAGTTTCAAACAATAATGGAGAAGCAAGGATTGTATAAGCGGAAGTAGAAGATTTTAATTCCTCTTTTATTAATTCTGCGATCAAAGGGTGAAGTAAATTTTCTAACCAATCTTTTTCTTCTTCTTTTTCAAATATTATTTCTCTTAATTTTTTTCTATCTAGTTCGCCTGTAGAAAGAAGAATTTCAGTGCCATATCTTTTTTCTATTTCTAAAAGACCTGATTCTCCTTTTTGAACAGGAACCCTGGATAAAACATCAGCATCAACTATTTTGATTCCCAAAGAAGAAAAAATTTCAGTTGCGGCTGATTTGCCAGACCCAATTCCACCTGTTACACCCAAAACAAACATTTTTTATATTTTTTTAAAAATCCTATACTATGTTTATTCTTTCACAATATTCTATAAGTATGAATCCATATAGACTTCTTTTTTTTCTGACTGTACTAAATCTTCTAAACATTACTGATAGACAATTAATCGCAAGTTTTGCCAACTACATAGTTCCAGAGCTGGAACTTACAGGATGGCAATTTGGACTGCTGACTTCTCTAGCGTTTATTTTCTTTTATTCAATAATGGGGCTATTTATGGGGGCTTTGGCTGATCGTGTAAATAGAACTAAGTTGATTGCTTTTGGTGTTGTTCTTTGGAGTATTTTTACAATGGCATCAGGTGCAGCTAAAGGATTTATAACTTTAGCTCTTCCTAGAATGTTCATTGGTGTAGGAGAATCAATTCTAACTCCAACTTCAATGTCTCTTTTGGGAGATGCCTTCCCTCCAAAAAGAATGGGTTTTGCTTCAGGATTTTATTACTTGGGAGTGCCTTTAGGCGTTGCGATAAGTCTTTTATTGGTTGGATTCGTAGCAGATATAAAGTCACCAGTTTTTTTAGAAGGTCTTCTTGGAGAAACAATTGGCTGGCGAGGCTGTTTTTATATGTTAGGAATTTTCGGTGTTTTTTTAGGGCTTTCTATGTTGCTCTTTAAAGATAAGAAAAGAATAGAGATTCAAAATTCCATAAATTCACAAGAAGAAAAGCTTTCTTTTGCTGAAGTAATGACAATTTTAGTCAACGCTTTGAAAAAATCACCTGCCCTAACACTAACCATTTCTGGAGGTGTTTTTTATCACATCATTCTTGGTGCAGCTGCCTTTGAACAAATTTGGCTGGTTGAGGAAAGAGGTTTTGACAGAAGTGTAATTGCTCAAATATCAGGAATAATCGCTGTATTTGCAGGGCTAGCAGGAGTTTTATTTGGCGGTTTAGTCAGTGACTGGTGGTTGGAAAAGACAAATCAAGGAAGGCCTATTTTCTTATTTTGGTTATCTCTTATTTTATTACCAATAGGCATAATTTATAGATTTGTAGAACCGACAACGGTAATTTTTTGGGTCGGAGTAGTCGTAGGATACTTTCAGTTGGGGTGTTTTTATGGCCCTACCTTTTCAACTGTTCAAGAGTTGGTTCCAGAAAAAATTAGAGCGACGATCGTTGCTTTCTATATTCTTTGTATAAATTTGATTGGTCTTACTATAGGTTCCCTAGGAGCGGGAATTTTAATAGATCTAACAAAGGGTGCTCTTGCGGAACCTTACACCTGGTCTTTATTGATCTTTAGTTTCATTGGATCACTCGCCATTCCATGCTATTACATTGCTGGACGAAGATATGCTAAAGATAAAGCTAATCTAGAAACTGCTGTTTAGTCGTCAGAAACAACAGTAGTTTTAAAAGGACTTTTTCTAAAATTCCAGAGAAATTTAAAGGCTTTTACGGACATCAAACGAAAAGTTCGATCAATGAAAGGTACCCTTTCCTTTTCTGTTTTTACTTCACAAGTTTGTTTTCCCCGAATTAATTTTCCTGGAAGAACTCCTGTCGCTTCGCCAGCTTCATAGACTACTTCGCCGCTTTTAACTGTAGCCAAATAACCAGAAGAGGTTTGAATTAATCTTCTTCCTCCTAAAGGAAGGTCATATACCATTTTTGGATGGGTAACATTAAGCTTTTCGAAGTCAATAATATTTAGGTCGGCTAACATTCCCGTTTTAATTTCTCCTCGGTCGAACAAACCATAAGTTTCAGCAGTATCCTTGGTTTGTTTTCTAACAATTAATTCAATTGGAATTTTTTTACCAGCTTCTCTATCTCTTGCCCAATGAGACAAATTAGTTGTTGGCATACTTGCATCACATATCAATCCACAATGAGCACC
>Ga0066856_10000549_pt1 | contig 14028 bp, 12 predicted proteins | sample ETNtaG_5_FD_65605 | JGI IMG/M metagenome (GOLD analysis project Ga0066856, IMG submission 65605) | Marine microbial and viral communities from oxygen minimum zone, Eastern Pacific Ocean - ETNP201406SV205 | ecosystem: Environmental > Aquatic > Marine > Oceanic | place: Pacific Ocean: Eastern...
TGTTCCACATCAGTGAAACTTGGACATCGGAAGATTGTGCTCCTTCTCGCTCAAGACGAGCTTGCAACTCGGACATGGCCCTTTTTGCTGCTTCGCGTGACTCCAACGCTTCTTGTTCCCTAGCTTCTTCTATTTCCTTCAAACGTTCATCTTCTGAGTTCGCAAGTTCAAGTTGTCGGGCATTTTCTCTTTCAGCGGCGAGACGCGCTTCTTCAGCAGCACGATCCGCTGCTTTCTGCTCCATCTCAAGTTCTCTACGACGACGTTCCTCTTCTTCTCGCTCCTCTCGGTTCGCATCTTCGAGTTGTCTACGACGGCGGGCCTCTTCAGCAGCATCCTGCTCTTCCTCCCGTCTGCGTGCGAAGCGCTCCTCAGCCGAACTGAGGTCTGAATGGTTTTGCCGGCGAAGTAAATCTTGGACTGCAGACAATTTACGGTCCAAATTCTTCTTGGCTTTTCCGAATCCCATACCCGAGTGCTGTTGCATCAATCCTTCGGCATTCATACCACTTTGGACGTTAACTTGAGCCTCTCTTCGCATGACAATGAAGAGCAATCCCATCACAAAGGCCCCGCCAAGTGCGATGGTAAGGATATAATCAGTCGGCTGCATGTTCATTCCCATATCCTCTCACCACTTCAAACATACGATGTAGATGAATGATTCTATCGGGACAACATAGGCATCAATACATAAGAAGGTTGGACCTACCGTGGGGCATGCGTGAGGTTTCACTGAGTTGGTCAAAAGCAACCTTGGCGTCAACTGAATTTTTTGAATTGAGTGAAATTGTTTCAAATTTGAAGGTAATGGGCCATCTTGCTGTTGAACCAACCGGTGTACGGCAAATTGTGTTGCCAACATATCATGAGGGAAAAACCGTTGATGACATCGACGGTTTGGATTTTATCTCGGTGGAACAGAAACTCAACGAACGTGAAAGCGATGCATTGGTAATTTGGAATCGCCATCCTTTGGTATGTCTGGCATCCAATACTGAAAACATCCATATCTTGCCACCATACGAATTTGACCAGGGTGCTATTTCCGTCAATATTCGTGGTTTACCGGATGCGATTTCTACTTTTGTAAAACTCTGCAAGATGGTATTGGAGCCGGACGAAGTGAGGGTTCACAACGTGCAAAGCAATGCTGATGAAATCTCAGCCATCCTTACCCCCCGGCAAAACGACTGCTTTTCACTGGCGGCAAAGCATGGCTATTATGCTGAACCGAAGCGAGTGACAATACAAGGTTTGGCCGAATACATGGACATTGCCCGTTCAACATATCAGGAACATTTGCAAGGTGCAGAGCAAGCAATTCTCGGATGGTTTAGCGAACAATTTCAGTAAATCCGGGATACAAACCTTTGATGGTAAGGTCTGCGTGGAAGAACCATGGACAAAGCAACCCGACTCGAATCTTTGCTCCCGGGTGGCCGTGGAGTATGGATACCAATAGACCACGGTGCTTCGGATTATCCAATCGACGGTTTGCAGGACCTTGAACAGACCATTTCCGCTCTTGTACGAGCCGGAGTTGATGCCATTGTGGCTCAGAAAGGAGTTGTGAGTGCCTATGCCCCACTGTGTGAAGGAACCAAAACCTCCATGGTTGTTCATTACTCGGTCTCAACCCGACATGGTGGACCCAACAGCGACAACAAGGTCTTGGTTGGTCACGCAGATGAAACCTTGTCGAGAGGAGGGATAGGCGTCTCCAGTCAAATAAATTTGGGAAGCATGCACGAAGCGACGATGGTTGAACGCATGGGTGAACTTAATCGACAAGCTCATCATGAACAACTGCCTTCTTTCGGAATGGTGTACGCTCGGGGAGAGCACCTCAACGTCATGGAAAATGACCCAACTGGAGGCCAAGCACATGGTGTTCGGCTTGCATTTGAACTTGGCTGTGACGCTGCAAAATCTGTATGGACCGGGGACAAAGAGAGTTTTTCAGTGATTTCATCAGCAGTTCCTATTCCAGTCTTGGTTGCAGGAGGCCCTGCGACAGGAGACAGCCGAGCCATCCTTTCTATGGTAAAAGAAGCAATGAATGCTGGTGCCTCAGGAGTTTGCATGGGGCGTCAGGTATTCGCACATCCCAAGTGTGAATCGCTTGCGAGGGCCATCGTAAGTATCGTCCATGAAGATGCAAATGTAGAGGATGTACTCCAAACAAATGGATTGTGAGTTGGTTTCATGGAGGTATGGGTTGATCTTCGTCAAGACGAGACGCCTGTTATCACGCAAGGTGTTGATCGCTGGTTGGTCAATACGCCCCTTAAGCAACAAGAAGTAGCAATAGAACAAGACTTTCTAAGTGACTCAGACGGATTGCTTGGCGGGTACTACCTAATTGCTGATGGAGAATCTCAAAACAAGTGTAAAGCTGCTATTGGTAGCGCAGACTGGGTGTTGGTCGAATGCCAAACTTGGTCTATGATTCCTCTTGAAAACCTAATCGCTGCCAAACAAGGTTCACCAACAAAAATTGCTGCCATGATAACAACAGCGCTGCAAGCACAAGGCGCTGGCTTTGCTTTGGAACAAGGTGTTGATGCTCTTGTTGTCCCAAATTCAAAACTTCTCATTGAAGCGGCTTTGATCACAAAATCTCAACGACTTGAACTTACAGAAAACCGTGTGAAAGATGTTCAAACTCCAACGGAATCCTATTCACTTGAGGAATTTGTAATACAAAGTGTTGAAGATGGAGGTGTTGGAGATCGATATTGCCTTGATTTCACTTCATTGCTTGAGGTAGGCGAAGGTGTCCTTATCGGGTCAAGTTCATCTCAAATGCTTCTTGTCCACAGTGAGACACTCCTTTCTTCGTTCGTACCAACTCGGCCTTTCCGTGTCAATGCTGGTTCTCCTCATTCGTACATTCTCATGGGAGACGGGACTACAAAATACATGAGTGAACTCAACAGCGGTGATGAAATTCTCATTATGCACGAAAGCGGTAGGAGTAGAGTTGCCGTTTTGGGACGAATTAAAATTGAGCAACGTCCAATGCTAAAGTTGAATTTTCGGTTGCTAAAAAATTACAAGCAAAACCCTAATGAAGGCCATGTTTACATGCAACAAGCAGAAACTGTTCGCCTTGTAGGCCCCAATGAGACTCGCCATTCTGTAACTGAATTAAAACTGCAAACCACCGTACTCGGTTGGCATGGTGGCGGTGGGCGTCACATTGGGGTTGCAATTGGGAGCAGCGTCAAGGAGCTTTGATGAACATGGCAGTTTTGGGGAAAGGAAGTGCACATGGCGCTTGTAGCCTTCTCCATGCAGCAGCTCTTGGTTATGGAGCGAGTATTGCATTGGACCTGCCAATCACCGTTCGTTTGCTTGACAAACCAAGCAAACGTGATGTTGACGATGGAGACAACTTGCTCGACTCAATCCTTCATGTTTGGATTGAGGCAGGCCTTCCTTTGCCCGAGGGGTTCCAACGTGAAGAACTGCATTGGGGTGTTAAGTCAAAGGTTCCAAAACAGCAGGGCCTTAAATCCTCATCAGCACTTTGTGTCGCAGCGTTTCGTGCACTCGGAGATGCTACTGGGAACGAGGTAAGCGATGTACTTGCAGTTGAATTGTCAGGACAGGCACAAATTCACGCAGGGGTGTCCCTTACAGGCTCAATTGACGATGCTTGGGCTTGTGCCACTACCGGATGGAAACTTGTTGATCCACAAGCAGAAGTTCAATCCGGTGTGTTGTTGGAGGGAGACGGTCCTAATCCAGATGATTGGGCCATCATCATCATCCTGAGAGGTGCTCGGGAACAACGCCCGACTCTGGAAGACTTTGTCCCTCATACATCAGCCTTTCAACAAGCACTCTCGGCGCTCCAGAACGGGCAAGAACTTGTTGCTTTGACGTGGAACGGTAGAGGAATAGTTGCGACACTTGGTGATGCAGAAGGGCGTAAAATGACCAACGATTCATTCGTCAACAGTGCACGAGCGGCCGGATTATCCGGTTCCGGTCCTGCTCTGGTTGTTGTTGTCCCAAGTCAGCAGAAACCTACAATCGAGCGAATAAAGTCCTGGTACAGCATGCGACACAAAAATGCTGAAATCATTGAGACAAGGTTTCTGTCCTCAGAATATGAACAGCCTGACGAGTGAACACCTTCTTGAAGGCCCTATGGCTCGGTGAGTTGAGTCATCATGCAAATGACCCTTGGTGAACACCTGCGTTTGACACTCTATGGGTCAAGTCACGGACCCCATGTGGGTGCGGTCATAAACGGAGTGCCAAAAGGTATTGTTCTCGATGAAAATGGTCTAAAACAAGCGATGGATATGAGAAAACCTGGTGGACCTTACAGCAGTCAACGCAAAGAAACTGATGAGGTTCTTTGGTTGTCAGGTCTTGTGAATGGAATCACCAATGGAGAGCCCATAGACTGCAGGATCCAAAACAGCGATGTTCGCTCAAAAGACTATGGCTTCCTACCAGACCACCCACGTCCAGGCCATCAGGACATGGTGATGATGTTGAAAACTGGTGGTGATGCTGACTTGCGAGGAGGTGGGACATCAAGCGCCAGAATGACTGCCCCTATCGTTGCTGTTTCAGCATTACTTCGCCCTTGGATTGCTACAAAAGGAGTTGAATTTCGCGCCCATGTTGGAGCCATCGGTTCAATCGAAGCAAAAGATATCAATGAATTCCCTGCGAACTGGTCAACGGAAGAAAGCAAACACATGCGCTGTTATGACCCCGTTGCAGCAAAAGCGATGACTGAACTCATCACTTCGTACCGCAAGCAAAGAGATTCAATTGGCTCTCGTGTTGACCTCGTCATCAATGGACTGCCCCTTGGCGTGGGCGAACCTTGGTTTGATGGGCTTGAACCTGCACTTGCACGAGCGATGATGTCCATACCTGCTGCACGTGGAGTGCAATTTGGTCATGGTTTCAACGTTCAGACCATGACAGGAAGCGAACATAACAACCCATGGGGTGGTACATCTGAAAAGCCTACATTGGAAGGTGAACGCCCGGATGGTGCTTTGGCTGGTTTGGCAACGGGTTCTCCGATTCATGTCCAAATCGCCTTCAAACCCCCATCAAGTATTCCACAAACACAGATGACGCTCAATGTGAAGACCAACAAACAGGAACCGTTGACTGTCAAAGGACGCCATGACCCTGTACTCGCTCCTCGGGCAGTGGCTGTGGTTGAGGCAATGGCTGTCTTGGTAATCTCTGACCTCATGATTCGTGGAGGTTTCATGGATGAGTGAACTCCCAGAAATCCACAAATTCGGAGGATCTTGCCTTCGTGATGCTAGCGATATCAATCGTATTGCGGAAGTCATACTCAACTCTCCAAACCCCTGCATCATTGTAGTCTCCGCATTATGGGGGACAACCGACCGATTGATGAGGGCTGCAAAAGAACCGCGCTATGCTGGACGGTTGGTAAACGACCTTGCAAGCCAACACTTACGATTTGCACCAAATCTAATTGATTCACCCCTCCATGACACCTTTCAGATGGTCCTAACAGGCATCGAAGATGCGCTTGAGATTCTTGCAACAGACCGAGAGGACAAAGTGGCCTACAATCGTCTACTTGCTGCAGGTGAACGCCTTTCTGCACTTGTCGTTGCTTTCGCACTCAGCGAACATGGACTTGATGCACATCCCGTAGGAGCAGAGGACATTGGACTCTGTTTAGAAGGCACGACAACCGCTCAAACCGTTGACATGAAAAAATCAAGGAAATCGTTGGACCGCTCAGCACTTCAAGGCACTCCCGTTGTCACAGGATGGTTCGGCCAAGGTGAGGATGGGAACATTGCTCTTCTTGGCCGAGGAGGAAGCGACCATACGGCAACTGCATTGGCCGCTTTGCTTGATGCCCAACGGGTCGTTTTGTGGAAAGATGTTCTCGGCATTTACCCTGTTAATCCTCGGTGGGGAGTTCGCTCATCACCAATCCCGTACTTGGGTTATGCTGAAGCAATGGAATTTTCCCATATTGATGCCCCAATTATCCATCCTGCTACCGTTGAACCGGTTTATTCGCTCGGCATACCCATCGAAATTCGCCACCTGTACAGCTACGAAAAAACGGGTATGAAGACCGTCATTGGTCCAGACATCCAAGAATTAGACGCTCCCAAGGGTATTGCATGTATCCCAAAAGTTGCTTGTATTGTCGTTGAAACAAAATACATGCACAGCACGACATCAGCTCTTAGTGATGTTCTTCAAGAATTCAACTCTGCTAACATACGCATCTGTTCATTTGAAACCAATAACGTACAATGGCGGTTTATCATCCCTCAGCACGAGGTCAATCGAAGCATCGGTTTACTCAACCAACGATTTGAAGAGGTTTCATTCAACTATTATGCAGCAATGGTGTCATTGATTGGAAATACTGGATCCCATGAATTTGATATTCCGTCCACAAAAGATGATTGGATCAGTGAACAATTGAATTCAAACCAACATTCAACACATTTGCTCACTCAACGAAGCGATATATCCAACTTGCTGGAGGAATTGATGGCACTGCTTTCAATCGGAGTCAGCAATGAAGTCTAGTTGTCGGCCTTACTTTCACGGTAACGCTGCAGGTGTGTTGGAAGGTTGAGTCCAAAGAGGCCCCCAACGACAATGAACACGAAGAGTGTTCCAAGAGCAACACCGTAAACAGAAGTGAGTTCAACAGATTCCTCCATTCGCTGGGCTGTATCGGATGAAAATATCCGAACAACAGCAGGCAGAATCATATTTGCAGAAAGAACAAACCAGGCAAGCAGTGTCGCTATGATTGGATTTGTAATCAAGGAACGGTGATACTTGGAGACGATTTTCTTTGGGTTCATAACGTACACTTCATTGGTACGAATGCTCGTATCAAGCATGGAATACCGAATGACACCGTTGCTCAACTCAAAGTACATGATGAGAAGAACTGAGTAAATAACTACCAAAACAGCAAGCATGGTGGGGTTGTCTTGAAAGCCAAAGAGGTCGTTTGAAAGAGATGTTTTGGAGGAGGCAAATCGTAGGATTGCAAGAATGAAGAGAACATTGCTTGCGAGTGAAAATCTAGCATCTCGCTTGTATGTACCCATGAATCCCGCAACTGTGGCTCCAACGATAATGGCCAATTGGAAGATGTTCGCAACCCCAAGGCTACCGGTCATGATGTACCAGATGGTGCCTTCTGGAGGAGAAATCATGTACGTTAGAAGCGCAAGACCAACAAGAACACCGTAGACGGCAATTTGTAGATTTTGAACCATCTTATCTGGAGGGAGGAATTTCATTTTAGGAACCAAAGGCCCTCCGAGAAGGCTCTCAATAAATGAGGGAATTTCAACGGTTGGAATTGCATCTTTTGGAATTTCACCCGTTGCAGATGCATTGCCTGCGAGTTTTTTCCTCGATGGAGCGGAAGAACGAACGGTCTTTCCGTCATAAAGATGCGCAGTATCGCCGGATTTTGTTGCCATTCATTTCCCTCCTCAGAATCCTCTCGCCCCAGCAAGAGCGGTTGAAAGTAACATATCTGGCTCCCAATCCATGATGTTAACACCCAGACCTCGTAATTCACCGATCAAAACGTCTCGTTCGGTCTTCATGACTTCGTATCCAGTACGGTCAATACGACGAGCGTCAAATTCAAACTCAAGAGAGGATGGTGAAAGGACGGTGACGTCAAAGTCTCGAGCACGGAAATCACGCAAAGCGTTAACGATGGTCGGGTCGTCTTCAAGGTTGGAAAGGAAGATGATTGGACTTCCCTTGTTGATGTGAGGGAGAATACGGTTGACAACAACCTGCAATGGAATGTTGCCACGTGCAACAGCCCCTGCGAGTTTCGTTAGAATGACATAAAGCTGCTTCTTTCCAGTATCCCGGTCAACGCTCACCACTTCATCACCGTAAACGATGACACCAACGGAGTCACGACGTCCAAGGAAGTATTTCGCAAGAGATGCGGCAGCACGTGTCGAGTAAACAAGCGCATTGCGAGATACAGGGCCAGTTTCTGCAACCGCTCTTGAATCTACAATGATGATGATGTCCGAAACAGCATCTCTCTCACGCTCATTGACCATGAGTTTTCCAGAACGAGCGTATGCGGACCAGTTGATTGCTCGGAACGAATCTCCTTCAAAGTATTCACGAAGGGAGTAAAACTCAGAACCAGGACCGGGTTGTCGGATGTTGACAGCACCTGTAAAGATCTTAGGGACACGAGACTTGACGAATGTTTCCTTCAAATCTTCCATCTTAGGGAACACAAGGAAATCGTTGTAAACATGCAATTCCTTTTCCTTATGGAACAATCCGAAGGCGTCCTGAATACGAACCGTTACCGGCCCGAGACTGTAGAATCCACGCAACGGACATTCAACCGTATACTCAATGAATGTTTCACGACGCGGTCCAAGTTCCATCAAAATGTAATTCGCACCTTCTTTGATGCGCATAACTTCAGGTACTCGGTCACGGACTTCCAAGATCTTTGGCAGTGATGATGTGTTTTGCATACGCAATGTGACGCTCAATTCGCCGTCCTCGAACATCCGGGCGCTGGAGAGTTTTCTCATGGCAACAACGCTGCCAAGAGCGACTCCCTCTTCACCAGTCCATTCTTCGGCTCTTCGGCCGCTGGATGCGACATCTGCATGATTCCCCACGAGTGCAGCCCATGTTAGGAAGACAAAGATGACAACAGCGACGGTAACAAGTTGAGAGTTACGAAGCGTAAGGCCAAGCAAATACATAGCGACAGCTAGGCTGCCGAGCATGGCTGACTTACGACTCCACATCTTCACTTCACCTCAATGATATCTATTTGAGAATTCAAACCGTAGGAACGGGGACTTCTCGAAGGATAGCTTGAATCACTTCACCAGCTTCCAAGCCCTTGATTTGGTGCTCAGGCTTGAGGATAATACGGTGAGCGATAGCGAGTTCCGAAATTGCCTTGACATCATCAGGAGTGACGAAGTCACGACCACGAAGTGCTGCTGCAGCACGTGATGTCTTGAGCAAAGCTTGGGAACCACGAGGTGAAGCGCCAACGAGAACACGAGGATCTTCTCGAGTACGGGATACGATCTCGACCATGTACATACGAAGTGCTGGGTCGACATAGACATCTTCACAGGCTTGTTGCATAGCAATAACACGTGCAGGGTCAGTGATGACATCAACGTCAACAGCATCCTTTCCACGGCTGATACGTCGTGCGAGGATTTCGTCTTCGTCAGCACGGTCAGGATATCCAACAGACATCTTGAACATGAAACGGTCAAGTTGTGCTTCAGGAAGTGGGTAGGTACCTTCTTGCTCGACAGGGTTTTGAGTTGCCATAACAATAAACGGTGCAGGTAATTTGTGAGTTACTGTACCAATGGTAACCTGCTTCTCTTGCATAGCCTCAAGCAAAGCAGCTTGGGTCTTTGGAGGTGCACGGTTAATCTCGTCAGCGAGGAGGAGATTGCAGAACAATGGACCTGGCTTGAATGTAAATTCACCTTTCTTGGCATCGTAAATGTTGGTACCGGTGATGTCAGCAGGAAGCAAATCGGGCGTGAATTGAACACGCTTAAAGTCACAACCAAGTGCATCGGCAAAGGTGTTGGTCATCAACGTCTTTGCCAAACCAGGGTAATCTTCGAAGAGAAGATTTCCGTTTGACAGAATGTTGATCAACACATTGTCAATGACGTGTGCCTTACCGATAATGACCTTCTGGACTTCGGCTGAAATCGCTGTTGCGATTGCACCGACGGCCTTGAGGCGCTCTCGGACTTCTGGTGTACTCTGGTGCTTCGGCTGGGCCGGAGCGGCCGGCGCTGCAGGGGCAACAGGTGCGGCTGGTGCAGCAGGTGCCATTGGCATGGCAGGTGCTGGTGGGGCCGCAGGTGCTGCTGGCGCTGCAGGTGCTGGCGCGGGCGGGGCTGCTGGGGGGGCTGGGGGTTGCATATCTATTCCTCCTTGTTTCAATTACCCCAACGACGTATGTGAGGGATAAGTTCCCTTAATTCATCGTTGGAGTATGAGCGGTTTGAACTTACAAGTTCAACCAGGCGTGGTTCCCGCACCATTTGCATTACTTCGGCGGGGGATTTGCGGGCGAATTCATCGCGCGTCAAATCATTGAATTGGCGTACTTTAGAGAGCAAAGCCTCCCGAGTACGCCGTTGGTATTGGGACGGGTCCAATTTTGTTGGACGCTCCCTGAATCGCGTCAAGTCAAAGACGTGACGCCAGTTTTCTTTTTCTGGGACAACCATGATGGCGATCGCCAAAAGAGCGAAGAGATTGAGAATAATGAGCCACTTGAGGACGCCGTCGCTGGTAAGCAAAACAATGGCGCCAATCGCTTCAGTAAATGGCATTGAGAGTGTGCTTGAAACGTGACGGCTTTCATCAAAAACAATATTGAATTCAGAATATGCACGAGTCACTTGAGTTGTAATCTCATCGTTATCGAATTCCATCATGTCCTCAATGAGGGCGGTGAAGAACATGGAGTTGCCATTCCAAGTCGTATCTCCAAGTCCTGAATTAAGACCTTGAGAGTCGGTATCCCAGCACATGTGGCCGAAGTCAAGGTAGAGTTGTGAGTCGCACTGCTGCTTTCCAGTAGCTGTGGCGATTTCCTTGTCCCACAGGTGATTAGCGAGTACGGAGTGATCGGAAACAAACACGATGCTTCCTGTAACATCAACTTCTCCGTAGTTGTTGTTGGGTTGCTCATCCAAAACCTTCTGACCTGGGTAATTGATACGGATGATGAGGCCTGTTTCTCCTTCACCAAGCGTTGGGTTGTTCTCACCTTTACCCAAATCAATTTGAGCAGAGGTAGATGCTTGTGCGAGAACATGGATTTCTCGGTTCGTATCAGCCTGCTCATCAAGCACTTGAATAGCGGTAGGTCGATGGAACAAAACAGGTATGCGACAATTCTGGACTGTACGAGATGAAACATCTTGTGTTGAGCATGGAATGTACTTTTCATCGCCCATTGAATCAACTCCACGAGTAACGGATGAAACCGCCCAGAGTTTCTTTGTGTCTGGGCTGACACGCTCATCGTTGTCAGTGGTTACTTCGTAGTAGCGGCCAGTTGAGGGGTCGTCCCGGACAGGTGCATCAAAGTACTTGACACCGAATTCTTCAGCCACAAGTTGGGCGTTTGTTGAGTTGGAAGCAAGGATGACTTTCCCTCCACGTTCGGTGACGAAGTCATAGATTGCTGCTGCTTCTGCAGCATCAAAGGGCTTCTCCGGTGCTGCGATGACAAGAAGTGTTCGATGGGGTTCCTGCCAATCGTTGACAAGCATTGGGGTTGACATGGTATTTGCAATGTTGAACTTGGAGGTCTCCAAGTTCTCTCTCATTACGGTGAGTTGTTGGTCCGAAAACTCATCGTCGTTTTGGTAGGGGGAAAATACAGTTGTTTTTCCTGCTGAAACCACAGCGATTACGAGCGTGGAAAGGGCGACGGAAACAATCAATCCAACCATGAGCCATGCTTCAAGACTCATACCGGATTTTTCTGCTTCAGCCATCTTCTTCACCCAATCCATGTGACGCGCAACGCCATATACACATCTCGGAACTTCGCTCCACTCATAATGATTGCTCAAGGCTGCTCAAGGGAAAAGAGACAATGTCAGGAAATCAATAAGAAGAATTACTTCGCAAAAGGCCGGGAATTAACCAAAAAATTACATTTTTAGGTGATTCAAAAAAATTGAAGCACATTATGAGTGTCGTCGTGCAACGAAGGCCGTTGTTAGAAGAATCACGAAGAATATTTCAATCAGCGAAAATGAAGGCATCGATTCAGAGCCAGTGGATGTTGTCTCTGAATCATCGTCTTGATCGTTATCAGAAACGGTAGAATCGTCAGCGCTTGGAGCAACGACATTGACATTCATGGTCGAGGAACGTGTCATTTCATCTCCTTCGGATAGAACCGATATTGAAACCTCACAGGTTCGTTCTTGATGGCTGCTGGTCGCCTCAAGGCGTAATGTGAAGGATTTCTTGCCATTGCCATCTTTGTCGGTAACCCCTACAACCACATTCTCTAAGGATTCCAATCCAGTAACTGACAAATGGGGGCAGCTACGGATGGTCGCATCACCGGATACGATTGCATCGTTGTTATTACCGAGGTTGCTCACCATCAAGGTGAATTCAACCCAGGAGCCCGAAAACAGTGTGTCGGAAGGAAGTTGAACCTCGGGGACAAGTTTGTACACGCGTGGCGTGCTGATATCACCCTCAATTTCATTCTCGCCAACTGGAGTCCCCCCAACAATTTCTTCTCCTTTTATTGTTAGTTGAATGGAACCGTTTGGCGCAAATGCTCGTACCGTCTCTGCATCTGCCCCGGTGATGGTAATGGTTACTGACTCATTGGTTGAACCGCTCACAGATACAGAATCGGGGCCATCAAAAATGAACGGCCCGTCCTCATCGTAATCATAGGTCAAGTCAACATTGAGCTCATTTGAACGGTCATTGTTGATGAAAAAGACAAGTTCTCCCGACAGGTCCCAGTCATCTTCAAGTTCAACGAGGTACGTCGAATCCATGTCTGTTTCCCACCCCATTTCCCACGAAGGCGGCCCCAGATCTTGACCCGAGACAAACGGAACGCATGTGGTCATGAGAAATGCCAAGATGAACAAGAGTACTTTTCGCATACGTTCAGTTCTCCTTCATGATTTCTTTAAGCGCCCTTTTGGTCAACGTGTTGACCATAGATTTACGGTAACGAGGAGGCAATGCTGTGTTATTGACAGGTTTGACTGACTTTTGGATACTGATTGACATTGATTTGACATCAATACTACCGTCATTTGAATCAAGATGTTGCCTTATCTGTTCGGAGTGCTCTTTGGGAATTGACTCAAGGGCTGTACTTGCAATTTGAAGTGTTTCGGATTGACCTGGAATCCACGAAGCTGCGATGCCTGCTTCGGGAAAATCCCAAGACTCCCGGACTCGAAGTTTTTGATAACACCCCTCACGTTGCGAAGCGTCCTCGGGGAGGATCACCTTCAATAGAAATTCTCCTTCCTCAAGGATGTTCTTTTTCATTCCATCCAGTTGGTAAAACGAAGGCAATTCAATCGTACGCTCTCCATTTGGCCCAACGATAAGAACCGAGGCATTGAGGACCATAAAATTCGGAGCAAGGTCTCCTTGGTAGGTTGCAACACAAAGCGTGTTCTGATTGGGGACCACACGGCAGTCTGCACCAGTCCCACAATCTGCTTTGTGGCACCAATCTATAGAACGACGCCAGTCTTCTGATTGGTTGTACCAGAAACAGCGAGTGTCAAGACACAGATTACCACCGACAGTAGCACTTTTCCGAATAAGAGACGAAGCTACTTTCGAGGCTGCCTCTCGCAGCAACGAATGGACGATTTCTGAAGAACTCAGCGTGTCAAGCGTTACCATGCATCCAATCTCAGTGGCAGAAAGTGTGAACGCATCGGGTATGCCTGCAAGCGAGATGACATGCGGCTTGGGATTGATACGCCATTTGTAATTTGGAAGAACGTCTGTTCCCCCAGCAACCCAATCAAAGGCTTGGCCTTGCTCGAGCAAAGAGCCGGCAAGTTCACACGCCTCAGCCACGCTTTTTGGGTGATGGAGTTCAAATGGAGGCATCAACATCAAGCATCATCCTCCATATGTCTTTGTTCTTTTTTGAGCCAGGCTCTTCCAGCAAAACCGAGTTCTGCTAACTGTTCTGGAAGCGGTTCATCGGCCTCCCTCCACCCTTCTACTTGCTCATTAAGCGGGCGATTCGGGTCAAATCCAAACAAAACACCGTTTACGTAAGCAGAGGTATCTTCACTTCGCTGACGAAGACGGTCCCGAACTTCGTGCTCCTTTGCACGCTCAACCAATCCCTTTTGCAAGGGCCCATGAGTGAGCGTTGGAGGGGTGAGGTCCAAGGGGTCATCAACCCCTGTTTTCTTGAGATGTTTTTGGATT
>Ga0066856_10000553_pt1 | contig 13989 bp, 24 predicted proteins | sample ETNtaG_5_FD_65605 | JGI IMG/M metagenome (GOLD analysis project Ga0066856, IMG submission 65605) | Marine microbial and viral communities from oxygen minimum zone, Eastern Pacific Ocean - ETNP201406SV205 | ecosystem: Environmental > Aquatic > Marine > Oceanic | place: Pacific Ocean: Eastern...
CTACTGAATTAGCTGACATGTGTGCTAAATCAACGGAACCATCAGTTATATGTTCACTGTTTACTGCATCATTTGCTAGTTTTGCTCCAGTAACTGCATCATTTGCTAGCTCTGCTGTTGCTACACCAAGATCTTTAATCTGTACTGCACCACTATTAACTACAAAATTATTTGTAGAAAAAGATGCCTTACCTTTAACACTGTCTGTTGCGTCAGGTGTTAAAATTTCTAAGTCTGTTACTGTTATTGTATTACTTGCTGTTTTTTTACCAATATATAGTTTAGCAGCAGTATTATCCCATGCTAATTCACCATATAACAAAGAGGTTGGTGCTCCAGCATTTGCACCGTATACGCTCTTTTTAATCTGTAATGTATTCGCCATTATTTATCCCCTTATGGTTGATAGCTACCGCCATCTATTGTTTCAGTGTCTAGCACTACTCCGCTAGCAACACTTATTGTTGTTTGTCCACTAGACTCTGAAGTAGAAATACCTGTTCCTGCTACAATGTCTGATGAAAAATTATCTGCTTCTGTTATAATCACATCAGCAGATCCATTATCATATTTAAGTTTATTTCCATCGTAAAATACTAATTTAGTATATACGTCTTTAATTTTATTTGGTCCTGTTAATGTTCCGCCCATTATGTTGTCACTCCTATATCGTCATATGTTGGTTCACTTACACTTGATATATCACTATAACTAGCATCGCTAGGTATAGAGACATTACTAAAAGTATATACACTTCTTGAAACGTCAGTATAAATACTACTACTTGGATCAACTATAGCTGTAAGACCTACGTCTACTGGTATTGACATATCTGTAAAATTACCATCAGTGTTATCATTAAAATGCTGTACAAGCTCATTAAATGAAAAATTAATTTCATTTAATGCAGATAAACCAAAGTTTCCTTTTTTCCAAGTATTAGCCATTAAAAACTATGTTGCACTATTCTTCTTCTACCACTTATGCGACCTCTGTTTGCAAAAGTCTTGCCCTCTTTAATTCCTTTTTCAAATTTGGAATCAAAATACGGTGCCATCTTGATCATATCTGGCTTGGTTTCATATCCCATAGAAATCGCCTTATCGACCAAATATCCATGGAATTGCGAAGGAAGCTCACTTTGTTCTGCCATCAAGGTAGTGCTTGCTAGAGTTGAATCACCGCTAGCATTTACCCCAAAATGCAATGCTTTTTTATGATAAAACAATGTGATCTGATGAACAGCAGATACGCTTGTAAATAATTGTTTTTCATTTTTGCTAGCATCATATAGAGCAATACCAATAGAATCACGCTCTATCCAATATACGTGTTGCTTTGTTTGTCTAGCGTTTAATCTATCTGCATGACTCATTATGTTATATCCCTATATTCTGGTCTACCCTGTAGACGCTTAATTGACTTTACATTCCCTTCTTCATCTTTCATATCTACAGACTTAATTTCTAAAATAGAATCTTTTAAGCCATAAAATCTTTGATTAGCTACTGTGTTAAATTGAGTAGCCTCATCCAATACAAGAGTTCTAGAACAAAATTCATCAGATGCTTGATTTAATAATTTTATTATTTCAACATTACCAAGATCTGGATGATGTTTTTGTACTTGCTCAATCATTTCCTGGAGCTTCATTAGGCAGTCCTCCCGTTGGTTGCATATTTACATTTGTAAACATATTTAAAAATTCTACAAATTGTCTAGATATTTTAAAGTATTGACTTTCGTACCAATTATATTGAGATGAATCTGCTTGAAGTTCCGTTTGATAAGTATTTAAATATGTACTTACTTTATTTAAATAAGAAGTAGCCAACTCCGCATCTTCGTTTTGTATGTAATCTCCTACTATATTAAACCACTTATTTATATTAACTCTATTAGACTCTACGTCTACATCAGCAGTAGCATCTATCGTAGTTAAGTTGGTAGCTCCTGTAGGTTTATCCATCTCACTCATTCTTTTATGCAATACTTGTAAAGCTGCATATAAAACTATTCCTCTAAAATACTCTTGTGGCATCCTAGAAACACTAGTTGCACTTAATGCAGAAATAGTAGCTGGTGTTATATGTTTTATTTTTCCTTTAACAGAACCAGAAAGTCCAACAGGAAGAATTTTTAATGTATTTTCTTCAATATACCACCTAGGATCAGTTATAGGAGCATAATAGATACTATTTACGTCTAAGGCGTTAAAGCTATCTTCATAGCTAATACGCCTACAACTTCTATATCTACCTCCGCTTGAAGAATCTAATCTTGTAACAGAGACAATGTCTATTACGTTAGCTAGATCAAAACCATTATCATCTGTTTCTTCTTGTTCATCCGCTAAACGTTCTGCTAATGTTGGATTTTTAGAGATTACTCTCTGTACAAAAAGGTTTCCTTCTTTGCAGTATAACAACGCCTCTGAAGTTATATCAGATATACTACCAGTTATTGCTTCTATTTCAGTTTGTAAGCTCATTTCTTAAGATGCCTTTTTCTTTTAATAACATCAAACGCACTCTCTATTCCAGTGGTCTTTAATAAAAACTCTCTACCTGGAATCGCTTTTCCGCCTCCAATATCAACCTTTGTATTTTTAGACATGTCTAATATTTGAGATGTTGTTTGAAGCTCTTTTAGCGTATAGCTTCTTCTTTTAGCTTTTCCCTTTGCCATTCTTCTTAGTCTTTTTGCTGCTTTTGTTGCTATCATAATTTTCCTTCTTTCTTATTTTTTAGCACTTAAAATTTTCTCTGCTTGTTTTAAAGACATTTTAGGCGGATTAACAAAATGATTTGGATTGTTGTTTCCTGTATGAAAAATAAAAGCATCTTCCGCTTCTCTATATTTTTTCAATTTATTTTTAACCTTCCTAATAGCTCTAGTTGCTACACTCATTACTTACCTTCTTTCTTCTTTTTCTTTTTTCCATATACAAGCCCTGCAACAACTCCTAATCCTGCAGCAGCTGCTCCGCCCATAAGCAATTTACTCATACCTCTACCTGCAGCACTATACTTTGCAGTATTTGGAACAACAACAGGTTTAATCGCTTCAGATTTTGTTGGATATTTTTTCTTTTTCATAAGTCTATCTCCTTTTTATGGAGGGGGAATATTTCATCCCCCTCATTATTACATTAACTATTAAAAGAACTGTAGTACAGTATGTGTCTCAGGTAATGAAATTTCTAGACCTGCTTCTGTAAGAATCATGTCTTTTCTTCCATCAATATCCTGATCTTGTACGTTAGTAATAATTTGAGTATCTCTTGATACCCCGTTACCTACTAACGGTCTGTATGCTACATTGTTCAGATCAACCATAACAGCTGTGTGTTCATACGCACCTCTAAATAGTGGTTCCATAACAAAGTTAAGGTTACCATAAAGAGTTGATATTCTTGTAACGTTGTGTCCGAAAGAACCTTGTACGTTTTGAATATCTAATCCACTACCAACTTGTGAGTTCAACGCCATAGTGTTACCTAGGAATGAAGTTCCACCAAGTTTATTCAGCCATGATATAACTTTTCTAGATGCTAGAACAAGTTTCTCTCCACTGTTTCCAGATTCTGGTGAGAAAACATCTTCCATTGTATCTACAAAAGTATCATAACTTGCATTAGAGTATTGGAGTGTTTTAACCTTACCATACTGTTCTGCGAAAGGTAAGATACCCCAGGTTCTACGAATAGGACCATCTGCTGTTGTATCGTCACTACCAATACCGAATAACATTGCATGCTCAAGATCCATCTTATGTTCCATAAGTTTTTCTTGATATACACGCATATATTCGTTTGATAATCCACGATAGCGAGTAGCAAGTGCTGTACCAGAGAATAGAGGCACACTAGTCTTAAAGATTTGTGTGTATCCTTCTCTGTTATAGAACTCGTCTCTCCAGCCTTCTGGATCTGCTGAACCTTCAGCAAAAGCTGAACCAACTACTTGAGCATCTGCGCCTGCTCTAAAAATTAATTTAGAATCTGCATGCTCTGTAATTTGTCCTGCATTTGTTGCTGTAGCTCCGTTAGAACCAGTTGGTTTGTAATTAACTCTAATAAAGCTCATCGCTAATCTAGCAGCAGTATCTGAATCTACTTTTGCTGGTGCTGCGGTGATCTTATAATAAGCAATAGCAGCTGTTTCTGAACCTACTCCAGCATCACTACCGTTAACATCGTATTCACATTCGATAGCTACGATTTGATCTGCTAGCAAGAACTCAGGTGCTGTTGCTGTTGTGACTTCTCTTCCATACTTATCGTATTTACACTCAGCGTCAAGTTGTAAAGAAGTTGCTACATTAAAGTTAGCATCTGATCCAGCGTGAGCTGCTGTTGTTTTAGCAGCTTGAATCTGGAAGTTTCTTCTTTGATACTGGTGTCTTTGTTCCAAAAATTTAAATACAGGATCATCTGTAGGCTTATTTGCAACTTTTGATAAGTAAGTAAGAAAAGGTGATTGTTGAGGCGCAAGCTCGGCTACTCTTTCTCCAAAGTTAAAGATTCGTCTAGAATCATTTATACTTGTTGAAGCTAAAGAACCTTGTGCGTCCCCAGGATTTATACTATAAACTGACATCTCATGTCTCCTTTTTAGCTAAACGGATTCCTGTCTTTATAAGTCTTGACCATAGAATCCATCATTTTATCTTCTATACTTTTAGATGACTGCTTACTGACACTTGACTGACTGCCGATAGGTCTTGGAATTGCTAGTTTTTGTTGTCTTTGTGCCATCTCACTATGTCTAGGATCTATCACATTCGGTTGACTTACAGGGATGTTTTCACTTTCTCTTGAAGTCAATGTTTTATGTAGTTTCACTAGGTTGTCTAGCGACAACGACTCTGGTGATGACATTGTTGTAACAAAATCATTAGCTTGCTCAGGAGTATAACCATAACCAGATTGTAAATCACTAAGCAACTGTTGTTGAGATTGCATCTTACGATTTTGATCTAACTGTGCTTGTGTAATCTGATTACGTTGTTCCTCTTGTTGCATTAAGTATTCAGTCATATTATCTAAATACTCTTCCTTTGCTGCAAGATATTTTGCAGACTTACTATCAGGATCAGTTATTGCCTCGGAATTATCAAAGCCAGACGGTCTAACAGGTTTAATAGGTTTATCTATTGCCTTAGACTCTGGAGCATTCACTTCAGAAGTAGAAGGAGAAGAATTTACTTTCGACTTGAGCAATTCAATTTCCTTCTTTAACTCGTTTGTTTCTGCTGTCTTTTTATCTGCTTGACTCTGCCAATACTGAAATTGGTCAGAACTTTCCTTAGGATTACTAATATCAGATACTTCGGATGTTTCACCTTCCATAGATTCTTGAACGTCCTCTCCAACCCTAGCTACAAAGTTGTCGGTGTTTGTCCCAAAGACTTCTTTGAAAATGTCATCGTCACCAGTTGGTCCATTAGCAGTACTCATCGGATCAACTGCTTGTTCTGTATTTAGCATCTCTTCTGTTTTTTCACTCATTTATCCTCCTAACTCTCCATCTCTCCAAGTTGAGGTTCTTGATCTAGCTCTTCAGCTAATTCCTTCTCAACAGAGCCAACAGAGTTCATTAGATTGTTTTCAACGTCTGCTATCCTAGCTTTATAAAGCTGTGTAGCAGATTCAGCCCTATTAGATATTTTATCTAAATCGGAACTAAACTTTTCTACCTCTAAACGTTTCTTAGCGTGTAGCTCTTCACGTGTAGCGGTTTGAAGGTCTCCTTTGACCTTCTTCAATTCTTCAGTCAATGCTTCTAATTGTTGTTGCATTTGAACCGCTTGACCATTTCTTGCTAGTACACCATCAATATCTACTAGTTCAGATTTCTTTAATACTTCTACTTGGTCAATTAATCCAGCTTGATACATCTGCATATAAGTATTTAGCATTGCCATTCTATTAGTTGGTAATGTAGATCCAGATACAACTTTAACATCATATCTTCCTAACGTTACATCGTGAAAACGTTTAATATCTCCATTATCCATTTCTTTAAAAAAGTTAAAACGTTCTTCTTTTTCTAAACCATTAGGTTGAACTAAACGAATAACTTTATCTTCTGTGTAAATTTGCTGCATTAAAGGAACAGCGACTTTACCTACTTGATTTAAAAAGTTTTCTATATCATCTCTACGAGACTTAATTCTTCGTTGACCAAATTCGTCAACGACAAGTGTTCCTCTATAAGTTGATGGAGAGTTCATACCGCTACCTTGCATAAGTTCAAAGATACCAAACCCATATTCTAGGTCATATTTAGCATCTGCTTCATTTTTATACAATTCATTTGGTAACGGGACAGGTCCAGCAACGATAGGCGCACCAAGCTCAGCATCGAACTCAATAACACTGGTACCTGCTCTACTCCATTCTTCTTCTATTTGACGAAGATCTGCTGAGCCACGAGGAATCAATAATTTAACATTTGTACTTGTACTTGCGTGAGCAATAATTAAAGAACGAATTTTATTAATATATTCCTGTAAAGGTCTATATAGTCTTACATCAGATTCAGGATAAGGATTTCTATGATGAACGTTCATTAATGGAACAATAGGATATTCCTCTACTGGTAATATTCTTGTATACAATAAATTATTACCTACAGTAGCTGTTAGCTTAACGCAACATTTTTCAATTTTATTTACCATGATATGTTCCATACCAATCATCTCTTCAGCTGTTAGAGGAGTAATAACTGTAGTACTACCAGGGATTGCGTCTGGTCCTTCCATTCCCTTAACTTTAACTGGAGGTTGAGGAATCATATTACCTTCTTCGTCTATTTCTGGATCTGGTAGTTCAAAATGAAAAATTGGTCCATATTCTTGTATAACCTGCATTAACTCCTCTTTTGCATCTTCATCAGAAATAAAAACTTCTTCTCCAGTAGCTTTAGTTATACGCATATAATAAGTACCTTCATACTCTTTATATTCATCAACATTAAATAAATATTCATTTTGAGAGAACGGTTCATATATATTATAATATGTATGCATCTCTTTGGTATATCGTTCTATATACTTTCTTTTAGTATGATAGTTTGTATCTTCGTCTGTATTAAAAATTTGTCCTTCTGTCGCTGCTAAGTCAGTAGCAGGTATTTCCTCATCATTGTCAATTCCGCTATCTGCGTCCATAATAATATCCATAAAATCAGGATATAATTGAGCAGCCTGTTCATCTGTAATATACTTAACTACCATTATGTGAGCAGCATCTCTAGCATATATATCTTTAGCATTTGGATCTATATAAACATCTAATGGATTCATAGACTTTACAAAGACTTCACCCTTACCTAAATCAGCCATTGGATCTTGATATACGTGCATAACACCCATACCTCCAACATAGTAGTCATCAACGATTTTCTTTAGCTCTTCGTTTCCAGATGATTGATCCCACATCCAAGCAAATAAATCAGAAAATACTTTTGCTGTATCCCTATCGGAATCCTCACGTGCAGACGAACGAAACTCAGGTGAGTTGTATGTAAGTAATGATTTAGCAGTTTCTACGATTGGATGAATACGATTTACTACGATAGGAGCTTGACCACGCTGTTCTAACACATCACGCTCTTCTTGAGACCATTGAGCACCAGCTCTGAACTCTATAGACTCTTGAAATTTAACAGCCCATATTTCACGCAAGTTATTATACTCTTTTAATAACTCTAAAGTTTCTTGAACTTCATCGTGAACTTCTCCAGATTCTGGTTTTAATCTACCAGGGATATACCCAAAAACATCAACTAAGTCATTATAGTTTTGACTTCTTTGTTTCTTTTTTGTCTTTTTTACTTTTTCTGGCATTTACAACCTTATACCCTTTTGGTACTTCTACGTTCATATGTTTGTCTAATAGGTCTTTAAAACTTCTACGTGTCAAATAATATCTAACTAAATCTATCTTCACCGTATATTAACTTATAAGAATATATAGATAAAAGTCAAGGAATATCTTCCTCATTAATTCAATTTCCAACTTTTATTAATAGATTGATAATAATCAGTTCTTTTTTTAGATGATTGAGTATAAGCATGGCTAGGTCTATATGAATTTTTATTTGCATAATAAAAACCATCTAACAAGTCATCGTTCTTCCCTCTAGGATATAGCAATAATTCATCTGTGAGAGCTTGCATATTTTTTTGTATAAAAACTTTTTTAGTAGAAAACAAAGGCTGCAAACTTTCTAAACGATAAGATTTTCTAGTTCTAGGATTTTCTTTTATCTCTAGACCAGGAATAAACAAACCAAGTTTCTCTGACTCTTCTTTAATATATTGACGCAACATTTCCTGATAACCTACAGACTCAATACGTGTCTTAGCACTTCTATATATTTTAAAATTTCTTATAATAGCATCGGCTAATCTTAATGGAGTAGCACGCTTTCTATAATAAGGTAATACAAATCTATTATTTTTATCATCAATAGCTAGATTAAATACTACTGAATAGTCTGCAGTCTTTTTCGTGCTAGACGCAGGATCGACACCAGTAAACACGTTTACAGGTCTTCTCTCTTCTACTGACTCACCATTTAGGTTCGTCAGGATGAGAGTAGACAATCCTGCTTCGTCTTTCTCAAGGAAACCTTCATAGTATTGAATATCTTCCTGTCTAAACAAATTATCTTCATCTCCAACGATCTGACATAGATATTCCCTATAAAAAACAGAAAGACGATTAATACTATCTAACTCTTCCTTCTTCTGTATCAATTTATCAATTCCCCAGACCTCAGGCCATAAAGCTATCTTTTTTTCTATATCAGGTCTAAACTCCAAAGTCTTCCAACCTTTCATATCTTTTAATGTCTCTACCATACAACGCTCATGCTGCGGAGTACCAATAACACATATTCTGCCAGATAACGGATCAAGGGATGGAACACCAGATTGCAACAACCAACGTAAGTTGTATTCCATAGCTTCTGCTGTTTTTGTATTATTTTCATCTTCTGGATCATCTAGTATCAACAATGTAGGTCTTTGATTCCCGTGTTTAATTCCACGTATCTGCTGACCTGTCCCCTTACAAATAATTAAACTACCATCTTTTAACTCTACTTCTGTATTAGTCCATTTCTTTGCAGACTGCATTCCCCAGTATCCAAAAAAATATCTAAACTCTTGAGAGTAATCTAACACATCTTTGATTGTACCTAAAAGTTTAGTAGCGTGTGATTGCGTACGAGACACAAGCACAATAACCTTAATTCCTTTATCGAACATCAAATGAAACAATGGATAAATACCAGCAGCAACTGAACTCTTAGCGTGTCCACGTGGTGCAATAATATTTATTTGTTTACAATCGTTGTTTAATAAATGCTTTGTAAGGTCGTAATGAAAAGGAGGAGACTCACTACTAAACATATTAGGCATTACCATTCTACCAAATAGCAACATATCTTTTTGCATTGCTGATATAATATCTGATTTATTTTTCTTCATCTACAATAATAGTAACTTCAACTTCCATATCTTTACCCACCTCAATCATGGTAGCTAAAAATAATAACAAGTCATCTTTGTTACCCTCAAGTATTATCTTCTTCCTGTCCATCTCCGAGCTCTTTTTTTTGTGTTGCTTTCAACTTTTTAGTCTGCGTTTCATACTGACTAGAGATCTGATGACTAATATCCATTTCTAATGTTTCTGTTTGTTGCGTTTTATGTGGAGCCATATCTAAAAATACGGACATTTCTTTTGCTGCACGTATCATACTCCCACTATCTTCTTTCATCTTCGCAACTATAACTGCATCTTTCATTACATCAATAACGTATCCTTCGTCTACACCCTTATCAGTTAAAACCTCTTTTAACTTATCTTTTATCATTTGCTTTGTCTCCTTCAGCTTAAATAATCTCTTTGCCGCTATCTGTGGCTCTTTTTGATCTGGTCTATAAAGAACTCCAATCTTATCCATATCAGGTTTTTCCCCCGCTACCTTATATGCAACATAAGCATCTATAGCTAATTCTGCTCTATTACTTGTAGCTTCTATTTCACTATACGATCTTGTAGATACGTGATTCATATTTCCAGACTCCCAATGTGGTTTAAATTCTAGTTTTCTATTTCTTCCTATCCACTGTCTTCCGTATGGAAATGTAACAAGAGTTCCTTTCTTATACTTGTTTCTATAGATACACTTACTAACATATCCATCATCGCTTAACCCATAGTCTCCTTCATCGCATTCTTGCCAATGAACATGCTCTGGTATATACTTATCTTCCTTGTCGTAAACAGTATATTCTTTAGGTTTAAAATTATTTTTCTTCAGTCTTTTTACTATCTTTATCATCTAACGGGAATTTTTCTTCTAAAAATTTTTTGAAGTTTTCTTTATCTCCTTTCATATCTAGATATAAATTTAATGCTTGATCACTGTTCCAAAGATCCATCTTCATTCGCTCTACTTGTAATGCTAACGTTCCAATCATTTGTAACATTTCTGATTTGGTTGGTTTCTTTTTCTTGCTAATAGCCATTATAACTCCTTATTACATTTTTCACAACGATCGCCTCTAGTGAGTATATTTTCCGTTGCTGCCTGCACACCTATAGCTATCTCTAGAACGTCTTGGTATGCCATACCTACAGCTCTTATAATCTGTTGAGTGCCTAATTCGTGTGTAGCCCTATTTAGTGTCTTATCAAATAAATTTAAAACTAAACTTTGCATAGAGGTATAATAAGACTTATTGTCTTTTAAAGATATAATCTGTTCAATGGTGCTATCTTTTGGACCTACCAAGTAAATCCAGTTATATTTATCTCTACTGACAAGATGTCTTCGTTTCTTATCTTTCTTATCAAATATTACGTTATCTGCTATGCTCATTCTTTCTCCACATACGTTTATTATATAGCAATACATACTTGTATGTATAAATGTACGTTTATTAACGTTTATCTATATACGTTTATACCTTGCACTCTTCTTCTTCTTTTATGCGTAGCTCTAATTGCATTTCTTCTATTTTAACCATAATCTCTAATTCTGCTGACATAGTTTGTAGCAATAGGTACATATCGTCATCAGATAGATCTAACTCTACCTCTTCCCACTTACCTGTTTCTTTATTTAATCTTTCTAGCATTCTATTCTTTTTTAGAAAGGTTATTAGTTTTTGTACGCTTTTCATACTATAACTTAATGCATTTTATTTGAACCTTGCAATACTTTTAAAAAATTGCCCTAGATTGCGTGTACATGGTATATATACCACCTACCCCCTACAAATATTGACTTTTCATATTCAATATCGTTGAAAATATTCGTTTGAATATTCAAGTCAATATTTGTTACGGGCGTAGCTGCACCCTCGTGCTCGAGAGAGCACTAATGTTAATTAAAAGAAAAAAGAAAGAGAGTTCAAAATGAATACAGTTCAAAGTACATTCAATATGTTGGTTAATGCCGATATCGCAAAAGATTTGGTAAGTATAATTATGCGACCTACCAAAGCAACTTGTGATAAATTAGAAGATAGACAGAGCGAGAGTTCTAGAACGCATTTAGGTGCAATATCTTCCGAGATGCTAAATACAGCAAGTGACGCAAGTCCTGAAGAGTATAAGTATATCTATATGATTACTATACGTGCCAAGGATATTAGTAGTTGGTTGCTATATGATTCATTTACTAAATACCTTGCATTGCGTAATTTGCAAGTTGTTACCAAAGCCAAAGACGCTAAAGGTAATATTGTAGACGTTGATTATACATCCTATAAGAACCAGAATAACGACAAGGAATCTCTTGTGACATTATATGTTACAGCGACCAATGACGTTGTTGGTTCCCTTGTAGAGTAGTATCAATAGAGTGTTGTGCTATCGTTCTATAGAGTTCAGAGCGGTAGCATAGCATTTTCATATTGTGCTACGCATCGTAAAGAATTTTTTTAATCTAGATAATGCTATCTAGAAAAAACCTTGCCATTGGTGCAAGTAATAATTATTATAATTTATGCCAACTAATATCACAACCGTTCGAAACATACCTAGTGACATTTACCTATATCAATTAATTCCCCCTATTAGTTGGCAAAGAATTTTGTATTGTTTGGTCAAAGTCTACTTTGTAGCAAAACAATGGTTAGTGGATACATTGCCAAAAGTATGTATCATAAACAATACAATTATTGTGTTAATCAAATAAAAAAAAGAGGAAAAGAAAATGATACCAATGTGGATGAAGAGATTAAAAGGGTTTGGTTCAATCCAAGCCAGAAGGACATTTGATACTTTAAGCCAATATAAGAGTGACCTTACCAGACGTTATAAAGGTAAAGGGCTATTTCTAGCGCTTACAAGTGTAAATTTCTTAATAAGACGATGGATAAAAAACGTCATAGTTGCAGTATCTATGCTAACTACTAGTATAGTATTGTTTATGAAATTTGACACTAAGTATAATATGTTTACTGGCGAATATATGAACTACCTATCAACAATTGCTTTAGACTTATCGCTATTGTTCTTATGGTTAGTAACAGCATATGTAGCAGTTGTAGCAATACAATGGCTATACAATGAAATGGTAGACTTGAAAAAGGAGATGTTTTATGAAGGATATTAAAGTAGGAAAACAGAAACCTAAGAAAAAGCACGTACCATTACCAAAGAACGTTGAAGTTAATCTTACATTCGATGTTGAAACTGAGCCGTTTTTAGACGCTTCAGTATTCGATGACGGAATAGTAGAAACATACGTCAACGTTAAAGCTAAAAAAGCAACTATAAGGATAGATAGGGATGACTAAGAAAAGGATCTATCATACAAGGTTACAACATTCTACACTATTTGTTAATTGGTTTAAACATCAATATCGTATTGATTTAAAACCATTGCAGCAAAAAGCAAGCAACGCATACGATCCAGCGTGCGTAATGGCTTGTAGTAAAATGTCAAAACCTTTAATGTGGGCAATATACTACAATGTGGTGTCTAAATGAAAAAGACACCATTGAGAGTAGTATGCCCTAATTGTCGTAGTGTTATTGCAGAAACAGCATATAACTATCAAAAGCAGCAATGGAACTTTGTGATAAAAGAAGAGTGTTGCGAAGATAGTATTGCTATGTTGTCAAAATCAGTAATGAACGACATATGTGAAAAAGAGGTTAGTTCTACGGAATTAGAGGAAGGCTACAATGGCTCAATAGAAGAGCCTTCGTTCTATGACTGGGAATCTAATAGGTGAACAGTACAGTGTATAAAGGTTACTCTTTTTCCCTTTATGTACAACCGAGAATAGATATTTACCAAACTGAAAACGAAGTGGCTTAGTAGGAAACTACTTTGCTAACACAGGCTTTGGTAAGTATCTACTCTTTCAAATTAAAAAAAGAGGAATGTAATGAAAAAAGAAATAATACACGTAGAGTGTGATTTTTGCGGGAATAACGATCCTATTGATGACTATAGTTTAATGAAAGAAAGTATTTCATTTTATTCAAAAAGCTATAGACAAAAAATAAAAGTTAATCTTAAACATAAGTATATATGCTCAAAGAGTATATTAGGTGAATGTAGAAGAACTTTTTATTGGTGGGTCAACAAAGAGTTAACTAGACATATCGAAGCTGATGAATCTTATGCTTGGAATATGTTATATAGAAACAATCCTCAAAGAGGATAATAATAAAGGAGAGTCAAAAATGACCGAATTAGAGGCATCATTAATAACTATACTTTTTCTTATTGTATTTTTATTTCTCACTTTCTTATTCTTGAGAATATTTGATAGAATAAGAGATTTAGAAATATTAGAAAAGCAAAAAGAAAAACAAGTTCGTGAATTACAATCAATGACAAATGTATTAAAAAACTACAAAAAGTAGGGAAGGAGTTAAGATGAGCAAATTGTCAGATAAATCATTAAATGATCTACGTAATGAAATAAGTGAATTAGTAGAAA
>Ga0066856_10000554_pt1 | contig 13974 bp, 6 predicted proteins | sample ETNtaG_5_FD_65605 | JGI IMG/M metagenome (GOLD analysis project Ga0066856, IMG submission 65605) | Marine microbial and viral communities from oxygen minimum zone, Eastern Pacific Ocean - ETNP201406SV205 | ecosystem: Environmental > Aquatic > Marine > Oceanic | place: Pacific Ocean: Eastern...
GCGAACCTTACCGGCTTTTTCTTCCGAGTTAAGCGCCGCAAATAAACTATTGCAACAGTTCGTCGCGAACAAGTTACAGTCGCCGTCGAAATAGTTGTCAATAATGTCTATGATACGCTTGATGAACGCAACGCCATCTTTTTCGTCGGCAAGAGCGGCGAAAAAAGTGCCGAAGCACACTTTCGAGAACAAATCTATGTCGCCCCCGAAAACGTCACCGAGTACTCGACCTAAGCGTCCCGTAAACACCTCAAACGTCTCCTTTTGGCACAAGCCGCAAACGAAACTCCCGTTCGCAAAAAATTTCACCGCGAGTTTTTTACCGAATGTATTCACGAACGTTTTCACGTTTTCACAAACCTCGTCGTCTTCGAACTGCGCGTGTCTCAAGCACAAGTGAGAGTCTTTGAGGTAGACTTCGTCGTTTTCCTCCCCGAGCGAATCATAATTCGCCGCGACATCCTCCAAGATTCCTACGGAATCCAGAGTTTCCTTCAAGCCTTTTAACCTCGCTTTCCTCGTCTCCCAATACTCTTTGTTGCACTTCTTCAAGCAGTTCGAGAACATGTCACTAAGTGAACAGTCTTCGGTTGTCATTTTGGCGACTTCCATAGAAAAATCCATTGCTGCGGCTTTCAGAAGGCACACGCGGTCGAATCTCTCCACTTGTTCGGGATCTCGTCGAAGATGCGCTGAAGGATGATCGCCACCCAAAATAAACAGAACTCTTCTCTTCTCTTCTCTTCTCTTCTCGTCTTCTTCTTCTTCTTCTTCTTTACCCAATTCACCCAATCGTACCCAACACAGAACTACTGTGAGACCGTCAAGGTGGCAAATGCGCTCTTTTTCCTCGATGAGATTCTTTTCCTTCCATTTTTCGTAAGCGTACCTTTCCACGTCTTTTCCTGCTATAGCGCACACCGGGAATTTGTAGACTTCCGCGCAACCTTGAAGCCACCAAGTGCGCAATTGATTGCACAAACGTGAAAACAACTCTTTGATCAAAGCTGGGTTAGCACCAAGCGTTTCAAGCATCTTTTGGGGATTGAAAGTCTTCGTGTTGATCCTTTTTTTGTTGGCAGAAAACAGAACCGCGTCTATAAAGAGGACGCAGAAGTTGCCTCCAAAGTACGCTCCCACGCGTCTCTCAATCGCATTCGTCGTCGGGTTGTTCTTGTACACGTGGCCCTTCGCGCATGGGTATATGCCGACAACAAACAAAATGTTTATTATACCTTTGAGCATCTTTTGCGGGGTTACAACGCTGACGTTTTTTACCTGGCCTTCTTTAACCGCGCCACCCTTCACATATGCTATGGCTTGTTCTTCCCAATCGTGGTTTTTTACATCATCATCATCACCACCACCATTAACGATTTTCTCTAGAGAAGTCCTTGTGACGTCTTCCTCCTCGTCATCTTCGTCCTTCTTCTGTTTCTTTTTCCCTCCTTTTTTCGACGAAGTGGTGGTGTCTTTTTCATCATCGTCAGCTGTGTAACAAAAAAAAAGGTATCCAAAGGAGGAAGGAAAAAAAAGTTAATCTCATGATGAAAACTAAATTCGCCGGCGCTTCCTTCCCTTCCTTCCTTCCTTCGCGTCGCGTCGCGCGAAAGAGTTCGACGCGGAACGGACGGACGAACAGAACGAAAGCGAGAGAAGCGCTCGAGCGCGCAGAGACTCGTGTCCAACGCCAGACGGTGTCAGAGGTCAAGAGCGCGCGCAACATTCTTTTCGAGAAAAGACAAAAAAACCGACGCGCGCGATGTGAGATTAGAGATTTGCGTTGGAAAAAAAACAACTTTAACGCGGACTGTACTCGCGCACCTTCTCCTTCCTTCTTTCTTTGCCTCGCGTGCGACGATGACGCCTTTCTCTTCTGCGCCTTAGCCTTCTTCGATTTGTTACGCCCAGGCCCCGGGGACTTCTTCCTTGAGCGTCGTGTTCGTTTGGGCGTCATCGTCGTCGTTCGTTAATCCTTCTTTCTCTCTCTGGAGCCGTCGGTTTTGTGAGTAAGAAAAAACTCACCAGCCATGAATTTGCCTTTTTACGTACAGTAGATAATTTTTAGATATTACACACATGTCTGGTGTCTGGAATCGGTCCCCTTTTTTTTCTTTGGGAACCCTAAAAACAATAAATCGGGTAAAATGTATTTTTTTTTGTTATTTTTTCCTTCTCTCGATCTCGAAAGAAAAGAAGGGCCAAACAGAGCGATACAATCCTACGCGCGCGTTTTGGTCTCTGTGAGAAGAGAAGAGAAGAGAAGAGAAGACGCAAAACGACGAGGGCGATGGCAGACGCCGACGAAAACGCCCAAAATATCAGCCATCAGCACCGTCTCGCGGTCAAAGCCGCGAAAACGAACAAAGGGAAAAGAGCCATCGAAAAAACTGCCCCGAAGAGGAAAGAAGTGGCGGCGAAGACTTTGTTGCTATTGCACGGTGCTTTAACGTCAGACGTGTTAAAATCGTTGATAAACGATTTGTCACAAATGAAATACGGAGAAAACCACAGGATGAACCGGAAAAATCCAGGCATCAGGCCGTTCGAAGGAGGCGGAGAAGTCTCGTTAGAGTTTTTCGCGGAGAAGAGTCATTCTGCTTGCTTCGCGTTTGCTAATCACCAGAAGAAAAAACGACCAAACGCCATTACGTTTGGCAGATTTTACAATCACAAGATTTACGATTGCGTGGAGATGATGGTAAACGGAGAATCGTTTATGTCGATTAATAATTTTGGTAGTGTAGCCTCTTCAACAACGATTGGTTCAAAACCGTGCATGATGTTCCTCGGCGATAAATTTGAGACGGACGCACATTTGAAACAGTTGAAGAACGTATTCACGGACATATTTCGAGGGAGAGTGGTAACCAGAATAAACTTGAAAGGCATCGATCGAGCGATTGTAGTCACTGCTTTAGAAGACGGCAAGACCATTTTGTTTCGACAGTTTGCCATCAAGTATAAAAAAAGTGGAACTCGGTTACCGAAAGTACACTTGGAAGAGATGGGACCGCGCTTCGACGCAATCATAGGGAGAGTGAAACTACCTCCGCCAGACGTGGAAAGAGAAGCCATGCGCGTGGATAAGACCTTATTGAAAGAAGAAAAATCTAACGCGTTGAGTCAAGGCGTGAGCGATAAGATTGGTAAGATTTACGTGCACAAACAAACCGAAGGTTTGGACGAGATCAATCGAAGGAAGAGTTTGAAAGGTGGGTTGAAGAAGAAAGAGAAATAATTACTAATAATAATACGATAGATTTGTTCAAGAAATAGTTAGTTGCACACGCGCTCGCGCGTTTGTTGTTGTTATTATTGCTGTAAGAAAATAAGGGATCGAGAGATAAAACGAGAGAGCTTTTGCACACATAGTCATACGCACATGTATATACCTGGTACTACGGTGGTACCATGGTACTTATACATATGTAGTTCAATTTGTCTTTTTGTTGTCTGAAAGTTGTCTGTGCCGGAATATATTTTGACCTTATGAATTTGTTTTGCGCCGTCCATTTTTTGAAATGGAAAAGGAATAATTTTGGATATTTTTCATCGCAGCCGAAAGCTCTTAAAAGTTGCACGTGAGAAGAAAAAAAATATCTAAGAGAGACGTTCCACGTGGTTTAACTAACCTAAGAAAAAAGAAAAAAGAGGCCACAGACAGACAACTCTTCATTTTCTTCGCGAGCTCAATTTCACGGAAACAAAGTACCATAGGAATTTGGGATCATGTCTCTGGACGTCACGTCAGAATACGCCAATCGCGCGGTTGACTTGTTCAACGATGATATATACGGGCACAGAACCTTGTACGAAGAATGGAATTTGGTAAGAAAAAACAATTAATGGGATTCATTTTTTTCTCTTAAATTATGCATTTGCTCGCTCTTGATGTTTGTTTCGCATGCTTGGTGGCAAGAAGAAACGTATCGAATGTGACTCTACTTCTTTCTGTTTCGCGTGCGCATACATTATGCTGTATTTTTCTCTCGTTCGCTAATGACCGAACTCTTTTCTTTTACAAAATAGGCCGAAAATGGGACTGTCTTCCATTCTCCCCGTTTAGATCCTTCGGGTAATAAATACGACAATTTATTCTTTCTTCAGGAACCGAGATATGTTTTTGACAAAGCGAGAACATTTCAAAAATTTGATTCTTCCTTATTACGAGATGATGCAAAGAGCCTTTGTAATAGTTGGGTCCCTTACAACCCTCTCATGTGCTCAACTATCCCTTCTTCTGATTTTACTCCAAGTGCCGCTGGATTAACAGAGGAAAACGACGTATCTGTGTGCTTATCACGTATAGATGGGAATTACATTGAATCACTCCTTGTACAGTCGTACCCTGGATTAATAATTGGGAGCATTATTGGCATTTTCGGTGTCGTAATTACTATATTTACCATACTTTCGATATTTTGTCGGAATCAATTATGCACTGCGAGTCGAAAAAAGTTTGAAGAGAAAGCCTTGAAGTTGACCAAATACTTCATGATTGTATTCTCTGTTCTCGGCGCTGCAGGTTGCTTTACAGTATGGAGCCAAGGTCAGTTGATGTCAAATGGGATTGATAAAGTAACAGATGCGTTGCATGAAAGTGCACAGAACGTGCAGTCCAAAATGAGTTACATAACCCGGGGAGTTGAAATGTTTCAAAACTTCACAACAAAATTACGCACGGGCTCTGAAAATGAATCTTTACTTGTCTCGAAGTTTCTTACAGATGTGGGAATCCAACCCTATCTCAATCTAACTGTCGATTGGTTGGGCCCTTTCTCGAAGTCTCGAGACGATTGGTTCATGGATGTTTCTTTGTACGAAGAAAATCAAGCTAATAACTACGAGTGTTGGTATAACGGTACTCTGAAAAATGAAGTCATCTCTGATTTGGGTTGGAAAGTACTTCAAGCAAAAGCACGTAGATTGGATGCGATTCAAAAAGATGGCCACTCTCACATTCAGATTTACAAAGATGGTAAGCGAACCAATATATATTTATTCCTTCGGACATTTGCTGCTGCTTTCCACGAAACATTTAAAAACGACGATTGTTGCAAAGGACTTAACTTGGGGTTGCCGGATGTACGTCGGGAGGGATTAGATTATGATTTTTACGAATATTCTACCGATTTATTTGACTACAACGATGGAGGAACAATCAATATCAAATGGAAAATGGATAATCTTACAGTCGCGAATCGTGTCGAGAAAAAACTCGAGTTCATCAGTGAAACTGAACTGGAAATGTTAAATACGAATTTCAAATTATTTGCAACTGATACAAAACCGTATGGGTCTTCCCATTGGCCAGTACATGATGTAGTTGAACCTCAGAAAGCATATCCGCAGCCATGGTTGAATTCGTGGGACTCTGAATGGGGCTTGAAGCGAGTCACAGGAATCTTTGCTCAGATTACTGAAAATAATGAAAATATCCTTGAGATTCGAAAGATTGACGAAGTTACAAGAAAGATTGAAGTTGAACTCGACGACTTCAACAAAAAAGTTGAAGTGCACCTAAAAATTGCAGAAAATTTTTTGTTGGTCATAAGTGCTTTCATTATCACTGTTTCGTTGGCCGTAATTGCACTTACTCACTACGGTTTCGAAAAGCCGTTGGCAATCGGTATGATTACATTTACATTCATTATGTGCGGAACTTGGTTCGTTTTTGCCATTCTCACAAGTCTTGGAACTTTTCTGGACGACTTTATTACGATTCTTGAAAACTTCAAAGAAAAACCGTTGTCATCAGATTTGGGAGTTCTGATTGAATGCCCAGCGCCCTATGCAGTTCTTGCTAGTCAGGCCAAGTTTCGCCAAGGCGTCGGGATTGCAACCCAAATCCTGAATTCTATTCTGAGGACTACAATTTATATCGCAAATCATTCAATTTGTGCTAATATTTATTCTGACCCCCCACCCCATGTATTTGCGTGCTTAAGCATTGAAGATTTTCCTTTGTTTGAAGAATTGGTGATGGCAAATAATGGTTCATATACTCTTAATGGGCTTGAGCATCTGCATGGATTTGATGGCTTTTTCTCGCCACCCTATCAACCCATTGTTTTGAATAGACATGATAGTGCGAGTTCAAATATCCTCTTGTTTTGTCAAGGTTATAATGGAGATTTGGGAGTTGATTTTAATCCAAGATATTCATGGTCTGCTGACCCACGTTTTACTGAAGAGCTATGTGATTATATTTTAAATGGTGAAAACCGCGACGCATTTCTAAATGCTCATCCATTCGAAATATCCTCACCCGTGCCATATGATCACTCGTTCCAATGGATGGGCAAATTTTTACCATTCGACAATCGCTTTTTTGGGGATTTTTCGAATATTTCTCCATATACCCACGAACTCAGTTCGTTAGATGAAATTTTGGACTCCAGTGGTTACCAACGGCAATTCAACCAGTTCATTAATGATTTGAGTGATTCAAGACCCGATAATTCAGTTCTAGCTGGTTTGAATGGAATAAAAACAATGGTATGGGATTTATTCTATTTTTTGCGCGACTTTGTTGAGCTTGCTGTTGAATTTGAACCCTTTATCAACGAAATAGCAAACTGCCAATTCCTCCTTGATAATATTGATCCTGCTATTGATGGGATGAAAGATATGCGTGATGCCTCTATTTTGCTATGGGAAGGATGCCTTGTTCTCGCTATTGGCTACTTTGTCGTCTACAATTGTACTGTGATGGCTTTTCGATACATCCGCTTGAAGCATGAAAACCAAAACCAAGGGGAGACAGATGACATGCATAAATAGTAAAATTGAAAAGATAGAGAGGAAAATTTTCGTTTGGGTTTGACTGGTCCTGAAATCACGAAACTCAATATGCGTCTTGGAGGGTGCTGAGTATTCAAAATTTGAGCGACCAAAAACGAGAAGTCAAACTCGTAATGACACTTAATTTCTTCACTTTTCGGGGGCGATTTTTTAAAACCTGCGTTTTAATTCATTTTATGTACCATACTATGTATCGTTTCTTCTTTCACATTTTCGTTTGTATTCTTGAAAGCTCATTTTTTCCGCATAACACAAAGATATATGGATAACAATGCGAATCAACAACAGATAAACCCTCAACAACGAGATGTCGCTCGCTTTTGAAGGCATTGACGATAACGAATTCGGAGGAGAAGACGTTAGAAACATCTTCAATCGAGACGGCTTTATTTTCCTTCCATTCGATGAAGAAGATAAAAAAACAGTTATCGATGCCGACGCGTTTCTCGCTCAGATATTCCAGGAATTCAATCAACCATCCATACCGACTGAATCGTCGTCTGAAAGTACTTCTAAAATAATTGCATTGGAAAATTCATCCACTTGGCCAAAAGAAACGGATGGGCAAAGGAGGATATTCGAAGTCTGCGCGCCCGGGAAAGGCAGGCAATGGTTGGAGTTACTAAAAATTTCTCATAGAGAGGATACAAAATTTGTTCGATTGATCGACCAATTGCTCGGCAAAGGCTCTTGGTATGTTTCGTTGAACCAAGAGTACGAGGGAAAGTGTAAAGTGAGGCACTGGTATAGTCCTTTGGTGTTTCCAGAAGGAGGTGGAGGGGAAAAGAAGGATGGAGTTTCCGCGGCACGTTTGAAGGTATTCTCGTCCAAGAGACAGAGAGCAAAGTTTGTATCGCTCGTTTTAGATGAAAAAGCGAGATGTAACGATGTTTTGGAAGCAATGGTAAGAAAAGGAGAGGGCAAAAAGAATGGTAGCAATTCTTCATCTTCATCTTCATCTTCATCTTCTTTCACTCCCGTCGACGAGGTTTTACTCTGCGCGCATGAGTATGGAAGACGATTGAAATCGAGTATGGGAAGAGTCTTGCATCATAAGAAACCAAAGACATTTTCTAGGGAAAAGGAGAGAAGACATCGAAATGATATTAAAGAAAGAGAACGACTATCGTTTCGAGGGCATTTTCGTTCCTATATTCAACAAAATACCGCAGGTTCGCGCGCATTTTATCCCGTCAATCGTCGGCGCGTTCTGGGAAAAGGTTGGCACGTCGACATTGGGCCTGGTTTTGATGCCAAGGCGCAAAGAAGCATTAATGGTCACCCTATGCAAGGATTGATATTGTTAGTTTTATTAACAGATAGTCACGAAGGTGGTGGAGGCACGGCGTTTGTTCGAGGATCACACCGGAGCATCATCAGAAACGGATTTCGTGAGAACGTCTTCGGTGAAGAAAACGGTACGAATCAAGATTTGAATAATTTTGCGCAACAAATCATCCAAGACCAAACGGTTTCGGGGGATTTATATTTGTCCTACGAGAAACCTGCGGCGAATTTACAGAGTGGTAGAGGAAAGGAAATTAGAAATATAGAACAAATAGTTGGGAAAAAAGGTGGAGTTGCAATCCTCCATCCTTGGTTAGTCCACAGCGGAACGACGAATCAAGGAGGTACGTTGCGCGTTATGATGAACGGAATGATTAGATTCTCCGAAGATGCGTTCGTATATCACGGGATGAGAGTTTTGAACGATAATGACGAAGATAATGACGACGAAAACAAAAACCTTAACGGTGATAATGCTGATACTTTTCTTCGAAGAGAAGGTACTACTTTAACAAAGGCATTTTATTCCAGCAAGACGTTCTCGAGAAACTATCACAGGCAATCCGCTTCAATCATCATGCCCGTGCACAACGCCGAAAAGTGGCTCGATGAAAGCATAAACTCCGTTCTGGCGCAAAACTACGATGGTCCGATGGAAATATCGTTCTATAACGACGCGTCGACTGATGGTAGTTTTGTGAAGATGCGCGAGTGGATGCTTGCGTTGCGGTATGCCGGCATCGATGCAAAAATAACCGGAAAGTCAGACATCACGATCGGACGAGTAGAAAGAAGAAGCGCACGTAAAAATCGTCCAGATGGGATTGGATTCGCTAAAAATCGCTCGGTCGAACATTCACGAGGATCGATATTAGTGTTCTTCGACGCCGACGATATCATGGCCGAAGACAGAGTCAAGGTACAAGTTCATCACGCCATCCAGAATCCATCTTCAATTATTGGAACAACATGGAAGCGGTTTCCGGATGGTTCTACGAAACATTACGAACAATGGGCCAACAAATTATCAAACGAAGAAATGATATTAGAGCAGTTTAGAGAAAATACGGTTCAAATGCCAACGTGGGCGATGGCGAGAAAATGTTTTGACGATGTCCCGGGCGGCTTCGAAGAGTCGCCTCCGGATTCCGGCGAAGCCGAGGATACCATATTTTTTCACAAACATCTCGATATTCACGCCGAAGAGAATAAACGTCGCGGAAAGTTCCCCATCCTGCGAGCATCTGGTGGTGGATGTTATCAAGAAGAACCGTTATTGTATTACCGTTGGACTGAAACTTCCGGAACGTCGCGCGTTCCGAGACGAAGACTTTTAGATTTGAGGGTTTCCATTTTTGAAGCGCGCGTTTTGAGCCAATCGTTATGGAGCGAGTTCCAGATTTGGGGCTGCGGCAGAGACGCTCGTAACTTTATAGCCGCGCTAAGCGAAAATGCGAAGAAGAAAATAATAGCGATTGTAGATGTAGATGAAAAGAAAATCGGAAAGATATGCAACAACTTGCCGATTGAGCATTTTAGCGCCGCGCGAAGAGGAGTTTGTACTGTCGTGTGCGTTAGCAAACGCAGGAAAGGTACGATTAGCAAAGACGTCGATGATGAGTTGATAGAAAACGTAAGTGCCTTAGGTCTCGTCGAAGGTTCGACGTTGTGGTACTTCTTCTAGTAGGAATTCTGAGTTTTTCAATAAAAATGCAGCAACTCTTATTTTATTAAAACAAAGATGCTTCCGGGAACGCGTCCTTATAAAGCTTTCGCTCCGCAGAAAACATTTCTATAATATGGCCAACACCCAACAATTCGGCTTCTCCGTACTTCTTTCCAATGATTTGAATCCCAGATGGAAGTAACGTGTTATTTTCATCCATGCTATCTTTGCTTCTGATGACCAACGCTGGGAGCCCGGATAGGTTTACATTTACTGTCATTAAATCACCGGTGAACATGGTTAAAGGATCTTGGTTTTCGTTTTTCTTATACGCGAGCGATGAGGTCGCCGGAGTTAAGAACCCGTCGTACGTTTGAAGGTGCTGCGTCATTTCCGCGTAGATTAGTTGACGTACTTCTTGCGCTCGTTTATAATATGCGTCTGAGTAACCTTCGGAAAGCGTATACGTCCCCATCAAAATACGTCTCTTCACTTCTGCACCAAAGCCTTCGAAGCGCGAACTTTTAATAGATTCGACCAAGTCCATGTTTAAGCAATCCTGAGCGCCAAAACGAATACCATCGTACCGCGCTAAGTTACTGCTCGCCTCGGAAAGCGCGAGAATGTAATATGCGGGAAGACCAAAAAGAAACGTCGGACAGGACACTTCGTGCACTTTCGCACCTAAACTTTCCACCAACTCGATAGATTCCAACACGCTCGCAGAAACTTTTTCGTCCAAATCTGCGAAGGTTTCTTTAATCACTGCGAACGTTTTCCCTTTCAAAGGTGCAACTACGTCTACTAAATTCTCTTTACTCACAATCGCATCCGTGAACGACGACGACGATGACCCGCTACTACTATTACTACTACTGCTACTACTACTACCACTACTACTACTACCACTACTGCTGTTAAAATGCTTCGCATCCAAATTCGTATTATCGTTGCCAATACCACACAAAGCATCCATCAATATCGCCGCATCTTCTACGCTCGACGTGATTGGCCCTATGCAATCGAACGAGCTCGCATACGCCAATAATCCGTGCCTCGACACTCTCCCATAACTTGGCTTCAACCCGACCGTTCCACAGAACGCTGCAGGTTGTCGAATAGACCCCCCCGTATCTGATCCTAAACTCGCCGCGCATAACTGCGCCGCCACAGCGGCCGCGCTCCCACCACTCGACCCCCCGGGCACTCTCGACTCGTCCCACGGGTTTGCCGTCGGCGCGTACGCCGAACTTTCCGTCGTGCTCCCCATCCCAAACTCATCCATGTTCGTTTTCCCTAAAATGACCACTCCTTTCTCGTTCAGCTGTTTCACCACGTCCGCGTCGAAATCGGGTTTATATTCTCTCAAAATCTTCGACCCCGCGGTCGTGTTTACATTCTTCGTGCAAATATTGTCCTTGATGGCTATCGGAATGCCGTGCAACAAAGACCTCTTCTCATCGCTCTCATTTTCCGCCCTCTCTCGATCCATCTTTTCCGCTCTTTCTAAGGCTTGCTCTTCGTTTATGCTCGAGTAGCAGTTTAGGTCGGCGTTCTCTTTCATTCTTTTCAGGTAGAGTTCGGTGACTTGCACCGACGTCAGTTCGCCCGAGCGCAATTTGCCCGCTATTTTCCTCACGACACTTTTGCCGTCGCCGTCGCCGACGCCGACAACGTCTTCGAGCGCGCTTCGCGACGACGAGGCTCGCTTTCCTCGACCCCAAAGGGACGCCCCAAAGGAACCCGACGCGGAAGAAAAGCAGAAAAGATGCCGCCGCGTGCTGCTCTGCGTCTGCGTCTTCTTCTCAAAGCGCGTCGTCGTCGAAGGCCCCAACGCGAAAGACCAAGAAGACCAAGACGAAGGAGGAGATAACATGATGATGATGATGATGATGATGATGATGAGCGATGATGATGATGATTGGAGAGAGCGATTTTGAGTGCTCTTTTTTTGTCGTCCGTCACACGAGTCTAGAAAAAGAGGAGCAAACCCTAAATACTAAACCCTAAACACAAACAAAAAAAACCCAAACGCGAGACTCCTTTTGAAAAGACTTCTTAAAGACCACCCGAAGAAGACAAAAGGTGTTGACGATCGGGGATTCTTTGTCGCGGACGAACGACGAGGACGACGAGGACGACGACGACGAGAAAAGCTCTTCTCTTCTCGCATTGTTGTTGTTTGTATTTGTTTTCTGAGGAGGGAGAGAGAGTGACGTCTTCTCAAAGAGGAAAGAAAGAAAGTCGAATTGACGAAATACGCTATTGTAAAAGCCGCGGGGACGACGACAGACGGGAATGATGATGATGATGTGGCGTCAACGCGGCGACGAGGAGGAGGAGACTCGAGCGTTAACAACGCACCACCACGGGGTACGAGGAGAGGAGGACATCGAATCGACGAAGACAAGGACGACGACGACGACGACGACGAGATCGTCTTCGTCCTCCATTTTCGGCGGGAAACGCGCGGCCGTCGTCGCCGCCACGGCGTGCGCGACGTTCGCGCTCGCGCCTTTGTGTTACTTGCAAGGCGCGCGGTCGACAATCATCAATGGGGCGGCGACGAACGCATCGTCGTCATCATCCGTTCTCACCGACCAGAAACGAACGCTCAGCAACGAAGACGAGCGCGGGATGTTGCTCGGAGCGAGGTCTTTTGATGGGGGACGTTCGACGGGGGTTGAATACGACCGCGAGAAACGGATCAACTTGAGTAAAGACAAAAAAGCCTCGACGGCGACTTTCGCGAAGAAGTTCGTGGAAGCGTACGAACACGAGAAAGTGGAACAGCGAAGGCGGAGCGGCGAAGACACGTCTTCTTCTTCTTCTTCTTCTTCTTCTTTTTCGAACAAGAACAACAACTTAATATCTTCGCTGGGATCGTCGAAATCAAAAGTTCCTATTTACGTCATCGCGTTGGAAGACCGACCGGAGGAGTTTGAGAAGTACGAGGCGATTCGCGCGGTGTTTCCAACCGCCGAACCGACTCACGGGGTCGATCCTTTGCAATGGCCGAACAGAATTGAAGACGCACAATATGCAGTGAAAGGGTTGAGAAGTTACATGCAATCTCACAAAAGCGATCCAGCGCTCGTAGATTTCTTAAAAGTTCGCCAAGAACCGTTCGTTCCATCTGGTTTGTCGTACGGGAAGGACGATGGCATTTCGCCCGGGATAAACTGGATCGATACGTTTGATAACTTTCGAGAGCACCCGTGGTTGATGGCGATTGACCACAGAGGAAGCGACGGAAAGTTGGCGGAGGAAGAAGTAGGGAGAGCGCACCACATCGGGTGTTTGTTCGCGCATTTGTACCAATGGCAGTTGATGCTCGACCGCGGCGTGAAGAAGGCTTTGATTTTCGAATCCGACGCGCCGAGAATCATGGAGGCAATTCCATTTTGGGCGAGTGAACAAGTTGCCGACCACGCGCCAGTTGATACGGACATTTTGCTCATCAGATCGCAACGCGTTGGAGAAAAACCGCCGGGGCCGTTGGTGTCTACGTTTTTGGCGACGAACCCGCATGATTCGAGTGAAAAGCAAACTATCAATATTCACAAGTATAAATCCGCCGGTGCCGGCGCCGGATTCGAAGCGTACGTCGTGTCGTCGAACTTTGCCAAGAAGGCACAAGCGTATTTGGCGAAACACGGGGCTGATATGATTGATGGCTATATCATCAAGTTGTGCCAGAGCTCGTACAAACACGCGATTTACGAGCGGGCGTATTACTCGATGTACCACGAGGACATGTTCTTAGAACCATACGACGCGCAGCACCCGAAACCGACGGTGTTTAATTGCTACGTCGCGAGCATGCCAGATAAAGCGGATTAATGTTGGTTAGAAGTCACTTATTTATCCTTTATTAACTTACTATTGGACGTGTTGTTAATTAATTGATACATGTATATATTTATTTACAAATCTCTCTCTTTTTCTACTAAAACTTCTCAAATGTCGTCGAACATTTGTTGATGCGCAATCTGTTGTTGTTGTTGTTGTTGTTGTCGTCCTTCTTCACAAAAAGTAAACTCAAATATTGCAACCCCGTCTTTGTATTTCGCCAAACTCAACGCGTATCTTCCAGGAATATACAACCTCCTTTGCACATATTTTCGATGAGCGCCTCGTTCGGTTCGATACGCAACTTCTTCTCTTTGGAAAGCTTCTTCGTTCTGCGACGGCTGTTCGATGGACTCGTTCTT
>Ga0066856_10000567_pt1 | contig 13813 bp, 7 predicted proteins | sample ETNtaG_5_FD_65605 | JGI IMG/M metagenome (GOLD analysis project Ga0066856, IMG submission 65605) | Marine microbial and viral communities from oxygen minimum zone, Eastern Pacific Ocean - ETNP201406SV205 | ecosystem: Environmental > Aquatic > Marine > Oceanic | place: Pacific Ocean: Eastern...
CCTTGTTTTGGTCAAACTCTTTTCCAATTTTTCCCGCGAAAAAAACGAAAAAAAAAATCAAAAAAAAAAGGAAAAAAAAATCTCAAAGAGGAAGGACGAAAACCGAAATCTCGTCTCGTCACTCTTGCACGGCGGAGCATGCCGCGCGCGGTCGGCGGCGCCTTCGAACTCCAACAGCACCGCACATCGACGACGACGACGACGACGACGACGACGACGAGAAGGAGGATGAGGACGATGATGATCGCGAGAACACGGACGACGCGACGAGCGTTTTTGTTGGGAAATTTTTTTCTTCCTCCTCAACGGGGTGGCGAGAGAGAAGCGAGGATTGCCCCTTGCGCGATGGCGTGCGCGTCGTTCTTTTCGTCCGCGACGAAAGGAGAAGGAGACGGAAAACGAACGGGGCGGTTTTTTATGATGATGATGCCGTCGTCGTCGCTCGACGCGATGAAAATGCAAACGTTCGCGCGCGACAGGCGGTCGGTCTGTGCATATTCTTCGAGCGCCGCGTTTGAACACGAAGAAGAAGAAGAAGAAGAATCTCATTTTGCTGAAAAGAGTGCTGAATCCGAGGCGAGGCACTATAAAAACATGCTCAAAGATAGCGCGAACCGCCCGACGGTGAAAAACATGATTCGACGAATAGATCCGACGGATCCGTTAGGAGTCGATTTGGAATTACGAGGATGTTCGAGCAGGCTGTATGATGCTATTTCGAAGAAGAAAAAGAAGACGAAGACGGTTGGGGCGTTGACGGTGTACGACTTTGCAAGACAAACGCAGGAGAAACATCCGCAGAAAATTTTATTGATTAGAGTTGGTGATTTTTATGAATGTTTTGGATGGAATGCGGTATGTTTAGTCGCGCACGCGGGGTTGAATCCCATGGGAAATACAGGCGTGCCTAGGGCTGGATGTCCGAATAATAAAATTCAGGAAACTTTGGATCGGTTGACGTCGCAGGGTCATTCCGTGGTGGTGTGCGAAGAAGTTCCGCAGATGGTAAAGTATGGAACTTTGAAAGCGCCACCAAAGGATAGGTTTGTGAGCGCAATTGTGACGCCTGCCTCTCCGATGTACGTTTGCGGTGCGGGAGATCGAGGCGAGGATGTCAATTTTGCGGACACCCAAGCGCTTCCGCTGTGCGCTGTGGCTTCCTCATCGTTAGGTTACACTCTCATTCGCGTTCTCGTCGATGAGAGAGTGTGTCGAGTTGATTACGGTTTAACGGCTGAAGGGTGCGCGGCAATTTTACGCGCTTCCGGTTGTGCAGGAAATAAGTTGTATAAACACAGATCGTTCGGCGCCAATCACGCGAGTAAGAGTAATTCCAGAGGCAATTCGGGTCAATCGCGACGTTTACGATGGGAAGTTGGTGCCATAGAATCCGTGGTTTCGGAAGACCAGTACGACGTCACTCAGCTCGCGGATGAGAACAACCTTCACAACAACTCGCGAGAGATGAACAGTGGTAACCGGCAGCGGCGGCGCGAACGTCTCAGATACGACGGAGACGTCGTCCAAGGATTTTTAGATTTAACACGGCGAGAACACGGATTAAAACCAAACGAAAACTTTCGGGTCGTCAACATCTCGAACGATCCGAGTTTGGCAGAAGCCGAGAGAGGCTCCATGCGACCTTTATCTTTAAATACAGCGCAACAACTTGGCGTTCTGCCGAGTCGAGGCGTCCCTCCTTTGTTAGCTGCAATAGTGGATGATAAGGATGTTCCTGCGAGTTGTCGCGCGTATTTACAAGAGCTGTTGTTATCGCCACCGCCGCACGACGTTGCTAAGTCAATCCAGTTGGCATGTGAAAAGTTCAAAAGCACGAACGCTCCCATGCCGAATTTAGAAACGTTGCCGGTTACAAAAATTGCAACGCTTCTGAATTCGCAGGAAGCTAGTCATGTTTTCTTTGCAGACTTGTTTGCCATGGCAGATGCATGCGAACGATTTCTTGAACACGACGATACGGACTTACGGATCGCGGCACGGAATTTGTTGGAAAAAGCGACGAGTCGTAAGCTTGGAACACGCGCATACGAAGATGAAAAGAAATTGGCAGAAACGTGCAGAAATGTAAAGCAAATCATTGAGAGCATCATTTCGTCGGACGTATTTGAAGAGTACCATTCGGGATATTCATCGAAAAATGCATCAGCTAATGGAGCAGTAGTAAGACTCGATGGTGATGCTGGTGTGATAGATGACGACGAAAAAGACGAGAACGAAGAGGATGATTCAATTTTGAGCGAAGATGAAGTAGAAGATGGCATTGTTCGTTGCGACCCTCTTTCTTCGTCATTTTTACCGTTTTTTCCGCGACGATTCGCTTTTCAGAACGAACGCTGGAGAGGCAGAGTTAGAAGGGATACAGTTCCCGATGCCGTCGGCAAAGTGGATGCGGCGGCTACATCGTTACACGATGCGATTGTTGATGATTTACTTCCCGTCCTCGAAAGATCGGACGAGACACGAAAAGTGCGCGCAAAGCGCTGTGAAGTCGAACATTGCCAGCGGAATAATTCACTGTGGTTGCGCGGTGTTTCTAAAGCTGCCGTCTCGGAGTTTGAGTCTTCTTCATCACCCTCGACAAAGCTAATTCATCCTCGAGACCGGTTTGGTCGCGAATTGGCCGATCGATGGACCACTCAAAACGTAGAAGATAAACTAGAGCTATACCGACAAAGCTGTCGGGAAGCGCAAGCGGCTGTTGCCGGACAACTCCGAATGCTATCTGCTTCACTTCAACCGTTTGTGGGAGCATTAATCGCGTGTTCAACGTTGTCAACAATATCTCTCGCAATAAATGCGCACATTTCTAAAACGCAATCTAAAGGGTGGACGATTCCACACCTTCTTGATCCAGAAGATTGTAAAACTCCATTTCAGGTGAAAGATTTCGAGCCTTTCTGGATGGACGGCACTGCTGATCTGAAAGTCATCCCAAACACGGTAGATATAGATGGAATGATAATATTGACGGGTCCAAATATGGCAGGAAAAAGTACAATTCTTCGCAGTTTGACTTCCGTAGCGTTGCTATCGCAGTGTGGGTTAATGGTGCCAGCTCGAGAATGTACCGTGCCAAGATTCGATTCAATCACTTTGAGAATGGCGTCGTCAGATTCACCGAGCGAAGGTCTGAGCGGATTTGCCGTGGAGATGATGGAGATTAAATGCGTTATGGAAGAGTCTTCTTCTTCTTCTTTTGTTTGCGTGGATGAGCTTGGAAGAGGAACCGAAGCGACGCACGGCACTGCCATTGCGGCAGCAGTGATTGAAAAACTTGATCATTTGGGCTGTCGCGGTATTTTCGCGACTCATCTTCACGGCGTCTTGGACTGCGATACGCATCTGTCGCCATTCGCAAAGAACATGCGTATGGGAACAGCAATAACGTCAGAAGGCAAGATGCGACCAACGTGGCAAATAGAAGATGGGGAATGCAGAGAATCGCTCGCTATACAAACCGCTGCCGACTGTGGGCTCGAAGATGACGTGTTGAGACGTGCACAGACATTTTTACAGAACACTTGTACTAACGGCAGTAGTGCAAGAAGGAACACGTCATCTTCATCTTTTCCACCTTTTTCTTCCTCTGTTGTATCGTCCTCAACAGTTAGAAACTACAGAAATAACGATATTTCTGACCTAACCTCGGGGCTTGTACTTGCTCGGAATCTCATTGAAGGAGAAAAAGACGAAGAAGATGCTGCCGGTGCATTTGTAGTGTTAAAAAATGAACACCCGCCGGCGAAAGTTTCCTACGGCTGTTCCGTTGTCTATGTCATCCGCGATGCCAACGGGTGGACATACGTAGGCGAAACTGAAAGTATCGCCAATCGTTTGAAATCCCATCGTCAAAAATATGGTTCTGATATTGACTGCGCGTTCGTCACCGTCGCTCAGGGTAAATCAACAGCCAGAGCAATCGAAACTGCCGCTATTCGCGAGTTCAGAAGCCAAGGTGTGCCGATGAAGAGCGATTTCGATGGTTCGCACGAAAATTTCGGGGGTACTTCCAGTCGTAACAGCAGGAGTAGCAACAAAGCTCGATAATAGTTGTTAGAACAAGTGTGCAGTTGTAATGTAAGAAATACTAGTATTTTGAAAAAATAACAAATTTGAACTCCTCAGAATAAAAAACAATGCAAGTCGAAGACGCGTACCCAACCGCAAACGACGGATTCCAAATCGAGTTTCTCCAGTGGGGTGGTGGTCGTAATTTTGTGAACGCGACGTCGTCGTTATCCTCGTCAACATCTTCAAATACTCCAGAAAACTTCGTCATACTTTTGCACGGATGGAGTGGTGGACCTGAGTATTTCCAATTCGCCATGCAAACGCTCAAACACAACGATAAAACGTGCTATATCGCCCCAAGACTTCGTGGACATGGATGCAAAGACGACATGAAAGGCAAATTCCACATAAGTCGATTAGCTAAAGATGTACACGATTTCATCCAATGGTTGAAGAAGAAACAGATTTGTGCGCAAAATCAACAGTTTTCATTCGTTGGGACGTCGATGGGATGCGCCATTATATGGAGTTTCGTCGAACTATTTGGGGAGAGCGAGGTGAAAAATTACACATTTGTGGATCAAGCGCCATTGCAGAACATGCGAGACGATTGGTGCTTAGGTTCCACGGGATGTTTCGACGAAGCGTCGTTGAAAAATTTGCAACGCGCAGTGCTCAAAGGTCCCGACTTGTCTGAGTTTGCGGATGGAAACGAACGTGCGTGTCTGGCGGAAGGATCTAGTTTTAAATGCGAGAAAGAAGTGAAAGAGTGCACGATGGGATGTAAACCGGAAGCGTTGGCGGAGTTGATGGCGGATCACACGAATTTGGATTGGCGACCGTTGGTTGGAAGCTTAGAGAAGCCGGCGCTCGTGGTCGTTGGAGAGAGTACGCAAATTTTTCCTTGGAAAGGCGTGGCGTACGTGGGATTTTTGATGAACAACGCGCAAACTATGGTTTGTAAAGACTGTGGACATTGGTTGTATTTAGAACAACCTGGTTTGTTTGGGTTTGCTCTTTCTAATTTTATTTCCACGACTGGTTCGGGCGAAATTCAGAGTCCTTCAAACGAAAGCATAGAGGCTGATTTGAGAGGAGGGTATGAATTTTACAAGGACAAGTTTTATTTCATAGACGCGAAATCGGTCGACTATCGGTTCCATGGCGGTTCGCCTGAACACTATAAACTACTGTAATTATATATTTCCTACTACCGGGTACCGGGTACCTCGAACTACGGGTATCTACTACTACTACTAATACAAGCTACTATTTCACATTTTACTACGGCGTCGCCATCAAAACAATTTCAATCAGTTTCTCCTTCTCCGTCATCGCCGAGGCGTTTAACTTTCCGAATCCTAATCTCCAATAATTAATAATATACACGAGTTGTTCGCAATCCAACTCATTTAATTGCCCACTAAATTCCTTCTTTTTCATTAAATATGTTTTTTCCCCTCTTTTCAATTTACCGCAACCGCCCGGACCCGCTAACGCAATGACTTTCGCTAAAACATTTTTCATCCCTTTGTCCCCTCTCGCTCTTTGCGCTAAATGTCCCGCAATCGTCGCATTGCCTTTGTCTCTCTCGTACAGAACTTCCTGTTGCCCGTTCATGCCCGTGAGCAGTAACGTCTTTTCAATGACAAACGTATTGTTTGTAAATGCGCTCAAAATCAATGGCGTGGACTCGTCTTGAAAATCTTTCGCCGCCATATCGAGGACCCCACCGTATTGCTCGTTCTCGAGGAGAAGCATTTCTAGACACGCCATGCTCTCCACAGACGCTCCGTACACCGCGTAATGCAGACAACAATTCCCATTATCATCTCTCGCCTGTAACAACTCTTTTCTCGTCCTTTCGTCTAGTACGCTCATTAAAGTCTGCACAGTTTCCACGTTGCCTTTTTGCATCTGTTCCATCAGATACGTGCGTCCTCCGCACCCTCCTTCTCCTTCCATCGCGACATCATGTCTCTCCCGTCTCGATAACGCTTTCGCGTCGGGCATTTTCAACAGAACCCGCAAAGCAGCGGCGTTGTTGCAGTCGAAGTAATCTCGTTTCCACGTTTTAGATATAATCGACGACGACGACGACACAGAAGAAGAAGAAGAAGAAGAAGAAGAAGAAGAAGGATGGCGACGACGACCGACTCGATGCGCACGGCGATGGCGGTGGCCTCGCGGTCGTGCCGCTGGATGACGCTCGACTGTTTGCGCGACCCGCCTCATCGCGTCCAAAGACTCGCGCGCATACAGTCATGCGTAAAAAGAAAGTCCTCTATTTTAAAACCCTAAATAGTTGTCGCAAAAAGAACTTGGAGCGTCTTTTGAAGGCGTCAAAAGTAACGCCGCAAAAGTGGCAAAAATGACGACGACGACGAGCCCGCTTTCGTTCACGTTCGCGGGTCCGGCGTGCGCGTGCTGCGCACCAACGGTCTGGTGGGAACGAGAGTTGAAAAAACGACGAGACGAAGAAGAAGATGACGAAGAATCATCATCATCATCATCATCGTCGAGCCGCCAACCCCCTATGATTTTAAACACCTTCACAAAGACGAAAACGGCGTTTCATCCTCTCTCCGCCAACCGCATAGGATGGTACATATGCGGTCCGACGGTGTACGATTCCGCGCACATGGGACACGCGAGAAACTACGTCAACTTTGACGTGCTGAGACGCGTCATGCAGGACTATTTTGGATACAATGTCCGATTTGTGATGAACGTGACTGATATCGACGATAAGATTATTTTGCGAGCGCAGAAACGGAGAGCGGAGTTTGTGAGGAGCCGAGTTCTGAGATTTTGCGAGAAAAAGGATGGAAACGAGGACGAGTTGAAGAATCTCGCGACAGAGGTCGAGAAAGCGATCGAGACGAACGCGCCGTTGAAGGAGTTGTGCGAGAAGGTGGACGCGTTGAGAGCGAAGGCGTTGGATGCCGACGGGTCAATTTTAGATATCGGAGATGATTCGAAGGACAATGGCGATGGCGATGGTTCCACGTTCACTGCATCGGTAGATGGTGGAAAAGACTGGTCGATTCAGACAGGGTATTTGAAGCTCGCGCAGTTTTACGAGAAGGAGTTTATGGAGGACATGCAATTGTTAGGGGTGAAAAATCCAGATTGCTTGACCAGAGTGAGTGAGTATACGAAGCAGATTGTGGAGTACATATTAGGTATCATAAATAACGGGTTTGCATACGAGAGCAACGGGAGTGTCTACTTTGACGTCACTGCCTTTGAAAATAGCGAAAATCACAAGTACGCGAAACTGAAAAAATCGGCTTTGGACGACGTCGAAGCGGCGATGGACGGCGAAGGCGCGTTGAAAGCCGATTCAGAAAAAAGGAACGATTTCGATTTCGTGCTATGGAAAAAATCGAAAAAAGGCGAACCGTCATGGCCAAGTCCTTGGGGAGAAGGAAGACCGGGATGGCACATTGAGTGTTCTGCGATGTGCTCGGACGTGTTGGGAAAGTACGTGGACGTCAACGGAGGAGGCATCGATTTGAGTTTCCCACACCACGAAAATCAATTGGCGCAAAGCGAGGCGCATTATGACATCAAGCAGTGGGTGAACTTTTTCGCGCACAGCGGGCATTTGCACATCGACGGTTTGAAAATGTCCAAAAGCTTGAAAAATTTCATAACTATTCGTCAAGCGTTGAATACTTATTCGGCGAGACAATTACGGTTTTTGTTTCTGTTGCACAATTGGTCGGATCCGATGGAGTTAACGCCGATCATGTCGAAAGAGGAAGGTAGAGGTGCAACGTTTAAACAAATGGATGCCGCTATTGGGGTAGAAAAGACGTTCGCGGAGTTCTTTCATACCGTTAAAGGTGCATTGAGACGAACAAGGTATGCGTGCGATAAAGATCAAATTTGGCACCCGTTGGAAAAGAAGCTTTCCGATGCTCTCGATGCGTGCCAAAAAGAAGTTCACGAGTCTTTTTTGGATAACATCAACACCTCAAACGTCATTTCTTCGCTGTTAGCGTTGATAAAAGAGTTCAATACGTACGTGGCGTCGGTCGAAAAAGACGCAAACCACACTTTGCGACCCTTTTTAGTCGAGAGTTTAGCAAAATACGTGACGTACATTTTAAATTGCATGGGGATTTCTGGAGAAGCAAACGCACCGTTGGGATTTACCGATATCGAAACGGGTAGTGAGGGGGAAAGGGGTGATGGTGCTGTGAGTACGAGTGCTGCGGCGAACAATGATACGAAAGAAGAAATTTTAGGTCCAACCTTGGACGCGCTCACGTCCTTCCGCGACGAAATCCGAAGGCTCGCCAAAGGAGAAGATCTCTCTCCAAGCACCATCTTGGGTCTCTGTGACCAACTCCGCGACGTCGTCCTTCCTAAGATTGGCGTCAAACTCGACGACAAACCCGATGGCAATGCTTTGTGGAAATTGTATGCCCCCGGTGAGTTGGAAAAAGAACGACGACGGGAGGAGGAAGAAAAAGAACGCAAACTATTAGCGAAACAAAAACTGGCGGAAGAAAAGAAGCGAAAGGAGGAAGAGAAGGAGCGAAAAGCAAAAGTTGCACCTCGAGAGATGTTTAAAATAGGCGAAAACGAAAACGTGTACGGGTCGTTTGATCCCGAAACAGGGATGCCTTTAACCATGAAGGACGGGTCGGAGGTGACGAAAAGTCAAACGAAAAAGTTGCAAAAACTGTACCAAGCGCAGGTGAAGTTGCACGAAACGTATCTAAAATCAATTCAGGAGAAGATGGGGGACGTGCAGCTTTAGTTGTATAATTATTTAATTATACGAGAGAGTAAGAGAGACGTAGAATATTGACATTTTTATCGTCTTTGCCGTGCGCTCATCGTTCCTTTTCGTACTGGTACCTGGTACTATATACTGCTACATTCTCTTTTCTTTCTCTTTTACTGTGAGACGTAGTTCAACTTCTTCGCCAACTGCTCAGCCTCGTCCAATAACCCGCCTAAATGCGCCGTCAATGCGTCGCTCCAAAAAGTATCCGACGACGGATCTAATCCAAACGGTTCCAGCGCTTCGACAAACCCTTTGGTGCCTCCCGCGGAGAGCAAATCCAACAACTTCTCTTCGAAACCTTCTGGTTGTTTGGCGTATACGCCGTACAACGCCCCGACAACTAAATCAGCAAACGCGTATGAGTATACGTAAAAAGGAACGTTGTGGAAATGGCTAACATAGGCCCACAAGTGCGAAGTATCTTTGTACGAATCGTAAACGTCGCCTTCCTCTCCGTAATAATCAACCATGCACTCCTTCCACGCCTCGGTCATTTCCTCCGGTGTAACTTGGCCGTTTTGTCGTTTTTCGTGCACTTTTGCCTCGAACGCATCAAACGAGCACTGTCGAACGACCGAGTTGATGATATCGTCGCACTTACCCATGATCATTTGCAATCGATCTTGATCTGAAGGCGCTCTCTCCAACAAATCTCTGAAAACAATCATCTCGCCAAAAATCGACGCCGTTTCCGCCAACGTGAGAGGAGGATGATATTGAAGAATACCTTGCTTATAACTCAGAATGAAATGCACGCCGTGTCCACTTTCGTGCGCCAAGGTCGCGACATCTCTTTGAGTTCCAGTGAAATTTAACAATTGGAATGGTCCGCACCCATATGAGGACGAACAGTATGCGCCGCCGCGTTTTCCATCCACCGCGGGGACGTCGATTCTCTTATTTTCAACCATGTCCGTAAAATGTTTCGCCATCGTCGGCGAAAACTTTTCGTACCCGTCTTTGCAAATCTGTACCGCTTGTTCCCAGGTGTACGAATCCGACCCGGTGCCGATATCGATGGTCGCGTTGCGATCGGCCCAAGTGAACTCCTCTAACCCTTGCGTCTCTTTCAAAATCCCCTTCTTCAATCGATAATACTTCTTGCACAAATCCACTCCAGTCGTTTTCACCGCCAACAACAAAGAATCCACGGCTTCATCGGGAACGTTGTTCGAGACGTTCCTTTGCGAACGTAAATTCTTGAACCCTCTCTCCGTGTTCTCAATGTGCCAACTCCCAGCCACCATGTTCAAACTCAACGCGCACGTTCTCTCAAACTTTACCAATCCTTCGTTCAAAATATTCATGCACTCCCGCCTCGTCTTCGTATCTTTACTCGATGTCATCTTCGCCAACAAAACTTCCATGTTCACTTCTTTCGTCGTTTCTCCATTCTCCGAGTCTTTCAACGGAAATCGCAACCGACTTAACTCGTTGCCATAAAACTCCACTACTTGTCTCTTCCCGGCGAAAGCGGATCTCACCGTCAACGCGCGTTCCACCTCTTTGGAAAGATTATACGGTTTCGATCGTCTCTCTTCCTCGATGAATGCTTTATATTTCGATTTTAACTTTCCATCGTGCATTTTATATTGCTTCTCGATGTCTTCTTCCTCCAAATTTGCAATTTCTAAAGAAAACCATTGCAAAAAGTTCCCTTGAAGCGACCCGTACCGTTGCATCAAGCTCGCTTTTCTTTGTTGCATCTTCATGTCTTCCAAACGCGTATCGGACGCTAACGAAACGTACGATAACGCTCGCGTCAGTTCAATTTCAATCTCCTCGAACATTTCGATCGATTCTAACAGCGCCGCGTTCGAGCTCAGTTTCCCCTCGTACTTCGCCTTGAATTCTTTGCACTTCGTTTCGATCGCGTCCATCTCTCGATCGATTTTCGAATCGTTCGGGGAGTCGAATTTGAAGTGTCGTTCCAACTCCCATCGCGGTTGGTTTGTCGCGACGACGACGTCTTCTTCCTTCTTTCGAAGCATCATCTGTTGGTGTTGGTCTTGTCGCGTCGCGTTCGTCCGAATACCAAAACTCCTCGTCAAAAAAGTTTTCGGGAGTCCCAAACGGTGGTGTTGGTGCGCGTTTTTTTTGAAGTTTTCATCATCATCTCTTCGCGACGACTCTTTGAACACGTCGACGATTGGGGAAAGACGATTACGATTGCGATGGTGGTATACCCGAGAAGAGCTCCTCCTCCTCGCAAAGCCGTTCAAGAACGCCGCGCCCTTTTTTGTCGCGGAGAAGGACAGAGACGACGACGACGACGACGATGCGTTCGTGATGAGAGAAGAGGAGAAGAACGACATCTGTGCTATAAAAGTGTGGCGGTCGTCGAAATAACAAGCGTCGTGTGCGCGACATTAAAATGGCACCCTTCTTCACACCCCCCTACCAAAACCCTAAACAAAATGTGAAGGGAAAAAAGGAAAAAATGATGAAAATTCGCGCTTTATTGACTCGAAGTGCATCATCATCATCACATCGTGTTGCGCGTAGTTCCGTCGAAAGGGTCGAGAGACCCGCCATGAAGACGAGGACGAGGATGAGACGAGGACGTCGTCGAGACGACGGCGGCGTCGGCGTCGGCGTCTTCGCGACGACTTTGTCTTTTTTCCTTCTCGTCTTTTTTGCGTTTTGGAAAGCATCATCATCATCATCATCGGTGCAGATGATGATGATGATGATGATGATGCCGCATCCAAAAACGACATCGATGGTGGTGGCGCCGCTCTTTCCCGCGCTTCTGCAGGCGAGAGCGGAGATGGTGGACGGCGAAGAGACCTCCGGAGCGGATGGTGCTAATGCCATCGTGAACTTTCACCGACACCATCGAGAGGTGAGAAAGCGTTTGCGAGAGAGAAAAGCGAAGAGGAAACGAGGAGACGAAGAGGAAACGAAAAAGAAGACGACGACGCTCGAGAAGAACGACGCGGATTCAGTTTCGCCGACGTCGTCGTCGATGACGTCGACGTCGCCGCCGCCGCCGTCTTTGTCGTTTCAATCGCCGCCAGAGGATGAAAAAGAAGAGAAGAGGAAAAAGAAATTAACCAGTCTTTTCAAAGAAGTGAGCGACCGACGAAGACAGGAAATCTTAGCCGCGATGACTGATTTTGCAAAGACGGAAGCGGAAAGAAAAGGAGAAAAGTTCACGGACGTGCGACCGGAATCAAAGAGGATGCAAACGGCACGAAACGAAGAGAAGAAGATAAAAGAATTCACGCAAAATCCATCGATTGAGTGGAACACGCTGATTGAGAAATTGAAGAAGGAAGATCCGACGAATCCAAATATACAACCACCAATACGAACGGACGATAGTTCAATCATTAAGATTGACTACGGAACGTATGATACGTGCGATACGTGTGAGTTGTGTCATTTAGGAGACGCACCGGTGGATGGCGTAGAGGTGAATAAGCACCAAGAGATTCGAGGTAATCCAGGCGTGAGCTCGGAAGATATGGAGGATAAAAGTAACACGAGAAAACCGGTGCATTGCAAGGAATGTTACGGGTGCAACGTGCGTCTCTCTCGAATTATAAAACGCACAATGTTTAAAGGAAAATCGGTCCAAGTCTTCAGCGGCGCGAGCGGCGCGGCGATTTTGAAAGGGAAGATTTTTAAGAAGGATTTTCTTCTTTCCGACGACGACGACGATGAAGGAGAAGGAAGAGGAGGTAAAGCAAGCGCAGGTGTCAATCACCACGAAGAGTTGGAAGAGGCGGACGCGGAAATGACCGTGTTTGTTAAAGCGTGGTGTAATTTCGGCAAGTATGCTCAAATGCCGGAGAATCCAAAGTCGGGCGTGCCGTCCATATGCGGTGAAGAAGACGAAAACCGCGGTGAATGTCACGTTCAAGGAGGACGGTACGGATTCGGCGATTGTAACTTTAAATTTATGTCTTCGTTAGATAAACTTGCCCACGCGGCAAATTTATCCTCAGTCATTCCTCGATCTTGGACTGTGGAGGTAAAATCGTTCTTACCGTGGGACGGCTTTTCTACGAGCGGACACAAATTGCAAAAAGGCGTCAAAGCGCAATTCTACGAGAAAGCCCCGGGCGTTTCCATCGAAAGCGTTTTGGGTACTTTAGACCCTTTTGTGAACTTCGCCGCGTTCAAAAATATTTCCCACGATAACGTCATCCGCGCGGCGACGTTCGATTTGCTCTTCACCGAATCCGACCGCCACGGTCAAAACGTCTTCTTTAGCGATGAAGGCGAAATTACTTTAATCGATAACGAAAACACTTTCGGCACTTCGAATAGCATGCTCCTCCCGGGCCACCAAAAATACGAGATCAATCGAATCGGATTTTCAGCTATTGCCGGTTGCGGAGAAAAGTGTCCGGGTGACCCGAAACCGTCGGTCAACCCAATGGTCGCGTTGGATTATCGATGCCACGTCCCTCGTCAATATGTTGGTTTCGATTTCCCGTCCGGAGTGAAACCGTTCCTGGAAAAAATTCAGAATATGTCCGCTAAATCCGTCCACGACGAGTTTAAAATGACTCGAGAAGAACACGCGGTCCACCTGAAGAAAACTGTGGACGAAATGCTCACCCTCGGTTTCGAAGGTGCCATGCTTTCCGCGCTCTCTCGCCAACAAGGCGGCAACGGCTACCCGATCGGTAAATATGGCTTAAAATACTGGTACCCAATCACCAAAGCCTGTTGCGGCCTCGAAACGTGCCCGCTACACACCACTCGCATGAAAGAAAAGCACATTCCAGACGATGAAGTGACGTTAAAAAGAGACGACCCGGGCGTCGAGGCCACGAAGTTGTGGGGCGACACGTTCGAAGCGCTCGCCTCGGTCACTCCGGACTCGGGATTGGAAAGGTTGCAGAACATTTTAAAAGGCGTCGAATGAAAAGGCGCGGAGTAGAGAGGGACGCGAAGCCTCCTGTCGTCGCGTCGAGAGCGCGACTCCGTACTCGTTAGGGTGTCGACCGTCGTCGTCGTCGT
>Ga0066856_10000568_pt1 | contig 13805 bp, 9 predicted proteins | sample ETNtaG_5_FD_65605 | JGI IMG/M metagenome (GOLD analysis project Ga0066856, IMG submission 65605) | Marine microbial and viral communities from oxygen minimum zone, Eastern Pacific Ocean - ETNP201406SV205 | ecosystem: Environmental > Aquatic > Marine > Oceanic | place: Pacific Ocean: Eastern...
AAACACCCTGTGCTTCCTCTTGAAGCGCAAACGGTTCGCTGTACACCGCGCGCAGCAAGGCGTTGTCCGTGTAGTAAAGCGTGTAAGCGTCCTTAATGAGGTCGCCCGTTTTGAGGCACTTGAGTTGATACTTCATGGTTTCACCACGGCAAAAATATTGCTCACAGGCTACCGTCCGGAGGTCGTGGTATAACTGTTGGTCAATAGAGCGCCAACATCAAGCCCGTTCTTCGACGTTATGAATTTACAACGGCTTGCACAAGGGTGGAGAGAGGGGCATGAGAGGTCAGAGAGCAAATGGGAACATACCTGTCAATTTCCGATATCGGATTCAACGATGCTGACATGGTACTTGGCCCAGTCAACAACAATGGTTTGGTCTGCGAGAGAAATTACAGAGGAGGAACTTGTTGAAGTATAATTGAAGGCGATTGTTCCACCCTGAACACCATATGTGTGCATCGTGAGCATCGTAGAATTTGTTGAAGGTTCTTGGTTCGATTGGAGGAAAAAAGCCCCTCCGTTAAGGGAAGTCCCCCCGTACAAGTCGTTCCCTTCTGATACATACAGAACCGTATGCCAACCATCACCGGAACTGAAATCCAGAGTTTGATGTTCTTCAAGAAGATCCAAATTGGCGTATGGCTCGACGTCAAACGGCAAGGAAGCGTTGCTGAATTCAACGGTGTTCAAAGCATGAGGGGCGTTGGGGAAATGGTAGGTTTGTGTTGCAATTTGAGATACTCCACCGGACCAATGCGAGAGGTCAATAATGATGTCTCCGTATTGAACCGTGGTTAATACAAGCAACAATCGAGTGACATTCATGCCTTGGTTTTCATCCAAATATTGTGCCATCACAAACGAGGAATGGTTGGAAAAATTATGATTCAAAAGATGCCCAGAAACCTCAGGTTGATTCTCAAATCCAATGAAAGGCAGAGAGTGCGCAAAGGAAGTACGGTACCAGTCTCGAGAACTCGGCAAGCTGTATACAACAGTTCCAGGATCTGAAATAAAGTTTGAATCCCCTGTTGCCACCTCCACACTCAATTTATCAAAATGCCCGTGCCATCCCCCATGCGGGCCATAATCCATCAAGATGTACATCTCATTGTGGCGAAGAATGCTAACCCCGAATGACTCATAGTTGAGAGAGGTCAACTGGGTTGATGCATGGTTGATGGGTGACATCCAAAGTGATGAACGCAAGCTAAGTGAATCGCTCATCTCCCTCGCTTGTTGCAAAATCGAGGATAGGGCTTCCGTTGGCCAATATCTGTTTGTAAATTCAAGGAGGTCAACAATCGATGCCAAGTTGGTTCCTCGGATATCGTCGTTCAACCTCGGGAAGGTTCCATCTGGTTTGACAAAAGCAAGATGAGCAACGAAGGGGTCGTAAATGGCCATGGAAAGATTGTTTGACGATGGCCATGAGTATTGGTCCAACATGATATCGAAATATCTGGCTGCTTCAATGTTTATGGCCATCGCCGTGAGGGTATAGTTGTGATAAGCAATTGAGCCTTCATGCCACAAACCATCTTCATCAAATCCATTCTGAAGTTGATGGTAGAGCCCATTCCATTGGTTCAATGATTCTTGCATCAAAGAGTGATTATTGGTTGACACTGCAGCCATTCCGATGGCAGCATTATGATAAGAAAACCAATTGGATAGGGCATCTTTGCCTTGGTTGGCGGCAGCCTGGAGTGTTTCAACCATTGGAAGAATCAATCCCGAAGTAATGTTCGTGTTTTCTTCGGGCGTTAACATCGGCTGAAGAAGATAGTGAATCCAAGCTAAATCGATCAACAACACTGCTTCATCAAGAGATTGTCGTGTTAATTTCCCGCCCGAACGTCCTTCGTTACCGTATTTGTCTTGTACGGGCAAATCGCCGTAAATTTCCGCGTAATGAAGCAAGACTTCTCGAGCAGGTTCGGCATCTGATGTATTATTTGTTAAGAAATATGAAATCGCCGAATGAACGGCATACTCTCGGATGACTTCCTTATGGCGGTAGGCTATCCAACTGGTTTCGTACTGCTCTCCGGAGAGGACCTCATCCGTCCCATCGCAAGAAAAAGCGGTGGGCATCGGGTAGATATAGTCAATTTTTTCCCCATCGCTGCACACAAAGTAATGTGTCCAATTCCCCCCCACGGTTGGAATATCACTTAAGTTGAAATCGGCTTCCCTGTACTGCTCAATCAATGAATTGAATTTCTCAATCTGTTGAATTGTGAGGTTTTGATTTGAAATCTCTCCTATGATGGACCCACGGTCCTGGATGTTCAATTCCCCATATATTTCAGGCGCGACCTCTTCCTCAATCGGATTTATTGATTCATCAGTGGTCAAACATCCAGACAGAAGTGGCATACAAAGGGTGATGATGATTGCTAATGCATGAAACCGCATATCTAAACCACCCTATCTTGGGCTAGGGATTTTGAATTGGGCGGCCGACAGCATGGACGTCCCATCCGAGCATGGAGAGATGTTCTAAATCAACAACTCGGCGGCCATCATAAAAAACGGGGGTTCGCATTTGCTTGCGTAAATCGTCCCAATCAATTTCTAGACATGCCTTGTGCGCAGTGACCAGAACAGCGATGTCAAAACCCGAGGCTTTTTTGATATTTTCAACGGCGGTCACATTTTCGGGCATGAGGGTCGCGTCAATGTGTGGGTCCCATGCCGAGACAGCAATTCCTCTTTCGATGAGGGTTTCAGCGAGTGGTTCGGCAGGTGTTTCTCGTGGGTCCCCTACCTCAGCTTTGTACGACCAGCCAAGGAGCAAAACACGGGCATCCTTGGGAGAGATATTGTGTTTCAACAACAAATCGACAACCACATTTGCAACGTGAACTGGCATTGACCTGTTTACTGCTCTTGCTGCTGAGATCAATCCGGCCGGAACGCCAACATCTGATGCCCGTTGTATCATGTAATACGGATCGACGGGGATACAATGCCCACCAACGCCTACACCCGGCGTGTATCGGTGGAAATTCCATTTCGTAGCGGCTGCAGAAAGAACGTCTTCAACATCTACATCAAGCGCAGGCAAGATTTGTGCTAATTCATTGACCAAAGCGATGTTGATGTCGCGCTGTACGTTTTCAATGACTTTTGCTGCTTCGGCAACTTCAATCTCACCAACATATTGGACATCACCTGAAGTTAATTCAGAGTATAATTCAACGAGTTCATCCCCAACTTCATGGTTCGAACATCCAATGACTCGTGCAACTTGACGAACTCCGTGAGCCGAGTCGCCTGGGTTAAAGCGTTCTGGGCAATATGCGATTTCAAGGTCAACCCCAATTTTCAAGTCCAATTCCTCAAGAATTGGTGTCCAAATTTGTCGGGTGACCCCAGGATAAACTGTTGATTCTAATACGACAATGGTCCTGGATTTTCTCTTGATTGAATGAAAAACGCTTCTTCCAGCGCTCTTGATGTATGAAAGATCGGGTTTGAGATCGTCGGTAATCGGTGTAGGGACCGTGACCAAAACAAAATCACAGTGTGGAACTGCTTCGGAGGCTGAGGTGCAAATGTTCCATCGCTCAGCCTCTGGTAAAGGGATGATCTCATCGCAATCGGGGTCGCCGGTTGGGTTTTCTCCATTCAGAATCATATTGACCGTGCGCTCGGATATATCGACCCCCCAAACATTGAATCCTGCATCATGGAATCCAATGGCTGTCGGGAGCCCAACATATCCAAGACCGATAATACAAATGCTGGGTTTGGTGCTTGCCTGCATTGACCTCGCCTACTTGTACCAACCCAGTCGGTCGGTGTTCATGAAGGGGTTGGTTTGAACGCCTTTTGTTTCAAAATGATAGCGACTTCTTAAACTATGGCAACTTGGGAAAATTATGGGTGAGAGTGTTGAAGAAGATGTTCTTCGCCAAGTGGGGGTAAAGCCCTCACCGCTCTACGCACCCCTTTACGCACTGAAGACCATGACAAAAAATAGGTTTTTAATACGAAATTTGGTGTCCAGAGAAGTTCGAGGAAAATACAGAAATGCCGTGTTGGGATACGGTTGGACGGTGATTGAGCCGGCCCTGCTCACAGTTGTCTACTTTTTCTTGTTTTTCATGTTGGTTGGCAATCCTGACAAGTTGTACTCAGTCTGGGTTTTGGTGGGCATCATTATCTGGGGTTGTTTTGGAAAATCGTTGCAGGCAGGCGTCACCTCACTAACCAGGAACAAAAATACAATCCATATCGTGTATTTCCCGAGATTAATCTTCCCATTTACGGCAGTGATCTCAAATATAGTCATCACGTTGATGAGTTGCATCGTTCTCTTGCCGGTCATATATGTGTTTGATTTACCTCTTACGATTCACTTGATTTTAATTCCAGCAGCCGTGTTTTTGGCCGGGTTTTTAGCAATCGGACTTGGCATGGTGCTTGCTCCATTGAACTGTATCTACAGAGATATTGAACACTTGACACGATTTGTAGTTCGGGCTGGGTTTTTCGTATCCCCTGTGATGTGGACCTATGAGATGGCTTTGGAGCGAGGCGGTTTCGGTGAAATCGCCATGTTCAACCCCATGTTAACCCCAATTACGCTTGCTAGGCACGGCCTCGAAGGGAAATTCACTACCCTCCCCGCGGAGGCAATATTGTTTTCAGTATTAACAGGAATTGTGCTGTGGCTATTAGGATCGTTTATTTTTGAGAGAACAGAAAGAAGGGTGGTGAAATATCTATGACCCCCAATGCTATTGTTTTGGAAAATGTTGAACTCAATTTCCCAAATCCGAAGGGTTTTATGTCTTCCATCAAAAACATCGTCTCAAAAAGTGAGGACGATTTCAAGGCACTCAACGACATCAATTTAGCTATTCAAACCGGCGAAGTTTTTGGTTTGATTGGCAAAAATGGATCTGGAAAATCAACCATCTTGCGAATCATTGCTGGCATTTATGCAGCAGACTCAGGCTCTTGTAGAATCAAAGGGTCTACCTCTCTTTTAGCTGGCCTCGGGACCGGTTTCTCCCAGCATCAGACCGGGGTAGAAAATGCTCTGCTTTATGGGAGCATACTCGGACACAGTGAATCAGAAATGAGGGGGTTACTGCCTGAGATTATTGAGTTCAGTGAACTTGGAGATTTCATCCATAAGCCACTAAGGACCTATTCTGCTGGAATGAAAGCTCGACTTGGTTTGGCGGTAGCGAGCGCGATTTGCCCAGATATCTTACTCATCGACGAAGTGTTGGGAGTGGGCGATCCGCAATTCAGAGAAAAAAGTAAACAGCGAATTCTTGAACTGGTCAAGAAAACGGGGACGGTTGTCATCGTCTCCCATTCGTTTGGTTTAATGACGGATATTTGTGATCGTATAGGCGTGGTACATAAAGGCAAATTGGAGATGGTTGGGGAGCCCCAGGATGCCATCAAATCCTACTATGATTTAACGGGGTGATGGTATCGAAAAAAACGACTATGCATCATCGATGAATGAAGCCATTCTTCGTAACGAAATTGAACGCTTGCGAAGCACCTACTCCTTTCGACTTGGATTGATGATAACGGATGCTTTTTTTAGAAAACCTTGGCAAATCCCCATCCTGCCTTTCCGCTTCTTAAAATTAAATTTGGACTTTATTCGGAAAAAAGGATACCATTCAGGCAAGTCGTTTAATTCATACGAGCGCGACGACAAATCTCTCATGCTATTTGTCGCAAGTGAGGGGGGAAAAGCGGCGTGTGATCGAGCGATGCAGATGGCAAAAGATTGGCTCAAAAAAACAGGTCATCACATTGTCATTGTCAGCAGCAATACAGGCATGATTGGTTTTGACGAACCAAACATGAGCCTGTATATGCTGCCCGATCCGAAATCAAAGAGGGTGGTCTCGAAGAAAGACTGGAATCTCAGTTGTGAGAATGTCCTTTACAGAGCGATTCATTCGCATGCGCCATCTTCCTTCATTTTTGATGGCCCCTATCCTTATCGTGGGGTATTGAATGCAATAAAATCCGTAGCAGAAATGAGAACGGTATGGATTACATCTGAGCGTACTGACGAAGAAGTGGTCAAACGTTGTTCAAAGTATTTCAATAACACATTCCAACGAAATTACTCAAGCAACTCATACATCGCCCGAAACTCACGAAATAGGAATTATTTATCACTGACAAACAAGTTATTGATCGCAACAAATTATGGCTCGCACAGTTCGACTGAGCGAATACCTTCGTATGTGAGCCGTGCATTATCAAAATACAACAACCTAGACTTAATTGGGATTGAGCAGAACACAAGAAATAACAACAGAGATGACGATTTTACAGAAGTATGGAACGAGTTTGATTCAACAAAAACTCTAAAATCCCTCCAAGGGGCAATCGTCTCAGATAGCCTTGATTTGATCACACAACTGCACCGAAACATGGTTCCTACAATATGTATCTTGCAGGAGAAAACAAATTCAAACATCAAAGGAGAGATTCAAAGAATGGCGTTATCAGGTGGGCTGTTTGTTACCACATGGAGAGACAAGGATGAGATTGATTTGTATGTTGACGCCATCATTAACAGAGAATGGAATCTTGCTATAACTCAAAATGAGACCCCAAAAACATCGGACGCCCTTGCAGGGTTGTTGGGTTAACGTCCTATGTCTGATTCCAAGATTTGAACTCCATTTCATCTTGTGCGTTCATCGGATCAATGAACTGTAAAACCCTGTTGGAAATCAAATCCCTCCATTCGGGAGCGCACAACTCGAACGAAGGTGCATACACCTTCATCGCCCAATCTGACGTGACTTCTTGTAAGTCTCTTACCTCATCTAAAACCCAATCTGGAAACAATTCCGGTTTCAAATGAAAAGCGGTCGAGAATACATGTCCAAAATAAAGCGGTCGTCTTTGAAGAAATTGAATCATTTTATCCGTACGATAGTTCATCCAATTAGGCACGTACTGTTTGTCTAGATACGTTCTAATTACATCTCTACGAAAGCATTTGGAGCAGGTCCCGCATGGTAAGCCATCAGATTCCATACAATACACCACTTCTCCAGATTCAAGTAACTGCTTTGACTGTTCCATTGTCTGAAATTCGGAAACCCCTGTCACAGGAGAAAACATTGGCAATCCTATGGCATCAAAGGCTGATTGCCAGTAGTTTCCAGTGGGGCCATGCCAAGCTCTCGCTTCAATTCTATTCCAAAACTTAACACCATTTGACAAAAAGCAGGACCCAAGGATTGACCCAGTCAAAATAATTCCAAAATCAAAATCTGTGGCTAAGAGTAAACTCGTACTGGTTGAGCAAGGCCAAGAATGCCAGCCACCAGGTTTACTCAGATACCTCATATTTGTTTGAACTAAATGGCCTTTCTCACCTAGATTTTTTACAACGTTGTGACAATGACTTGGCACCAAATCACCATCTCGTACGTGGGCTTCATGGATAACATATGCTTCTGGAAACATCTTCCTTACCGACGAGGAATCAATCCCGCCACCAAATGATAGAGCGATTTTTGAGCCACTGAAAACGGGTAATTTTTCATCGACATTCCTAAATTTGAATTGTTTTTTATCCGTAAAGCATTTGTTTTGGAAAGCCTCGACCAAACGAGGAGATACTGGCTTAGGAAATTCTGCTTCGACTCCGATGAAAGGAAAGAAGGTCACCAAACAGAGCAGTCCCAATACATCCGGATGAATTTCTTTAACTTCATAATCAAAATGTACGGTGTCATCAACCAAGGTGATTTCGGTACCCGCACCTTCTTCTCTTTTTCCGACCCTGTTATCTGATTCTTCAAAGTGGGCCTTTAGATGGCTTTTTCCAGGTGTTGTCCAAAATTCAAACCTCATTCAATAACCACCCTACTTTCCTTGATCCGGAAACATGTCCATTGATAGCAATTGTTGTACATCGCTATCGCTCATTGCTTTCGAAAATGAATTCAATTTTTTCTTCGTAAATTGCTTGTACCTCAGGGGAATCAATTCAAGCGAAGGAGCGTAATATCGTTCCATCCAATTGAAGTCCATGTCCAACAAATCGCGGAGATCGTCTATTTTTGAAACGACGTTCACCCCATCCTTTGAAATCCCATTCTTTTGAATGGCATAAAGAGTGCTAGCTGCTTGTTTGAGAGGCCTTTTTTCCAAAAATTTCTCAATTTCTCCCGTGTACTCAAAAGGTATACCAAGCAAAGAATTCTTCCTGAAACATTTCCAACATTTACTGCAGACTTGACCTCCTTTTTGCGAACGCAGGCAAGATTGCGCCCATCCGCCATACCCTATTTTGTTAACAATCTCAAGATTAATAATTTCAGAGCAGCCAGCGACCGGCTGATACAAATCTAAACCTACTTTTCTGAAAAGTTCTCCATAGTGATTCCAGAACCATGACTCCGAAAAATCTCGATGTTTGTAACCATGCCAAAGATAACTGTTTTCCAGTGGCATGCCTGTGCCAACACTATCAAGGCCAAAGTAATCAGCAAGAAGTATGACTTGGACTGCACAGGCATAATCGGTGCTAAATCCTGGCATTTTCCCGTCGCGGGTTCGAATTGATTCATGGTTTGACTTGACTCGGACAACCTCGCGATTTTCAGAGGATTTTAGATGGTCGAAAAAACGGATCGCGTTTGTGTGGTCCAAAATCCCTTGGATGGCAGAGCGCTCATTGTAAATCAAAACCGTTGAACTCGGCATAAGCGCCATGGCCGCTGCTGAATCAACACCTCCTGAAAATGCCAGCCCCGGTCTCCAGCCTGGTTTTCTTGAGGGCTCCCACCCTTCAAGAACAGACTTATCCCAGGGGGCGACCAGAACGTAATGTGCAAGACGAAACAAATCTTCGTGTGTGTTTTCGATGGACCAACCTTTCGGCAAATGGAAAAAAATCTCTGACCCACCCCAGCTGAACACCAATTTTGAACCCTCTAACTTCCAGAATTTGGATACATCATATCGATGCAAATTGATTTCGTTTTTCTCAGCATTACCATGCTCCTCTCTGGAAGCAAAATAATTTTGGAAAGAGTCCGTTGTGTCTTTATTCGTGGCCACAATGTCTCGAACGCCTGCCTTCGGGATGACCTCCGCTTTCCAGTTGTTTTTCTGGATGAAATCCCTCATCATTTCAAGTGATTTTTGATCATTGTTTGCCGCTTGAACATCCACGAAATAGGACCTCCCAGACTTAACTGGAATTGAGAATACAATCCCTTCGGTTGAATACTCTTTTTCTATTCGGGCAAGGACTGCACTGGCTACCTTGAGCGAACCATAAGAACCTACACGGACATGACGTTCTGAGGATATTTTTCTCTGGTTTTGACGAGCGCGGCTGTCCTTAGACACCATGTCAGAAATTTCCCAGGAAAAATAATCTAACCTTTTCATTGAATCCAGTCCAAATTGTTTGAAAAAATGGCTCAGGTCAACCGTGTATTTCTCAGGTGCGTCGATCTTTGAAACGCGCATCTTCCTCCGATGGTTTGGTTCTGGTTCAACTGAAATTAGGTGTCTGATCCCCAATCGCTCATATGCATTTCGAATGCAGCGGTGATTGTTTCTGTCTTGTGCGTCTGTGTCAACCAGTGAAGTATTGGTATTGTGCTGCCGATAGAGGTAAAGAGGCGTCTGCAAATGATAGCCATCTGCAACCTCACTGAGTTTTAAGAAAAAGTCGTAATCCACTGCATTTGTCAAAGACAAGTCAAATTGAGGCGTTCGATAGAAGTCCCTCTTCCTAAACATCCGAGGATGATGAATCATCATGCCGTTGAGTAACCTGAAGCGATCGTACATGCTCCAAGAGTACGCATTTCCAATCTTCTTTCCTTCAGAATCAATGAGGTATGAATCTCCATAAACAAAACCAACGTCATTTCTCTCCAACACCGAAACAAGTGCTTCAACTGTCTCAGGAAGAATAGCGTCGTCGGAATCCAATTGCAAGATGTATTCGCCTTTGCAAGCATTAATTGCGGTATTGGTCGCTGAGGAGATTCCTCCGTTTGCTTGGTGAATTATTCTCACCCTCGGTTCTGAAGAATACATCGTATCGAGGATTTCGCCAGTTGCATCGGTCGAACCATCGTTAACGACAACAATTTCAAGATCAGTATATGTCTGATTTAGACCACTATCAATGGCTTCTTGAATAAAATCTTCAGCGTTGTATGCCGGGATGTAGATGGAAACTTTGGGAACTTCGTATACTCGATTTTTCTCAAATTTCCGATAAAATGCCGGGCATTTTTCAATCAATATTGGCTGAGTAATCGCCTTTCCAGCATCTCGGTCGGTTTCATTTGACCCTCCAGGAGGCTCTTGGTGCAACGCTTCAGCTCCATCAACCGGAATGAACCAGAATCCGTGATTGTAAACGCGGAAGCCAAACTCTGTGTCTTCAGCCCCCCATGCTGTGAAGTCTTCGTCAAAACCCCCCACTGTTTCAATCAAGGATTTATGGAAGCAAACATTGCCGCCACAAAATGCTCTAAAAGGGTATTTTGAGTTCTTCAATTCGTTTGTGGAACGGTAAATCTTGTACCGCCAATCTTCAGAAGGGGGCATGCCTTTTTCCGGAACTTTCCCAGTCCCTGTATCAAGGCTAGGGAGTGTGGAAACACAAGAAATATCCTGAATAATTTCTTCATAACCTACACCATCGGTGTTAACGTACCTGCGTCCTCCAATTAACACAATTTTTCTACTGATATGAGCATACTTCATGTATGCCTCAACCAATGTAGGGAGCGGTAGCATATCGCAATCGAGAATGATGATCTGATCGTGCGACGATGCTTCAACTCCTTTGTTTCTAATCTCGGATAACCGATAGCCATTATCTTCTTGAGAGATGTAGGAAATTGAGAAGTAGTCGCCAAAAACATCGCACAACTCATCAGGATTGTCAGAACTACCGTCATCTGCAATTATGATTTCAATTAAATGATGAGGATATGTTTGATGCGTCAATGCAGCAATCGTTTTGGCTAATTTCTCCTTGCGGTTGTAAACAGGAATTACAATTGACACGGGGAGAGAGTACACTTCGGGCAATGGCGACTCAAACCTTGATTTCATCATGTATTGGAAAATGGTCCAATCATTGCCCATCCCAAATATGGGTGGAATGAGATTTTTGATTTCTTGATTCATTGATTCACCCCCTACACACAAGTACGGTAGCCTTCCTCGGTATCCCGTTGCCTCGTCGACTACTGCTGGTTATTTCTATTTGGTCTTCAAAGTCCAACATAGAAGTCAATTTTTCAAGAAGCATGGATTCTGCCTCCCTATCCGTATCGTCTACGATGCAGAAGGTAAACGATGGAAGTAATTCAAGATGGTCTAAGATTCCGATTCTCCCAATATCCCCGGGAGGGCCATCAATGATTACGGCATCAACGAATGAGGGTAAATTGGTAAGTTTTCTTGGATCATACCAACCCTTTTGATTAAATCTCGTTGAAACCGAGTTTTGAACAATGCCAGCATGTATGTATCTCCCTTCCGACAGGGCCAGCCAATCCTCATCGTGTTCAACCGAAACCATCTGATACCGCGATGATAATTCAACGGTGCCCTCACCACTACCGAACTCTAAAATCGTCGATTTTTCGGGAAGATTATCGTAGATCCAATCCATGACTTCGTCGGGAAGCATCCAGCCGGTTCTCATGTGATCTCACCCAATTTAGAATGAAGCTTTTCAGCGAGTACATCGGCACCGTTGGCAAATTGTTGGGCCGTGGGGGTGGAAGAATGGTTCAACAGTTTTTCAATGCCAATTCGAATGCTCTCTTCCGTTCTCTTCTCAACAACGTATCCCCAACCTTCGTCCTCAGCCACCAAACAGCGAGCCAACTGGTCGTCCATGCCTGTCTCCAAATTCGGATAGAACAGCACAGGGAGTCCGAACGCACGTGTTTCATGAAACGAATTGTATCCGCCTGCCTGGATAACGGCATCAAAGGCGTTGAAGTATTGCGAATTTGGATAATCACGGAGAACATGAACGTTCGGCAATTCGACCTCGATTCTCGACCCAATCATTGATTCGCCTAGGATGACATGGATGTTTTCGTGCTTGAGAAGTTCGTCAAGGGTCATTCGAATTTCACTTGAGATGTCGTTGATTTGCCCAGCACCAAGTTGAACATACACTGCCCGACTGGCTTCGGCGATTCCCAGACGGTACCGGGCCTTTTTAGGAGCCATCAATTCAGATTTGTCAAGTAGAACGATTGGAGGGGATTTCAAGACTTCAAGGCCGTGTTCAAGTTCCTCTTCATTTTCATTAATCCCGTCTCCTGGACGGATGATGGTATCAAAATGTTGAATGCTATCGACCGGGACTTTAGCGCCCTTTCTGAACATGCCTCTGCGCATCCATATTTTGTTCAAGTTCGTTCGTTCTTCAATGGCCCGCAACATACCCCTGTAGGGAAACGCCCCATCAAAGAGGAACATCGAAGGTTTGTGAACCTCCAGGCAAAGCGTAAGTTCTTCTTCAAGAAGCGCATTCCATTCTTGGGAATCAATTCCCTTGAAGTATTTCGGACCTGAAATGTGGTGTGCTGGAATACCGTACGGTTTCAACAAGTGAAGGGTTGGCATGGTGGTAAAGAAGATGATTTCAAGGCTGGGATCCAAGATTTTCATCCTCTTAGCAATGGCTAATGTCCTCGTGAAATGGCCGAAACCCACCCCGTTTGTTGGAAACATAACAACACAATTCCCCTTGGTCAATGCTCTTCCCGCCCGGTTCGATTTCAGGCCTTTTGGTTGAGATTTTAATCCAATCAACTCCAGTCCAATCATGAACATCATGAAGGGCAACGAGACGATCAAAAACGGGGCCCTCCAAGGCCTGCGAATGGCAGTAGTTATGTGAGCGCCCAAGCGGAGAGAGGGGGAATTCCGTAAACGATGTAATTCTCGTTTCAACCGCATCGTATTCGTGTTGTCATCGATGCCGCACCCCTCCATTCTTCTGTCGTTGAGGTTTTGTTATTGTCATGTCGGTAAATCTCGAAGATATTGCCTTGTATATTGTCCAATAAATTGATTCTAGTCCTCAGAAAAATGATTGACAAATGGCAACTCAAAGGGCTCAGGCATGACGGGTAACATCGAGCAAACATTGGTTTCAATGGTGGAACGCCAACGCTTGGGTAAGAGATCGAATCCAGGAGGGTAAATTTTTGCCCACCAAGCATAGTCTTTCTCAAATAAATGAGTTAAATCGGGCAGTTCTTCCTCGTAACCCATCGTTTGCAGCGCCCATAGCGCGTGCGTGGCGGTGGGCATGGGGCGTTTGTTGAGAAAGGTCTGGATTTCGTTGGCCTTGATGTCAAATGGTCGCCCCAGGGGGCCGTTCTTGTGAAAACATTTCCAGCAACGGCCACAACCTTGAGTTCCATCACCTCGCATGCAGGAATTGAGGTGGTCAAGCCAAGGTGACGCCTTGACCACCATCAGGGCACCAGCCTCAGAAATGGAAGATATCGGGAAGAGTAAATCCAGTCCGGCCTCGGAAAATCGCTTTGTCCAGTAGGTGTAGTACTCTGTTTCCTGAAATTGCCGAAACTTTCGACCCTTCCACAAGAAGGTGTTGTCGATGGGCATGCCAAATCCGATGGCACCGAGACCAAAATAGTCAGCAAGCAAAATCAGATGAACAGCGCAAGCAAAATCACTTGAGAAGCCGACTGGCTTTTCATGGTGAGTACGAATCAATTCGTGGTTGGATTCAATTTGGATTACTTCGCGAG
>Ga0066856_10000571_pt1 | contig 13770 bp, 9 predicted proteins | sample ETNtaG_5_FD_65605 | JGI IMG/M metagenome (GOLD analysis project Ga0066856, IMG submission 65605) | Marine microbial and viral communities from oxygen minimum zone, Eastern Pacific Ocean - ETNP201406SV205 | ecosystem: Environmental > Aquatic > Marine > Oceanic | place: Pacific Ocean: Eastern...
CCATACCCGTGGAGGCGAAGGAAGGCGTTTCAGCCGTATTGAATGACAAACAACGGACATCTTCAAGTCGGCTGCGCCTCACCAATTCTCATGGACGACCAAAGCGGAACCCAACCGGGTGCCGCTGACGAAGACGAAGTCTTGCGAAAGAAGGAGTTCCAGCGAGCTCGCGGAATGAATCTGGGCGCGTTCATGGTGGCTTCGGATGAAGAAGTCAAACCTGACGACCCCCCAGCCCCTGTAGAAGAACCACCGCAACCCACTATTGATGCAGCGGTTGGCACGCTTAATGACATCTTTACCGACGCGGCCGATTCCACGAACGACGAGAAGTCAGTCGACTCAGTCACTCAAATTGCAGTCCATGCCGAACAACAAATCAGTCGAGCGATGATGGTGAGCATGGTGCTCATTTGGACGGCTATTGGAGCCCTTGTTGGAACGGTGTTTCCCCCAATAATCAGTGCAACAGGGCTTTTGGCGATGGCTATTTTTGGTTTTGGACTGGGCGAACGATGGATACCCCGTCCATCGATGAATCTTCTTGGCATCACATGGGTCATTATCTCAATGAAACTTCTGTACGGCCTTGCCTTGGATGCTTGGAGCTGGGGATGGTTTGATTCAAGCCCGATTGGAAGCAGTGAAACACTTGGTGTGGCCATGGTCGCTTTGGTAGCACTGAATGTTGGAGTAGCATTCCGCCATGATGAAGATGCTATTGCAGCGCAATCCGCTTTGGTTCTTTTCGCGATTGGTAGCTCTGCCGGAGCCGTTTATGGCGGCGCAGGAGTTGCAATTTTCATTCTGCTTGCTATGGCCTTGATGCATGTTCTCGCATTGGTACGCTCTTCGGGAAACCTAGCGAGCCTTGGAATATCTATCTCGTATCTTTGGGTCGGAGTTCACGCTTTGTCAAACGATTGGACCGTACTCTCGTTAACGTTGATTCCAATTGAAAACGATCTTACTCTGTTCCTTCTTCTCGCTGTTGTTGGTGCTGCAAATGCTGCGATGGCAGCCGTGTTTGTTCATCATGAAAACTGGCTTAGTTCTGCAGCAAATGCCCTTGGGCTTGGCAAACCAGGACTTTGGGCGGTTTCAGTATCGCTTGGAATGGTCGGCGCACTGATGGCCATAGCCGCACACCGCGCGGAAACAGGATATGCGCTGGCTCAATTGATGCTTCTTGCTACTGCTTTCAGCGCATCGTACCTTGTTGTTCGTGGTGTATCTTGGCCTTCTTTGATGCCATATGTGCTTGGGCCTGCGCCGTTTTTATTGGCGGCCTTATCACTGATGGTAACGGGGACTGTTTCAGTTGATTGGCCGTTTGGGCTTGAGCCTTATTCCATCTTTGCAGCTCTTATGGCGGCCCTTACTGTAGCGGTTCTCCTTCAACACCAAACAAGCGTGTCTGACCATGTACTCTGGGTTGGCGGTATCGCTGTAGTGATTCTCCTCACACTGCTCATTCCTGCGGAAGACGGTGGCTCAAATTCAAGGGTCTTGCTCGCCACACAAGGCATCGTTTGGTTGGGCCTTGCTGGCTTGGCCCTTCTTCGTCGCTCACCAAGCATTGCAGGCGTTGCTGTCCTAACTCCCTATCTTTGGCTGTTGATTTTTGGAACGGACTTTGAATCTCGATTGGTAAGCGCTGACCTTCTTCCGATTGTCCTGGCAGAACAAGATGTTGCTATATGGATGGCACTTCTGGTGGTGCAACAGATAGGAGTGAACCTCTCACTTGGTTCTTCAAACCTAAATTTAGCAGGACGATTGGGTGGATTTTCAGAAATCAGTGCACGACTCCGAGATTCAAAGGCCTTGAATCTGTGGAATCTTAGTTTTGTCTTAGCAGTTCTCACGTTCCTGTCAATGGCACGACCCGACAATCTCACCGCCCTTGGTTTGTTTGGAGGCATGGCTTTACTGGTCCTTTCTCATGCGTTTTTGGTGTTGCAAGATGTACATAGAGGCAAACCAAGAACACTGTTTTCTGTTTGGTGTGTCGCCGTTGTAACACTCTCTTGGAAGTACGGCCAAGAAGGACTTTGGGCGCTTATTCTTGTCGTTTCCAGCATGCTCCTTCTTCTGTCAGCTGAACGTCGGAAAAATGAAGGGCGCTCCAAAGAGGAATTGGAAGATATTGAAGCCCTTCCCGGCCGCTTGCTAACCCTGCATCTTGGAGTCGTCACGGTTTTCTTCCTCATTATTGGTCTTGAACCGCAGCGACAAGACCTCTTGACGGGCCAGGAACTTTGGATGAATGAGGTTGAGAATCTTCACCTCCTCGTTGTCATTGCGGCAATCTCCCTCATCATTTACATGAATCGACTTTTGAAAATTGAGTCGCTGCTCACGCCGACAGTTGGAGCGCTTGCTTTGTTGGTAAGCATGGCTTTGGCCGGACAAGGTGCAGAGCAGGTGGAAGTACAAATCGCAGCGCTTATCCTGTTCGTTCTCACCGGCGCTTATCTCGCACTTCAAGGTGAAGTTAGGTCGGGATTGAAGGCATTAGCAGCCCAAGATCAGCGCAGGGAGGAATTTGAGGAAAAACGAGAGCGCCTGCGCCATCTTGTTGCGGAAGATGCGACTTCAGACAGTACAACATCCGTTTCTCTCAAACATCTTGATGCAGAAATGTTACGGCTTGCAGAAGCACAGCGAAAACGATCCAAGCGAGCCAGCACGGGTGGTGATGACGACCTTATTGTTGGCGATATTCATTATCGTCCAGTGATGATTCTCATGTTCCTAGGCGTCGCTTTCTTGGGTGCTATTTGGCTTTCTTACGCAACGGCAGGGGCGTTGCAAGCCCTTCTGTTTAGTGCTGTATTGTCCGTCCTGATGGTTGGGCTATCAAGACTGCGAGCGAACTCAATTGGCCTGCGGTTGCCGGACATTGCGGGAGTTGAATCACCGATTGCATTCTCAATGGTTGGTTTGGTTGCCGTTCATTTGGCGGGGCGAGTGACAACCGGCGTATTGGTCGAAGGCGACGTTCTTCACCTCGCGGTTCTCATGGGTTCTCTTTGTGTTCTTAGCGCCATTGGATTGGTTGGACGCAACGACTTGGGCCTTCGATTGCCGAGTGCTCTTGAAGCAGTTGTGGGATTGCTTGCAGTTGACCGCATACTTGCATTGGTGGTCGGGGGAGAAGTACCCGTCCCGTTTTCCTTCAATCCTTTTGATGGAGAAACATTGCAATGGATTGCCCCATTACTTGCATTTGAATGCGCCCTTATCGGACTGGTTGTCCTGTTTGATTGGGTTGAAGGTGAACGTCTCCGCCGAGGTCTTGATGACCATCGCGGGGCGTTGGGTCGCAGTGCTTGGCTGGCATGTTCCGCCCTCCTTTCCTTCGGGCCCGCTGGACTTCTCGTCGTTCTTTTCAGTGCGCGACGTTGTGTTTCATGGACCCAACCTGCGGTGATGCTAACGGCCATTGCAGTGCTCCCCTTCGTTATCCAATCGTTTCATCCATGGGCGTTGACTCCAGCAGGAATCTCTCTCTCACCCTCGCTTACAGCATCAGTTGTTGGAATTGGTTGCATGGTGTGGGCTGGCATGATCGTTTTTCAAGACCGCGGCTTATGGCTTTCCAGTGCCCTTTGGGGACTTCACCTCATGCTCTACCCTGCTGCCCTCCTGGCCCAATCCCTTCCACTGATGGTTTTTGCAGGGTTGCTCACTTCAGTGACAGCTTGGTTGTCCGGCATTTTCACATTACGCAAATCTTGGCGCGTCATTGGCGCGGTTGATCTGACAGTCGCATGGCTCTTTGCAGCGGTGTCATTTGTAGCAGGTGCCCAAGTAGAATACCTCCTTGCCATGCTCGCTGCCTCGGCCGTGTTGCTCTTCGCAGTCACGGCATTGACTCAAAGTCGTCAAGATGTCTTGGCCATCGATTGAATGTCACTGAAGCGCCTTCGCCAAGTCGTGCTCAATGTTCTCAAGGAGCGAAAGAAAGTGCTCAACTTCGAGTTCTGGAGACAAGCGCAGCGAAATACTCGTCTTGGCTTGAGTTCCGCTGTTACGAATTCCAAATGACAAGGTGCCGCCTGCTCCTTCTCCATGAACCAAGAGCAGGTTTTCTTCACCAACAATCGTCCTGAGTTGCGCTCGAATACCAAGCGAATCAAGGCTTGAAAGAAGGTGTTCAGATACAGTTTGTTGCAATTCATTGCCACGTTGCCAGCGTTCACGATGGCTTTCTTTTACGGAGACCCTTCGTTTCCAACCGCGATGAAATGAATCGGGCCTCGAAGCATCTTGAGACAATAAAAAGGCGCAAAGTGATGCAGCCCCATCGCCAACCAAGCTCCATTCACCAAGGCGATTTGGACGGGGAGCGGGCAAAACGAGGTGCCCAGAATCTTCCACGCCAAGCCTCAATGGCATGGACTTCTGGACAAATAAGCCGTCGCTGTGGCGCAATCCAACAGACAACCATCGGTCGCCGACAGCTGTTTCAAAGCATTGTGTTTTCGAATTGTATTGAGATACAAATCCAGTGAGCGCAACATCGGATTCAATGCTCGCAGCAAAGAGCCATGGGCCCTGTTCGCGACCTGCTTCCATGAGCATAGCAGCCATAGCATCGCCGTCAACGACCTTGTAGCCATTCGCCGTTGTTTCGATGAGCAGACATCGATCCCCGTCTCCGTCCAAAGCAGCGCCTACAAGGGTTCCTTCCTTAGCAGGTGAGAGTTGGGAAAGCAATGCATGAGATGATAATGCAGCCTCTTCAACCGTCCATGTTTCAGTCGGTGAGAAATCGCCGGCCCCACAATTTGCGTTCAAAGCCTCTGCACTGTTGCTGACTTCCTGCGCCATGATTCCCCGTTGGTTGAGAAAATCAGCGAGCCATGATGCTCCAGAACCGTGGGCACAATCGAGAAGGAATGGCGTAGCGATTCTGCCGTTCTGTACTGCAGAAGCACACCCTCCAAACACCGCTTCAAAGACCGTCCAACGTTGGTCCAACCAAGTTTTATGGAATTCAGGGGCCCACTGTTTTCCCATGGATTTGTTGGGTTGGCTCAAGCGATTCTGTTCATCAAGATTGACTTCCCGCTCCTCACTTGCAAGAGCCCGGAGGGTCTTGCTAATCTCTCGTTCCTGTTCAGGTGTTGTCTTGAATCCGTGTGCGTCAAAGACTTTGATTCCAGAGTCAGTAACAGGATTGTGGCTTGCTGTAATCATGCACCCCATACGAGCATCGTTCTGAAGAACTGCTGCGTGCAAGGTTGGCGTGGCACACAGCCCAATATGGACGACATCGCTTCCGCTTAGGCGAAGTCCCAGTGTAAGGGCAGCGACAATAGCATTGTTGTGCGGGCGGTCATCCCACCCCACGACAACGGTATTTCCTTGTCCGGGAAACAGCGATTGGACATGGCTTAACGACTCCCCCAAGACTCGCATAAACGAGGTATGGAGGGTGCGTCGTTGCGTCAAAGCCAAAATTGCATCTTCTTCATCAACCGAATCAAGTGAGGTTTCACCTCGTATCCCGTCGGTGCCAAAGTAAGAAACAACCACAACATTCACCTCAACGATGTTCAACATTGGGTCCGTGTATTCCAGTGACTGTGACGTTGGGCCATACCACGTTGTTGCATCCCAAAACAACACCAGGATTCGTCACACTGTTGCATCCAAGGGCGCATCCTTCGCCCAATACAGCTCCGAATTTTCTCAACCCACTTCCAAGACGCTCTCCCTCAATTCGAACATGAACTTCGCTTCCGTCATTACGCAGATTGCTGAGTTTTGTACCTGCGCCTAAGTTGACATCTGCTCCTAAAATTGAATCTCCAACATAATTGAAATGCGGTGCTTTTGCCCCAGGCAGCAGAACGGAATGCTTCGTCTCGGTGGAGTGGCCAACGACTGCGCCAGCACAAATCCATGAAAATTCCCGAACATAAGCGCCGCTACGAACGACTGCTTGAGGGCCGATATAGCACGGACCAATGATGTAAGCGCCAGCTTCAACCGTCGCCGTGGCGTCAATGATGATGCCTTCCCCGGATGTGAAAAATCCAGGGTTATCGCAGGCGATGGTTCCAGTAAGGCGCTTCATTTGAGATTTAATCCCTTCTGGGTGAGCTGGGTCAAGAATGCGCCAAGCCGGCTCGCCCGAAGGAAACTGAGGGACTGCTCCGCCTTCAGTGCCTGTGAAAGATGGAAACAAAGCATCCGATCGAGTGGAGGATGGCCAGTTCATGTGTTGGCGCACGAAGCACCTCGGCATGAATGTGGTGCTTCATCAAGCGACGAGATGGTAGATTCGCTTTCCAGTTGAAGAGTCCAGGTGGAAGCCGATCAATTCGGACAGGTGACGCGGAATAAACAATCCAACTTTTCGAGTCGTCAAGCCGTGATTCCGCATCTTTCGGTCGTTTGATAGGAAGCTGACAATATCCGCCGCAGATGCGCCAGGCGAAGTGCTAACGTAATCGATGATTTCGTTCTTCAGTCGTTCCAATCGGGCCTTTTTCTGTGATCCTTTTCCTCGCATCGTATTCTCATGTTATACTTGTCATGGGGAGTACATCAACCGTGGTTGGGTTCGCCCGGGGGTCCCACTTTTTGATGGCACTGGCTAACGGCAATTCAACTGCATGATGCATGGCGGGCGATGGAGGATTCGAACCCCCGTCTCCGGCTCCGAAGGCCGGAAGGATATCCAGACTACCCTAATCGCCCGTATTCCTCCCGAGACGCCCCCCCTTCTTGAATAAGGCGGGTGACTTGGAAGAGGCATGGCGCGCAAACTTCCGTGCATCCCAACAGGGTGTTCGGCGTGTTGTCGTGAGACGACCATGCCCATTACCAGGGCTGAGGCTGCCCGTCTTGCACGTAGAACTGGGATGCAAGTATCCGACTTTGCCGTTGATAACAACGGTGCACTCACCCTTCTCAATCAATCTTCAACGCGCGCATGCGTGTTTCTCCTCACCGAATCTGCGGATGTCAATGCAGAGGGTTTGTGTTCGGTGTATGAGATCAGGCCCAAAGGATGTCAAACCTATCCGTACGTATTGAACGAAGCCGATGAAGCCATTCTTGACCAAGGGTGCCCTCATAGAAGTCAGTTCCCCGAACCTCCCGAAGAGATGTCCTTCACGCTCCTCAATCTTGAGGAACGTATTTTGCAAGAAGGATCAAACGACTGAGGCTGCGATGTACATGTTCAACATGTGCGGATTCAATTTCCCACCCACATGCTGCCATGAGTTCTTTCAAGTCCTTCCATGACCCACTGAGCAATTCTACATGTTCATCCAAACCGACTCCTGCATAAGGGCGCTCACCCATTGGTTCAATTGGTAAAATAAGTACAAAACCAGCCGTTGAAGAAGCAACGTTGTAGGAACTTTCCAAGGTCGCTTTCAACAGAGAATGATTGTCCATGCTCCCGTGAGAATTTCTCCCATACGGTGGGTCAAGAACAAACCCGGAGACCGTTCCGTGCCAAGCATCAGGAATCGCATCTGCGATTCGTGTTGCATCGCCTCTTGAGATGGTGCAGGTTGGAGGCGAATCCTCACCGTGCGCCCAGTTGAGATTCTGTGTTGCTCCAGCGACCATTTCTGAATGAATATCAATGCCGACACCGTCCCTCCCACTTAGGGATGCTTCGATGATGAATCCTCCCGTACCGGTCATCGGGTCCACGATTGGTCCCGAACCAAGAGGTCCAGCGGCGAGATTTACCGCCAATCTTGCCAGGCGTGGGTCAAGACTGACCGGTTTGAAGAAAGGGCGTTCAGCAGCACGACGCGCTCCGCTTTCAAACGATGCACTACCGTCTCCTTCCATCCATCCAACGGCGAGCAAGGAAGATTGTCCATCCGCGATGAGTGCCAGGGTGTAATCGGGCGTTTCGAGGTCAATATCGTAGCCGGAACGAACCATCAGCCCACCGATACTTCCTGCAAGTTGACTCGTGCTAAGGGCTGGAATCTTACCTTCTTGTCGCCATGGTTTTACGGCAACAGAACCGCTAACAGGGTGTTGATTGAGATAGGTTTCAACGCGTTCTAAAAAAGCAACCTCGTCATCATCCCACGGGTGAATGATTCCGTCCTCAAGAAAGCATTGCAACCCGCTTGCAACACGGAGTGCTTGATTCCGTTGCGGAGGGGTCGTATTTCCAACAAAGGTCCAGCGGCATGCTCCAGTAGGGCGATGAGTTGCCTCAGGCAACAACGCCGCTAACTCTGCATTTGCAAGTGCAGGATGCCACCCGCGAAGACAAGCAAGGTGTTCCCCCATGAACCCGCCTGTGGCTTTGCCTTCTTGATGCTCTCGCAGGCCAATCCCTACATAGGGTGACCCGTTGCTTCCTTCCATGGGCTGTAATTTGAAAGATTTAGCACCGGCGCACAACATCGTTTTGTCGGAACTTGCTGGTAAAAAGGTCGGTATTGACGCGTTCCTAACAGCCTTTCAATTTCTCACAACCATGCGAGACCGCTCGCCTGAAGGCGACGGACTGCCTCTTCGTGATGCAAACGGAAACGCGGTGTCTCACCTGATGGGATTCCTCCATCGAACCACGACCTTACTCAGCATCGGCATCAAGCCAGTATTCGTTTTTGATGGGGCCTCTCCCGAACTGAAGGAGGAGGAACTCGCACAACGTCGTGCTCGACGCGAAGAAGCCGAACGCATCCATACAGAGGCGCTTGAGGCAGGAGATTTCCCCCTAGCGCAAAAGATGGCTCAGCGCATCGTCCACTACTCGCCTAAGATGGTTGAGGAAACTCAACAATTGCTGGACCTCATGGGAGTGCCTTGGGTCACCGCTGCTGCCGAAGGAGAGGCTCAAGCTGCGGTGATGGCTGCCAAGGGCCAACTGGACGTTGTGGCGACACAGGACTGGGATGCATTGCTGTACGGCTCACCGGTACTGGTACGCAATCTCATGGACGACGGAGCAAAGCGATACGGGCGAATTGTTAACGCCCAACAAATCAATCTTGAATCCATGTTGAAAGAACAAGATTTGTCGCGAGAGCAGTTGGTGGATTTAGCCATCATGATCGGTACGGATTTCCACCCCGGCATCAAGGGCATTGGGCCAAAGACGGGATTGAAATTGATTCGTGAATACAAGACCATCGAAGCCGTTTGCGAAGCAAAAGGGAAGGAATTACCAGAACGGCTTGATGAAATTAGAGAAATATTCCTCAATCATCCGGTCGTTGAAGTTGACGATGAACGCCTGGTTCAGGGCGAAGTTGACCGCAAAGGATTGGTGAAATTTTTGCAAGAAGACCGCCAATTCAGCCAACGAAGAATGGATCAAGCCTTTGAGAAATTGACACAAGCAGGCCTTCTTCGCGGAGCAGGTCAGACCTCACTGTTCTCGTTTTGATGAAATCGTAGCGGACTGGCAAGGACCTCTACGCCATCGACAGCGATAACGGCCCCTCTTGCTGTTGATTGAATGTCTTCCAACGCTTCGTTCACATCGTTAACAGGGGCGCAGGGGATTCCAACAAGCATCGCTTCAAGTTTATTCCTTGAGTGGACAGCAACCCGGTCTTGAACCATACCTTCCACTTCATCTCGTTCAGCGATTCGCACACTGTTTTCCTGCCACTTTTCAGGGGCATTGAGCCCAAGTGCTTTGTCTAAAATGTTCCACTGGCCCGTGGATCCAACGCCAATGGCAAACCATCCGTCACTGGCTTCAAAGACGCGGTAAGGTACGAGGTTGGGATGAGCCGTACCCATGCGTTGAGGCGTAGCTCCCGCTAATGCATTGTGTCCTTGGTTAACCAGTGCCGCAATGGCTGTGTCCCAAAGTGAGATGTCAATCCGAGCACCTTCTCCGGTCCGCTCCCTGTGGTAAAGTGCTGCGAGGATGGCACTGACTGCATTCATACCGGTCATGACATCAATCCAAGCAACACCAACTTTCGCAGGAGGGCCTGCAGCTTCTCCGGTGATGGACATGATCCCTGACCTGGCTTGCATCGTGAGGTCAAATGCGGGCTCATCTCGGCGCGGGCCGTCTTGCCCGTATCCAGAGATACTGCACAGAATGATTCCCTTTGGAATTGGACCAAGGTAGCGTTCAAAGGTTCCAGGTCGGAAATTTTCAATGACCACATCTGAATTGGCCATCAAGGATTGGATGTGTTCTCGGTCTTCCTTGATATTGCCGCGGTGGATGTCTTTGCCCCGATTGCATGACAGGAAATAGGACGCAACTGGCTCGCCATCAAACCCATTCTGAAACGGTGGCCCCCATCCACGTGTATCATCGCCCCAAGGGGCTTCAATTTTCGTGACATTTGCTCCGAGGTCTCCCAAAGACTGAGCCGCATAAGGGCCTGCAAGAATTCGAGAGAGGTCGAGAACGCGTATTCCTTCAAGTGGGCGATGCATGAGCGGGGCTCGTGCGCGTTTCAAATGAACGTATCCACTAAGGGTGTTGTTCAAAGGGCAATGTTGCCCATCGGATTCAAGCGAACTCAGTTCTTGTCTGCTTGGACTTGCTTGCGCACGTCCTGGGCAGCGTTCTTTGCAGCTTGCATGGCCTTGCGAACGCGAGTACCTGCTGCGGAGTTTCCTTTGTCATGCTTCGCAGCATCAACAAGGGAGTCGGTCAAATCGTCAATCATCTTCTGTACCATAGCCTCAACGGACATAAAGCCGGCTCGGAAAGTCGGTTCTTATGTATTGCCGTAGTATTCTATGAGTGGCGCCCCCAACTTGACATATTAACCGTGGCGGCCATCTAAACGGTTGCAACGGTTGCAAATTGTCATACGAGTTTTGGCGAGGGGTTGAAAACCCTCACCATTAAGGCCTCTACAAGGGGGGCATCAAGTGGGCTTTACTCGTCGGTCAACTCAACCGGACCCCGATCCTGTTTCAACTCAAGAATGGATGGACTCCATTCGGGCTGTGAAAGAACAACTCGGGGAAGAAGAAGCGCTCCGCCTTCTTCATGCAACATTGGGAGCAGCACGAGAAATTGGTGTAGACGTTGATGTTGTCAATACGCCTTACCTCAACAGCATTCATCCCGAAGACCAAGGAACTTACCCCGGCAATCTTGACCTTGAGGAACGCCTTCACGGTATTTTGCGTTGGAATGCCATGATGCTGGTAACTCGGGGCAACAAATATTTCGAAGGTATCGGAGGCCACATCTCGACCTATGCCTCTGCCTCACATGCCTGGGAAATCGGTTTCAACCACTTTTTCCGAGGAAAAGACGGTGACGGTTCTGGCGACCACTTGTACTGGCAAGGACACGCATCCCCAGGAATCTACGCTCGTGCTTGGCTTGAAGGACGTCTTTCTCATGAGCATATGGAGAAGTTCCGCCAGGAAGTCGGAGGCGGCGGTCTTTCCTCATACCCTCACCCGCGTCTGATGCCCGAGTTCTGGGAGTTTCCTTCAGTCAGTATGGGCCTTGGTGCAATGACTGCAATTCACCAAGCCAGATTCAATCGCTACCTCGAAGACCGTGGGCTTGTGACAACGGCGAACTCCCGTGTTTGGTATACGATGGGTGACGGGGAATCGGATGAACCCGAATCGCTTTCCCAACTGTCCTTGGCGGGAAGAGAAGGGCTGGACAACATCATCATGACCATGAATTGTAATTTACAACGTCTTGATGGACCTGTACGTGGAAATTCAAAGATCGTTCAAGAACTTGAAGGACGCTTCCGAGGCTCCGGCTGGAATGTCATCAAAGTCCTCTGGGGCAGTTCATGGGACGACCTCTTTGCCCGAGATTCACAAGGCCTGTTAGCAGGACGTCTCGCCGAACTCGTCGATGGTGACGAACAACGAATCATGACGGCAGATGGCGCAACCATCCGCAAGGACCTCTTCAACAGTGAAGGGCTAGCTGCACTTGTTTCTCATCTTGATGACGATGCACTGGTCGACCTTTGCGCTGATGTAGGCGGGCACGATTTCGTGAAACTCCATGCTGCTTATGCCCAAGCAACCGCTCACAAAGGGCAGCCGACCGTTGTGATTATTCGTACCATCAAAGGATACGGGCTTGGGCCTGCCTTCGCAGGAAGAAACACAACTCACCAGAAAAAGAAGGCGGACATGGAAACCATGCAGTACATGCGAGACGACCTCGGCCTCAGTTTTTCAGACAAAGATTTGGAAACCTATCCCTATGTGATGCCAGACGATGTTCCGGAACTTGTGGCTTATGCCAAAGAGCGCCGGGCGTCTCTGGATGGTTTTATGCCTACTCGGACTGTACCTGATGATGCGATTGCACTACCGGCAGAAGCGGCTTACGCAGACTTTGACGCAGGCACAAAGGGTAAAACAGAAGTTTCCACAACCATGGCGTTCGTTCGCGTTCTTCGTTCGCTGATGAAGGACAAGGAATTCGGCCAGCGCGTTGTCCCCATCATTCCCGATGAAGCACGAACCTTTGGTATGGATCCGCTGTTTTCCGAATTTGGAATTTATCACCCAGAAGGCCAATTGTACAAGCCAGTCGACCACAAAGTGCTGATGAAGTACAAAGAATCCGAACAGGGGCAATTGCTTGAAGAAGGCATCAATGAGGCAGGCGCAACCTCAACCTTCATCGCCTCCGCAACATCTTATGCAACACATCACTACCCTACAGTTCCTTTCTACACGTTCTACTCAATGTTCGGATTCCAACGCGTTGCCGATTTGATTTGGTCGGCAGCCGACCAGCGTGCTCGTGGATTTTTGATGGGCGCCACCTCGGGGAGAACGACGCTGAATGGAGAAGGACTGCAACACCAAGACGGCCATTCATTGCTCATGGCACACACCAATCCTGCTGTGCGTGCATGGGATCCAGCATTTGCGTACGAATTAGCAACGATTATTCGTCATGGAATAAATGAAATGTGCGCACAGGACAAGGACGTGATTCATTACATTGCAATCTACAACGAAAATTACCCGATGCCTCCAAAACCAAAGGGTGTTGATGAGGGTATCATTCGTGGAATGTACCTCCTACGTGGTGCTCCTAAAGGGGACGGCCCCGTCGTTCGACTTATTGGCTCAGGGCCGATTATGGTTCAGGTTTTGGACGCTGTAGAGAAACTCGAAACATTTGGAGTTCGTTGTGAAATTTATTCGGCAACATCCTACGGCGAAATGCGCCGCGAAGGCCTCGAATGTGACCGATGGAACCGCCTCCACCCCAGTGAATCCATCCGAAAACCATGGGTGGAAGAGATGCTTTCAGAACCGCTTCCAACGATTGCAGTCTCCGATAACATGGCGGCTGTTCCCGATATGATTCGTCAGTGGGTAAGTGGCCATTATACGGTGTTGGGGACGGATGGATTTGGTCGCTCGGATACTCGTGAAGCCCTCCGGCGTTTCTTTGAAATCGATGGGGCTGCGATTGCATTGGCTGCCCTCTCATCTCTTGTCCGAGACGGTTCGATTACCGACAAGGTTTACGCCACCGCCGAGAAAAACTTCGGAATTTCAGTTGATAGAGCCGATATTACTGAACTCTGAGTTTGAGTAGTGAACCGTCTTTATGAGCATTCATTGATGCAAAACACCTTTGCTTTCGTTCCCGACGCAGGGGCATGGTGCATGAGGAGGACGGCAATCCATCCGTGCCCACCGTCCCGCTTCCAATTCCGTTTGACGGATGGCAGCGAATCGCACTTCTCACAGCAGGCATCGGAGCTCTCTTTTGGATTGGTTTAGCATTTGTTCAACCAGAGCACATGGACCCGGTTGCGTTTGCATTTC
>Ga0066856_10000572_pt1 | contig 13755 bp, 15 predicted proteins | sample ETNtaG_5_FD_65605 | JGI IMG/M metagenome (GOLD analysis project Ga0066856, IMG submission 65605) | Marine microbial and viral communities from oxygen minimum zone, Eastern Pacific Ocean - ETNP201406SV205 | ecosystem: Environmental > Aquatic > Marine > Oceanic | place: Pacific Ocean: Eastern...
GCTTCTCAGAATTTGAAACAGATAATAATGAAGTTGCACGATCAGCCAACCTTGAAGGCTTATCTATATTTGATAACATGCCTGCATGCTCTTCATTCAGATTTGGAGATATTTTTATTAACTCTGTAAAAGAATTCTTTAAGTTTTTAGCTAAGGCTTCAATTTGAACATCAGGCGTAGTAATGGATTCTGGAATTCTTTCTACATCAGCCATAAAGTAAGATTCGCCTTCATTAAATTTTAAAATTTTTACTCTTTCTACTCCTTGAACAATAGCTGATTTACTATTATCTGGCATATCAAAAGTTTTTAGAACTAAAGCAAGAGTTCCATATGAATATAAATCTGCTTCTTTGGGATCTTCAATTGAACCGTCCTGTTGAGCAACAACAACTAGATATTTATTATCTGATGGCAAATCTTCAATGAGCTTTAAGGATTTCTCTCTTCCAACGTATATAGGAATTACTTGCTGTGGAAAGAGAACCGTATTTTTTAACGGCATTACTGGGTATTGTTTTGTTGTATCCATATTCATATTGTTATTATTGCAAAAACTATGCCTTCCTTCTTTATGGTATAAATAGTACTAATATGTTATTATTCTATGCCAATATGGCACTAAAGTATGCTATTTTAATGATATTGAATTAACAAAGTCATTAAAATTAAATTTATTTTGCTTAATGTCTTCTTTATTTCCTACTGCTTTTACAAAGTAAATGCTATTACTAAATTCAACTACTCCTCCTAAAAGACCGTAGTTTTCTTTTAATTCTTTTTCTGCATTTCTATTTAACATATTTGGGACTTCATAAGTTCCGTACAGTTCGACAATACTTATATTTTTGTTATCGAAAGTGTCCTTATTTACTTCCATGGTCGATGAATCTACTTGAAATTGATTAACCCATCGCTGAATATTTTGATCAGCAGTTCCTTGAATATTAGAAAAAAGTATAACATTGAAATCGGTAGAACGTTCTGAGGAAATTTCTAGCAATCTGAATTGTTTTTCTGATATATTTGCAACCCATGACTCAGGAAGTTTATAGGTAATATTTTCCACCTGACTTCTTCCATAAAAATTATTAGTACCATTTACAGAAATAAAAGAAATAAACCCGCAAAAAAACAAGATTACAGCCAATGTAATTGCTTTTCTAACCATTATTAAATACCATTCTTGCTTGTTCATCTGCATGATAAGAACTACGAACCAAAGGTCCTGATTCGACTACTTTAAATCCAATAGAATATCCATACTCTTTGTAATCTTTAAACTGTTCTTTAGAAATATAATCCTTTACTGATAAATGCTTTTTAGTTGGTTGTAAATATTGGCCAATTGTAAAGATTTGCACACCTAAATCTACTACTTGTTTCATTGTCTGCTTCACTTCATCTACTTCCTCTCCCAAACCAACCATGATTCCAGTTTTTGTTCTCAATCCATAGCTTATTGAACTTTTTAATACATCTAATGATCTTTGCCAATTAGCTTGCGCTCTTACAGCCTTACTAATTCTTTCTACGCACTCTACATTGTGACTAAAAATATCAGGCTGCGAATCAAAAACTGTTTTTAAAGCAAATTTATCGCCTTTAAAATCAGGAGTTAAAACCTCAACTGTACATTTCTTATTTACTTTCTTGGTTTGGATAATTGTTTCTGCCCATATTGATGCACCATAATCTCCTTTAAGATCATCACGATCTACAGATGTAATTACCACATGTCTTAACCCCATTTTTTTAACAGCTTGAGCTACTCTGACAGGCTCTAATGGGTCATTCCACGTCGGCTTTCCAGTTTTAACTGAACAAAAACCACAAGCTCTTGTACATGTATCTCCTAAAATCATTAATGTGGCTGTCTTTCTGTTCCAACACTCATAAATATTAGGGCATCTCGCTTCAGCGCAAACAGTATTCAAATAACTCTCCTGCACCATCTTTTTTACAGACTTGTAATTTTTATCTGTTGAGATATTGACTTTAGGCTTATGTAATCTTGAATGAATCATATTAAAATAGTTGATTAAAATACTTAACAACCTTTGTTTTAATATCGTTCATAGGAATTTTTTTTTCAAGCTCTTTCTCTACGGAAGTCATCTTAACACCTTCAATACCACAGGAAACAATATGATCAAAATATGATAAGTCCGTAGCAACATTTATAGCAAAACCGTGCATAGTAATCCCTCTTGAAACATGAATACCAATACTTGCAATTTTTTTGTTATTTGCCCATACGCCAGTTTCTTTAAAAGGCACATGGCTGTCAATTTTGAAATCAGCTAATGTTAGCTGTATAATTTCTTCAATTTTTTTAATATAGGTTTTTACGCCAATATTTTTCTTTTTAAGATTGAAAATTGGATAAATAACAAGCTGTCCAGGACCATGATAAGTAACATCTCCGCCTCTATCTGTTTGTACTATATTACAATTATCATTTAAGATATTATTTGGATTTGCATTTTTTCCTAAGGTGTAAACATGATCATGCTCAACAATAATCAATGAATCATCCAATTTATTTAGTGCAATCTGCTCACGCAAATCTTGTTGAATTTTTAATGTATCGTTGTAATTAAGTTGCTGTAAATCTTGAATTTTGAAAAGCATTTATTTTAATTGCATCAATGTTTCAAAAATTGCTTCAGAAAAAGTTGGGTGTGGATGGATTGCATCTAAGATACTTTCTACTGTTAATTGATTGCGCATTGCTAGACTAAATTCTGATATCATTTCAGTAGCATTTGAACCAATAATATGTGCTCCTAGAATTAAATTATCGTTTCCAATATAAATCTTAATAAATCCATCAGTTGCACCTGTTGCAACAGCCTTTCCATTAGAATTAAAAAAAGATTTCGCAGTATTATATACTATGCCTTTTTTATCTAATTGCTTCTTTGTCATTCCAATTGAAGCAACCTCAGGCTTAGAATAGGTACATGCAGGAATACAATTATAATCAATTTTTTTTGGACTAAGATTTGCAATATGTTCTGCTACATATAGCCCTTCAGCAGCAGAAACATGGGCAAGCCATGGGGGGCCAATAACATCGCCGACAGCATAAATGTTTTCTATATTTGTTTGACCATTCTCATTTACTGCTATATGATTATTTTCTCCTAAAGTTACTCCAATTTTATCAAGGCCTAATCCAAGAGAATTTCCTTCAACTCCAATAGAAACTAAAATATGATCATCTTGAATACTATCTGCGATGACACCAGTTTGAATATTGATCTTTTTCCTTTTAAATACTTTATACATCCACTGTGAAATTTCTTCATCTTCATTTGGTAGAAGAAAATCTTGTGCTTCAATAAGTGTAATTTTTACTCCAAAAGCATTAAAGAAATAGGCAAATTCAACACCGATTGCTCCTGCTCCAATTATTGTCATAGAATCTGGTAGATTTTTCATATCAAAAATATCTTTTGCAGTCATTACTTCTTTTGAAGAATCTTTTAAATGAGTTAGCTCACGAGCTTTTGAACCTGTCGCAATAATAAATTTTTCTCCCTTTAGAATGTTTCCGTCAACTTCTATTGAAGATAAACTTACAAACGTTGCTAAGCCTGGGAAAAAATCGATACCTAGTTTTCGAACCTGAAAATGCAATCCTTTTGAAAGCCTCTTTCTAGCTTGAATTGTTTTATCTAAAATTTTATCAAAATGAATTTTTGGCTTATCAATTTCAATACCATAAGTATCAGCGCTATTTATTAGATCCATCACTTCAGCATTTTTCAAAAGTGATTTGGTTGGAATGCATCCCCAGTTTAAACATACGCCCCCTAGGTCATTATCGTCAACAATAGCCACACTCATTCCGAGTTCTGCTGCTCTAAATGCTGCAGTATATCCTGCAGGCCCACCACCGATTATAATTAATTGATATTTTTTCAAAGATCCTCTAAATATTATTCATTTCAATAAGTTTTAAAAATTCATTTCGAGTTGATTCTTTCTCTCTAAATATTCCCAACATTGAACTGCTTGTAGCTATACTATTTTGTTTTTGAACTCCTCTGCTAAGCATACAAAAATGTTTTCCTTCTAAAACCACTGCAACCCCGCGCGGACTTAAAACTTCTTGAAGGCATTGAGCAATTTGATTTGTTAAACGTTCTTGTACTTGCAATCTTTGCGAAAAAAGATCTGTAATTCGAGCAAGTTTAGATAGTCCAATAATCTTTCCGTTTGGTATATACCCTATGTGAGCCTTACCATAAAACGGAATCATATGATGTTCACATAAACTGTAAAATTCAATATTTTTAACGATAACCATATCCTTTGATTCGCCTTCAAAAATTGCATTATTTATCAGCTTATCTAAGTCTTCGGTGTAGCCCTTAGTTAAAAATTGCCAAGCTTTGGCTACCCTTTTTGGCGTATTAATTAACCCTTCTCTATTTGGATCTTCACCAAGAGTCTCAAGAAGATTTCTTGTGTTTTTTTCTAATTTTTTTTGTTTTTCGTCGTTCAATTTTCCCCCAAGTAACTAGCCGGTTTTATCTTATCTTTTAATGCCCACAATGCAAAATAAATGATTGGAGTATCAATTAATGCAACTAATACTTTAAAAAGCCATCCCATCATCCACAAACTATAAAAACGTTCCCATTCAATCACTCCAGCTGAACATAAAATAATGAGAATTACTGATGTATCTACTAATTGGGAAAACATGGTAGATGCATTATTTCTGAGCCATAAATATTTTCCTTTAGTAATGCGTTTCCAAAAATGGAATATTCTAACATCTATTAATTGTGCTGTTAAGTATGCTACCATAGATGCAAAAAATGCAGGACCAGTAAGACCAAAAACTTTTGTAAATGTTTCGCTATCTACTGGAGACCATTCTACGGCAGTGGCATTCATAGCAACCATCACAAGCAAGGTGGTAAAAATACTGGCAAAAAAACCAGCAATCACTACTTGATTTGCACGCTTCTGTCCATAAAGCTCAGAAATTAAGTCTGTAACTAAAAAAGTAACTGGATATGCAATGATACCAACTGATAGCTCAAAGTTTAAGCCTAAAAAACTCCAAGTGAAAAATTTCTGAAATATCAGATTGCAGGCTACTAGTGAAGCAATAAATATTCCAGTGAAAATTAAATAAAGTCTTTCTTGAAAATCATTCATCATTTGGACCGTAATAGTCAGTATAAATTGTTGGAGTTTCTTCAATGCGAATTCTGTGTAATGTACATCCTTTTAAACGCTTAACAATTTCTTCCCATATAAAAACTACTAAGACTTCCGTAGAAGGCTGTTTTCCCTTAAACCAAGGAATATCCTTTTCAAATTGAGAGTGATCTAAGACATCAACAACATGAGTTTTAACAACGTCTTTTAAATGACCTAAATCTACCAGAAACCCTGATTCAGGATTCATATCTCCTGTCACCATTACATGTAAGGTGTAGTTATGACCATGCACTTTTGTATCTTTTCCAAATACGCTCCAATTTTCTTCTTCTGACCACTTATCATTGCCATACTGATGAGCGGCACAAAATGAAAATACTTTTGTAAGAAATGTTGTATTATTTTTATTCATAGAACTATTAATTTATTTAAATAAAGTTCTTCTTCCAACAACAGATGTAATTGGACATGAATTTGGATTAAAATTTCTTGCAGGACAATATTCTCTTCCATAGAAAATTATCTGAAGGTGAAGTTTATTCCATTTTTCTCTTGGGAAAAGCCTCTTACCATCACGCTCTGTCTGTACTACACTTTTTCCATTAGAAAGTCCCCATCTATACATTAAGCGATGCACATGTGTGTCAACAGCAAATGCTGGATGCCCAAAAGCTTGCGACATTACAACAGAAGCTGTTTTATGACCAACTCCAGGCAATTTTTCAAGCGCTGGGAAGCTATCAGGAACTTCGCCTTGAAATTCATTAACTAAAATTTCAGAAAGAGCTAAAATATTTTTAGCCTTAGCTGGACCCAAACCACATGGTTTTATAATGCTATACAATTCTTTGTAGGATAATTGAGTCATTTCATCTGGAGAATGTGCTTTACTGAAAAGATTAGGAGTTACTTTGTTAACAGATTTGTCTGTTGAGTTTGCTGATAATAATACAGCAACTAGTAATGTATAATTGTTAGAATGATCTAATGGTGGATCTACTGTTGGATAAAATTTATTAAGCTGCTCAATAATAAATTTTACTTTATCTTTTTTGAGCATCTATACTTAAAGCTGTTTTAATGCCTCGTACGTTAAAGATTTTGGTCTTGTTAGTGGCATTCCCATTGCTCGAGCTAATACCATTTGTGAAACAATACCAAGCGATCTAGACATACTAAATAAAACAGTATAAAATTGAAATTCTTGAATTCCATAATGATGAAGGAGTGAGCCTGAAGCGGCATCTACATTTGGCCAAGGATTTTTTGCTTTTCCATGTTCTTTTAAAACATCTGGAACAATATCAAATAGCTTTTTAACTACGTCAAAAACATCGCTATCATTTATATGAGATTTTCCAAAATTCATAAATGCAGTAAATCTAGGATCTGGGCATCTAAGTACAGCATGACCATATCCAGGAATTACTTTACCTGAATTCAATCTATCCCATGAAAATTCTTTTAATTGATCATTTGATGGAACACCTTTGTAATGATCAATTATATCTAAAACAAATTTTAGATTATTTTGATTAGCTAATCCATGTAATGGGCCAGCCAAACCGTTTAAACCTGCAGATAGCGCATAATATGGATCAGACAGTGCAGAGTTAACAGTTAATGCACTAAAGGTACTAACATTCCCTCCTTCATGATCGCAATGTAGCATTAAATATAGCTGCATCATCTTTAGCATATCATCAGAATAATCGAAACCCATCATTTGTAAAAAATTTTCTGACCAATCAATTGAATCTCCAGCTTCGATTCTATTGCCTTTATTAAAACGCATTCTATAAATAGCAGCACCAATTGCAGGTAATTTTGCAATAATATTTAACCCATCTTCTAAAGTTGTATCCCAGTAATCGCTTTTGGAAACTACCAAGTCATATGCTTTAGCAAATTTACTCTCTTTCTGCATTGACAAAATTGCAGTATTAAACATTGCCATTGGATGAGAATCTTTAGGCATACTATCTAGAACATCCCAAACATAATCAGGAACTGCGCTTTTCTCTTTTAATTCTTTTTGTAAATCTAGAAGGTTTTCTGCATCTGGCTCGTCACCAATGAGTAAAAGATATAAAATTTCTTCGGGTTTTAAATGAACAAGATCAAGGATATGTTTTCCTCTAACATGTAAGCCTGCGTCCGCAGTTACAGAAGATGTATCACATACCATGCCTTTAACACCCTTCATGCCAGAGTATGCTTTTTCTATTGTAACTGTACTCGTAACATTATCACCTTTTTCATCTAGAAGTTGACGATAATTGTATCTCCAATCTGGAATTTTTTTTGATAGACTTTCTTTTAACTTCCCCATTAGTACTTATAATTTAGGTTTGAAATTGCATTTTGTGTAATTCTTTATATAATCCATTAGTGCTCACTAATTCTTTATGATTCCCTTTTTGAACTATTTTACCATCATCAATAACTAAAATTTTATTAGCATTATGTACAGTTGATAATCTATGTGCTATAACGACTACCGTCCTTTCATTCATTAAATTTTCTATAGCTAATTGAACATGTTTTTCAGACTCACTGTCTAAAGATGATGTTGCTTCATCTAAAATTAGAATTGGTGGATTATTAACAATTGCTCGAGCAATAGCAATCCTTTGTTTTTGTCCGCCAGATAAAGAAACGCCATTTTCGCCAATGATTGTATTATAGCCGTCAGGTAAATTTAAAATAAATTCATGAGCATTAGCAGCTATAGCTGCTTTTTCAATTTTTTTATCAGAAACTGTTTCAACTCCATAAGCAATATTCCCCCTGATTGAATCATCGAATAGTAATGTTTCTTGAGTAACAATTCCCATTAAAGATCTTAACGAGTTTAGTTTTATTTCTTTTAGATTTTTATTATCAATCTCGATTGATCCACCAGAAGCATCATAAAATCTTGGTAATAAATCTACTAGAGTGGATTTACCTGCTCCGCTTGGACCAACAAGAGCAATTACCTCACCTTTTTTTATTTCAAAACTAATATTATCTAATACTTTTTTATCATTTTTTTCATATGAAAAAGAAACATTATTAAATGAAATCTTTTCATTTAAGTCGCTAATATTATAAGGGTTCTCAATGTCATTTATATCAGATTTTGTATCCATTATAGCAAATATTCTATCAGCTGAAGCAAGACCATTTTGTAGTTGATTTACAACATTTCCCAGAGATTTTAATGGCCTGAAAAGGCTAAACAAAAGTAGTATAAATCGTAAAAAATCTTCTGAAGTAATTGACTGATTAACAAGAACATCTCTTGCTCCAACCCAAAGCAATACAGACGCTATTGAAGCAGCGAGGGTTTCAGATATTGGAGAAGAAATAAAGCTCAATCTATCTTTTCTTAACATTAACTTGTAGTATTTTTGTGTTTCTTTTGCGAATCTATTAATTTCAAAAAACTTGGTCGCAAAAGCCTTAACAATCCTTATTGATGATATTGTTTCTGTTATTATTGATGTAATTCCTGCTAGTTGAGCTTGTCCTCTCTCGGCTCTTCTTCGAATACTGCTAGCAACACTAAAAATTATTAATCCGCTTATTGGAATAATTAATAATGCTATGACAGCCAACTTTTTACTTATAATAAATAGTAAACTAATTAAAAAAACTATATTTAATGGCTCAACAAAAAGCTTTTGAAATATTTGAGTTAATGAATTTTTTATATTATCAACATCACTAACTAAAACAGAAGTTAGCTTGCCAGATTTATTTTTATTGAAGTAAGATAGAGATAAATGATGGAAATGAGCATAAAGTCTATTCCTTAAGTCTCTAATCAATTTATATTGTACAACAGATAATGAAATATTTTTAATGTATAATGAAATATTTTTTGCAGCAAAAATAAATATCAAAGCTGCGCAAACAGTAGACACCGTATCGATAGCCGTATCTTTTAATAATATACTGTTCGAGTAAAGCTTTAAACGATCATTCATCGATAACTCATTTAAGCTTAAAAGTCTTTTATTATCAACAAGCATATCGTTGAAATCAATTAAAATATTATTAATCATTGTTGCAGTGACCCAGACTGAAGCACTATTGAAAACAACATAAAATAAAGCGGCAAAAGTAGATAGCAACAAAAATGGCCAATAGGTGAATACAAACCTAGATAATCTTTTTAATGATGATTCTTGCATAATTAAGGTTTATAAATCATTTTAGAATGAGGTATATCTGCTTCAAAAAATTGTTTTCCTGAAACGCTGAATCCGAGTTTTTTATAAAAATCCACCACTGCTTCCTGTGCATGTAAATATATGATTTTATTTGAAGAAATTTGAGATAAAATAAAATTAACAATTTCTTTTCCAATTCCAAGTCCTCTGTATTTTTTCAACACAGCAAACCTTTCTAATTTTATTCCGAGTTCACTTTCTCTCCATCTGCCCGTTCCGACTGGAGTTTTATCAAGAATGCAAATAACATGAAATGAAGAACTTTCATATTCAATTTCTATGCTTTTGGGTACACTTTGCTCTTTAACAAAAACTTCCTTTCTAATCTCAAGGATATCTTCATATTCTTTCTTAGTTTTTACTAATTGTATTTTTAAATTCATTTTAACAATTTTGACAATATATAATGTTTAATCGCACACTCACAACAATTCTTGCTTTTATTTGTTTACTCTCTTTTCAGTATGGAAATGACAAGTATTCATCTTTTAAAGATTTGAAAAAAATTCCAGATGGTATGAATATAGTTCACAGCGGAGTAGGTAAAACAGCTATTGTAGCAGTGCATGGATTTTATCCAGCATATTGGGTCAAAATTCATCATGAATGGGTTCAACCATTTAATTACCTTGTTGAAAAAAATATCAACACATTCTTTTATAAGTACAATTGGAATGAATGCCCTGGTGATGTTTCAAAAAATTTTGCAAAAGAATTACAGCGCCTGATTCTACAGTATCCAGAAATTAGTAATTGGCAAATTGTTGGGCATAGTATGGGAGGAAGTGTTGTGATGTTTACAAATCAATCCTTTCCATTCAATCAAAAGATTACATTCAATACCGTAGCAACTCCCGTGAATTACGAAAGAGAAAAGACTCCTTTTTTTATTAGGCTTTATGAATCTATTTTTAACAAAAATTGTTCTGAAAATATTAACAGCCTTGATTATGAATTTGAGAATGGATTTACTAATAAACATGTACAATGGAGAAACTTAAAAGAGTATGATTCTCAGTTCAAAAACTATGATTTTGATCCTTATGATAGAGAGATTAAAAATTCTACTGTTTTTCAATTTCCTGACAGCTTAAATGGTGAAAGAGTTGGTCACACCTCTAGTTTACATTTTTCTATTTTAGAAATTATCAACTAACTCTATTGAAACGGGGCAATGATCAGACCCCATAACATCTTCATGAATATCAGCGTCTGAAACTGATTCAACAAAACTTTCATTCACAAAAAAATAGTCAATCCTCCATCCGATATTGCGTTGACGTGCTCCAAAACGATATGTCCACCAGGAATATCTATCAGGTTCATCATGAAATAATCTGAAGGTATCAATATAGCCGTTTTCAACATATTCATCTAACTGAGCTCTTTCAACTGGCATAAATCCTGAGTTTTTTTCATTTGCTTTTGGATTTGCTAAATCGATAGGGAAATGTGCTGTATTCCAATCACCAGCTACAACCACATTAACTCCTGATTCAACTTGTTCATTAAGGATAACTAAAAGATCATCATAAAAATCCAATTTATATTGTAATCTATGTTCATCTTTTTGTCCATTTGGAAAATAAATATTGTAGAGCAAAAAATTTTCAAACTCTGTTATAAGTACTCTTCCTTCTCTATCATATTTTTCAATACCAATTCCATATTGAACATCAAGAGGCTCTTGTTTGCAAAAAGTTGCTACACCGCTATATCCTTTTCGTACACCTGAATGCCAATAACCATGATAGCCATCGATACTTTGAAGAGAATCTGGTAGTTGATCAAAATTAGCTTTGGTTTCTTGAATACATAAAATATCTGGAGCAACATTATCCATCCAATCTAAGAAACCTTTCTTTTCTATTGCTCTTACTCCATTAACATTCCATGAAAAAAGTCTCATTGATCAAATAACTCCCTTTTATTTTTAAAATATATTGATAAATTTAACCATGAATTACAAAGAAGATTTCAAAAAAATAATTGATGAAAACAATATTGTCCTTTTTATGAAAGGGACCAAAGATATGCCAGTTTGTGGCTTTTCAAAAACAGTTGTAAGTATATTGAATCATTATGGCGTTGATTTCCATGATGTAAACATTTTAGCTAGCGAAGAAATGAGACCTGCTCTTGCAGAATTATCTGGATGGCCAACCTTTCCACAATTATTTGTAAATGGCAAATTATTAGGTGGCTGTGATATTACAGTTGAAATGCATGAAAATGGTCAACTGCTTGATGCTTTAGACGTTAATTCTTAAGTAAAGAAAGTCTATTGTAAAAATAATATCTTAGTTCTATATTTTGCTACGTTTTTGGCCCGTTCGTCTAGTGGTTAGGACTCATGGTTTTCATCCATGCAACAGGGGTTCGATCCCCCTACGGGCTGCTTCCTTATCCCCAAAAACATATTCTCATTTATATTTTAAATAAAAATAAACCGACTGGTCGGTTTTTTCTTGTATCTTTGAAAAGTATGTATTTAAATTAAAAGGTCAATATGAGTTAGTTGGGCGGGGGAATCCTTGATTGGTTCATAAAAAACATATTTATATCTCAAATCTACAATACAACATACCTATCAACCTCCGCCTTTATCTTTTTTAATAGGATAACAAAATTTGTATTTATCGATATAGTTATTTTAAAGATTCAGCAAGCAAACGGTGGAAATGGTGGACTCCCTGCTCTTTAGTTGGCGAATATCTTCCTGCTTTGTAAAAAGAAGACTGAATTCCTTTATTTACATTCTCAACAATAAATTCATCTTCTCTTTCAACCTTATCAATATCATTTCCAGCACCTTTTTGTAATTTAGACTCATCGTAAACATATGTTAAAAATGATACTTTTGTTTTATTGATTGATAATGGCTTTACCACATTAATTGATAACCCCCATGGATAAAAATTAAACATCATATTAGGGTAGATCCAAAAATAGTATGCTGCAATAGATTTTCCTTCATCAATATGTCCTCTTGGTAAATCAAAAACCTCATTGGCTTCATCAGAGTATCCAATTTGCAAGTTGCAATAATCAAAAATCTTGGTTTCATAATTTCCATAATCTAACACCTTATTTAAGCCTTCGTGTACAAAAGGAATATGGAATCCTTCCAAGTAGTTGTCGCAATATAACGCCCAGTGACAGTGCACCAGGTAATCTTTTGAGAGACTTGGATTGAAAGAAAATTCATTTAATGGTAGAAACCCGATTCTTTCATTCATCGTATCTAATACATTTTTAAAATCATACGATGGATTAAGCCCCGCAAAAAGAAAAGGGCCCCACTCTTCAAGTGGAAAACTATGCAAATTGTCGTTCTCTGATGGAAAATTTTTTGCTTTTTCAAATTCAGGCATTGATTTAAAACTTCCATCCAATTCAAAAGATCTTCCATGATAACAGCAGGTTAATTTCTTTCCTTTTCCAGAACCCATAGCTACAATATTTCCTCTATGAGTGCAGACATTTGTTAGGCAGTGTGCTTGATTATTATCATCGCGCGTAAGAACAATTGGTTCGGTTAAAAAGCCGTCCAAAAGTGTTTGGGGCGAGAATGAATTATTTATTTTAATTTGAGAATTATCTCCAACAAATTGCCAAGACTTTAAAAATACATTATCTTTAATTTTATCAAATGTTGGCTGACTTCTGTAAAAGCTTGAAGGTAAAGTTTCAGCTAATGAAATGTCAGAATGGATATTGAATAGTTTTGACATAAGCGCCTAAATATTCGTTAGAACAACAGCCCAAATCGTAAACCTATATGAGTTGATCCATATTGGTTGGCTATACTAGGCTCAACAAAAGGTTGACCTGCGGAAGACTCTCTAAGAATAAAAGGCAATGCTATTTCGAAAAAATTACTCGTATGGCTGAATGAATTTGAATCACTGCTATCATTTATTGAATCAACAATATTCTTCTCTTTAATAATATTTAACTTAATTCGAGGAATCATATAAAAACTTGACGCAGTTTCAATCTCCTTATATAAACCAAATTCAAAAGAATGAAATTTTCCATAAAAATCTTTCTCAAGAAAATCTAAAGATTTGCTATCAAAGTTTGAGCTTCCATATCTAAATCCTAGAGAAAGATTTACAGGAAGCGATTGATTGAAAAGAGTTTGGTTTTCATTTAAATAATATGTTACTCCAAAAGAAAAAGACTTGTCATCTAAGTTGGCATTTTCAACTCTAAAATTATCTATAAAATTAAAATTCTCATCTGATGAAGGTTCAGGAAGTTCATCATTACTTCCTGAAAACGAATAATTATTTTTTCTATTATATAAAGAATAGGAATAAGAAAAATCAAATCCAAAAATTCC